>Ga0310786_10004479_pt1 | contig 19449 bp, 12 predicted proteins | sample AusTroGonzalo_MG_FD_203881 | JGI IMG/M metagenome (GOLD analysis project Ga0310786, IMG submission 203881) | Bovine rumen microbial communities from tropical cattle in Woodstock, Queensland, Australia - Gonzalo_03 (v2) (version 2) | ecosystem: Host-associated > Mammals > Digestive system >... | reverse complement strand
GTGATGCAAGAATTGCGCTTCATATCGGTAAGAATGAACATACCGCAAAGTTCAATAGAAACTCTAGATTCATCGTTGATGATCTGGTTTCCGGAACAAAGCTTGCATTCCTTCTTACTAAACCGTTGAAGATCGGACACACATATAACGATAAAGGTGTTTACCTTTTCGTTCTTCAAGAAGTTGTTACAACAGACAACGATAATCTTGAACTTAATATTGCTGACTATTACAAACATTTTCCTAAGGAAGACACAGTTCCGGATTTCGACGATCCGGTTGACACAAGCCATACTACACCATCTGGAAAGGAGATTTGGATCTGATGCAGTTACGTGAATTATTTAATTATAAGAACCAGCTCATGAAAGACCTCCTGACCAATGAGAATATAGTGAAGCTTATTGACGACACAATTCCTATAAGTCAAGCTTCAAAGCTTGCCTACAAAAAAGTTTTCCCCTATGAATATCTCCCTGACACAGCAAAGAACGGCGATACATTCATTTGCTTCGACGTTGATGTATCTACAGTTTATAATAAAACTTTTCTTGCTCCGGTATTATATATATGGGTGTTCACCCATAGAAGTAATTTAAGATTGAAGCAGGGCGGATTACTTATAGACGAACTCTGTGCCGACATTTGCGAGATTTTAAATGGCAGTAGAATGTATGGTATGGGCGAAATGAACTTCGCTTCAATGCGAAGATTTGCACCTATGACAGACTTTCAAGGCAAGTGTCTTACATTTAATATTACTGAGGTTAATAGATATCATACTCCGCTTAAACCAGTTCCGGAAAATCGCAGAGCGTAAGGAGATTTATGGCAATATTAAATCTGCTATACGAACACGAATATGTAGTTAATGATAAAATCAAAGTTGTGATCCCGACCGTCGGTCAGGTACTTGATAACGAGGATGAGTATTATTCTATAGTTACGGCCTTTACCGCTATGCCTATAGACCTGATGGTACAGCTTGATGATATGAAAATAGACTTCGAGCAAATCACCGACTATGATTTATTCATTATACTATTCAACGGGCTGCGACTTCAGAATACTAGTTTGATCCTGAAAGATATCGACTTCAGTAAATTTATTCTGGATATCGACGAAGAAAAACAGGAACTATTCTTGATAGACGAGGAGAACGATATTAAAATCGACCGGTCTGTCTACCTGCAGATTTCTGCGGTCCTGAGGAAAATTCATAATATAAAAAAGAATATACGAAAGCCAGGAAATAAAGATGCGAGAGACTACATGCTCAAGCGAGCTCGTGAAAAAATGAAGCGAGCAAAGAATCGCAAGACTGAATCTCAGACAGAATCTTTGATTGTGGCTTTGGTAAATGCTCCTGAATTTAAATACGATTATCAGTCCGTTAGAGACTTGACAATCTATCAATTCAACAAGAGCTTATATCAGATAGTTAATCGTGTAGACTACAACAACCGCATGGTCGGTATCTACACTGGTAACATAAATCCAAAAGACATGAGTCAGGACGACTTGAACTGGCTCGTTGCTAAATCTAAATAAAGGAGGAATAAATAATGGTAAACGTTAACGACCTTACTATTACTTCCCTTGAAACAATTACAGCGTTTGACGTTGCTACAGGTGACTATAAGTTCACACTTGATGAACTTCAGAACGCAACAATTGCTCAGGGTCAGGAAACAACTGATATCACCGGTAAGGGTGGTAGAAAGCTTAACACACTCAAGAAGAACAAGAGTGTAACAATCAGCGGTTCAAACGGCGTTATCTCAGGCGGTCTTCTTGAAGTACAGACAGGCGGCACATTTGAGAACAAGGCTACAGAAGTACTCTGGACAGATTACCTCGTAGTTGATGCAAGCCACGAAGCTACAACATCATACAAGGCTATCGGTACAGCTGGTGCTGAAATCATCGGTCTTATTGTTAAGGATGCTAATGGTATCCCAACATCAGAACTCGTTCAGGACACAACTGCAGCTGACGGCAAGTTCACATATGATCCATCTACAAAGAAGCTCGGCTTCTACACAAACGTAGCAGAAGGTACAGAAATCGTTGCAACATACAAGAGAAAGATCACAGCTGATGTTCTCTCTAATATGTCTGACAACTATTCAGGCAAGTGTACACTTTATGTTGACGCATTTGCTGAAGATAAGTGTGCAAGAGTATATCGTATACAGTTCTTCTTCCCTAAGGTTGACTTCTCAGGCGAATTCTCTATCGAACTTGGCGGCGACCAGGCAGTTCATTCATTTGAATCTCAGTCACTCGCAGGCGGTTGCGGTTCAGGTTCAGTCGGTGCAGGTCTTCTCTGGACATACACAGTATTCGGCGAAACAACACCTGACACTCCATGATGAGGTAAAATTATGCCAGGAATCAGAAAATGTAAAATTTGCGGAAAAGAGTATGAATACTGTCATACTCTCCGAAGCAATACAGTATTTCGCTGGCAGGACGTTGCTTGCTGCATAGAGCATGGTACTGAGTATTTTGCTAAGGTCGCTGCTTCCCGTGGCGAAACTTTCGATGCGGCAGCTGCAGAACCTAAGGCATCAAATTCACCTAAGGCAGATCCGAAGGTGGCTGAAGTTATCGTCGGAGATAATAAGGCTGAGATCGAAGTTGAGGAACCGGAGACTGTTGAAGTTGATGATGGGGCTTCTGATGAGTTCGACTCATTTGATATCACCAGAGGTTTTGACGACGAACCTGCTGAAGAAGCTAAGGAAGATTCTGATTCTTTCAGCTTCCTTAGATTTAATAAAAAGAAATAATAACGCACGGTTAGCCGTGTTAGTAGCTATAGCTGCATCCATTTTGGGTGCGGCTATTTTTTCAATTACGATATACGGCGGATGCTAAGTGTGACATTATGTCGCACACCATTTGATGTTCGGAAGGTCATCGCGCCCTGTCCGGGGAGAACGGACATCCGCCATTTTTAATAAGGATTTATATGAAACAAAAGAAAATTTCGTTTACAATAGACAATGAAACGTTGCTTTTATATTCATCATGCTATTTCAAGTTACATCCGAGAGCACACAAGATCCCTATCCCCCACCCTTATCATGAGTCGATAAATGTATGGATGATAATGAGAAGACCGATGATGAATGCATTAAAGCAGAAATGGAAAGATTTTATTAAGTGGCTGGTAAACATAAAAGGTTACACTAACCTGCACATTGAACAATGTGAGATAACACAATGTGTTTACTATCCTAATAATAGAAGACACGATATAGATAACTCGGTCCCGAAGTTTATCCTAGACGGACTGGTTGAAAGCGGAATGATCGTTGACGACGACCATCTGCATATAAAAAAGTTAACTTTAACATGCGACGTGGATATCGAGAATCCACGCACGGAAATTACTATAAAAGTTTTAGAATGAAAGGATTTTAATTATGGCAAGAACAAAGAAAGTACCTGCTAAGGAAACAGAAACAAAGGTAGTAGAAACAAAGACAATTTCAATTGACGAGTTCGCAAGCAGTATCAGCGCAGAGAATGGCAAGCTTTCCTGGAACGGATTTGATATAACAGTTAAACCGAGATTAACAATGGCTGAAGTATCTGGCTTTACAGCAATCGTAACAGACTTATCATTTGACAAGGACGGAAGTTATGTTCCGGAAGTTTATGACTTCGTTATCGGCCTTGCGACAGTAATGATGTACACAGACCTTCAGCTCCCTAAGAACGTAGAAGATCAGTATAAGCTCCTTACATTCACAGACCTCTACTGCCAGATCACAGATATGGTTGATGCGGACCAGTATTCATCTATCGTTCAGTCAGCTCTTGAAAGAATTCAGAACAAGGAACGTGAGAACGCAGACGCTCTCAGAAAACAGACGGCGGATGTAATCAATTCAGTTGAAACACTTGTAAAGAAGATTGAAGATGTGTTCGGCGGGGTTGATGCTGAAGGTATGAAGGGTATCGCTCAGGCTTTGTCTACTGGAAAGATTGACGAAGAAAAGATCGTTGAAGCGGTATTAAAGAATAAGGAACCGAAGAAGCCAACAAAGGTAGTGTCGAAGAAGTGATTTAAAAATAAGCTAATGAAGGGATGGTGATATCATGCAAATAAATTTTGATTCAATTACAGAAAAGACTAAGAAATATATTGAGTCAGATGAAGGTCAGGATCTGGTTAGCGGTATAGCGATTCCGGAAGAAATGATGCTAGAAGCTGCTGATAAATTAGCAACTATTTTAAGCAGAAATATTCATGCTGGACAATACGGCCAATCAATAAATAAAATCGCAGATACTGGTATTATGATATCACGTCCCGTAAAAAGCGGCATATATAAAGGAAGAACTACCTGGGCGATTGATATAAGTTTTAACCCAAGTATGTTACACCGTGACTCACTGGAGATACTACGTAAGGGTCGTATAGTAGGCCACACAGGTGAAGGTATTGACAATATTATGTCGTTGCTCGATACTGGATTTCCATACGCCGACGACGCACAGATGAAATCAGTACGTGGTTACTGGAGATCCAGATGGACTACAATAAAAACTCCACTCGAAAGAGCTGGCGACCATTTTATGTATGATACGGTTAATGAATTTAATGCTCTTTATGGGCAAGATTATTTCTGTTACGCTACCATAGAAGCTCCAAAGGAATATTATATGAGAATTAGTGATTAATAAATATATTACTTTAATAACAAAGGAAGGTGAATATAAATGGCAGATATTAGGCTTGAGTTTGGCGTTGATAAAGGTACCTCAAAAATTAACATAGAAAAAGACCTTACTGACATAGTAAACCAATTACCTACCTTTGGGATTAAGGTAGGTGTTAATTCTGAATCATTACAGGAGTTCAAGGCGCAGCTCGAAAGTACAAAGGATCAGATAGCCGGACTTAAGGATTTTAATTTAAATCTTGGTGGGGCGAATGTTGCAATTCAAACAGCAGGTGAGCTCGACGCTAAGATAGAAGAAATAAGAACCGAATTACAAAGCATCAGTCAGGTACGTATTGACTTCTCTGAAGTGAAGAGTTTCTCAGAGGTGTTCGCAGCTTTGTCTGATAATATTAATACCGTAAGCGTACATATTCAAGGTATTTCAGCTATACTCAAAAGCGTGTTCAGCAGCGGACCAGGCATGAGTGATTTTCTTAATCTTAGTTCTAAGTTTGAAAATCTTAGCTGGGGTCTTACAAATATTGAAGACCAGATACAAGGGTTAGGAACGCTCAAAATATCTCCTGAATTTAAGAATAGTCTTACCGATATTAAACTTCAAGTTGAGAATATAAATAGAGCTGTAAATGATTTATGGAGCTCTTTTGCTACCGGAGGATTATATGCTTCTGAAGAATCAACAATGGTAGATATCAAAGAGAGCTTTAATGGAATAGTTAATAGTATCAAGAATGTCGAAAGTGCGTTAGCGCCACTTAAGGAATTACATAGCAACATCAGAGATATACACGAATCTTTAATTCAACTTAATCCAAATTCAGATACTGGACTAGGTGTTATGAGTTTAAGCTCATACTTTGAAGATATAAGTTTCTCAGTTAGGAATCTTGGTAGAAGTCTTATAGAATTAAAATCAGATCTTATGGCTGTCTTCCAGGACCCACAATACGAAACGTTATCCATTAAACTTGGCGAAGAATTTGCTAAAATCAAGGAGACCATAAAGGAAAATAAAACTGAGGTTTATAATAGTGGCGGTTATTTTGAAAGTTCGTTTACTGATAAACAGGCTGACAATCTTACCAAGATAACAACAAATATAGCAACTCTTACCGAACAGCTATCTAAAATCCCAGAAATCCTTACTCAAATCGCCGGACTTGTAGATACAATTAGCAAAAAAGAGTTTAGCGTTACAAATAACTTTACCGGAAATCTTGAGAGCCTTAAAGACAAAGCTCAAGAAATAAAATTATATAGAGATAAGCTTCTTGAACTCTACAAAGTGGTTCGTGAATATAATACAGAAGCTGAACGTATGGTCCAGCAGAGATATGTAAATGGCGAAGCTAATAAAATCTTCCAGCAGATTCCAGGCACAGGTATGTCTAATATCTTCGAGATGATTCAGCAGCTTGACGAGCTCGGTACATCAGAACGTTCGATATACTCAATGAGTAACATGAAGTCCATCGAAGCAAAGATGGGCAAGCTTAATGAGTTAAAGGGAATATATGAAACTTTATTCCAGGAAGTTCAGAAATATCAGCAGGCCGAAAGCAATAGTACATTAGCGAAGTCCGGTTTTAAAATTAATGCTCCGGATATGACAGCTTTTCAGAAGGCAACGGAAGCACTTGATACATATCAGAATAAGATAACTGAAATCAAAACTGCGGCGGCTGAGGCTGCGAGCAAACAGCTCACTGCTAATCAGGATAAAGAACGTTTAGAAGCGGCTAAACAAATTGCGGCAGTAGTTGAACAATCGTTAGCTACTCCACAACAGCAGTTAAATGAAATTCAGACTAAGCTTACTGAAACATTTGATTTATCGAAAATAACTCCTAATGCTGAAAAGATAACTCAAACTCTTTCAGGAATCAAACAGCAGCTCGTTGATATTCAGAATCAGATCCGCACAACATTTGATTTATCTACAGTTCCATTCGATACAACAAAAATTACAACCGGAATTAATACTATAAAAACTCAGCTTGCAGAAACACAAGCTCAAATTGGCAGCATCTTCGACCCGTCTAAGATAGCATTTGATCCGAAGAGTCTTGAACAGTTTGCGACTGCCGCAAGAAGTGCGTTTGATTTAACAAGCGTAAATCTTGATACATCTAAGTTTACTACATTCACTACTGAAATTAGTCAGCAGCTTGTAAGAATTCAGAACCAGCTTCGCACAACATTTAACACATCGAACCTGGTAATTGATACGGCGAAGGTTGACGACTTCTTAGTACATACAAGAACGGAACTTGTGCGTATTCAGAATCAGCTCAGGGAGACATTTAATGGTGCAAGACTTGTAGTTGACACAGCTAAGGTCGGAGATTTTACTACAGAAGTTAAGCGACAGATTGCTGAGGTTAAAGCTGAGATTGCAACTATATTTGATCTTTCGGGTATAACATTCGACTATTCAAAGTTTGACGAGTTCTCCGGAAAGATTAAAGAAGGCTTTGATAAAGTTAGAAACAGCGTCAAGAGTTCGCTCGATGGTATTAAGGCGTACATTGACGAAGTATCTGTGGCATATGCGAACCTTCTTGTTCATATAGATAAAGCGGCAAATAATCCGGTAGTTCAGAAAGTAGCTGCGACAACACCCGTCGGAGGAGCTGGACAGACGGCTCAACAGGCTGTAGCAGTTCATGAACTCGCACAGGCCCACGTTGAATTAGCTCAGGCAGAAACTCAGTCTACTAAGGCGGCGACCGAAAAAGAAATTACAGAGCAGAAGCGGCTTGCTATGGCTCGTATGTTATTCTCTACCGAAGAACAGCTTGCACGACTTATCAACACTAATAGTATGGATCAGAGTGTTGAGCATGAAGCTCTTAAAGAGGCATTTCTTGATGTGTCGTCAGCTGCCGATGTAGTCAGAGATGATATTACTTTAATTGATACTTTATTCAAAGATAAAGCTAGTAATATATCAGCTTATCTGTCAAGGGTAAGAACTGAGATCGCTTCGTATAAAGCGCAACTCCAGGTCTATGATACTGGCGGAACCGCAACTGAATCGCAGTTCTACGGTGCAATAGCCGCAATGAAAAAGATCGAGTCTTCATATCCAGGACAAAGTGGTACAGCAGCTTTCGATAATATAATTGCAAAACTTAACGAGTTCCGACGCGCTGAAGATATGGTTGTAAGCGGCGAGAAAAATATAAACGAAGCATTAAATGAAATCGGCTATTATGGCACTTCGGTATTCTCTGATATTAATGGATTAATAAAAGAGTTTAATGCTCAGATGACTGGAGAAACTTCTATTAAAGATATCTCCGCTCAGATAACATCACTCACAAGTGCAATTGCTTCTGCTAAGAGCGCTGAGAAGAACGGCAAACTTGGCATAATTGATTCTGCTCAATTTAAGCAGGTAGAAACTATTGTAGAGAATTTCAAGACAGCTCTTCGTGGTGTTAGAGATGATGGTAAAACTTCTTCAGAGGCATTCTCTGAATTTGGACTAACTGTTACTCAGGCTTTTGATAACGCAAAGATTTCTATAAGCGATCTTAAAACACTGGTTAACGAAACTGAGAAGGTTGTAAAGGAAAAGGCTGCTCCTGCTATAAAGCAAATCGATGCAACACAACTTAATAAATCAATTAAAGAAATGCAGGTTGTGCTTAACTCTATTGAAAGTAAAAAGCTTTATAGCACACGTAATACTCAGGAATACGCAGAGCTTATTAAGCAAATCACCAACGCAAAGCAGGCGTTAGCAGAGCTGAAGGCCAATGAACTTACTGCAGAAGAAGCAATCTCGAAACATTATCAGAATGGTGCTCAGTATATTGAACAGTATAAAAACGCAGTAAGTGCATTTAATGTGATTTTAGCAGAAGCACAGGGTGATAAGACTGTAGCAGACAATGCGGCTAAGGTTCAGGCCCAAACAATGAAGGACGCAGCCGATGCAGAAGCAAAGGCAGCCAAGGAAGCAAGAGATCTGAAAGACGCTTATCAGCAAGTATACGATAAGATACTTCAGATGCAGTCTGTATTAGGCACAGCAAGAGGTAAGAACTCTGCGTTAATCGACACTCAGGCTTATAAAACTGTAGAAGGCTACCTTGCTAGGTTCCAGAATTTATCTGATGTTGCAACCGGTCCGGCTCGCGCATTCACAAACATCTTCGACATATTCAAAGCATCAGGTCCTGATTTTGAGAATTCAATGCGAGCTGCGAAGTTAGCAATGACTCAGCTCAGAATTGAAATGGGCGAAACTGAAAAAGAAGCAGCTGAAACAGAACCGAAGATTACTTCCCTTGCGAAAGCATACGATTTACTTACAAGAGGTAATAAACTTCTTAATAGAAATCCGGAATATAAAGGAACTGCTGAATACGCTGATATTGCAAATAACATTGCTGAACTTCAGAGATTAGTTGATCTTGTTGACAAGGGAGTTATGACTGTAGGCGGCACCTACAGAAAAGACTTTGCTAATCTGGATGAGGTATTTGTTCATGCAAATATCGACGGCGAGAAATTATTTGAAACTCTCCGTGTTGGTATTTCAAGATTCAACAACGAACTTGCTCAGACCGAAAAGAGCATGAGTCTCGATCAGGCATACAAGAAGCTTGAAAGTATGCAGAGCTTACTCAGCAGTAAGAAGGGTAAGACTCTTATCGGTACCGATGAATACAATGCTGTTCAGAATTCCATCAATCAGATGGATAAAGCGATCAAGATAGCTGAAGGCGACCAGATATCACTGAACCAGGCGTTCGAGCAGATGAATACTATAAGCAGTAAGGCACTTGCTGATATGGATCTCGCTATGGCGAAGTTTAAGGTCCTCCGTAGCGGCACCTCGGTTACTGATATTGATAAGGTAATGAGGGAAACTCAGACAGCGCAGAACTTGCTGAATAATAATCAGTCGATGGCTAATGATATAACTTATCAGAAGCTCAAATCAAACATTGACTTAATGAATGAGGCGATTTCAAAGGCTCGTGCAAATGGCAGAACACTTGACGTAGAACTCAAGGAAATGGGTCATGACGGTCAGAAGGTATTCCAGGATATCAAGCTTGGCGTTCTTGATTTCAAGGCGGCAATGGAAGCGGCTGGTGTTTCCGGAACGACAACCGAGAAACAGCTCCAGGATATCTCCAATGCGTTAAACAAACTTAAAGCGCAGGCGGATAAACTTCAGGGTGTGTCATATACTATCCCAGGAAGTAAAGCTCCGACCACAGTTGACTGGACCCAGAACGAACAATATCAAAAACTTCAGGCTCAGATTCAGTTAGTTGCTCAGGCGCTTAACGACGTAAGGAATAATGGACTTAGTGCAGACGAAGCACTTGCTAAGGCAAATACTAGTGGCAAAGAGTTTGCTGCTAACGTAGCTCTTAACTCCTCAATATTAAAGGGTACAATTGACCAGACAGCCCAGTTATACAGAGAGGCTACAACCGGCACCAGGTTAGCAAACCAGGAAGAAAAGAAACGTCAGGAACTGTTAGCGAAGGCGTATAGCTTAATGTCTAAGTCGCAGAAGATATCTTCTAACTGGACAATGGCGGCAACCGGTAAATCGGCTGAGTCATACAGACAGATTCAGGGTTATGCTAACGCACTCGGAAATCTCATCAGCCAGTTCAAGAACGGCTCGATGACAAGTGCAGAATTTTCAAGCAAGCTCGCAACAATTGACGCAGGACTTAAACAAGGTACAGCAACAATTCAGGCAGCTGGCGAAAACGCTGCATCACTTTCTCTGAAGCTTAACAATATCGCTCAGAGATTCGGCGCATGGTTTGGTGCGACGAGAATTATCATGAAGGTAATCACATCACTCAAGCAGATGATTTCAACATCTATCGAGCTTGATGATGCGTTTACACAGCTTCAGATCGTAACGAAGGATACTGAAGCGTCATATGAAAGATTCGGCAGTACCGTAGCGAGAATCGCTAAGGAAACTGCGGTGTCTATGAAGGATATTACTGATGCCGCAACAACATTCGCGAGATTGGGTTATAATCTTGAAGATGCGGCAAAGCTCGCAGAATATACTGCGAAGCTTCAGAATGTTGGCGACATTGAAACTCAAGAAGCGCAGGATGCTATTACTTCAATACTGAAGGCATATGATGATGTCGATGCGGATCATATTGAAGAGGTAATGGACAAATTGGTAGAAACTGGTAATAATTTTCCTATCAGTGTTAGTCAGATTGCTGAGGGTATGACGAATGCCTCATCAGCTTTGGCAGCTGCGGGTAACACGTTTGACCAGTCTGTTGCATTACTTACAGCGGCAAATACCACACTGAAAATGCGGTGTGTTGCGTAGTAATACGCATAAGGAAAGGTAGCTCAAATCGGTGGAACTCCCAGAGCGGACAATACCGAGGGTAAGACTGTATTTATACAGATCCCGTAACGACCACAGTGTTATGAGTAATCATACACATATGCTACCCTCCCCTACTATTCTTCAAGGGGATGAAGGTATGGTCTGAACTGCAACTATATATGAAATTGCAGAGCAAGGACGAAAGTCCTTGCCGCCTATTTAATAGGTCATAAAAGCAACAGAATGACAGGATGCCGCTAAGTCATCCACAGCTTTACGTACAATTACAGCAAGACTCAGAAGAACCGATACAGAACTTGACGAACTTGGTGAATCGATGGAATCATCCAAGTATGACAAGTTAATTAAGAGTCTTACTGATTTGGATATTGCGTTAGTAGACGCAAACAATGAATATCGTAGCACCTACGATATTATGTCAGATATCGCTGGTAAGTGGGATTCACTCACATCAATGGAACAAGCTGCACTGGCTGAAACAATAGCCGGTACGCGTCAGCAAGCAGCGTTCTTTAGTATCATAAATAATTTCCAGGAAGCATCCGGCGCAATGGACGCTATGGCCGACTCAGCCGGAACTCTCGAACAAGCTTACAGCACATATCTCGATAGCACAACAGCTCACATCAATCAGTTTAAAGCTGCATTTGAAGAGCTCGGTGCAAATACATTTAAGAGCGATTTCTTATCGAACATGGTTGACTTAGGAACCGCGTTCACAGGATTCGTCAATGCCTTAGTAAAGGCGAAAGCTCTTATACCTACATTAGGTATTGGTGCAATTTTAATTCCGCAGCTTGTTAAAACAACAACTGCAACAATAGCAAGCCAGCAGCAGGTTGCAAAGCTTTCTGCGGAGTTAATCAAGAATAAAGCAGTTAATGACGAACTTTCTACTTCAATTGCGGCATTAACTATGCAGCAGTTAAAGAAGGTTGAAGCTGATGTATTAGAAGCTTATAATCTTGGAAGATTAAGTGTTACAGAGTACCAGCAGTTAAATGTAACCATTCAGCAGACGATGGCTAATGCCGAACTTGCGGAAAGCAACAATATTTTAGCAGCAAGCTACAACGCTGTTAAATCTGCGATCCCTGGATGGGGTTGGGTGCTTATATCAATTACATTAGTTACAACTGCAATGGGTAAACTTGCTCAGGTTGCGCAAGAAGCTCACCAGGCGTTTGTAGATAGTTCATCATCTATAGGTAATGAGATTGATACTCTTAAGAGTTACAAAACTTCAATCGAAGATATTGTAGCTTCTACAGAGACTGAAACAGAAAAGCTTCAGAAGCTTAATGAGATCCGCGAAACATTAAACAATACTTATGATTCAAATATCGAAAAAGCTAATAACGAAAGGGACGCTATCGCTTCTATAAATAAAGAATTAGATGAAGAGATAGCACGCCGCAGAAATCTTTATTTGATTGAAAATGAAAATAAGTATAAGGAAGCGGTAAGGGAATCTCGTGATTTTCAGTCAAACGATTTTCATTTATTCAGCGGATATAAAAATTACAAAACTCCTCTTGGCAATACTAGATATAACAATCTTTCCAGTGCTGTATCTGATTTATTTACAACTGATAGTAACGGAAGGTTGATAATCGGTGCGAATGCTAAGAACGAAACTGAACTTCTGAAGGTATACGAAGACGTACTCCTGAAGATGTCAAAGATTCGTAGTGACAGAATGAAACTTGGTCAGGACCTGAATAAGCAGGAAATGGCTGTATATAACAATCTTAAGAAATACTACGAAGAACTTAAGAATGATATGAGCGAAAGTGGCTGGAGTCTTGATTCTGTAATGGCATATGCACAACAGAAGGCTGAAGACTTAATAGCTACAACCGACCAGGGTACAATGTCTACCGAAGAATGGCGTGAAGAGCTTATTCGTTTAGCTGACGGCGACGAATATGTAATCGAGAAAATTAGAGAGCTTACTTCAGAAACTGAAGGCATGAATGATGCGATAGAAGAAACCGTCGATGTTCTTTCTGAACTTCAGAAAGAAATGGATCGCATTCAGGGTATGATGGATTCGCTTGATGAATCTATGCAAGCCGCAAAGGATATCTTCGAGGATCTTGCGAAGACCATCAAGACAAATGACGATACTGAAAAATTCTTCTCATCAGCTGAGATTATTGATCTTCTGGATAAATACCCTGAATTATCAAACGCTATTCTCGAAACCACATATGGTTATAAAATCGAGGCGGACGCTCTTGAAGAGTTGCGTCAGATGAAGCTCGCAGAACAGAAAGATGCGCTTGCTTCACAGATAGTTGAAACAGAAAGTGCTATTGAATCTGTTCAGAAGAGGCTTGATGCATATAGTTCAGAAATTGAAGGTGTGCATTCTCTTGCAGAAGCTAAAGTTAAGCTAGCTTCTACAGAAGCTATGCTCGCAAAGCTTAGTGGCGCAAATAACAAAGCATATTCAAGTATGCAAACTGCTCTTGAAGAAAGACGAAAAGCTCTTGCGGGTTGGGTAGATACAGCGGCAGAACTTGACAATCTCAAGGAATCACTGCAGAAATCTAAAATGCAATACACAGTTCTTGGTAAGGTATTCGACGATGTTGCTGATAAAAGCGATGACGTAACAAAGGCATTAAATAATCAGAAGAGTGCATTGAAGGATCTCGCTGATGATTATAAGGATGCGCAAGATAAGATCAATGACTTGGTAAAACTTACCATGGACTATTTGAAAAAGGAAGCTAATTTGCGCAAAGAGGCCTTGAAGGAACAACTGGATGCGTTTAAGAAACTCATAGATAAACGTAAAGAACTTATTGACCTCGAAAAAGAACAGTACGATTTCGAGAAAGATCTCAAGGAACAGAATCGTGATCTCCTTGCGATCCAACAGGAACTTGATGCTTTATCAATAGAGGGCGCTGATTACTCTCTTGAAGATATGAAGCGTAAGGCGGAGCTCCAGCAGAAATACAATGAGCAGTCTGAAAAGAGAACTGACTTCTTATACGACCATGAAGTAGACTTACGTAAGGATGCTTTAGACCGTGAAGAAGAGGCTTTTGAAGAAAATATAAATACACAAACAAAAGCAATCGAAGATTACCTCGCTCATGAAGGCTGGATTCGAGCAGAGGCCATTGATTTAATTAATAGTAAATCACAGGAGTTCTATGACAACCTTCTGAATTATACGCAGCAGTACACAGATATGGCTCGTTGGGAATTCCAAAATCTCTGGGATTCAGCATATGAAGCCCTTATGAAATACGGCAACGGTGCGATAGACGTAGATTATACTCTCGCATATTTAGCTGGACGTATAGCTCAGATTGAAGCTGAAATGGATGCTCTTGAGAACCAGATTAACAACACTAAAAACGCCGCTCAGTCATTCACCGACGGTTTTACTGAAGGTATGGGAGATGTTGTCAAGGTAACTGAAGAAGCTATTAATAAGATGGCTGAACTCAACGCCGCAGCAAGCACAGTATCATGGTCAACTCAAGCAAAGGATCCTCGCTACTACGATACATCTTATACAGATTCGTATATGAAAGGAACTTCATCTTCGTCTAATCACGCCTACTGGCCAATGTCCGACAAGCTTAAAGCCCTCGTCAACACCAAATACCACGATGGCGGTCTTGTAAAGAACAACGGCAAACTCGACGGATCTGAAATCCTTGCTAAGCTCATGACTGGCGAAGTTGTAGTAACTCCTGACCAGGCAAACAAGTTTATCAGCGATACACTCCCGAAGATGGTAACTTCAAACTCAATCAACAACAATAACGCTCCGGTAGTTTCTATCGGCGATATCAATATTGCTGGCGACGCAACAGAGTCTACTGTAACCAAGATCAAGCAGGCTCAGAAAGAAATAGTTGATAACGTCTTTAAGGTACTTAACAACCAGAGACGTTTATACACTGGAGTAACAATATAATTATTTCCGGGGAGAGTTCTCACACTCTCCCCTATTTTAATAGAAGGCGGTGAATACAATGTTTAACGGATATGATTTTATTTACAACGGCAAATCAAGTATATCCGAAAATGTAAAAATACTGTCCACCGAAAACAACACATTTGAATTTGTCAAAAGCGTACCTGACAAAGAATTCAATATGTTCAAAACAAATCAGTCAGGCAAATGGCGAATAGCCGGAGTAACAACTTCCGAGCCATTAAGCTTCCCTATGCAAATTATGATATATAGCGACGACAACGACCTCTATGCAGATGGCGGTCCTGTTCTAGAGAGAAACAGAATATCACACATAGCTCACTGGCTATTCGACAACACTGATTTCAAGAAACTTCAGATACTCACAGACGATTTACGGGATCTGTATTTTATGGCGGTTTTCAAAGATATTGAATACTTTGAAGCCGGGGGTGATGTATGCGGGTTTAGGGTTACTGTGGTGTGCGATACTGTAGGAGCCTACGAAGAAAAGACAATAAAGAAAACGTCAAGCGGTTCACTCACGTTTAATCTTCAGATACTTCAGGACGGAATATATGAAGTACAGCCGAAGTACATAATCGACCTGGGCGGAACCGGTGTCACCATAAACGTTAATGGCGAAAGTATTATCCTTCAGTCTTTGACAGCCGGAAGTAGAATCACAATTGATTCTAGTACACTTATCGCCACATCAAGCGAGAGCGATAATCTGTATGTCGAGAACAGGTTTAATAAAGCCTTCCCTAACTTTGTATGGGGTAGAAATACGATTTCTATTACTGGACAATGTACATTAACGATTAACTATAAGATGGTGAGGGAGGTTGGTTGCTAATGGAATTCAAATTCAATTCTCTTGATTTAGCAAAGTCTCCGAAGATAGCGATTTGCAGGCTCGACCTTCAAATGATCGGATATCTGAACGCATATAACATTGTAATCAAACCGGCTTTCTGCAACGTTTCAGAACTGACCTTTAAATGCAATAAAGACAGTAATCACTTTAACTGTCTGCGAAAAGATATGGTTCTGGAAGTCGAAGGTTTCGGCAGATTTGTTATCACCGACGTTTCAGAAAACAATGATGGACAGACAAAGTATGCAGAGGTAGAAGCTCAGAGTTACGAAGTTACGATGAACAAGGTAACAATCTCATATACAGAGAATACTGTATTTAAACTCTGGGATGATATTGATCCGGCGCACGGCTCTCGTGTAAGACAGCCGGACGATTCGTTTGCAGAGTACCCTACCCTGCTTTATGTAATACAACAGCAAACAGGCTGGACAATTAAATATGTTCAACCGACAAGACGACTTAGTGAATCATATAGAACTATGGATATTGACAAGGAGCAAGTCTATGGTTTCCTTATGGATACGGTCGCTGAGACATATAAAGTTTATTTTGAATTTGATACAGCGAATAAGTGGATCTATTGCTATGACGCAGACGAAGAAGTTTACGACCCGGTAAATACAGGCATTAATCTTTCTTTTAGAAACGTTATCCGGGAAAGAAAAATATCCTCAAGTTCTGAAGAAGTTATTACAGCGCTTACGGTTAAGGGTGCCGAAGGTGTAGGCATCAATATGGTCAACCCTATTGGTAATGACGTACTGTATGATTTCTCATACTACATGAACGACGAAGAATGGGGTATGCCTCAAGATTTACAGGATGCGATTACTGACTGGCAGAACCTTATTGAGGCTAACCGGGCAGATTATGAAGAAGCAGTAGCTGATTACAGAGAGGCTTGTGTAAGATCAACTACATACGATGGCGAACTTAAAGTTCTTCAATCAGAACTTAAGGCATTGCTTGACGTACAGGCGGTCGATATTGCTGGAAATAACGAACAAGGATTACAGGCTATCTATCCTCAAATTATAGCTAAAGAAGCTGAGGTTAAAAGTGCGCAGGAGCATTATAATGATGCTGAAATCTCAAAGGCTTTTTATAAAGGGTTAATTCAGTCAATTGTTCAAACCCTGTCGTTTAATAGTAACTTCACACCAGCGCAGCTCGAACAGCTTCAGTATTATATCAACGGTTCTGTTTATGAAAATGCAAACTTTATATTCACCCAGGACATGCCGGAAGAAGATAAGCTTGATATTGTTAAGCAACTCTATGAGTTCGGACTTAAGCAATTCAAGAAACTCTCTTCTCCGCAGTATGAATATACCTGTACGATTGAACCGTTTATGTTCAATAAGGATTATAAGAAATTTGCGGATAATATCAAACTCGGCGGAGTTGCTAATCTTGAACTAGAGAGTGGACTCTGGGTAGAACCGAAGATTCTTCAGGTAGTAATTGACTACGACGAACCGCAGAATACAACAATGGTTTTATCTGATAGTTTCGTACTTGCAGATAACATCTATAGATTCTCGACTGGATTCAATCAGGCAATCAAAGCTTCGAGAAAAACATCTACAGCCGCTCCTTTATGGGACGAACCAAACAAGAACGGATTTTATGGAACGGTAACTGAATATATAAATAATGCTCTTAATCTGGCGAACCAGGAAATCATCAACGCGGACAATCAGGAATTCAAGCTTGGTTCCTACGGCCTCCGAGGAAAGATGTGGGACGATGAACAGGACGACTATGATCCACACCAGGTAGCTATGACAAACAATGTGTTAGCATTTACAGATGATAACTGGCAGCATTGTAAGATGGCAGTCGGCAGAGTAACTATCGGTCAGTCTGAATATTATGGCGTTGTTGCTGAGGCTATTGTCGGTGAACTTATCGCCGGTAGTCAGCTTACGATCCGCGACGCGAACTCATCATTTGTAATAGATAGCGGAGGTGCTTCTCTTGAGAACGCACCTTTTACTGTACATAACAGTACGTCAAGAATTTTAATCAATCCGAGGGACGGATTTAAAATTCAGAAGAAAAACGGCAGTGTCTGGGATGATGTTTTGTCTGAAGACAGCTCAGGCAATATCGTAGCAAACTCTATCAAGGTACAGAGCGGTACAATAGGCGGATGGACAATACAATCCGACGGGCTCTATTCTCCTACTGGAGATTATATTAAGTCAGACGGCACCGGTAAATTATCATTGTTGAGATATAATAACTCGGCTGCGTACTTCGATGGCAATATTTATGCAAACAATCTTCAATGGAATTATGGAAGTGGCAGTTACGGAAATGTATTTACTGTTACTGGTGGCGTTCCTGGTATGGCTGGCTCATGGCTTACAGCTGGAAGCGTAGGCGCAGATAGACGTAACGCTGCTGAGTGGGATGAACTTTATGCAGGCAAGATCTATTGCGAAGAGTTATTTGCAGTAATGATTACAGCAGACAATCTTAAGGTTGGATCAATAGACGCAGGTGGTATCACAACAGATCTTTTGTTTGGCGGCAAATTCTATGTCGGCTCATCGCAGAACCCATACAACAGAGCAACTATCTACGGTAAACAGGATGATATTTCAGCGCAGATACAAGATCAATATTCTATCTATGTGGAAACGGCTGGTAACATTCATCTCAATACCGACAATGGTTCGGTTCTCGTCAACAACGCACTTCATGCGCACGACATCACAGTAACCGCAGATGAAACGGTCAACGGCACACTTAGAGCTGAATGGCTCGAAGTCCGTAACAAGATAAATAAAGTAGTCGTTTCAAGTGAGTTTTCAGTAGATTCAAATGTTACTGGTACGTTCAATGGAGATGTTGTTGTTAAGGGCAGAATTTGGCTCAATGGCAGCGTAGCCTGTGATAACGGAAATGAAGTCGGTGCTACAGCAGATGTTACTGTTGACGGAAGAACACTACACTTTAAGAAAGGAATATTCCTTGGAGTGTGGTAACAATATTATGGATGAAAGGATTATTTTATCATGACAAATAAAAATATAATTCAGACTCTTGACAACGTAGGTGTGGCATTAATGGATATGGAAATGAAAGGCAAAAACTGTTTCAAGCTTGCCGAAATCCTTAAAGCTCTCAACGCAATCCGAAACGAAATCGAGTCAAGGGATTCTGAAGAACAGGATAAAGAAAGTGAGGTTGAACAAACATGACCTTATTTCAATTAGAACCGATAACGATTCCGACAGGCGATACGGTAGCAATGGAGTATGAATTTGTCCTTAAGGATGGCACAGTCCCGGACTATTCTACTTACACGGCATACTATGTCCTCAGTCAGTATGGATTCGAGGATTCTAACATTTTATCAGAAAGTATGATCTTAAAAGAAAACACAACGAACGTATTTAGCGTGACACTTGACTCTGAAACCACAGCTGAACTTGAACCGGGCACATACACAGCAAAGATTGTACTCAGTGACGGAACTAACTACTTTAAAAAGGCAAGAGGAGTGTTTAATGTTGTGAAGGATACAGAAGGGGTCGGT
>Ga0310786_10004478_pt1 | contig 19451 bp, 14 predicted proteins | sample AusTroGonzalo_MG_FD_203881 | JGI IMG/M metagenome (GOLD analysis project Ga0310786, IMG submission 203881) | Bovine rumen microbial communities from tropical cattle in Woodstock, Queensland, Australia - Gonzalo_03 (v2) (version 2) | ecosystem: Host-associated > Mammals > Digestive system >... | reverse complement strand
CCAATGATGATTTGGTGTCATAAATAAAACAGTTTTTTCTCCAAAATTTTTGCAATATGGATTTACGCCAACGCCTAATTCTTCATATTTATCTGGATGGTCATATAATGTAACATAATCGGTATAGTTTCTTTCTGCAAATTCTTTTAGCATGTCAAAACTACCATTTAAATGTAAATAATCATCTTCTAAAAGATATATAAAATCATCATCATTTAATTTTAAAGCATCTTCATATACAATTCTAAATGATTTAGAATTTCCACCACAATTTAAATATTTAATACTTGCATTATCATAATTACTGCAAAGTTTATGAATTTGTTTGTCTGTTTCTTCTATAACATTATCTATATAAACTATAAACTTTGTATTTTTAAAGATATTTAATGCGTTTCTCAAACAATTAATTTTTGTTGCATAATTCAGTTTTACAGAATTCGATGTTCCATTATCAGAAATTCTATAAAACACATAAAAATTATTTATTTTCCTTTGTTGCCTCATTTCCAATAAGAATATATTCCGTTAGATATTTCATAATTTTCCCACTTATATTGTGGTTTATCTTTTTGTTTTTTAGCCCATTCCCACATCTTGGCTAAACCATCTTTCAACGATGTCTTATCCTCGAACCCAAGAATATCAATTGACTTTTGATATGTTGGAACAGCCCACTTAACTTCGTGTCTTGCTTCCCTATGTTCAATCTTATCATAATTTATGATTTCAGCCAATACATTAGCTGCTTCATTGATTGTGTATCCTTTTACACCTCCAAGATTAATTATCTGTTTTGAAGCTTTTTCTGATACTGCCGCATTCCATAGTGGTTCAAGATTATCATCAACATAAGTAAATGCCCTAGTTTGTTCTCCATCACCATATATCAACATTGGTTCATTATGTAGAATCTGATACATCCATATACCTAATACGTTTCTGTATTTATCCCATATATTTTGTTTTTCACCATAAATGTTATGAGGGCGAATAATACACCAATCAAGGTTATGTTGTTCTCCAGCTACTTGTATATCCATCTCACAAGCATATTTTGATATCCCATATGGGTCAATTGGTCTAGGTTGGTCATTTTCATCAAATCTGTTTAATTTTAAATCACCGTGCCCATATACAGACATTGAACTAGTATATACTAATCTCTTAACATTATACTTTATACAAGCATTTATAATATTCGCTGTTGATACTGAATTATTTTGCCAATTGAATCTTCTCATAAACGGTGATAATCCTTCAGCAGCATAAGCAGCCATGTGATACACATATTTGAACTTATGCTTTTCAAATATATCATCTATATTATCATGTGCCAAATCTCTGTTGTAAAATATTACCTCTTTTGAAACGTTTTCTAAATAGCCGCCAAAAAGATTATCTATTCCTACAACTTCAAATTCAGGATGATTTTTTAAAACATAATCTGCTAAGTTTGAGCCTAACAAACCCGCATTACCAGTAATTAATATACTATCTTTCATTTTTCTATTTTCTTAAAAAATAATAATCATTATTAACAAATCAATATTTATACAAAAAATAAAGGAAGGAATATTAAATCCCTTCCTTTTATTTTAGAAATATTATATCTAATATTTAAGGCTGTGGCTCTGGGTCATTAAATGTGCCACAATCCCATACTCCATCAAGATAAAGTCCATTATTGGTTATCTGAAGAACGTTATTACCGTTTTCTGATACATACTGTGCATTAGCAGTAGATGTTGTGGTGGTTTCGTCAAGTTTCAAACTGATTGTTGAACCACTTGCCACGGTAGCTACATTGATAGCTTCAGAACCACTTGCATGATGATGTTTAACATTTGCATACAATTTCTCAATTGCATCTGTCACACTATCAGTAGCAAGAATCGGCTGCTCAGTTGTGGCTGTAGACTCAGTATAACCACTCAAAACAATCTTAGAAGCATCAGTGATAACGTCAGCCTTTACTGTACCATCACTTGTTGTAGCAGTAGCGATAGTTACACTATTATTTGATGAACCAAATTCTGTAACAGTCTTAGCGCTCAAACCAGCAAGGTCATCAGCGTTTGCGATGTTGTCTTCTGATACGGTTACAGCAGTAATAACGCCATCTTCTTCAACAACACCAACTGTTACGTGAGTTGAATTGCCACTTACATCAGCATCAAGACTTTCCACAGAATTAGAAAGAATTGCATCAGCATATCTCTTAGCGCCCTCAACAGAAGTGTCACCACTTACAGAGTTAGTATCACCACTCAAAGCAGCGAATTGTGCAGTAGCACTATTAGCAGTAGTTACACCAGTGCCAAGGCGGTTAGAAAGTTCAGTATCAGCAGCAGTTCTTGCAGTAATCTCATCAGCAAGACCTTGTGCAGAAGCGATGTCATTTTCTGATACGGTTACAGCAGTAATCTTACCATCAACCTCTTCAACACGAACACCTACATGAGTTGTACTACCACTCTTATCAGCATCAAGAGCATTAACAGCAGCAGTAATTGCATCATTAATACCAGACACCTTAAAACCATCTTCACCAACAGTCAAGAAATTCTCAGAATTTGGGTCAACAACACCGTGAGCAATATGGTCAGTAACAGTGATACCGCTTGCGAACTCAGTCTCAAGAACAAGTTCTGACATATCAACATAAGTAGTTTGAGTATTACCAGAAACATCAATATAAACATATTCAAGATTCTGTGCATGCGCACCACTTGTGATATAGTTAATGCTTACGATATGGCTATCCTTTGCAATATCGATTGACTCACCAATCTTAATATTATCAGAGTCACGAACCTCATAACGCTCCTTAACAGTAGCAGGAAGAGATTCTGTAATCTTAACTACGTTAATGTTGGTATAAAGACCACCGTCTTCACCATCAAGCTTCAATACCTTCTCACCACTCTTGATATTAACTTTGATGTCAGTACCAGTAGCGGCAGTAGTTACAGTGATTGAACCGTCTTCATTGTCAATTGCATTAGCACCGATTGTATTCTCAATCTTGCTCAAAGCAACATTGATAGTGTCAGCAGAAGCAATATCGCCAGTGTCATTGGTCTTTGCATAACCACCAAGCTGCAAGTCCTTAACATTAGCCTTAGTTTCAGAAACAACGCCATCTACCTCAGATACGGTTGTTACAACTTGTCCATCAACAGCAGAAGCTGCTTTGTCCATTTCATGAATGGTCTTCTGTAACTTACCAAGAGCCTCACCAAGAGTATCAGTTGTTGCAACATCACCAGTTGCAGCGGCCTCTTGATAACCTGCAAGCTTAACACCTGTGATATTTGCAGCAGTAGCAGTAATCTTACCATCTTCTTGTGTTACGTCAATAACAACCTTGTCAGCGCCACTTACACTACCAGCATCAAGAGCATCGATTGTAGCATTAATTGCAGCCACTTCTCCATCGATTCTCTTTTCAAGTTTACCGATACCAACGTTTACTGAATCAGTTGCTTCAACAGCACCACTTGAACTGCCCTTCTCATATCCAGTGAGCTTTAGAGTACCAACATTAGCAGTCAAGCCACTAATCTTACCGTCTACTTGCTGAATCTGTGTTAGCACAGAAGCATCTGTTCCACCAATAGGGCCATAATCAAGGCCATCAAGCACGTTATCAATTTCCTTCTCATTCATGAAGAAAGAAACAGTACCGTTTGCTACGATGCCAAGAATGGTACGAGTCTCTGTGTCAGCAGTAGTTGCGCCGGTTTGTACGGTATAACGGCCAGCGATAGGTGAACCATCAAGACATGTTGCTGCTTTTGTTCGCAATGCAGATTTAGCATCTTCTAAAGATGCATATAAAGTAGCATTACGCAAAAATTGAATTGTTCTTAAATTTGCCATAATTAAATTTAATTATTGTTTTATTTTTTATTTATTTTCTTTTTTTAAATATCTCCACCAATTAATTAATAAATTACCGGTGGAAATATTTTATACTATTTTTTATTCGAATTTAATTGTCATAACATCAGCGGCATCAATAATAGCACCAGTCTTATTAATATTATATAAGTAAACTACCTGATTAATCTTGCCGAAGTTATTAGAATTAACTTTTACTCCATTATAAACGCAATCCTTTACATTAACTTTCCACGTAGCAATTTTGCTTGTATCGCCATTTAATGCTGCATCTGTAGCAGATGGTTGGAAAATCATCAAACCTGCCCAAGATATATCGCTTTTTTCGGCGTTCTCATAAGTCCAAGTGATGTTTTCAAAGTTAATTGTAACGCCAGTTGCATTTGCATAATTAGCCATTCTCAATACATTTGAGTTATCAACATCAAGGTTGAAATAGCCATCTTTAATATTGATTACAGCATCATCAGCTGGAGTGTAGATATTGAACACGTTATGATTCAACTGTGTGTTATCAACAGTGATATTGTTTGCGTTGAATTTATGTGTATAATACTGTGTGTTAGCTGTGTTCTGATTACCCTCAAATACGTTATAAGCAGTTGTACCAGTAGCAATGTCTACGTTAGACACATTCATTACAGGAGTAGAGAACAATACTCTACCATTAGAAGCGCCTTTACCACCGTTAATAGTAATATTATCAACAGTCACCTCATTCTTGGCAATTGTCTTAATATCGCCATTATTGGATTCTCCACCTGCAATCGTAATTGTGTTATACTCAGTATTGGCAGTCAGACTCTCAATAGCTGCTTTATTGGTCAAAACCAAGTTAGTGTTGATGGCTTCATCTGCACTAGGAAACTCATTAACTACAGTTTGGAAATCATAGAATCCCATGTCAAGTTCCTTATTAAGCTTGATGCCTTCCTCGTCAACGAATATTGGGTTGTTGATACCGTCTGCAATGAATGAAGCAGCATGCGCCTTAATCTTGTTATTAGCAAGAATCTTGATACCATCACTCTCATGAAGCTTTGCTGCCTCAATAGCAGCATCAATAGCATCCTGTACACCCTCAAGCTTCAAACCATTCTCTGAAACAGTCAAGAAAGCCTCTGAATCACCATCAATAGCAATTGAAATAGTATCACCACTAATATTGATACCATTACCACCTACATACAATGTTACAAGGTCTTGTATGTTGATATAAAGAGGTGCATGTAATTCGCTTTGGAATACAAGTTTGATAGCTTTGTCGGGTCCTGTCTCGTCTTCAGTAAATGTATCACCATTCCAATAACCATTTACAACCTCTGCATACTGAATGAAGATATCCTTTGCAATGTTGATAGTACCTACAAGAGTATCACCTTGTCTCAAAGTGTAAATGAACTCATCCTCATCCTCACTCTTTGACAAATGAAGAGTCATTGCTTCTTCAAGCTGTGAAAGAGCATCTGCAACAGTATGCTCATCAGTAAATCCACTACCAAGGCGTGCATTAATGTCATTGATAGCAATTGTTAAAGTAGTGCCATCAATACCATCACCAATCTTGTCGTTGATATCAGCAATAGCTTCTCTAAGTTCGTTCACATCAGTAGCACTACCATCAATATCAAGGATAGTATAAGATGACTGACCTCCACCTGCGTCTTCCATTTCTTCAGCATTGGCATAGAAACCAACCAAAGTACGGATAACAGGTTCGCCACCAACTACAGGGTCCAAATAACGTGCTAATTTAGCAACACCATCGTTGGTAGGAAACGCCTGTGTAAGAGCTTGTGCAGCCTGACTTTTGGTCTGATAAACCTTACCATTACGTAAAAGTCCTAAAGATTTTAAATTTTTTATCATTTGCCTATAATATTATTTTTATAGTTAGTTTATTTTTAACATAAATGTTAATAATAAATATTGAAAAAAAGTAAATAATACTTTCTATAAAAAAATATTTTTTTATTATTATATTTTAGACAAAATATTGATATTTTAAACCATGCATACTATTTAATAGTATACGCTATATTAACATAGTGTTTTTTCGCTATTAATAAAAACAAAACAAATATTAAAAAATATGAAATATTTAAGGAAATTTGCTACAGAACAGCAGTATGAAGCATTCACTGGTACAAGTGAGTTTTATCTACCAAATGTAACATTGGTTGGCACTAATACAATACATTCAACACCAGACCCAACAATGGGGCATGATTATGTTGAAATAGGTGGCGTTAAGTGGGCTACAATGAATGTAGGTGCTGAATCAGTTACTGATGCAGGACTTTACTTCCAATGGGGTGACACACAAGGTTATACTGCTTCGCAAGTTGGTAGTGGTGAAGGAAAGAAGTACTTTGGTTGGTCAGATTACAAATATAGTAATAATGGCGGTTCAAGTGCTTCTGATATAACCAAGTACAATAGTACTGATGGTAAAACTGTATTAGATGCTTCTGATGACGGTGTAGTTGCTAATTGGGGTGGTTCATGGCGTATGCCAACAAAGGAAGATTTTGCTGCATTAGGTACAGCTACAACAAGTGCATGGACAAATAGCTATGAGAGTAGTGGGGTACATGGATTAGTACTTACTGATAAAACAGATAGCTCAAAGAAGTTGTTCTTTCCTGCTGCTGGTAACGCTAACGATGGGAGCGTGTATAATGTGGGCAGCTACGGTTACTGTTGGAGTAGTTCGCTCAACACTAGCAATGTTATTTACGCCTATCTCATGTTCTTCAGTAGCTCCACAGTTGATTGGCAGGGCAACGGCAGTCGCCGCAGCGGTTTCCCCCTTCGTGGGGTCTTGGCAGAGTAAATCATCTTACCAACCCATCAAAAGATAAAAATCAAAAAGTTTGGCGTAAGCCCAAACCCAAGCCAAACTTTTTGATTTCCCACAGATAAATTATTAAAAATAAAAATAGTTATGAATATACAAGAAATTATAGAATCTGAAAAAAGGGATGGATGATTTCATAGACTGTACGTCCAAATTAATTGGAAAAATATCAATTTTAATTAGTCATGACTTACTTAAGTGTATTTTATGACTCGTTTTACTAGGTACAGTTAGGTTAAAGTTTCCTGCTGCTGGTAACGCTAACAATGGAAGCATGAATAATGTGGGCAGCAACGGTTACTGTTGGAGTAGTTCGCTCTACACTTCGAGTAAGTCGAGCACCTATTTCCTCAGCTTCAATTCGTCGGTCGTGAAGTGGCAGGATGGCAACAGCCGTCGTTACGGGTTCTCTGTGCGCCCTGTTTTTGGTTAAAAAAAAACTAAAAAAATATACAATATAAGGATAACTCATATTTTGGGTTATCCTTTTTTTTATATATATTATCTCCATAAAATATGTGTTTTATATAATAATATACTATTTAATAGTATATTACTATATTTCATGTTATTTTCAAAGCAAAAATACATGATGAAAATATATTATTGCCTTAACTAATTTAATATAAAAACATAATATATGAGAAGAAGAAGTTTGTTGGGGAAAAGTACTGAATACATATTCAGTGCTCAAACTACATCACAAAGTGTTAGTTATAACAGTGGAAATGTATATATATCTATAAAATCAACTGCTGATGGGGAAAATACACCATATGTAATATATTCATATGATGGCCCAGTTACAGCGGTAACAACTGCTGCAACATATGTAACAATTAGATATAGTAAAAATACTAGTTTATTGTCTAGAAGTGGTAGTGTGGTGCTTAAACAAAATGGAAGTGATAAAACTATAACAATTACTATCACACAAAATGAAGCAAAACTATATTTATATCATCAAGCCGTTATACTTAATAGCGCAAAAAATAGTATCGGTTCGACAACACTTAGTGTGACTGAAAGTGGTACAGTAACAAGTAAACCATCTTGGGCAAATGTTACTTGTTCAAATGGGGTTATAAATATAACAGCGTCAGCCGCAAATAGTGCAACAACTGCTAGAACCGGAACAACTACCATTAACATAGCAAATAACTCAAAAACCATTACAATCATTCAGATGCCTAACTCATATGCTAGCGTTGGTGGATACCAATATGTAACTATTAATGGAGTGAAATGGTCAATAATGAACGTTGGAGCCAGTACAATAACTGATTATGGTAATTACTACGGATATGGTAAAGGCACGACTACTGGCTACATTGGTAATGATTACTATAATGGTACTGAAAATCCATTAGCTAGTTCAGCAGATACTGCTACACAAGTAATGGGTGGTGGTTGGAGAATGCCAACAAATGATGAGTTAGGATTACTTATAAATCATAGTTACTATTGGTCTTCATATAACAACATAAATGGTCTTGCGTTCTATGATACTAATACATATAACTGTCTTTTCTTTCCAGCCGCTGGTGGGATTATTACTGGAACGTTAAGTGACGTTGGCACTCGTGTACATCTTTGGTCTTCTACACCATCTTCAATAATGCATAAACCTTACCATGCTAGGTCATTCTTTTATGAAGATGTTGACAATTGCTATTATCAGTATAACTTAACTAACTATGAAAATAATAATGCTATTAGTATTCGTGGTGTCCACGATTAATGGTTTAATATTATCAAGTCAAACACACAAAAAAAGAGAGTGAGATATTTGAATCTTCACTCTCTTTTTTATCGTTATTTCAAACCTTAATTAAATTCCACGGACATATATCACTCCATTAATATTCAGATAGTTAACTTCGCAATATCCACTTTTTTTACAAGTAATAGTTGCATAGTTACTTGCGCTTGGGTCAGGGAACTTATAGCTACTACTTGTTGAGATAGAAACAGTATAATCTGCTGAACTTCCCGTATTATAATACACTATAGTTGCTTGAGCGCCATTATTTGATACACCTGTTATTGCATCAGGACAAGTAACATTATTTACGTTAGCGCTGACAGATACAGCACTGAATATACCAACCTTGCCACTTAATTCGGCAATAGATACTGCCTCACTTATTACAGTTCCACTTATTTCATTAAATGCAGCATCTAACTCATTGTATGCAGCAGACAATATTTCCTCATTCTCTTCTATAACATCAGTTACAGTTCTACCACTGTTTTCTCCTGTAAATCCGCTACCAAGCTTGTCATCAATAAGTGTTATAACATCGCCACTACCAATCAAGTCATCTGCATTTTGATAAGCTGCACTTCCTAATCCATGAACGGCAACATCACTGCCATTAACAGATATGTTACCATTAGTGCTTGAAGTAGTAACGCTTGTAACGGGTATAGTTACTGCTGTTAATGGAGTAATTGTATTACTTCCAAGAGTGATTACACCGTTTTCAATCTTAGCATCAGTGATGCCATATCCACCAAGTGTGGTCGCTACATCCGCTTTACCACTAACGCTACTGTTGATAGCAGCAGATGTCTGTGCAGAAGTCCAATATTGAGACAAATCTGCTGGAGTGTATGCAGATGCATCCAATTTATTGTCTTTCAAATCATTCAACGCAGCGGCGGTAACACGTTCATTACTTTCAATGACACTTGTAACAGTATTATCACCTGTAAACCCACTGCCTAATTTATCATAAACATCACTTATAGCTGTATTAACTTCAGTAGCTGAAGAATAGTTAGTTGCCAAGTAATTATAAACAACGTTTGAAGGCGTCAAGTTATCGCTTCCACTACTAATACCTGTAGCAACCCCCTTGCTTGCAGCAGTACCTAAACCGTTAAATGCTGCATTAATCTCAGTAGCTGAAGAATAGCTGTTAGCGTTCTGATAAATCATTGTGCCAACAGTACCTGTAATACCATCAAGATATGTCTTATTATCATGTGAGTGTGAATTACTTGCTGCACCATCCCATGCACTAACCTTAGTTGAATCAATACCACTGATTGCTTCAATGTTAGTTGCAAGTGAATCAAGGTTTGTCTTCTCTGTTTCGCTCATATGAACTGAGCTTGCTGTATGTGCAGTAAAGTCAGCATTATCTGTTTTTGCTGTTACAGCATTCCATGTTTGCTTATCACCTGTTGTTACGTGTATATCATTGTTTGATGTGTGTGCTGTAACGCTTCCGCTTACTGTGTTGATATTTGTAGCATTTGTAGTAATCTCAGACTGCATATATGATGCACCACTTGGGTTATCACCAATCCAATCAGAAATTTCCTTCAATGTGTCAAATGCTGCCGGAGCGTCTGCAATAACCTTTGCAATCTCAGTTGTAACTGTATTTAATACTGAGCCACTTGTATTGACATCTCCATTGAGCTTTGCTATAGCTGCTGTATTAGCTGATACTGCACCGCTAGTAGCTGCTGTATAGGTGTTATAGTCTATTTGTGCTACTTTATTTACAACATCACCCCAAGTGGCCTTATCTTGACTTGTAACGTGAACAGTTGAATCTGCTGTATGTGCTGTAAGGGTCTGATTAATACCGGTTATAGTACCATTTAATTCTGTAACTGCGCTTGTTGCTGCTTTATCTTGCAAGGCAACAGTAACAGCATTCTGTGACATTACTTCTGTAGTTGAAGTACCTGTCGTTTGTTTAGGCTCTATACCCTTAATAGATATATTAGTAAGGGTTTGATATTCGCCATCTTTTGTTTTGTATTTTAAAACTGCCATAATTCTATTTTATATTATTGAAATGTTATTTTATATTAGATGATTATCTTCCTTTAATTTAGCAATTGTATTATATATTGCTTGAATCATTGTATCCACCTGTGCTTTTGTATAGAACTCAACATCAAGGTCAATAGCAGTATCAACCATTAATGTTCCACCGCTATTACCAACAAGAATTCTTGAATCAATCAATTCATCTGTCTGACTTTGTGTATATACATCAATACTAGCTGGGTCTACATTCTCATCAATCAATATCTCTCCCTTTTCTTGAATTGATGTTCCACTCTCAGCAACCAAGATGATGCTTTTTGCATCATCTGTAGCGGCACTAACAATGTCATCAACTTGCCTTTGAGTGTATACATCAACATCCTCAGGAGAAATGTTTTCATCAATGAAAATCTCTATATCAGAGCCACTTGTTGGAGCCGGGTCACCACTATATACTATAGAAACTTCATTAATGCCACTAATAGCACCAGATACAGCTGTATCAACATAATCCATCATCGTGATGGAATTAGCAAATGGAATTATCTCATTCTCGCTATTCTTAATAGCAAGGGTCTCATATCCATCTGCATAGTTGATAGCAATCTCACCATATTCAATCTGAGAACTTGTAGGCAGTTTAGGCGTGCCGTTTTGATTAACGACACTACTTTTTAAATGTAAAAGTTTTTTTCTAGCCATGTTATTTTAAATAAATTATTAATAGATAAAATATAGATTTTTAGAAAGCAATATAGATTGCTGATTAAAACTCTATCAATTTTTTTATTTAAATATAAATATAATGACAAAAGGGAATTATACACTAAATAAATAAAATATTTTTTTTTAACAAAAAAATATAATATATGAATGGAATATAAAAGGCAATGATATAGAAGTTGGCACAAACGCCTAAAACTCCATCTATCTTGCTGCTTCATAGGGTTCGTAACCTCTTCCCTCCACAGCCTTTACACCCACTTGCCAATGGGCTTTAATTCGTTATTTTCTATACTCCGACAAGGTTCTGCTTGTCGAAGGCAATATTCTTGATATTAATTGCAGCGTTAACGTCCCTATCAAGATGTTCACCACATTGAGGACATATCCATTCACGGTCTTTCAACTGCAACTCTTGATTGATGTAACCGCATTTGTGACACAGTTTGCTGCTTGGCTCAAATCTACCAATGAACAGTATGTTCTTGCCATACCATTCACTCTTATACTCCAACTGCCTCACAAACTCACTCCAACTTGCACCTTGGATTGCCCTTGCAAGGTGATGGTTCTGTTCCATCCCCTTAACATTCAAGTCCTCAAGACAAATCACATCGTAGTTCCTTACAAGATGAGTGGATAACTTGTGCAAGAAGTCATTCCTTTGGTTGGTGATGCTTCTATAACACTTAGCAACCTTTACTCTCATTTTTTCGTGATTCATTGACTCCTTACCCTTCCTTGCAAACACCTTCTGCAAGTGAGCAAGTTTCCTTTGTACTTGTTCAAGGTGTTTTGGATTTGAGTATTTTGTTCCGTCTGAGAGTATTGCGTAGTCCTTAATGCCAAGGTCAATTCCAACTGCATTATCCTTAACCAACTTGGCTTTCGTTGGTTTGGGTTGCAAGTCATCAACTGTTATTGAACACCAATATGTTCCGCAATGGTCTCTACTGACAGTACAAGTGCCTTGTTTACAAATGCTTTGGTCAAACGCTCTATTTTCGCATAGTACAACCTTACCTAACTTTGGTAGTTTGACAGTCCAATTCTCAAAATCAAAATGTACAGATTTTATGAATTTCACAGAATCCTTTGTACGTTTCTTGGATTTGAATCTTGGGTATTTTGCTTTCTTGCGGAAGAATGCAGTGAAAGCGTTGTCAAGGCTTCTTAGTGACTGTTGCAATGCTTCTGTTGTACATTCATTAAGCCAAACGTATTCCTCAGTTTGTTTCAATGAAGTAAGTTCTTTTGCAAGCTGTAGGTAGTTGATTGCCTTTCCATTTTCCTTATAAGCACTTGTCTTTGCATTTAAGCCCCAATTATAGATATAGCGTGTACAGCCGAAGAACTTCTGTAATAGTTCCTCTTGCTGTTGGTTTGGTTTTATCTTATATTTGTAGGCTTTTAACATAGTATTTATCAGTTTCTTTACTAATAAATATCACGTTGGATTAAAAAGTTCTGTTTTTGATGAAACTTTTTTTTAAATGCAGTCATTTCTGACTGCATTTTATAAATCGTTTGTGCCAACTGCTATATTGTTGCCTATTATTAAATATAACAAGAGTCACAAAAGTAATAAATTTTGTGAATATAATTTTCAAAAATGATTGTTTGGCTTGCGCTTTGGAACAATCATTTTTGAAAATTGATTATTGGTTTGGCAAAAGGAATTCTCATGCAAAAACAGGGCGCACAGAGAACCCGTAACGACGGTAGTCGATACTCTGCCAATACACGTCCGACGAATAGAAGTAGAGGTCATAGGCGTTTAGCTCATTCGAAGTGACGCGCGAACTCGACCAATAGATGCCGTATGAACCTACGCCGCTCATGCTACCATTGTCACCATAGCCAGCAGCAGGAAAAAACAATTTAACGTTAGAATCTGCCTTAGATGTAAGGACTAATCCTGCTACACCACTACCTTCATAATCAGTAGTCCATGCCCTTGTTGTAGCCGCACCTAATGCAGCAAATTCAGCCGTTGTTGGCATTCTCCAATTACCACCCCAAGCAGCTTGTGCTGCATCATCAGATGCTTCCAATACAGTTTTACCATCAGTACTATTGTACTTAGTGACTCCGCTTGAACCACTACCTGTATCAGCAGTCCAATACTTGTAGTTATTCCAAGTGAAAGCCTTTTGTCCACTTCCACTACCCACTTGTGCAGCAGTATAACCTTGTGTGTCGCCCCATTGGAAGTAAAGTCCTGCATCAGTTACTGATTCAGCGCCAATATTCATTGTAGCCCACTTCAAACCACCAATCTCAACATAGTCATGACTTGGTGCGGGTGTTATTACTGTTGTAGTACATACTGCCGAAATACTGCTATCTTCTTGACTTCTAACTATAATATCAGTAGTACCTGCTGAAATAGCGCTTACAACCCCAACAATTCCATCACCGTTAACTGTAGCTATGTTACTATCACTTGTTTCCCATGCAACAGCTTTGTTTGTCGCTCTTGGTGGTAAAACGTTTGCTACAAGAGTTTTACTTGAATCGATATCCAAATTAAGCGTGCTTTTATTTATAGTTAAACCAGTAACTTGCACCGGTATTGGATTAAAAGCCACGTCATTTGCATCTTTAATTAATGACAAATTTGGCAATATGAGGCTTTGTTTGGCTTCATCATAATCTTGTGTAGTTGAAAATTTCTTTAAGAATTTCATAATACATTATATATTTTAATAAACATTATTTAATTAATGCCACAATTGATTTCATTCCATCCATCAACTGTAACGTTGAAGAATATTGGTATTGCTTCATCTTTTTCCACTTTAATTCTGATATCTGTTATATCGTCTGTTGATATTGTATGCACTGTTCTGTCATTATTTACTACGTAATCAACTTCCATTGCTGAACCATCTTGATATTCTATTCCTTCCTTCAGAAGTTTTGTGCAGAAAACTGTCACACCATTTTTCTTAATATGGTCGGATATTTCTAAATTCAATGTTCCGTTATTTATCAAGCGGCATTCACTTACCTTGACACTTGGGGCTTCCATAACATCAAATATTGTGACGCTATCACCAAGATATAATGATATTGTGGGGTTTATGATATTGATTTTCTCGACCTCATTATGGGGTTTATTTTCATCCAATGTAACATCATATGAACACCCAATCAATGTTAAAAAACCAATCAACAACAATATTTTCCTCATTGTTTCAATTTTTGCGTATTATATTTTTTTTAGAAAATGGGCAACTATAACTATGTTTCAAGTATAGTCACCCATAACGAAAAACCTATGTTAACAAACTGTAGTTTTTATTCACCTTCTTCAATGTTAATAGGATAGTCGAAATTAATTTTGGCAGGATAACCTTCCATATAATTGAAGCTATCTACTTCCTCAATTGTTTCCATGTTCTCTACCTCAATCTTATGCTGCTTTGTAACTATATAGCATTGGTCAGCATAAAGCTGAACCTGAGCCAACATATATTCAGCTTGTGTAGGAGTTACTTCCAACATTGTTTCATCAATAAAGAATGAAAGAGTTTCTATGCCAAGAAGCTTAGCTGCATCAATTGATGAGCGATAATTACTTCTCTCATCCGGCGTAAACCAACCTTCCATAATACCGTTGATGGTAAATGAATTAACATTAGAGCTTGAATCATATTCGTTAATTCTGTCAATCATTTCACGTTTTGCATCTTCAAGTGTTCTCTCAGGAGTTGGCGTTAATTCCATATCCCATACTTCTTTTACTGATGCTGATGGATATTCCTCATGAAATGCAACTTGTTCGTCTGAAAGAAGTACCCACTTATTATCTAAGAAATCTTGATATGTTTCTCCTAGATTGTTATAAAGATTTGGGTCAAACATTTCATCAAAATCAATGTAGTAACCACTAATGTCTTGTTTAATGTAAGTATATTTTGCCATAATTTATAATTATAATTTTCTTATTTATTTTAAATATAAATATCAGTTGTTTTACAAATGTACGTAGGAGCTTTTATAATTTAAGCACCACGCACATATAATGATGTACCATCAGAAATGATATTTACCTCACCTGTGGAACCTGAGGCAATTGTTATGGCCCCACCTACAGCGGTGTATCCGCCACTAGAAGGTAATGTAATTGTAATTGCTTCACTGCTACCATTTTTTATAATAACATGAATCTCATTACCATCAGCTAAAGTATTTCCACTTAATGAAAGTTCATTAGAAGAGCCTGAAACTGTTGCAATGACAAGTCTCTTAGTTGTTGGAATTCCTGACAATGATGTTACAGTAGTATGTCCACTATAATAAGACATTCTACTATCTAAATTTTCTACATTTCCACTAAGTTCAGAAACTATAACTGCTTCAGTTATTACATCACCACTAACTTCATCAACACTTAGTTTAAGTTCATTGTAAGCAGCAGACAATATTTCCTCGTTTTCCACAATAACGTCAGTTACGGTTTTACCACTGTTTTCTCCTGTAAATCCGCTACCAAGCTTGTCATCAATGAGTGTTATAACATCACCACTACCAATCAAGTCATCTGCATTTTGGAAAGCAGCAGTACCAAGGCCTGTAACAGCAATGTTATCTGTTACAACGCCATCAACTGTTAACTTCAAAGTACCGTTATTAGTACCACTTGTAAGTGTTACAGCACTGATTTTACCTGTTAATGCCGTATCTACGTTGCCACTATATGTTTCAAATACAGTAATGTCTAACTTACCACTTACAGCCTCTGTAATTGAAGCAGTTACAGCAGTAGTATCAGCTTTTTCGCCTAATGCAGTATTAACCTCTGTTGCTGAAGAGTAAGAGTTTTTATCTTCAGAAGCCATAGTACCAAGACTTGTTTCATTTGCTGGTGTGTATCCCAAAGCATCTACTACATTACCGCTTGTAATTGCTGTTAATGGAGTGATTGTATTACTTCCAAGAGTGATAGTAGTACCTTCAATCTTAGCATCAGTGATGCCATATCCACTAAGTGTGGTTGCCGCATCAGCTTTACCACTAACGCTACTGTTGATAGCAGCAGATGTTTGTGCAGAAGTCCAATATTGAGACAAATCTGCTGGAGTGTATGCAGATGCATCAAGCTTTTTTGTATTCAAATCATTCAAAGAAGCAGAAATAACTCTTTCATTGCTTTCAATAACCTCAGTTACTGATGAAGATGTGAACCCACTACCAAGCTTTCCATCAATGGCAGTCTTGTCATAATAATTATTTGGGTTGAAAATACTTGTTAAAGGAATTGAAATTGGGTCAGCGCCTGCATCTGTATTAAATATAATTACTAAATTATCACCACTAATAGTTGCACCGCTTACCATTCCGTCTTTAATGAAATCAGTTGCATCAATGTAATCAATTACAGTACCAGCGGCATTCTTGAAGTTAATCTTTTTCTCATTTGAATCATATTCAGCATCTGCAAACACACTAGAACTATCAGCTTTTCCGCTTACTGCTGCATCAAGTTGGTCTTCAACTGCTGCATTAATTGCTTGAGTAACACCACTATCTTGTGTAATTACTTCAGTGATTGCGCTGATAACAGTTTCACTTTCACTAATAGCTTCAGCAACCATTCCATCTACCTGCCCACTAGTAACATAATTTGGTGAATTAGTGAATGCACTCAAATCAGTAGGAATATCACTACTCTTTGCATAATCTGCAAGTGTTGTTTCGAGGTTGTCTGTTGTTACAATAGTAGAGCTAGAAGATGGAGTAGATTCACCATAGATATACTTCTCAACAACTGTTTCAATTGATTCAACTATTGTTATACCAGTGTCCCCACCAATTTCTTCTGCAATTGCATTGGACACACTCTCACTAATTGCACTTTCAATTGCTGGGGAATTCTCTACAGCACTTGATATTGCATTTTTAACTTCATCACTTTCATTTACTGCATTAGCAACAGCAGTATTGATTGCTCCACTAACGGCAGCGTTACCACTGATTGAATTTATGATAGCATTATTAAAATCAGTAATAGCACTAGCTTCATGTGTGTGCTCTAAATCAGCCTTTCCTTCAAATGCGGTATCAAGCTCTGTGTTGCCACTTGTTTCATCTTTCTTATAGTAATCAACAAGCTTGGTGTCAACTACGCTCTCAACTGCCTCTGTAACGGCACTAGCACTTGAAATAGCTTCAGCCACTGCATCATTAACTGCCTCAGTAACGGCACTATCGCTTGAAATGGCTTCTGCCACAACTGTATTGATAGCGCCACTTATTTCTGCACTATTTTCAAGAACGTCTGCAATAGCATCCTTTACATTACTATTATTAGTAATTGCATCCGCAACTTGTACGTTAAGTGCTGATTGAACAGCAGCATCTCCACTGATTGCATCTACAATTTTAGTATTAAGGTCAGTATTATCGACCTTCTTATTCAACTCATCAGTTACAGCTTTCTGTGACATTATATCAGTTAAAGAATTACCAGTTGTTTGTACCGGAGTAACTGGCTGAACTGTATAATTAGTAAGTGTAACAAAGGTATCACCACTTTTATATTTTAAAACTGCCATAATTCTATTTTTAAATTATTTTATTTTTATTTTATTATCCTTTTAACTCATTAATCTGTCTCTGCAAGTCAGCAACTATGGTATCAACTTGAGCCTTGGAATATACTTCCAAACCTGCATCTTCCGCTGTGTCAACAAACAGCTCAGTATCACTACCGCTTCCGGGTTCAACATTACCAATAACAATGTTATTTGCAACCACCTCACTAAGTTCTGTCAATGAATCAGTTAAAGAACTAACTGCGCCACTAATGGCATTCACCTTTGTTTCAGATGAAATATCTGCTTCCTCAAGGGCTGTTAATCTACCGTCTTGCTCTTCATCCTTATTTGTTAAACCGTTAACAGTTGAGTCAATTTGAGCCTTGGTGTAAACCTCCACAGTATTATCCATCTCTGTGTCAATAAACACCTTAGCATTCTCATCAATGGTATCAGCGCTAGTACCAATCTGAATCTCATCAGGGTGTATTGTTACAATATCACCATTATCATTCTTAATAGATAATGTCTCATGCCCCTTGGCATAGTTTATAGCAATCTCACCATAAAGGATTGAATCAGAAACAGGCAATTTAGGCTGACCATTGTTAACAACATTACTTCTAATGTGCTGAACGTGTCTTTTTTCTGCCATGTCTAAATATGTATTTATTTATTTTTATTAATTATATTTCTTTGCAAATTTCTTACTCGGAATATACATTCCATAATAATTTGACAATGCTGTCAGATTTCAGAAATTATATATAATATAATTTTTTAATAATAAATATTAAGCAAAACACAATTAATACAAAATATTAAAAATTTTTATTATTAAAATGACTATTTTGAATTGACATACTCCCCCACCTAAAGGAGGTGGATTCTTGACTCAAGTGCAACTGCCTCGAAACCAAAAGGTTCTAAGGCCTTACTATTGCTCGTCAATTCGTAGATGCCCCTACGAAGTATCATTTCAGCAGCGAGAGCGCATGATTCCACACAAAACAAGCCTCACGCAACATGTTGTTGAGGCGCTTGGTTCTGTCAGTTCTATATAGTTTATATTTGTATGAAATCATATATTTTTATGTAGCTTCGCTACATAAATATTAATAAAAAAGAAATATTTTTAAATAATTAATAAAAAAATTTTTGCGATTCATCCCCTCCTTGAAGGAAGGGGTCTTCTCGCAAAATAGTTAATAAAAACAATGCATTTTTGAAAGTTATATACTAATTATTAGTATATAACTAAATTTAGCCATATTTTATGGTTTAAAAACAATATCAAAAATCTATATATGAGAAGAAGAAGTTTATTAACCTCTGCAGGAGGGGATTATGCTAATCAATATTTAACATTTAGGGCAATTGAAAGTGGTACATTTAGAATAAATAATAATGCCACAGCCTTTAATTATTCAATAGATAGTGGAGCAACATGGAATAGTTTGTCTAGTGGGACTAGTACCCCAACAATTTCAGCTGGACAAACGATTATGTGGAAAGCCACAGCACCTTCACATGACCAATTTTATGGAATAGGACGTTTTACTTCAACAAATAAATTTTCTGTTGAAGGTAATATACTATCATTGTTGTGGGGTGATGACTTTAA
>Ga0310786_10004477_pt1 | contig 19454 bp, 16 predicted proteins | sample AusTroGonzalo_MG_FD_203881 | JGI IMG/M metagenome (GOLD analysis project Ga0310786, IMG submission 203881) | Bovine rumen microbial communities from tropical cattle in Woodstock, Queensland, Australia - Gonzalo_03 (v2) (version 2) | ecosystem: Host-associated > Mammals > Digestive system >... | reverse complement strand
AGGCGAGAGTGCACAATTCGTTTACGGTTCGTTTTCTGGGATAGTGCTGACGGTCTTCAACCTTGTGCCGTCTGTCACGAATATGCTCGGCAAGGGTGCATTGACGAATGCGGCTGCCGCGAGGGAGCTTGGCAGCCGTGATGCCCTGAAACGCAGCAGTATGCAGGCGATTCTTGCCGCGGAGATAATAGCAGTTCCGGCGGCTGTGGGACTTGGGATATTTGCGCCGGAGGTGCTCGGGATGCTCTTTCCGCGCCAGTCGGAAGAGGTGATGGTATGTATCCGTCCGATGAGACTGCTCATGCCGGGAATGTTCTGCCTGTGTCTGTCATTTCCGGTGTTCAGTATGCTTCAGGGGGTCGGAAGATCGGACGCTCCGCTGAAAATAATGCTTGTGGGGACGGTGGTGAAGCTTGTCGGAAATCTCGGACTACTTCCGATAATAGGTGTGGAGGGTGCTGCCGTTTCAACTTCACTGAGTTACGGTGTGATACTTGCGCTTGCGCTGCGGACGTACTTTCGCGAAACCGGGATACATCCCGAAATAAAGCCGCTTGCGATGGTACTGTATGCCGGGGCTATGTGCGGAGGAGCGGCCTGCCTTGCCGGTGGAGCTATGGAACGCTTTGGCGGACTTACAGCACTTGCCTGTGCCGGCGCGGCAGGCGGAGCGATGTATATTGCGGTACTGAGATTTACGCTTGGCAGAAGAATAAAAGCCCCGGTCTGACCGGGGCTTTGGATTATTTTTTCAGTTCGCTGGTTATCGGAACGATATCTGCTGCTGTAACGGGAACTAAGATAACGTTTTTCTTGTCGTCGGTATTCTCACGGGTGGGGAAGAAGCCGACAGTGAAATTGGTCTGATCGGGAGCGAGAACAAATCCCGAAACAACGCCGGTAAATGTGCCGTTTGCAGGTATTGTGAACGGGCTCTTGCAGTATTTATCGGTGAAGTTGTTGATAGCGTAGAGTTCGGCTCTTACGGCACTGGAAAGCTCCTGGCCGTCATCGAACAGGATATAGAAATTGTTGAGACGTGTGAGCTCGTAAGCGGTATCGGTAGTGTTTCTGATAGTAACATCGAGGTAGTAGTAATGCTCGCCGTTTTCGGTCTGAGCGCCTGCGTCGATGACCTTGTTCAGAGTGAAACCGGTCTCGTTGGCTTCTGCCTCCTGGTTAACGTTGGCTGTGACTTTTACCTCGCCGACTTCAGGGTGGTCAGCGTACTTTGCGGTGTTGCTGCTGCTCTCCTTGATGTCGTGCTTACATCCGACAGCAGGTGTGAGTGCGAGAACAGCTGCCATAGCGAGAGCTGTGAACTTAAATATCTTCATATCCGAATCCTCCGGTAAATTACATTATTATCATGCCGCAGCGGCACTTTAAACATTATATCACATATTGATCGTAAATGTCAACTGTCATGAACTATAAAATGAAGCGGTTATTCAGTTAAATCATAAAAATAATTATCTTCTGCGTTAATGCACCCCGTTTCCCTTGACTTTTCATTAAAAATAGTATATAATAATTATGTTGTATTTATTTGCATAATATTACTATGGCAGTATGTGCAGCTTTGTTTTACATCATTACGGATGCTATCCGTTCATAAATATGATAGCTCGCCGCTCTGGCGGAGGGTGGAATGAAACAAAAACTGGACGCAGAGCGTCCGCAATGTTTTATGAGTCGGTAAGATCGGCTCTTTGATATATTTAAAAATGAATAAAATAATGCGGCATTTACCGCCTGTAGTAGTAAAGTTTTATGATACAAACTAATATTACGAAAAGGAGGTAATGCACTGTATGGATCTTGTAATCGCTATAATACTCATCGTAGTGGCTCTCGCAGCAGGAATCGGCATCGGTTACGCTATGTTCTACAAGAAGGGCGTTGCTGCCGGTATCGAACAGCGCAAGCGCGACGCTGAAACTATCGTCGGCTCGGCTGAACAGCAGGCTGCTCGTATCGTCGAAGACGCTGAAAAAGACGCTGACAACAAGAAAAAAAGCGCTCTTATAGAGGCTAAGGATGAGATTCATAAGCTCCGCACTGAGGCGGATAAAGAGATCAAGGACCGCAGAGCAGAGCTGTCACGTCAGGAAAGACGTATGCAGCAAAAGGAAGAAAATCTCGATAAGAAAAATGATAATCTCGAGAAAAAAGAAGATGTTCTCAACCAGAAGATCAAATCGGCGGACGAAAAGCTTAAAGAGGCTGAAACAATAAAGAAAAGCCAGCTCGACGTTCTCGAAAGAATTTCAGAGTTCACAAAGGATCAGGCTAAGGAATACATAATCTCCAAGCTTGAGGACGACCTCGTTCATGAAAAAGCTGTCAAGATCGCTGCTTATGAGCAGCAGGTCAAGGACGAATGTCAGGAAAAGGCAAGGAGCTATATCTCCCTCGCTATCGCAAAGGTAGCTGCAGATCAGGTTTCCGAAGCCGCAGTTTCAGTTGTTCCTCTCCCCAATGACGAGATGAAGGGACGCATTATCGGTAGGGAAGGAAGAAATATCCGTACCCTCGAGACCCTCACCGGAGTTGACCTTATCATTGATGATACTCCGGAAGCTATCACACTCTCATGCTTCGATCAGATCCGCCGTGAGGTCGCAAGGATCGCTCTCGAAAAGCTCATCGCTGACGGACGTATCCATCCCACACGCATCGAGGAAATGGTCGATAAGGCTCGCCGTGAGGTAGAGTACCGCATCAAGCAGGAGGGCGAAAGAGCTGTTATCGAGACCAATGTTCACGGTCTCAACCATGAGCTCATCAAGCTCATCGGACGCCTTAAATTCCGTACAAGCTACCGTCAGAACGTTCTCGATCACTCAATTGAGGTCGCTAAGCTCTGCGGAGTTCTCGCTTCTGAGCTCGGCGTTGACGCTAACGTTGCAAGACGCGCCGGTCTTCTCCACGATATCGGTAAGGCTCTCACTTCCGAGATCGAGGGCTCTCATGTACAGATAGGCGTTGACGTATGTAAAAAGTATAACGAAAGTCCTGTTATCATCCATGCGGTCGAGGCTCACCACAATGACGTCGAGCCGAGAACTGTTATCGCCTGTATCGTTCAGGCAGCCGACGCTATCTCCGCTGCAAGACCTGCCGCAAGAAGCGAAAACTACGAAAGCTATATCAAGCGTCTCCAGAAGCTTGAGGAAATATGCAATTCCTATGAGGGAGTTGAGAAGTGCTTTGCAGTTCAGGCAGGCCGTGAGGTCAGGATCATGGTCGTTCCGGAGGTCATCAACGATGAGAAGATGGTTCTCGTCGCAAGACAGATCGCTCAGCAGATCGAAACTGAAATGGACTATCCCGGACAGATCAAGGTCAACCTTATCCGCGAGAGCAGAGTTTCTGATTACGCTAAATAATGCGTTGTTCAGGCTGCCGAGTTCATCTCGGCAGCCTTTTTTTATACACCTATACTAAGGAAGGTAATTACTATGGCAAAAACTCTTTTAGGATCTTCGGATAAAACCAATTTCATTGTAAATATGACCGAGGATCAGTACGCGAAATACGCTTCCTTCGGTCTGATTGCCGCCTGCTTCACAACTTCCCTTGCGGCGATAATCCCGGAGGTAACCGACGACAACACTTATTCTATCTGCGCGACAGGTCTTGCGGTATCCGGTGTGCTTTGCCTTGTACTTGCACTCATTGCTGTCATCAAGAAGTTCGTGAGCGGCTCGGTTATCGTGCCTGCCGCTGCCTTTGCGGCCATGCTCGGTTGGGGAGGACTTTCTCTCGCAAAGTCATATGATATGAACGTTGGCTTCTACGGCTTCCCTCAGCGCGGCGAGGGTATGCTTGCACTCTTGTTCTATTTTGGCATATTCGTGACAGCCGCTTCGCTTCGCAGGAAAAAGGCTGTGAACGCTCTGCTTGCCGGAATAGTCGGAACGGGCCTGCTCAATGCTGTATGGGCGCTTATACAGATATTCACGGGAAAACTGCTGTTTTATGCTTACACTGATATATCAGTCAGTGTACTTGCAGTCTCACCGTCCGGACTCTCGCAGTCACCGATATTCCTTGCGATGGTGCTCACGCTTGCGCTCACAGCTGCGCTCGTTGTAAGTACGACAGGCGAGACTGAGAAGTACCGCGCTCTTGCAACTTTTTGTGCATTCATTTTCGCATTTGTCATCGTGTTCACGAGGACTCTTATGGGCGTCGCAGGTCTTGCAATTGCGGTCATAGCCGGTATTTCTGCTGTATTTATAGCTAAGAAGCCCAAGGAAAGGCTCATGACAGTGGTCGTTGTCCTCGTTTCTGCCGGAATAGGCATCGCTGTTGCCGGCACGGTAAAATCCGGCGAGGAAAAGGGCTACCACCTCTATGACGGTTATATCCTTTGGGAGGATGACGCATGGCAGAGAGTTTCGGCAAGCGGCAACTACAACTCCATTATAGAAGCATCAAGACGTGCTGATGTTGATATCAAAGATACATTCGATGTTTATAAGTTCCTCAACAAGGAGGCAATTGATATCATCAAGCGCTATCCTCTCGAAGGCACAGGTCCCGAGCAGCTTGTATATCCTCAGATATACACCTACGGCGGGCTTTCCGAAAATGCGCCGATAACAGATATCACGATGAAAAATCCCGGTACCTTCGATAAGGTATACAATGAATATTTATACACTGCCGCAACGAGAGGAATACCTTCGCTGCTGTTCATGCTGGCAGTTCTTGCAGCGGTCATCGTTATCAGCATCAAGAAGCTCCGCGCGGACGCTTGCGGTGTAAATACAGGCGCATTCCTGCTTACGGTATGCGGTTGCCTGGTATTCATGATAGGATGCAGCAATATCACGTTCTCCCCGATATTCTGGGCTTGTGCAGGTGCAGCCTGTGCGGCTCTCCCGAAGACTGAGCCTGCGGTTGTTTTCAAAAAGAAGGAAGGAACCAAAAAATCTGAGAAAAAGGCTTCCGAAAAAGCATTTGACGAAACTGTAAAGCTCTCCGATGATAAGAAGGAGGGTGGTTCCGGAATGTCTGCGGAAATAGCCTCTGATGCGGACCAATCCGGCGAAAAGCCTTTGGAAAGCTCTGAGGTTAAGAAGCCTGAAAAGGCTTCTGTCCCTGCAGAAGATAAGGGCAACAGGCCTCTCCCTAAGAGACAGGGAAGCGGTAAAATCCCGGTCTCTCCTTCAAAGCAAAAGACAGTTCCTTCGATGAAACAGCCTGCTAAGTCCGGAAAGAGCAAGGGCAAAATCAGTAAGTAAAGACTAACAAAAAGCCCTTGATTTTATCCCGGAATATGTTATAATGAACTTAATGAGGATAGCCTATATCCTTAAATTATACGGAGGTGCATATATTATGGCATACATTATTTCTGACGATTGCATTAGCTGCGGCGCTTGTGCTGCTGAGTGTCCTGTAAGCGCTATTTCTGAAGGCGATGGAAAATACGTTATCGACGCTGATACTTGTGTAGAGTGCGGCGCTTGCGCTGGCGTATGTCCTGTTTCAGCTCCTTCTGCTGAATAATTACAGAGATATCCAAATATGCAGATACAGCCCCCATAACAGGGGGCTGTTTTTTTGCGGCTGTGAAAGCTATTGTACGGGATAAAATGGAGTCTGCCATTATTCCATAACGTGTTCCATAGCGTAGTAGAATATTGTGCGGACGTGTTCATCGCAGAGGGAGTAGTATATGGTCTTGCCATCGCGCCGTGAGCTTACAAGACGTGCCTGCTTCAGCACTCTCAGCTGGTGAGATATCGCGGACTGTGTCATTCCGAGAACATCGGCGATGTCGCAAACGCACATCTCGCCCTGGCAGAGTACGAATATTATCCTTATCCTCGTCGGATCACCGAATACTTTCAGAAGCTCGGCAGCTTCGTAGAGAACGCCTTCATCAGGCATTACCTTCGATACTTTTTCTATGAGCTCGCTGTGGACGCCGGAAGCGCCGCAGATGTGTTCCTCCATAATATCTCACTCCTTCATTTTATATTGAGTATGAACAGCACTGTCACCGCAGAAAAGGCTGTGCTGAAGAAAAAGCCGATAGTGCAGGTGGCAATTGCAAAGCGGTCGTAGACGAATTTCTTTCTCCTGTCAAGCAGGACGTGATATGTTTTTCCGGTTTTGTATAGCTTGCTTTCGAGGAAGCCCTCTTCCGGGAAAACACAAGGATATTCCGTGCCTTCAACGGTATAGTAAGCGACTTTGAATTTACTTCGCGGAGACTTGTCTATCCGTGAAAACTCTGCCGGTTTCATTTTTGTGAAGAGCATCCTGATGAAGAAATAGACGAAAAGCAGAGTGACAAGCAGGAATATCAGAGCAAGTATTGCGAGACCGATGAATGCGAGGGTCGAAGCTTTAAATCCGAGCAGCAGAAGAACGACTGTGATAACAGCGATTGCGGCGATTGCTTCCATAATGATACCCTCCTTTTTCTTATTATACCATAGTATCGCTGAAATAGCAATATTTATTTGCTGAGAAAAGAGTTTGCAGGGAGTACGCTAAAAAGGCGGATACGCGGCTTTATTCCATGTGCTGCTAACAGAAAAAACGAGTTCTCATAGCCCGGAAATATGCGTGTTTTACGGTAAATCGCGGAATTTCAGAATATAGATAAAATGATATTACATATTTACAAATAATTTAGAAAATGCTTCTAAAATATCTACATCGAAAGCCCCGAAATATGATAATATTATACTGATATAATATAGATTGCAGAGAGGGGGCAGTCGGATGAAAAAAACAAAAACAAGGGCAAAACAGGCGGAAAACGTCCAGCGTGAGCTCGTCAATGTTGTTGAAGACTTTGACTGCTCCACACAGAGTGACGCCTATAATAAAAAGTTCAAAGAATGGCGCGGACGCAAGGATAACCCTTACGCTTTCCGCTTTAAGGCGAACCGCCGCGAAAAGGTCTTCAACGACAGCCGCGGCTTTGAGGTTCATAGCCAGGAGGACGAGGAGAAGCGCATTATCGGGCACATTATGTACGTTCTCGGCATGGCTGTACTGATGTATATAGTCATAGATACTATAATTGGAAAGCTTATTGCGGCACTTTTAGAGCTGCTCGGCTTTGATATCCACCTGAGTATATTCAGCTCGGCGCTCTACGGCGATGTTGTTTCTGTTGTGGGAACTCTCATCCTGATCTCGACGCTCGAACTGCTTGTCCCTGTGGTATACATACAGCTGAAACTGAAAACTCCTGCGAGGGTCGGCTTCATGAGCAAGCTGAACAGTTCCGCGGAAATACTCAACGCCATAGGTCTGACGTTCATAACCTGTACACTCGTCTGCCTGCCTTCCGCTTATTCGAGCGATACAAAGGAGATATTCTCCTATTTCCGGACGACAGATACCGATGTTTACAAGTGGGGACAGAGCGAATTCGTCTTCTATACCGTCTTCACGATAGTCATTCTCCCGATAATCAGCGAGCTTCTCGTTCACGGTCCGATATTTGCGGCTCTGAGACAGTTCGGCGATATCTTCGCACTTGCGATAACGACATTTGTTTCGTGCCTGATAACCCGTGATATCGCGGAGATACCGGCTGCTATACTCATATCGTTGCTCGCCGGTATAACCATGCTCAGAAGCGGAACAATTATGTCCGCATTCATAGTCAGGGTCATCTACAAAATGTATGTCTTTGCCCTTATAATGTTCGAGGGCAGCAATTCGGCGAATATGCTCCTCAGAAGGAATGTGTTCATGCTGATCACACTTGCTGCAGGCGCTCTGATATCGGGTACAATATATATTGTTAGAAAGATGAGAAAGCACAACAGACGGTATATCGCAAAGTATCACTCTGATGTATCGCCTGCGAGAAGACTGATAACAGCCGCTAAGAGCTTCCCGTTCACAGCGGTGGCTATAATTTGTTTCGTTGAGATAATTGTAAGAGCGGCATTTTGGTGATTTGGAGCAGATATGGATATAAAGTTTATGGAAAGGGCGCTCGTCCTCGCAAAAGAGGCTTATGACGAGGGCGAAGTGCCTGTCGGTGCGGTGATCGTCAGGAGAAATACCGGCGAGATAGTAGGCGAGGGACGCAACAGGCGTGAAGGTGCCAAAAACGCCCTTGCCCACGCCGAGATCATCGCGATAGATATGGCTTGCAGGAAGCTCGGCGGCTGGAGACTGCCGGACTGCGAGCTTTATGTTACCCTCGAGCCCTGCCCGATGTGCTGCGGAGCTATCATCAATTCACGGATAGACAGCGTGGTGTTCGGTGCGTATGACTACAAAAGCGGCTCGGCAGTTTCAGTGCAGAGGATGTTCGACTTGCCTTATAACTACCGTCCGGAGCTCATGGGCGGTGTTATGGAGGAGGAATGTAAGGAACTCCTTTCACGTTTTTTTCGCGAACTGAGGGGCAAAAAGACTTCTCCGGAAATGCCCTGAAAAATTTTTTGAAAAAAATTTCAGAAAAGGCTTGACAAATCCTTGGCTTTCTGATATAATATTAAAGCAGTCAATTGATGCTGCAATGCGAGTGTGCTGGAATTGGCAGACAGGCACGTTTGAGGGGCGTGTGTCGACAGACGTATGGGTTCAAGTCCCATTACTCGCACCAAGGACCTACCGTGAAAACGGTAGGTTTTTTGTTTGTCAGAAAAGCTGTACCGGAAAGGTACAGCTTTATTTTATGTCGAATATCTCATCGTAGGTCACTTTAAGTATATCTTTCAGGAGAATGATCTCGTCCGGATAAAGGTGGCGCTGTCCGACCTCTATCTTTGCGACCGCACTGCGTGTGATGTCGCAGCCGCTGACTTGCAGCCGGGCAGCAAGCTGTTCCTGAGTGATACCGGCTTTTTCCCTGAGCAGCCTGATGTTGTTGCCGACTGTCTTTTCAATGTCCTTGTTCATAATGCACAAAACCTCCGCTTCAATTTCTGCACCTAAATAGGTGCAAAATATCAAAAATCACTATTCAGGAGGTATCATTATGGGATTATTATCAAAATTAAAGTCTAAAAACAATGGCGAGGAGAACGTAGAAGTAAAAAACTGTGCTCAGTGTCAGAATTACGATGCTCAAACAACAACGTGCAGTAAGTACAATAAGACTATTGAAGATGCTAATAGTTCTGAGGGAGAAAACTGTCCTGATTGGGAAAAGCCCAAAAGCGGCTGGCAGAAGTTTAAAGAAGGATATAAAGAAGGAAAGCTGAATGCTATTCAGAAGGATGCAAGCAAGCGCTGCGGACACTGTGACCATTACATTGACGGAACGAGAATGTGCAAGAAGCATAACAAAAAGATTCTGAGAGCATACGGTCCTGAAGGTGAATTCTGCGAGAACTGGACTGACTTTAAGCAACAGATGAAGAAAAGTATGCGATAATTTATCACAGAAAATACAGAATGGAGCTGTACTGTGAACGATCAGTTTATTTGTCCGTATTGCGGAGCGCATACAACAGAGGAAACGGTGAAATGTGATTACTGCGGTTCTCAGCTGAGATATAGTTCGGAAGTCAAGCCGCGTGCCGCACAGCAGGTCACTGCCGTCAATAATGCGGTAGTCAAAGGTAAGCCGCTGAGCAAATGGACTGCTTTCTGGTTATGCTTTTTCTTAGGATATCTCGGAGCGCATAAACTCTATGAAGGAAATGCGGAAATGGGCTTGATTTATATGTTCACCTGTGGATTGTTCGGATTTGGCTGGATAATTGACATTTTTGCTATTTTATCAAAGCCTGATCCATACTATGTTTAGACTAAAATGTGGGACGTCGGGGACGGTGCGGGTGTCCGGTGGACACCTCTGCGAAGCAGAAGCACCGACCGAGCCGACAGGCGAGAACGTTCCCTACTAAGCACTATGCACTAATCACTACGCACTAAAAAGGGAGTACCCAGCGGTACTCCCTTTTTTCACAGTATAAAGCAGATAAGTCCCGAGCAGCCGTCGTTGATGACACGTTCGAGAGTCTCCTGCAATTTCAGCCTTGCCTCGATCGGCATCTTGTAGAGCTTGTTGTGAAGTCCCTCGTTGACCAGTTCGTGCAGAGATTTTCCGAAGATATTGGACTCCCATATCTTCTTCGGGTCGTCGTCGAAGCCGTCGAGAAGGTACATCACAAGCTCCTCGGACTGCCTTTCCGTTCCGACGATCGGGCTGACTGTTGTATTGATATTCGCCTTCATCAGGTGTATCGACGGCGCTGAAGCACGGAGTTTCACACCGTATTTTCCGCCCTGACGGATTATCTTCGGCTCTTCGAGGGAAAGCTCCTCGAGTTCCGGCATGACGATACCGTAGCCGGTCGCTTCGACCTCGGCAAGGGCAGGAGCGATGCGCTGATACTTCCGGCGGATATCATTCAGCTCCATGAGAAGCGGCATGAGGTCGCTCTCACTGCCGATCTCAATGCCGGTAGTCTCACCGAGTATCTTGTAGAAGAGGTCGCCGTCGAGATCTGCGGTTATTGTGACAGAGCCTTTTCCGAGGTCGATCGAGCTGACCGCGGCGCTTATGATATGTGGGCAACGGGCGATAGCTTCCGCAGCGGCGGCAGCTTCACGGACGACGGTGATATCCTTTGCGGCTTCGCGGATACAGTCAAGTATCTCCGAGCGCAGCCAGTGTCCCTTTTCGAGACTGTTTATCCAGCGGGCAGTGCGGATATTTATCTCCTTTATCGGGAATGCGAAGAGTATTTCGCGCATTATCCCGCGGATATCCTCCTCTGTTAGGTCGAGACAGCTCACGGGGATCACCGTTGCATCGTATCTCTCGGTAAGCTCTGCCGCAAGGGCTTTTGCCTCGGGGGAGCCGGGATCAACGGTGTTCATGATGACCACAAAGGGCTTGCCGAGTTCTTTGAGCTCACGGATCACACGTTCCTCGCACTCCTCATATTCAGCACGTGGAATGTCCGAAATAGAGCCGTCCGTGGTTATGACGAGACCGATGGTCGAATGGTCGGTTATGACCTTTTGGGTGCCTATCTCAGCTGCCATATTGAAGGGTATTTCCTCATCGAACCATGAAGTCATGACCATGCGGGGCTGTTCGTTCTCGATGTAGCCAAGTGAGCTGGGGACGATATAGCCCACGCAGTCGATAAGACGAACCCGGAAGGCTGCGCCGTCGCCGAGATTGACCTCAACTGCTTCCTCGGGGATGAACTTTGGCTCGGTGGTCATGATAGTCTTGCCTGCGGCGGACTGCGGAAGTTCGTCGAGGGCGCGTTCGCGCTTGAATTCACTCGGTATATTGGGTATGACGAGTGTCTCCATAAAGCGCTTGATGAAGGTGGATTTGCCGGTGCGAACAGGACCGACAACGCCTATGTAGATATCGCCGCCGGTGCGTTCGGCGATATTGCTGTAAATATCTTTAATCATAGTATGCTCCTTTAGTGTATCTTGGATTACCTTAATAATGGGATTCTCAAGGGAGGTCCTCCCTTGAGCGGAGTCCAGAGGCAGAGCCTCTGGCAGGGTGTGGGGCAGAGCCCCGCAATGCGTAAAGCGCTCCGCAAGGGAGGGCGTCCCATTGGTCTGCCGTTTATGTTACTATGGGTATAAGCAGCATTCCTCCGCTGCGGAGTCGTTCGCCGTCAAGCTCGTTCTCTTCCATTATTGCAGAAACACTTGTGCTGTATCTCTTGGCGATGTCCCATATGTCCTCCTCAGGAACGCCGAAATATAGCTTTATCGCATAGTCACCGTCACGTTCTTTCTTCATCGAGCTGTCAACTGTTATGTCAGTGACTGCCTTTATGCTGTCCGAGCCTGTGACTGATATTCTTGCGGAAAGCTCTGCCTTCGCGGTGAAAACGCCCTCCGCGGAGATAGTGTAGGACACGTCACGCGCCGATATTTCAGCTGAAACGGCAGATGACGAGATATCGTCCCCGAGGGTGATAGTCTCCTCGAAGGTCTCATCCCTGTCCGGCATGGCTATCATTCCGGAACTGTCGCGGACTGCAGAGGAATAGGTCAGCATACCGCTGATAACTACCGATCTTCCGTCCTCTCCGGGACGGGTGTTGATATTTTTAGGGGTACACCATACGGAATAGACCGTTTCGGGGATACTGTCGCCCTCCGCAAGTTTTGCTGTATGGCGGAAACTCTCCTCGTATACCGTGGGGAGCTGTTCTGCCCTTATCTCCGTGAACTCCGCATTGCAGGGATATACCGTGGAATAGGCATCTGTGCCGACCGATACGGATGCGGTCCTGACGGCGCGGCAGAGCAGTCGTACTTCGGCTTCGCAGCGGAGTATGCGGTTGTCGCCGTTCCTTCCGGCGGCAGGTGTTACCTCGCAGGAGACTATTTCCGGGATTACTGTGCATTCGTATGTCTCATCAAGTCCGTCGATGTCGATTATCTGACTGTAAGGCAGTTCGAAACGTAGCGGCTCAACAGCGCCTTTGCCTTCGCGCTCGCAGGAATAGAGGATATCTACCGTGATACCGCCCTTTGCAAGGAGCTTCCCGGATATCATCTTCTTCTCGCAGTCCTGGGCAGCGCAGCGGCAGCTGATAATACTTGCGGCAGCGGGCTGTGCAGGCTGGAGCTCAGTCTCCTCACTGATGCGGAGCAGTTTATCCGCAGAGAGCTTCTTTGCGGCGAACCTCACAGGGAGTTTGCGGAGCTGCATATTCATGCCCGAAACGCCGGAGACTACCTCCTGTGTCATCTCGCAGCTCACCGAAGCTTTGACCGATACCGCGCCGCGTAGGTCGAGACGGCGCTTGTTCACGGCTCTGTAGTTGATATGCTCTGCCTTGGGAGTGAGGGCGACTGCCGGGAAGCTGCACTCGCGTTCGAGTTCGATGACCTTCTGGAAGGTCTGCGTCTGGGTCACGGAGCGGATAACGCCGTCGCCTTCACCGCAGTATAGTATGCGTATATCGCAGCGCAGGTCGTAGCTGAGCTTGTTCCCGCTCACAGACCAGTCAGTTATGACGGGGACTGTTTCGCAGCGGACGAGCCTGAAAATATCGGGGTAATAATCGGGGAGTATGTAGTCTAATTCGATATTCTGCTCCTGTATGCCTTCGTATATGCTCACAGAAGCGGGAACAGTTTCTTTGCTGATCTTCAGATCCATAGGTGAACCTCCTTGAAATTGCTTTGTACTATGATATTCACCTTGGGGTACAAGTATGCGTTCAGATGTCAGGAATAAGTGGGGACGGAGTTTCTTATCAAACCGTAACGTACGCGGTAACGGCGGAACGACGAGGGCATCGTTATCTGTTTATGCAATAAAAAACGTACAGACTGCCCAAAAACAGCCCCAACATATCATTTTTGCCCTTATTTTCTGTTCTCCGGTACTTGAAATCTTATAAAAGATATGGTATAATGTATCTGTATTTGTTCTATCGACGAAAGGAGCTAATATGAAGCTTAAAAATATCATGGCTGTGCTGACTGCTTCGTTGCTTGCAGTATCCGCTGCCGGATGCGGCGGAAAGTCAAAAAGCAGCAGTTCCGGCAAGAACGCTCAGACCACTGCTTCGTCCGGAGACGCTTTTACAGAAGCGGATACAGCGGCTTTAACGGAGGGGTTCTCCGAGGAGGAGACTACTGAGCCCGTGACTAAGCATATAAGCCCGGTCGAGACAGTTTCAGCCCGGTGCTCGGTTCAGTTTGACGCTGATACGACTATCCTGCGCGATGACGGCAGCAATACCATAAAGATACCGCTTTCGGAATTCATAGAAGAGGGAGACACGATATCTTCCTTCACCTTTATCGTCGAAGCCGGAAGCAATATCGGACAGTATAAGGGCGGCTGCGGTATCTCCGTGACAGAGGATTGTCCTGCCGGAAAGAAGGGCTGGTATCAGTGCCCGGATTTCACAGCTCCTACTCAGGGGACCTACGGTGAGATAACATGGGATGTTCCGGCTGAGATAAAGGACTACATAGACCCCGAGGGCGAGATAATGTTCGGATACTGGTGGGGAGGTCCCACGAGCATCACGATAAAGCAGGCTGTCTGCGTATTTGACAGGACAAGGCAGCTCCCTGTTGACGGAACAGTAAACATTAATGTCGGAAAGAGCGCTGCACACGGCGGCGATGACAAAACTATATCTGTGAAAACAGAGGGGCTCATTCCCGGGGACGCTGTCCTTGAGGCTGTTGAGTATAAGGTCAGCGGCGGCCCGTTCGGAAAATTCACAGGTGCTTTCGGTTATTCTTCTTCCGCCGGAAGCTATCAGTCGCCGAATACGGCGGTATTCACAGGTGATGCTTCTCTCTCGCTCACATGGTTCGTTCCGGACGAGGCGAAAGCGCTCACAGCAGAGGACGGTGAAATAATGCTTGGTTATTGGTACGGCGATCAGCCCTCGGCAACGCTCGATTCTATAACGGTAAAATACAGTCAGGGCGGCAGTATCCCGGCATATGTTCCGCCGAAGGAGCTTTCGACCGATCCTGCCGGATATGAGAGCGAATACGGCTTCAGAAGCGCCGCAAAGCTCATCTCTGAGATAAAGGTCGGCTGGAATCTCGGTAATTCCCTTGAATGTTACGGCTATAAGAGCTGGTCTACTGCGGCTGAGACCGCATGGGGCAATCCCGTTACGACAAAGGCTATGATAGACGCGGTAAGGGATGCAGGCTTCAATGCTGTGCGTATCCCTATAACATGGGGCGAGCATATGAGCGGAAATACCATAGATGCCGACTGGCTCGCAAGAGTGCATGAGGTCGTGGATTACGCCTATAACGAGGGAATGTTCGTTATAATAAATATGCACCACGATGACTATATATGGTTCAAGCCTACTAACGCGGATTATGAGAAATGCCGCGAGAAGCTCATGACTATATGGAAGCAGGTAGCCGTTTCCTTTGAGGATTACGGCGACAGGCTCATCTTTGAGGGCATGAACGAGCCGAGAACAGTTGACAGTGAAAAGGAATGGCAGGGCGGCACTCCGGAGGAACGTGCGGTAGTAAATAAATACGCACAGGATTTCGTGGATGCAGTACGCGCTACTGGCGGACACAACACCGAGAGAACGCTCATAGTTACCTCATATGCTGCTTCAGCCGAGACAGCAGCCATGAAAGATGTTGTGATCCCGAACGGAGGAAATATTGCGGTCTCACTGCATTACTATGCGCCCTGGGAGTTCGCTGACGGAAGATCGAAGGTATTCGATGATGCCGGAAAGAACAATCTCAAGACGAAGTTCAGCGAGATAAAGTCCATATTCATCTCAAAGGGCATCCCGGTAATTATCGCGGAATTCGGCTGTGTAGCCGGTGCGGATATGTCAGTCCGTGCGGAGTTCTACGATTACTACGTCCGCAATGCAAAGGCGGCAGGTATCAAGTGCTTCGTCTGGGACAATAACGCTTTCTCGCAGGACAGCAGCTACGGTATCTTCCACCGCGGCACTCTTACATGGGAGAGCGAACTCAGGGATGCAATAATAGGTGCATCCAATTGAGCAGGGTCAGATAATAAGAACTAAGAAAGGGCGTCCGGTTGGACGCCCTTGTTTTATGCTGTAAATAGGGAGCGATGCTGACATCGGGTTCCGGCTGTCGCCGCGGTCGGTGTTTCTGCTTCGCAGAGGTGCCCACCGGCCCCCCTATAATGTTTCTCTGTGGTATATTTCAGCAGCCTCTTCTCCGAAAAACTCGGCAAAGCAGGAATTATCTGCGATGAGCCGGAGCTTCTTCGTTTTCGGGAGCTGCTTTATCCTGTATTCGAGTTTGGAAGCAAGGCTTCTGTCCGGAGCAGTCCAAAGAGCTTCGAGAGCTTCCGCCTGATGTGAGCGCGTATACTTCGCGCATTTCTCAGTCCGTCCGAAATGCTCGTCAAGCCGGCGCGTGATATCGGTGGTAATGCCGGTATACAGCAGATCTCCGGTACAGCGAATCATGTAGATATAGTACATTATTTAGCTGCAACACCGGGAACTTCGTCCGCGCGGTGAGCTGCGCTGTCGCCCCTTGCAGCAAGGTTTACCTCGAAGAAGGCGATAGCGGTCATGAGCTGAGAGCGGTATGCCTTGCCCTCGTAATCGCGGACAACTCTTGAAAATTCGCCGGAACGTCTGAGGATGTCGGCCATGAGTATGTGGAAATTCGGGTCATTCTTGAATGCGGCAGGGTGACCGTCAAATATCTTCACTGCGGCAATACGGCAGGCTTTTGCCTGCTTTTCTGCGTTTTCGTCGTCGAGCAGCCATGCAGCGTAGAGGTAGGACTGCACAGCTTCCTTGTAGCTGTGGCCCTTGACGCATATCAGCGCCTTCTTCACCATTTCGGCAGCTTTTCCGGAGATATCCTTGATACCGCCGAGGGAGAGGTACTCCTTGCTTGAAAGGTACTCGCGTTCGATATCAGCCGGCATATCGAGCATGGCGTTGCAGTAGCCGCACTCGGGACATTCCATTACCCAGTAGCTTACATAGCCGCGGTGAGGCTCAGCGGGACGGAGGTCGATATCCGGAACTCCCTGCGGAGGATCGGTCTCTGTGATTATCGTATGTTCGGAAGAAGTTCCGCAGACACTGCAAACGAACTCCTTGGTCTCGGTCTTGAAAGGCATTGCATATTCTCCTTAGTCAGCTTTTTTTGTGGTAGTCGCGGAGGTAGTTGTGGTCTCCTTGGCGGTCGTGGTGACAGCAGTTGTCGTAACGGCAGAGGTCGTGGTGACCGCAGGCTGTTCCTCCTGCTTCTTGCCTATGACGGAGGGAGCGCCGGGCTTGCTGAAATCGCGGAAGGAGATGTTCATATCAACATCGCCGCTTATTCCCGGAACATAGCCGTCAGAGGCATACTGCCATATTTGGAAGTCGTAGTAATATGTAGGCTTGGTGTTGTATTCAGCCAGCCAGAACGGGTAATCCTTCAGGCGCTGTATGTCAAGCTTCATCATTGACGTATACTTGTTCTGGTATATCATTGGGGTATATCCGGCGGACTTCACTCTTTCGCAGAAGGCAACGCAGCAGTCTGCGAGTGTGTCAACGGATACTGTATCCGTTCTTGCAGTGTCGCCGCTGATTATCTCCCAGTCGAAAATCAGGGGATAGGTTATATCGTAGGGCTCGACAGCGTCGAGGAGAGCGTCAGCTTCTTCGATAGCTTCATCCGTAGTGGTCGCCTGTGAGAAGAAGTAAGCGCCGACATGGATACCGGCATCGGCAGCTCCGGAAATATTCTCCTTATACTTCTTGTCCATGACGATATCGCCGCCGCCGTAGGTTCTTGTGCCGACGCGAACGATAACGAAGTCGATACCGGCAGCTTTTACCTTCTGCCAGTCGATATCACCCTGGAATTCGGATACATCTATACCGGCTATGGAAGATGTTGCGCCGTTTTCACGGTAGAATGAGTAGCCGTTCCTGGTGGTTATAGCCGCTTTGTCGAGGAAGCAGGCAGGAACGTCCTCATACACCGGGAGGAATACCTCGCCGAGAGAGCTGTCCTTGTAGAGTATCTTCTTGCCGTTTAGCTGATAGAAGGTCTCGTCCTTTTCGATGACGGCTCTTGTGCGGACCTCCGGCTCGGACTCTTCCTGCGAGGAAGCCTTTGCACCGGCATTTACGGGGACGGTCTTTTCACTGTCACCGTCGTCCCTCAGAAAGAGGCTCCATGAGAGCGCACCGCCGAGAGCGAGCATTCCCACCAACTCGAGTATGGCGAGCTTTTTCCAGCCTGAGCCTTTTTTATCCTTGTTTTTAGACATATGTGCCTCCGTAATATCTTTATGCAAGGGCATTCAGCCCATAAGGATATGATACCATATTTTCCGCGTGATGTCAAATCAAATAAGCAGGGAACGCCGTCATCGGCGTCGGCTGCAAAAAAGGCTGCCCTTTCCGGAGCAGCCTTGATTATCATTTATAGAGTATCTGTAAGCTTACCCATATAGCGGCAAGACCGATAACGCACATGATAAGTGTGATGAAGACGATATTCACCGGCTTTACGCCGCCGACCGTCATTATCGTTTCAGCCGAGGGCTTTTTCTCGGGCGACTGAGACTTGATGCGTTTGAGAGACTTCATCGTATAGCGGTAATACAGCCAGTTTCCGAACAGGCAGAATGCTATGCTTATAACCCAGCCGAACATTCCGAAATAAGAAGCGAGCGACTCGATAGAGGACTTATTGTCTAATATTGCGGAAACAAACTTCTCTGCGCCGGAACTGGAGTTGAAAAGGTCAGCGTATTTGAGCAGAAGTGTCGGGATATTGAGTATCACCGATATGAGAGCCGAGAAGAATGCCCAGCCCCACATTTTGCGGTTGGCAAAGTAAAAATAGGGGAATATCAGGCATGAAAGATTGAAGGAAATGCGTGTTCCTACGTCCTTCATGTGTTTGAATATCGGTATATAGTACAGTGTGTTCGGGCCGACGAACTGCGAGACCTCTTTGAGGGTAGCACCGCCCATGTCCTCCTCGGGGTCGAAACCGAGGTAGTCTCTCATAGCGGCAAATTCGCTGTCTATATAAGTCGTCGAAGGATCGCCGGATGCTTCGCGGTCTGATTCCTGAGCGTTTCCCGGTTCAAGGGCAGCTCCGCATTTTGTACAGGTCGTAACGCCGGGTGCATTAGGGAATTTGCAGGAAGGACAGATATTCGAGCTTACAGTAGGATGGGGCCTGTCAATGTTCACAGTTCCCTTCGGACGCCACTTTTCGCCGGAAGTGTGGAGAGCGATATTTGCGCATCTGCCCATTTTCTTGTAGCAGTCCCTGTGGTGGGGAGAGCCGCAGTCGGGGCATACCACGACGTCATCATCGGCGGTAAAAGCTTCGCCGCAAGCGGTGCAGTTTTCGCCTTTATATTTCATACCATCCCTCCGTTTTTGCAATTGATATAAATATATTATAACACTAATTAGATGATAAAATCAAGTGTTTTTTGAAAAAAGCCGATGAAAACAATGTGGGGCGGATGTAAACATCCGCCCTCTGCTGTTTTCGGGGATATTGTTTCCGGCTCACTTCTGCTTTATGCGGAAGGCGCTGTTGTGCATCCTGCTTGCATCGAAGCCCTTGGGCTTGCGGTCCTCACGCTTTTTCTGCGGACGCGGACGCTGCTGCTTCTCCTGCTTTTTCTCTTCCTCGTCGTTGAGACGCATGGTGAGGGAGATACGGTTGCGCTTGAGGTCAACTTCGAGGACTCTTACCTTTACGACCTGATTGACCTTTACGGCTTCAAGCGGGTGCTTGATGAATTTATTGCATATCTGCGAGATGTGAACGAGACCGTCCTCATGAACACCGATGTCCACGAAAACACCGAAGTCGATGATATTGCGGACAGTTCCCACAAGCTCCATTCCGGGTTTGAGGTCCTTGATGTCCATGACATCGCCGCTTCTCAGGAGCGGAGGCGGAAGCTCATCACGGAGGTCACGTCCGGGCTTTTTGAGCTCTCCGATAATATCAGTGAGGGTGGGAACACC
>Ga0310786_10004476_pt1 | contig 19456 bp, 11 predicted proteins | sample AusTroGonzalo_MG_FD_203881 | JGI IMG/M metagenome (GOLD analysis project Ga0310786, IMG submission 203881) | Bovine rumen microbial communities from tropical cattle in Woodstock, Queensland, Australia - Gonzalo_03 (v2) (version 2) | ecosystem: Host-associated > Mammals > Digestive system >... | reverse complement strand
CTGTAGTAGATATTGTTCACCTCGTACATTCCCGGATACAGGGCATCACGCTGTTCTATGTAGACGTTGTAGGCTGTCTTCTCATCCTGCGGGATGGACATGATCGGCATCTGCGGAATGTTCTGCGTGTTCAAAGCATCGGTCGCCATGAAGGGAACGGAACCTCCTAACGCCTGTGCGTAACCGCAGAGCTTCATCAGGTCCATCGATTCCACGGCTCTCGTCTCCTTGCTCAGCACACCGTTCTCGAAGTCAGGACCGAAGGACATCTTTACCAGATCCCGGTCGGCAGGGTCGAGGGCGTAGTACTGCTGGGTGATAGTCGTGTACAGGTACTGTCGGAACGCCTGTTCAGGATCCTCGATATACCGGATCTTGTTATACGAATAATTCGGATGCTCGGAATAGAATTCGTTCCGGGCTTTGGTATCATCCGTGTCAAAGGTAGCGGCGAGTTCGAGCCCCTGTGCTCTGCGTTCCAGTTCATTCTCCCGGACAACGTTCTTCGACACCGGGGCTGTCATGATACCCTCAAAGATATACATCAGGTCATCCTTGAACCATGCTCCTTCAGGCTTGTCTCCTTTCACCCATTTGACTACGTCCTGCCCCATGTTCTTTACTGCGGCGAGTGCGCTTCCGCCCTGCATCTGCATCAGGATCTCCTGTCTCTGGCGGTCAGCGGCTTCTTCCCAGATGGGATTGCCGTCCTTCTCGGATACGGCTTTGATGGCATCGTCTGCGGAGATCCTTCCCTCAATGACCATGTCCCAAACCTGATTGCGGATGTAGTAGTCGCCCCACGCTCCGAATTCCGTGTATTCAAAACCGGACCCGAACCGCTTCGCCGCTATGCTCCGTGCTGTTCTCTCAGGAGCGGACAGCACTTCCTGTCCAAGCCGTCCCACGAGGTTATCACCCCAGAAAGCTCTCCAAGAATTACCGAACCGGGAGACAGGCCATTGAGTCCAGTCTTCCTGATTGTCGGTGAGAAGTGCCTTTGCGATGGACAGCGGAAGCGGAAGACCAAGGTAGTTCTTCACAAGACCGCCCCAGTCCGCACCACCGCTCTCGGCTACCTGCGCTCTGGCGTAAGCTTCCTGCCATGCTCCGCTGGACCATCTGGTATCTTCGTTCATGGCTTTGTTGTATTCTTCCTGTGTGATTGTTCCATTCTCCATGTCTTCTTGCAGATACCGTTCCGCTGTGGCATAGATGGCGTTCTTATTCCCCTTGGCGGACATCATCGGATCCATGAAGTTACCGATGATCCCAAGCTGTTGCGGATTCAGGAAGATGTAATCGCCCATCCAATCCGGAAGCCCCGGAATGTAGATTCCCCACTTTCCGGAGACTCTGGACGGCAGGAATTCCTTCTCGTTCTTCCGCTCCAGATCCTTCAGCCTTGCATACCGTCTCCATAGTTTGGAACCCTTACTGCTCGTTCTGCTCATCCACCGCACAAAGGACCGTGTCTGCCAGAACTGGTATGGGCAGAGCAGGGTCAGGACATTGTCGAAGCCGTACCTGTGGTTATAGTTCAGCAGGGCGGCATCTCTCATCATCTCGCCGAACTTCCCGGTCTTGTATTTGGTGTTAGCCAGATCCGCCCGGACATCCTGCCCGATGTATCTGCGGATGTTCTCTCTGGTTTCCTCGTTCAGGGCAGAGAACTTGTACTTCGACATCGAATCGCTCAACTGCTGTTTGTACAGTTCCTTGAATCTTTCGAGGATCGGGAGGATCTGTCCATACGCCATCTCGTGATGCGCTTCCGGAACCGGGTCGGTGTCAGGACCATCATCTTCTCTGTCTAACTCAGGGCTGTGAGGATTCTCCACCTCTTCGGACTGTACCGGGGAAACAGGAGCAGACACGTCATTTGGATTTTCTTCTGTCTTGATTTCACCATCCAGAGATTCAAAAACGAGCAACTGCGGATCATTCGGGGAAACGCCAAGAATACGTCTTGCCTCTCCTGTCTCAGGATCGGTCACGCTCGTAATCGGCATCTGGTCAGGAATAAAGGCTACCCGCTTTCCGTCATGCACTACGATACCAACGATGTGATATTCTCCGAAATCGAAGTTGTAAGTAGAGCCGATGTATGTTCCCTTCAGGGAAGGAAGCTCTGTCGTAGTGAAACCGGACCGGATCCTCTCGATCTCACTCTGGGATTTCCTTCCGATGTACAGTTGGATATCGTACCTCTGCTCAGGGGTCAGCTTCTTCTGTCCGGTATTCGGGTCTTCCGCATCATACACATAGTTCAGGTAGTCTTGGAAGGTACGGCGTTTGCTGTCCGGGATACTGTCATCAGCCTGTTCCGCATCGTACAGCTTCTGGGCAAGCTTCCGTGCTATTTGGTCACGGTCCTGCCCAGCCGGGACATCGGTGATATCCACCTGATCGTATGGAACGAACTTCCCTGCCTTAAGGCTTTCCTTCGCCCGTGTCCGTGCTTCAACACTTTCTCTCTCCTGAATCCGTGCATCTTCAGGCGTAAACAAAGGATCCTGCGACAGTTGGTGCAATGCAAACCCGAATGACTTTCCTCTTTCCGCATCCTGAAGCGTAGCCTTGACAGCCTCGTCATCGATCCAGACAGCGAGGCTCTGGTGATCCTTTTGGAACTTCCGTAATGCCTTGAAGTCTTCCTTGCCAAGCTTATCCTGCACGCTCTTCAAGACTTCACGGTTCATCGGCTTATCGTTGTTCAGCCCGAAACTGTGCATGATACTGAGGATGTATTCATCGGATTCTTCCGGTGTCAGGTTCAGCTTCACGGTGGCATCGGCGACAAACTTGCCGACATCCTCACGCATCTTCTCCTCTGCGGTCCTCGTGATCTTGCCAACCTTCTCGGACAGTCTGTTCGCATCCGCAGTAATGAATGCCCTGACGTTCTCATCCGTGATGGAGAAGCCCTGAACATCCTGCAATCCTTCAGCTTGAATATTGAACTGATAGTCGTTCTCGGCATCCAGCATGGAATCGAATATCTGGGCGAGGGTCACGCCGTTCACTTCAGCGTGAATATCGACAGGCTCTCCCTTGTACAGTACCTTCTTGACTTCCTTGTAGATTTCCAGCAGGTACTTTCGGAACGCCTCGAACACACTCGCCATTCCGCTTGTCGGTGCTTTCCCTTCCAACAGGTACTGCTCGAATCCATAGGCGAACCGTTCCTGAGATTCCACCCATGCTTTCATATCCGCATCCGACATGGACTCAGGGCTGTAGTAGTACTGGTTCTCAAGCTGGCGGTATCTCGCTAACGTCCATCCGTTGTAAGCCGCCAAAGCTTCTGCCTGTGCATCATCCAGCGTGGTCGTGAAGCCGTGTCCCATCGTCTCATGCACGAGTGTAGACAGGTCGCTCCCCTTAAACAGCGTTGCGATCTTCTCACCATTCAGGATCTTGAATTCACCTTTGATACGGCTTTCGGCAGGACTTTCCTGATGATAGAAGTTGCCTGTTTCAGAACTCCACTCTCCCTCGTTCGTGACAGCCTTTACGCTCTCAGGTAGCCAGACAACAAGGATCATGTCTCCATCGCCAACCCAATGCCCTTTTCCATCCTTCTTGAAGCTATAGGTGCAATCATATCCTGTCACATCATGAAGTTTTCTAAGAGCATCTATTCTTCTGGCTGATAGTTCCTCTGGTGTATATCTCCCTTCTATTGCGTCTCCACTCATAATAGAGCAGTAAGCATTAACCATTTCTCCATTATCAGCTCGATATCCACCGCTGATATAGGACATTAGGGAGTTTCTTATTAGTTCTTCTCCTTCATAACGTTGATAAAATGGGTAAGTACCATACTCATTTTCATTGTAAAAATAATTGTATGAAACGTCATAAATTGAGTCAAAATTCGTTCTACCTCTTACGGTCCTAAGTTCTTCTAATTCCTCTGGGGTAAGAGTATCCATGATGATACTGACCATAGCATCAAGGACATACCAGTTCTGTTCAGCATTAACGTCTAACGGTTTGGAAACATTCGTGACTAACTCATAAACCTTTCCTGTTCCGTCTCTTCTCATGTGATATCGTTCTGCAATTTCCTTATGCGGTGTCAGATAGAAGCCTAAGCCTTCTGAAAGTCCTGTTCGCCCAGCGTTTTTATAACTCACCTCATCGAACACGTCTCCGCTTCCGTGGTACCATTTAATAATTCCGCCGTTCGCTTTCGCTTCTTCAGACAGGCTTGGCAATGTTTGGGATTGCAACTCGTCTTCCTCCCAAGCAAAAAGGAACGCTGGGGAGTTATTGCCGTCTTTGCCAAAAGCCCATTCAGAAAAGTTATTAGAATCAGAAGATGCGCCACCCTTGAGTTCACTTTCGTCAATGGTCTCTACCTGATATAAACCGCCACGAGAAGAAATCTCAATGCTCTTGTCCTCATCAATGAATTCAAGGCTGACTCCGTACACATCCCTGAAGAAGTCACGACCCGGATGATTTGCCTCATAGGTGGTGGCTCTGGCAAGCATGACTGCGGCTGTCATCTCGGATTCAAGCTTGCCGTATCCTGCTTTCTGGAATATGTCAACAAGGTTCATCCGCTGTAGTTCCGCTTTCCAATGGGCGGGGCTACTGGAGTGCAGGTCGATGTCCGCATCTGGATTGTCGGTCACCTTCTGGGTCATCTTGTCTGCGAACTTCTTCCCGACTCTCCGGTCCTTTGAGGCTTTCGCTTTGGACTCCTGTGCGTTGATGTTCGCTTCATGGTCGATCTCTGCCGTGATGGAATCAGTACCGTAATTCACAGCTTCAGGACCAAGCACCTTGATGGCTTCGAGCAACTGTTCATGTAACTGTCCGTACCGCTCCAACATGGCATCCACTTCGGCATTCCCGGAAGTCCATGCATCGGCTTTCGTCTGAAGCTGACTCGTGTTGTCGGATACCTTGTGGATATCCTGTATCTTTCTGGTTATATCGACACGGGCGTTCCGCAGTTCTTCGAGCAGAGGAGTGATAGTAGCATCCACCTGTGCTTCACGGAGCGCACCCATAGCTTCCTTCAGCCCAGCAACATAGGCATCATCCATGTTTTTCTGAAGCCTGAGTTCCCTGTCTATAGTCGATTCGTATGCTCTCGCCATTGTTGCGGTGAATGTCTTGTACGCCTTTACGCATCTCGCATTCCACGACTTTTGGGTATCACCGACACGCCACTTCGTAGCCTGACGGTATTTAGCAAATGCTTCCGGTCTGGTCTTCGTGAAGAACTGTGCCCAGACAGCGTTCCTCATGTGAAGGTTTTTCAGGTAGTTTCTGGTATTTTTGTTTTTGAAGCCAAGCCCTCGGAGAATACCGTCATAAACCTGTTCTTCAACCCGATACACGCCCTGCCAGCGTTCGTTGATAAATTCGGATTGTTTCTGGTAAGCCGCATCGAATTCGGCAGGGGACATGTTCTCTTTGATTCTCCGCTCAAATATGTCGGAGTTCAGTTCCTGAGTCGTAAGCTGGATCTTCAGCCTCTGATAAGCCATATCGAAGGAGCGTTCCAGAGCACCGATAAAGCCGAACTTCTTGACATCCGTATGAGCAGATTCGGATGCGGTAGCCGCCTCCTGCGATATCTGGATACTGAGGAATTTCCGCAGTCTTTCGCTGAATTTATCCACGATGGCATCGACTTCCTCCGGTCGCTTTCCTTTCAGGGCTTGGGCAAGCTGATCCATCATACCGCCCTTGGCGAAGTACTCTGTGATAACATCTTCCGGATGCTCAAATTTGGATTGCCTCGCCGCTTCAATCAATGTGTCCTGTACGCCCGGAACAACAAACGTACCGAACAGGGCATCCTCGATTTCGGACATGTTCATCCCGCCTTCGATAGCGGAATAGATGGTCTTGGTCATTCCCGGAACTGCTCCGTCAATAGCGGCTTCCAACTCGGCTGGCATCCTCCGGAAGTTCACCCCGGCTTTCCATGTTCTGGACATGTAGGTCATCATGGCGGAAGTCATGATCTGCTGGCTCTCGATGGATTCCACCTTCCCGGAGAGGTTGCTGAACACACCGAATGTATTGGATGCCCATGAACCAAACTTGCCGATCTTGTTCATCCGCTCATAGATTTCTTTCCGGATCCCCTTCAGCCCTTCCGTGCTGTGCTTCGCCTGAGAAATCCTTGCACCAAGCGTGTCTTCTCCGCCTTGCACCCCGGCGAATTCCCCCATGTTCTCCTGCATACGTTGCGGTTTATAGCCGAACCGATCATAGAACTTGTTCATCATCCCCGGAGTCATATAACCGCCGTAGCCCAAAGCCGCTCTGGTGGCAACGTTATTTGTGAAGTTGTTGATGAGATAAGACGGTGACAGCCCAAGCAGGAACAGGTTCTGGCACTTCTTCACCATATCGCCAAAGCGCATCAGGAATCCGTCAGGCTTGATCTGATACCGCCCAACCATCGTGTCCGCCACGCTGTCAGCCAATTCCGTTGTCATCTGGAGCATAACGCCCTGTTCATTGAACGCATCCGCTGTGTCCCCTGTGAACGGTCGGATCATATCAATGACTCTATTCCCGAACTCTTGGCTTCCCTTCCCTTCAATGGCAATATCAATGCCGGGGACTTTTCCGCCATTCCGGTCAGCCACATTGACGATCATCTGTGTCAGGACTGTTGGTCTGTTCTGGAATTCTTCCAGTACCTTGGAAGGAGTCATGTTCAATGCTGTGGCAAGTGTACTCAGAACAGCCCGGTTAGCGGACTGCGAGTCATACTTTTTAATGATTTTCCGGATCGCTGGCATCTTGGATTGGACAGCCTGTGCCAGATCGCCTTTGACTGTGGCAAACATCGGAGACTGTGCGATCTGAGCAAATTCGGTGTTAGCTTTTGTGTCTATCGTATCTGGCTCTGTGAGAGAGGTCAGGAAGTTCATGACACGCTTCGTAGCATCTCCCGGCTCATCATTCTGCGTTGGTCTCATGGCTTCTTCGATACCAACCGTGATAAGGCTGTTCAGGTCCTCGCCCTCTCTGATAGCCATCGATTCATTCGTCAGGCTTCCAAGGTTCTTGGCAATGTTCAGGAATCTCGTGACGGGATTCTTTATCGTGCTCGAATCGATGGTCGGAGTCGTATATCCTTTGATGATCCCTGTCTCCCTGTCGATCCCGGAAAACCGTGCGTCCCTTGCTGTGAGCTGGCTGGTCGGATTTGTCTTATTCTCGTAGTCCCATGCCGTCATGATCTCATCGATACCACCGGAGCCACGGATCTCTTTCCCGGCTAATCTCCCAATAGTTTCGATCATTCCCTGAAGACCGGGAACCTGCCCAGCAAGGTCGAACGCAAGGTTACCCTTCTGAGATTGGGCGGCGAGTTCGAGGTTTTTATCCCCTGTGATATGAGCGTATCCCTCTACGATCCTCGGTGTCATGGCTTCTACCGTATTTCCCGGATCGCCGATTTCATGTTCAAAGACCTCGGAAGTGTTGTAGAAATCACCGTAAACACGCATCATCGCATCGGACACATACTGTTCCAGAGTGTCACGGTCCGTGATCCCGGCTTCATACAGTCCCTGTGCAAAGTTGAGCCAGTAACCGACAGCTTCACCGCCGTAGACATCGAGGTCATATACACCACCGATACCGCTGTTCGCTCTGGTTGTCTGTCCACGTTCGATATAGTCCCAATCGGATCCTTCAAGAGCCGCCCCGGCGATGTTCATGACTCCTCTGGACACAAAGTTGCCCCAGCCAATGGTATTGGCTCCCATGTTTGCTGTCTGGGAAATGACGATATCCACAACATCGGAATTGAATTCCTTGTTGAGGTCGCCCATCTCGTGCAGTAATTCAGCGGGATGCTTTGCCCAGTAGTTCAGGGCTTTGATGCTTCCTGAGAAGGAACTGACATCAAATCCGTGAGTATAAGAGGCGTAAGCATAACGCCCCTGAATCTCCTGTGATTTATCATCAAGGAAGTCTGTCTTCTCGATGACCCAGTCAACAGGTTTCGATCCTTCAATCCAGCCTCTGGATTTAGCGTAGGTATATCCTGCCGTTCCAAGCCATGTCACCCCGGCAACGAGTTTGCCAACCCAGCCCGGAGCACCTGCCATCGTAACGCCAAGCTTGGCAATGGAAGACGGACCGCTTGCGGACAATGCACTCGTAAGCAAAGGCTGTGTGGTAGCGGCGAAACCGCTAACGTCCGTACCAGCGGTAGCCGGGAACAGATGATACAGGAGTTTCCCTGTTGTACTCAGGGAATCATCCGCTGTCGGCTGAATAGCAAAGATATACGCATATTCAGGGTTCTCCTCAATGTATTTGGCAAGAAGTTCATCAGGTTGCCCTGCGGTCGTACCTGCCATCAGGTCTCCGCCAGCTTTTTCGGAAGGAATTGTGGTCGTACCTTCAGAGCCATTCTGTGCATTATCCGCAGAAATTTCCTTGAAAATACGGTTGTATTCGCCCTGTTCCTGCACCTGTTCGGCATCCTCAGGGGCTTCGATCTCTCCCTGAACTGCGGAGGTAAGCTGTTGTTCCACACGCCAGTCTTCCGGTTCAGCCCATTGGGATACCGTCCCGGTCCACATAGCATCATCCGATGCCCAGCCGGGGTCTCCGCTCTTCCACATTTCCGGGTGGACTCTGTGGTTCCCGTTGACGTAATTGTAGGTAGCATTGAATACTTCATCGGATACATCCGTCAGAGGAGAAACGTAATCAGGATTCCGCCTGTTCTGCCATTCTTCCTCAATGCGTGTCGGAGTCCAGTAGACATCCGTCACACGGGGAGCAGGAGCAGTAGGCTCTGAGTACTGCGGTTCCTGCGGTTCTGCTGGTTGCTGTTGCCAATGCGGTTCCGCAGGTCCGCCGTTTACAGGCTGAACATTTAGCGATCGCCCTTTTGTCATATCATCGGTAGCGGAATCACCGCTTCCAGAACTTTTCCAGATATCAGTCCATTGTCCCATTAGAAGCTCCAGTTCTTCATGACGTTGTAAACACGATTCTTTTTCTGCGTTGCTGTGCTCGGATTCGGCTTTTGCTGAGATGCCTTTCCGCTACCGTAATAAGGTCGGTATCCACCGCCTCCTCCACCGGAACGGTAGCCACCACCATACCCACCGGAGCTTCCCGTTTTCCCGGTGCTGTACCGCTTGAAGAAGAATCTCGCTACATCCTCCTGAGTCATCACCCCGGAATCGATCAGGCGTTGCAGTACAGGCATCGATGCGATAAACTCATTCGCAAGTCTCTCGTATTCCTCTTTAGACCCGGAGAAGTATTCCATTTTGTGATCATTCCCGGTTCGAGGATAATAGTTCTCGTCACCGCCGTGGACAAGGTCAACAAGCAACCTGTCTTTCACTTCCTGCGGAACATCATCAAGCCCTCTCCAGAACGACATGTCAGGATCTGTCTGAGTCGGATCGAGGAAGAGCGTAAGAATCTCTTCCGGAGAATGGCGATAGGTTATGTTTCCTGCATCGTCCATATCGTATTCCATTGCCCAGACATAGGCTTCGTTTCCGCCCATGCCTCCCTCATTCAGTTGAGGAACAACCATGTCTTCAGGGAGAATATCGCCGTGTGCGCCTACAGGGTCAAAATGGAATAATCCCTGATCAGGACCGTATTCGGCAGGATGCCATACGTTTTGGTCATCGTAATATCCTGCGCTTGTTTCTGTACCCTGATAGAGGCTTCTGATGTAATCCATCTTCTGCTGGTCGGTCATCCAATCCGGGAGATTGTCGTAGATCCTGTACGCACGGTCTGAATCCACCCCGGCGATATCATAGATATCAGCAACGGTCTGCGGATTTTCGCCTGTTCCACGCATTCCTTCACCGAAAGGATTACCCTCAAACAGCCCAGACAGGACTTCATCCCTTCTTTCTTCAGCGGAAGTCTGCGGTGTTGCCACGAGTTTCCTGAGTTCCGGAAGCTGTCTGTATTCTTCCATCTGAGCGAGGGCTTCATCCATCTCCGGATGAAAGTCCGGTGATGCAAGAGAATCCATGTACGCCTCATAAGCCGCCTGTTGCGATCTGTCAACAAGGTTGCGAGGTGCAAGAGGATTGAGAGCGTCTTCCTTCATCCCGGCTCTCCGCCCGGCTTCAGCTTGAGCCGACTCAAATGCAAATTCCTCCGCAATGTGTTGCGGATCAGCATAGTATTCCGCCACAGACTGACCGCCTAAATCAGGATTCTGCTGATAAGGAGTGGCAGTTCCTTCGCGTCCGCCGTTCCCGATTCCGCTAATAAGTGCAGACAGACCGTAGCTGGCGAGTGCCGTACTCGGATTTGTCGTGGCATTTACGATATTGCCAACATTTGCTCCAGCCTCAAACAGGGATCCGTCTTCAATTGTCGGTCTGACAGCATCCCAGACTTCGCCCGCCGTCCTCTTTATGGCTGTCCCGAATGGAGCGGTAACGCCTCTTGCCCATTGCTGAGATCCTTCAATCGGACTCCCTACCTCTTCGAGCATATCAGCATATGCTTGTGCCGCCGCATCATATTCAGATAAACCCAGCCTCCGGTAATCATCATAAAGGAACTGGTATTCGCTTTCATATGTCGGAGAACCGACACGTCCCCCGGTTGGAAGCCCTCTCTCGACATAGAGAGGACCTTCAGTAGCAGGAACGGGTGTTGTCTGGACGGGCTGTTCCCACGGTACTTGTGCCCCATTCATGGGCATCACCGGATTGAACGGGTAATCTGCCGGGGGCACTTCCTGTACAGGAGTAAAAAGACCTCCGCCTGAGAAGCTTGAATAATCGAGTGGAGGGACTTCTTCCTCTTCTTCCCGGACAGCTTGATCCCCAGAATACCATTCGTCTTCAGCCGGGGATACCTGCGGAACAAAGGGACTTCTCCGTTCTGTGTCTGTCGGAACAACGATAGGTTCGACAACAGGTTCTTCAACAACCTGCTCAGTAGCCGTTACAACAGGTTCTTCAACAACTGCTTCCTCAACAGGGGCTACCTCTGTAACCTGTTCCTTCGGAGGAGCTATGGGGTTTATGTCTTCCGCAACTTCTTCTTCAGCTTCTGGCTCTTGGTACTCATAGTCAAATCCGCTCCCTGTTGTCGGAGCAGAACCCCAAAGGTCAGCCCATCCGCCTCCGGTCGTTGCATCGTATTCAGATAATGGGTTGTCGTTCCGTTGCCCATCGTCAACGGGAGTCCAACCATAACGTCCATTTTGCACAGCCATAATATCAAATCTCCTTCGCTAATGGATTCCCGATGTTCTCAGGAATCTTTGGCATTCGTCTGCTGTCGGCTTTCCGCTTCATTTCCGTGAGGATCTCCAGTTCCTGAAGGTACTCAGGGAGGAAGTAGCCGTCCATTGTGCGCTCTAATTGTTCGTTGATCCGTGCGAGTGCCGATACGAATTCGATTTCAATACTGTGGTTTGTGATCATTACATCGCTCCCATCCCCATTCCGGGAAGAACCCCGCCCATCTCAGGAGGCATACCGCCGGGGATACCGCCTCCGCCTAACCGTTCCGCCTGTCCTTCAGGCATCTGCTCCTGCCCGTTGGCGTTCATGTTGTTCGCCATAGCCTGTTGCTGTACCATCTGGAGAATATCGGACTCTAACTGCTGTCCCCTCGGTATGTTCTGCGCTCCGCCCATGTTCGCCTGTTGCTGTTGCTGGAGCATCTGAGAACCCTGCTGTTGTGCCTGTTGCTGTTGCATGACAGCCTGTTGCCGTGCCTGTTGGGCTTTCTGGTTGGCTTCCTGTAACTGTTGCTGTTGCACCTGCTGTTGCTGTTGTTTCTGCTGTTGGAGTTCCTGAATGAGGTCTTGGATCTTGTAGTCCAGCAGGGCTGTGGTGACCTTCTCCCGGACCATCTCCTGTTCCATCTCCTCGGTGTTCTCGATACCGATGGTGTTCTCCTGTGCCCATTGCTTGGAAGCCAGACCGTTCGCCAGAATGACTGCGGCTTCATTCGCCCTCTGGAGCTTCTCCTGCGGCTGGTTCATGTCAAGCTTGCAGATGACTTCCAAGTCTTCCGGAATGTCCTTGTACTTGAAGTCGATCTCGGCTTTCTTGAAGTTGATCTTCCGCTCCTTCAAAGTGAGAAGGGCAAGATCCACCGCATCAGCGAGGGCTTTACCGCATTGTTCCTGTGTGGCTACGAGCGGTAATCTCGCAGAAACGCTCAGCAGGGAGGATTCTGAGAAGGTCCCGGCTGTGTTGTTTCCGCCGAATGCGCTGTCGTATACCGTGGATTCATCGATGTATTCCTCATACATCTTGCCCATGTTCTGCATCTCGTTTGTGAGGAAGCCCTTGCTCTGGATGAAATCGATGCTCTCTCCCTTGGCAAGGTCGGCGATCAGGACACCGCTCATATTCTTCACCTCAAGCTTGGAGTTCATATCGTGGGTGTAAGCCAATAACGGCATACAGCCCATAGCGAAAAGGTTGGATGTGGTGACCGTGAGGTAGAGGTTCTCCCGTTCCCAGAGCCGGGACTGAGCCAGCGTGTAGAGCAGGGGCTGTCTGTTGTCCTCCGGATGGTCGAAGAGGTTGGATCCGTCAGCCATCGTCACGGAGATCGGGATGCAGGGGAGACCGTGCTCACAGCAGATGATGTTGTCGTAGTCGATGTCCACGCTGTATTTCTTCAGGTCGTAGAAGGTCCGCAGGGTGACGGTCCCGTCCCCTTCGAGCTTCTTCTGAAGGGAATAATCATCCTCAATGAGCTTGGCGTAATTCGTCCTGACCCAAGATTTTTCCACCTGAACTTCCCGGAAGAAAGCAGTTAGCCCGAACTTATCGAATTCCGGATACCCTGTCTTCGGATTCCAGACATCGAAGATGATCGGTGTCTGCTTCCCTACCCGGTCAACACGTTTGTCATCGGGGTTATACGCCTGAAAATCCCGGATGGTGTTGATGCCGATGTGGGCTTCCCCGTAAAGGAGCATACTCAGGATGATGTCGTGATGGAGCGGTCTGCCGTTCACCGTGCCAGCCGCCTCCCACATCCCGGAAATGAACTTCTCCATCCCCTCAATAAGGGCGGCATCCGGTGTCGAACTCCGTACCTTGAACTTCGGATTCTGGGAGATCAGCAAACGCCATGCCCCCAAGACCTTGTTCCGGGCGGTCGGACTCTTCGTCAGCTTGATGGTGTCAAGCTGTTTCCGGGAAAATCCGTGATCCCAGTCCATCATGTACATATGTTCATAGATTTCGAACATTTTATTCCGTTCAGAGTATTGACCTTTAAGGGCACGGGAATGCTCGATGATCTCGCCATACTCCGGGGAGAATTTATCGAACTGTTTATAATCCTTTATATTCATACACGCTCCTCTATGCGAATAGTGCTTTCATAACAGAGTAATGAGATTCCTCCTCTTCCTCAACGGTGGAGGGTTTCTGGTCCTCATAAACGACAGGTTCACGGAAGCGGGATAGACCGTAACGGAGAGCGTCATAGGCATGGTCCTCTTCCGTGGTATCTACGTCCTCCGGATTGAGGGGATCCCGGACGAGCGTGTCGAGCTGGGCGATAAGGTTAGGGCAGTTAGGGGAGACGATAAGACCGGGAAGACCGTCAGGGCGGTCCTCCAAGAGGTTATCGATCTTCATCTTCCCTGCGACACGCTGGCGTGATCCGGGTGTAAGATAAACGCCGTACTTGGCGTATTCATCAATGGCGTTAGTGGAGATATCGGACTCATACTGACGAGCCATAGCGGGATCACAGAAGGTGGCGAGGATCTGTTCATCCTCGGAAGTCTTGGTAAGGATGCGGTTTGCCTGTTGTTTAGTGGATAGCCGTGCGCCGTAATCCTCCCGGTAAACATAGACACGCCCATAGTTCTGGTTGATAGCGATCCAGAGATGGCAGTAAGGCTTGGCGGAGCCGTAGTCGATACCGCCGACACGCATCCAGTTGTCATCAGACACAGAATAATGTCTGCCCTTGTAATCGAAACCGAACGCACCGCCAGTATCTGCGACATGGCGTGAACGCTGGAAGTTGAAGGCGGCTCCCTCATTGATATCCCAGTTGCCTTTGAGGAAGCGTTCCCTGTGCTGTTCGCTGGCGTACCGTTCGAGCTTATCCCGCTTATAGTCTTCGCCCATACCGGGAGCGTTGTTATCGAGGGTATCCGAATGGATACAGCGGGTATCCTTTTCCTTCCCTTCCCTCCGTGTTTCGATGAAACGCTTCTTGACCCAGACATGACCGATGCCGCCGGGGTTTGTAGAGCCGTACATCCGGGGATAGTACCCGGAAACAGCGAGGCGGAGGTTGCCCCACATGGAGTCATAGTCGGACTGTTTGATCATAGTGAGTTCATCATAGATGAGGAGGGAATAAGACTGTCCGTTATACTTCTCGATATCCCCGGAAGTGTTGTAACCGCCCACCTTGATAACGGATCCATTGGGGAAAGAAATCTGGTTGTTCTCCATCGTATGGGGAATGTACTTGAAAGCACGGGCAAGCTCCTGCATATGCTCTTTCGCAGAACCCTTCTGCTTCCTGAAAAAGATGCAGATGAGACCGTCATGCTTCATGCAGTCATAGGCGGCTTGGACGAGTTCAGCATGGGACTTACCGCCACCTTTCGGACCCTCCATGAGGATCTCCTGAACCTTCCCCGGACCGCACTCTAATGTAGCTCTATGGAACTCTAACTGGCTCTTATTGGGAACATATCTTGCCTGAAGGAAGAAGTTGATCATGTCATCAGGAAGCCCCGCCTGTACCAGATAGGTGATATAGGCACGGATGGATTCCTGTTCCAGATCGTCATTCGCCTGTTGCTTCGGCTCTTCTTCCTTCTTCTTCCTCATGATTCACCAGCTCTGCCTCAATCGGCATGACTTCTATAATGGGCTGTGGCTGTGGCAGGTTGCCCCGTATCCCGGCGATGAGTTCCATAAAGGAATTGTCCTTCGCCCCGAACGTGTTATTGATCTCCTGCCTCTTCACACGTCCCCCAGCCTCTTTCGCTATATCGTCCAGCATTCCCCGAAGCTGTTGAAGGATCTTCGCCCTCTGCTCCGGTTTGATGCTCTCATACTCCTTGAGGAAGCTGTCCCTTGTCTTCACATACAGCTCCTCAAGCTCAGCGATGCGCTCTTCACTTCCTCTCAAACTCTTCTTCATGCCCATTATTATATCATAATCATTTACTTATTTTCTATATCTATACTTCCTTACTCTAACCTATCCTCTCTTATACCTATATCTATACTATTCTCTGTATCCAAAATGGATACAAGTTGGATACAAAATGTATACAGAGATTAGATAAGAATAGATTAGATAAGATTAGATTAGGTTAGATAAGAATAGGTCTCTGTATCCATTCTGGATCCAGAGACAGCAGGGGGCGTGTCTCCCCTGCAAAGGTGTCCCCCTTCCCTCCACCCTTTCCACCGTTGGAGTTCCTGATGCCCCCATACCTATATGGTTAATATATTTAATACATCACGGCAAAGCGGATTTTCGGAACCAAAAAATTTTTGCACGGAGAAATGGCAGATGGATCAGCATTTTGGGGAAAGAAAAAAAATTTAAAGGAAGGAATTCAGGAGACTGAGGTGTGTGTGTGAAACATAACACACTCATTCGCCGCCTACACCGTTGACGTTGCCGGTGGGGGTGGCCGACCGGCGGCGCAGGATTCACGGGTTTGGCGGGTCGGCGGGTTCGATAATGTACAATTATCGTACTCTTCACGTCACGCTGAGCCTATCCGAGCGGTTATGGAACGGGATTTCTATTTGTATCCTTGCTTTATTAGAACAAACACCAGTCATTAGCTTGTGAAAAGTTTCACAATCGGGAGACATGTCCTCCTTCTCCCTTTGTTATTCGCTTAACTATTAATCGCTTACGAATCCTGTCATCACCTGTTTCATGGTCATTCCGATACCGTCACGCACTTGCTTATTTCTGACATAATCCGGTAATTACGGTCATTCCGATGCTTCCGAAACATTGCACTTTCCGGCGCAAATCCATCATTTTACAACTATACGAAATGCCATTTTGACGCTGTTTAAGGGCATTTTTAGAGGCGCTATTCTGAGGCTATATATTATCACCTATTCGATAAATCAGAGGCATTCCTGAGTTAATGACATATTACCTTAAGAAAAACTCATAGAACAATGCGTATAACCGCCGAGTAAACTTTAGATTATTCCATTAATTTAATAAGCATTTTAGAACAAACTCATGGCATTTTTGAATAATTTTCTAATTAGCAGGACGTTATAAGCGTGTTTACGCCTAAACGCTCGTAAACGCTTTTTCGATTCCTTCATTATATAAGGAAAAAATACTTTGTTTATTCTCTAAACTTTTATTCTGATCCACAAACTTAAGTTAGTCTAACTAACCCAAAGCTGGTGATGCCGATCGGCATCACACCAGTTCAGTTAGTCTGCCTAACTTTCGTTGGAATGACTAACTTAAGTTTCAAAACAAATAGTGACAAATGTCATATGATTAATATGACAAATGACACTACACTAAATACGCTTTTAGCTGTAAGATATATACATGCTTGCGAAACGGAACGGTGACCGGGCGACAGCCAAAAATGCGGTATAAATCCTTCCTAATCACAGCGAACCGAACCTTGATAACTGAATAACCGAAAGTACCTAAAGCATACGGATTAAGTATGATAGGCGCAAATGTATGTTGACTTGTCCATGTTTGCGCTGAATCAGAGAATGACATAATGCAATAAAAACCTTAAGGCACTACCTGAAAAAAGGTGTTTGAAGCAAGGTACTTAACTGAATTGTTGTGATGACACGCAATTGCACTAATGACAAAACAGTTAAGCATGAGCGGAAACAGGTATAAACGTTGTGCGATAGCGTTTATAGAGATATCAAATAGTTTTTTGATATTTGTATAAACTCTATCGCTGATAGAGAAAAAAATCCCATGCTCTTAGTTGGTAGCTGTCAGCATGGGAATGACAAAAAACTAAAGGTAGGTTAGCTATGTCAAAAAAGATTGTATCATTGGATTCCGTTGCCGTCAAGGCTGAACAGCATAAGAATGCTTCCATTATGAGAGCGCATGGATTTGTCTATCCGGACGTTGTAAGCTATCACGTTTCGGATGAGAATAAAAAGCTCGTTCCAAATTTTGAAACAGCTTTCTACATTTGGAATCTTCCTGCTATTCTGACGTGCCCGTTTGCTACAGACATGTGCAAGGCGGAATGCTATGCTATCAAAGCCGAAACCGCATATCCAGAGCCGTTCCCTGCTCGCATGGAGAACCTGAGAATGTCTCAGATGCCCGGCTTTGTTGACGATATGTCAAACATGATCATCAATCGGGCAAAAAGAATGCGCAAACCCCGTCTAATCGTCAGAATCCATGAGAGCGGTGATTTCTATTGTCAGCGTTATGCGAATGACTGGTTAGAAATCGTTAGACGTGTGGAAGCCGCTGACTTGAAGGGAAAGACTGTAATCTTTATCGCCTATACAAAAAGCTTTAAGTTTTTTGACGGGGTGAAGCTTCCGGAATCCTTCCGCCTCCGTGCTTCCGTTTGGGCGGATACAAAACCGGAACAGCTTGCCATTATTGAGCGGAACGGCTGGCCTATCTATACAGCCGTTGAAAAATTCACGGATTCCGATGAATTCGAGCAGTGCCGTTGTGAGGACTGTGCTACATGTGGCAAGTGCTGGGATATGACCGTCAAAGATATCCGCTGTGAGATTCACTAAAGCGGAATGTGCGGAATGTGCGGAATGAATGCCCCGCTGAATAGGCGGGGCAACTGAATCAGGAGACTGACAATGAATACCGATGATCGTTATGTAAAGAATGAGGCGGGAAAGGTCCTGTATTATGACGGGCTGTCTGGTAAGGCGTATCCGTACCGCTGGCATAGGAACTGTCAGAAATGGGTGGAAGCTTCCGGAATGTATAAGCTGTCTTACATCAAGACACTTGAGCGGATGGGGCTTCTTAAGTTCTTCTGGGATCGATAGGAGGATATCATGGAAAATATCGATGAACTGATTAGGCGGAAAGACCTTCGCGGATGCACTATTGATAGGTGCATAGATGGTACTGTCTGGGTGCATGGGAATACATATCGGTACCGCTATGAACTGAAAAAGGCGGGCTTCAAATGGAATCCGGATGTCCGTGCTTGGTGGAGAAAAGAATCCGCAGAAGAATCCGCCCCGATTGTGAAGGGCTGGACCGATTATAGCCCATGGAATGATTTAGATTATGCACTTGGCTACTGAAAGGAGGCAGAGAATGGGCAGGCCTGTATTCACAATCAAGAAATGGTATTCGGATAGCTTCCCGTATGTTTTTGAATGTAAGGGACTCTGCTATCAGGTGGTTTTTACTAACATTGAAGCGGGGAAAAAGTCTGTAGAAGCCCGCTTTGGGAAGTGCATTTTCAGACTGTCGAAAGAATTACAGGAGGAGCAGAAATGAAACCGTGCTATTACTGGATGATGTACGTTGCTTCCGAATGGATGGAGGCATGGAAGGACTATAAAGAGGCTTGCAAAAAGCGGGTCAACACCTCGGAAGAATGGGATGAGGCTTGCAAACATATTGACTACACATCTGCGAATCAGGACAAAAAATCTGAGGCACTCTGGACGGCGTTTGTTGTCACCCGGATCCCACAGGAAGTCATGATTGCCGCCGCTCGTGTTGAGAGAAAGTACATGGAGAGGACCGGATATCAGAAGTGCCTGTTCATGGATGGAGATAATCCGCGGGAAGAAGAGAAGCGGGAACGCCTGTTTAATTCCCTGATGAGCAGAAGCCCTGAGTCTCTGGAAGGGATTTACCAGAATGAATTCTTTGACGGGGCTGTCCGCAGAATTGAAGAGCGCAATTGGTACAGGGATTATAACCGCAGACAGCGGACCCGTGATCGTGCCTATGCGGAAGCGATGGAGGACTATGACTAAAGGTGACTATAACCGTGCCTACATGATGGCACAGGTTCTCCGTCAGGTGGATAAACAACACCACCCGGCGGACGTTGCAAGGCTTGAAGCCATGCGGGACCGCTTCCCCTCGGAAGTACAGAGGGAAGCAGAACGGATTTACACAGAGAAATGGGGAAGAGAATGAACCTTCCACGTCACGCACGGACTACCTACCGCATGATTCTGCCGTTCCTGAAGGCAACGGAAAAGAGGGGAGGGGAGTTTGACTTCCTTCCCCTGTTCCGTGACCTTCCCTCCATCCGCCTGACGTGCCTCGGCTGGGGCAACGCTTATGCAGGAGGTACGGCATGGTCATTGCAGAATGTGGGGCTTGACCTGCCTCTCGTCTGGTTCGCTGTGAACCATCGGGAACAGGCAATCATCCCTCTGCTCCTCAAACGGCATGAGAATGAGCTTGACAACTCATGCTCCGTGTACGATGCAGAGCGCACCGTGTTCTCTCGAAT
>Ga0310786_10004475_pt1 | contig 19460 bp, 9 predicted proteins | sample AusTroGonzalo_MG_FD_203881 | JGI IMG/M metagenome (GOLD analysis project Ga0310786, IMG submission 203881) | Bovine rumen microbial communities from tropical cattle in Woodstock, Queensland, Australia - Gonzalo_03 (v2) (version 2) | ecosystem: Host-associated > Mammals > Digestive system >... | reverse complement strand
CGAGACCGGGCGATTCATGCCTCTTATTGTCAACAACGAGGGCAACCAGATGTGGGTTAAGGACGCGCTTGGCAACAAACGCAACGTCACGAAGACCGACGGGCTCTACAATCGCATTTGCCGTGAATACTGGTTCAAGGCCACTGGTCAGTGCTATATGGCATCGGATGCCGTTGTCCATCAGATAGACGGCGTGCTCCTTGCCGAAGAGATGGAACCCTGGAAGAACAAACTTAATAAAGTAAGGAGGAAGTAAGGTATGAGAATACTCAGATCCATTATCATCATATTTGCGCTGATCACTGCCACAGCCATCAGCGCACAGGCACAAGAGATAACATCAGTTCACGGTAACGTGAGCGACGAGATGGGACCTCTTATGGGTGCTACCGTCTGTGAGATCGACGGCAATGGCCGTATCATCGAGTCGGCAGTCACCGACCTGAACGGTAATTTCACCATGAGGGTCAGGAATTCCAAAGACAAGATCCGCTTCAGTTACGTCGGTATGAAGACTGTCACACAGCCGATCAATAAGACAAACTACAAGATTGTCATGACCGATAACACCACGATAGCCCCTGTGACCATCCAGTCGAAGAGGCGCGTCACGGGTAACGGTCTGCCCATCCCACAGCGTGAGGTGGCCAACGCCACCCAGACCTTCTCAATGAAGGAAGTGGAAGGTTTGTCCTTCACAACCATTGATGAGGCCATGGCTGGCCGTATCGCCGGTCTTGACATTATCGGAAACTCCGGTGACCTCGGTGCCGGTTCCACCATGCGTCTGCGTGGTGCCTCGTCACTCTCGACACTGACCGATGCCAACCCACTGATCGTGGTCGATGGTAACGTGCGTCAGGTAGATCTCAACAACTTCGACCTGAACTCTGCCAACAACGAGAAATTTGCCGAATTGTTGAACATCAACCCTGAGGACATCTCTGATATCCGCGTATTGAAGGACGCCGCCGCTACAGCCATCTACGGTTCACAAGGCGGTAACGGTGTCATCGAGTTAACTACCAAGCGTGGTGCCCGAGGCAAACCTAGGCTCCAGTACTCACTGAAACTGACTGGCACCTACCAGCCTAAGGGCTACAACCTGTTGAATGGTGACGACTACACCATGCTACTGAAGGAGTCGTACTTCAATCCTGAGCAAAGTGATGCTGCATCCAACATCCCTGAGTTAAACTATGACCCGTCGTTCTCAGAATACGAACAGTACAACAACAATACTGACTGGCGCGACGCCGTCACCCAATGGGGTCTCCGTCAGAACCACTACGTCACCGTCAGCGGTGGTGGTGAGAAGGCCCTCTTCCGTATCGGTGCCGGTTACGACCATGAGACAGGTACGATGATCCAGCAGAAACTGCAGCGTTTCTCCACCCGTGTGGCCCTGGACTACAATGTCAGTGAACGTATCCGCGTCAGCACAAACTTCGCCATGACCTATACGAAAAACGACAGAAACTCGGATGGTCTTCTGGACATCGCCATGAAGAAGATGCCGAACATGAGCATCTACGAGCAGGATCCTGTGACTGGCGAGAACACCTCCTCTTATTATACCATGCTGCAAAGCGGCAGTCAGAGGTTCAACAACGACCAAAAAGGATACGTAAATCCAGTGGCAAGTGCTTACCTGGCCAAGAACAAGCAGACCAGTTATGACATGACGCCTGAATTGATTATTCAGTATCAGTTGCTCGGTATGGACGATGACCACTGGCAGTTGAACTGGCGCGGTTCTGTCTATATGAACATCGCCAACCGCTATGACAACAGTTATTATCCGCAGGAACTGAAAACCGTATCATGGGATCAGGGTGTCAACAAGACCCACGACGGTTCTTCGAAGAGCGTCTCGTTTAACACAAAACATACGCTGACCTTGATTCCTGCTTTTAAGAACAAAGACCACTCCTTCATGATGTTAGGCCGCTTCGAACTGACAAGCGGATCATCCACAAGTCAGTCGGAAGACAAGACTGGTGCCCCGACGGGTATCACCACCACTCAGGGTGGTGGCCGTATCACCAGTTTGAGTTCAAACTTCAGCCAACATCGCTCCATGTACTACACGGCCTCTGCCCACTATGCATATAAAGGACGCTACATTTTGGATGCATCGCTGCGTGCTGACGGTACCACAAAGTTCGGTCCTGGCAGCCGCTGGGGTTTCTTCCCCTCCGTCTCTGCCAAGTGGATCATCAGCGATGAGCCCTGGATGGAACCCACCAAGAAGTGGCTGTCGATGTTCGCCATCCGTCCCAGTTGGGGCCGTACAGGTCAGCAGCCTGGTCAGGACTACCTCTACACTTCGAAATACGGTTCCACAGACCGATATATCGACATGCAGGCCATGAAACCGAATAACATCCGCTTGACCGATATGAAATGGGAGATCCATGAGAGTTGGAACGGTGGTATTGACTTAGGTTTCTTCAATGATCGTTTAACCTTAACTATCGAAGGTTACTCTCAGACGACTACGGACATGCTGATGTCTAACTTCCGCATCCCGTCGAATGCAGGTTTCGAGACCATCCCTTACAGTAACAACGGTAAGATGCGTAACACCGGTTGGGAGTTCCACATCAGCAGTAACCGCATCATTACCATCGGCAAGAAGTTCTGGATAGATGTAAATGCCAACTTCGGTAACAACCGTAACGAACTGCTCGAACTCGACGAGAACCTGCTCGACAACCTGAACTCCGTCTATGGTTTCTCAAATGGCGAGACCCTGCAGCGCGTACAGTTGCACAACCCGTTAGGCGCTATCTACGGATTCCGTTACAAGGGTGTCTATCAGTACAATTATTCTACCTTCAACCGCATGACACCTGAGGAGCGTGCCCAGTTCCTGGCCGAAGGAAAGACGGCTCCTGTTGCGCTGGACAAAGACGGTGCACTGATCGTTGACGGCAAGGGCGACCCTGTCCGTATGATGTTCAACTACACCAACGATGCCACGGGCCGCAACTACCGCTTCAACGGCGGTGATGCCATCTATGAGGATATCAACCATGATGGTCAGATCAATGCACTTGACATTGTCTATCTCGGCTCCTCACTGCCTAAGTTGACTGGTGGCTTCGGTTTCTCAGTCACATACGGCGACTGGCGCCTGAGCACCCAGTTCACCTACCGCTTCGGTAATAAGATTATCAATAAAGCCCGTTTGAATGCCGAGGCTATGACTGGCAACAACAATCAGAGCCAGGCCGTGAACTACCGCTGGCGTAAGGAAGGTGACATCACTGAGATTCCACGTGCCATGTACGGTGACAACTCGAACTATAACACGCTGATCAGCGACCGCTTTGTTGAAGATGGTTCTTATCTGCGTATGGGTTATGCACAAGTTAACTACAATATTCGTAGGAAATACGCACAGGCACTTGGTGTGAACCGCATCAGCCTGTATCTCAGTGCCAACAACCCATTCGTCCTTACGAAGTACTCTGGTGTTGACCCGGACATCTCGAGCGGCGGTTATTCTCCCGCTATCGACAACTCCCAGACACCCCGTTCCCGTTCCTACACTTTAGGCATCACTGTTGAGTTCTAAAAAGATATGATTATGAAAAGAATACATTATTATATAGTATGCGCCATTTGCGCAATCTGCGGCTTCTCTTCCTGCTCAGACTTTTTGGAGATCAAGCCTCAGAACGAAATTATCCTGGAGCAGTTCTGGAATGAGAAGGCCGATGTGGATGCCATCATTGCAGGCTGTTACTCAGGCATGCAGTCGGAAGCGGTCATCAAACGCATGATGGTCTGGGGTGAGTTCCGCAGCGACAACATCGGTCCAGGCAGTAACGTCCAGTCTGACGGAAACCTCGAGAAGATCCTGAAGGAGAATATCGATGCCAAGAACTCCTACACTAACTGGTCAAGTTTTTATTCTGTCATCAACCGCTGCAACACGGTCATCAAGTATGCTCCTGGCGTGGCCGCCGACGACCCAGCCTACACGGAGAGCGAGTTGCAAGCCAACATCGCCGAAGTAGTGACACTCCGTAGCCTCTGCTACTTCTATCTGATCCGTGCCTTCCGCGATGTACCTTTCTCAAGGGAAGCCTATATCGACGACAGCCAGACGATGGACCTGCCCGCCACGAAGTTCAATGACGTGCTTGACTCACTGATCTACGACCTGGAGAGCGTCAAGAACTATGCTGTGAAACGCTATCCCGAGACCAAAGAGATGTATCAGACAGGACGTATCACACAGGATGCCATCCACGCATTGCTTTGCGAACTCTATCTCTGGAAGAAGGACTATCAGAACTGTATCAATTATGCAGATATGGTCATCGCGTCGAAGAAGACCATCTATGAGGAGAATCGCCAGAAGCGTACAACTTCCTCGCGCAACGATGAAACCCTGGATCGTTTCAATGGCTTCCCATTGGTGAGCAACTCGAGTTCAAGCAACTATTATGGGGATGCCTATACCGTCTTGTTCGGTAGAGACAGGAGCAATGTAGATGAAGCCAACCAGGAAATCATCTTCCAATTGGTCTTTGACGATGACCCCGAAGGAAGCAGTATGCCGGCTAACGCTGCTGTCAACTCATTCTATGGCAATTCACAATCGACCACCGGTCTGGTGGCTCCTTCTGACTACATCTATTCTCAGATTGAGGCGACTGGTAATGATCGCAAGGTCTTTGCTGATAAAAACAAGAAACTCGACTCCCGCATCTATACGAATTGTCTATACAGAGGCAGTGGCAGTAGCGACAAAGCCATTAGAAAATATGCAGCAAGTTCAATTGACATCACGGGTACCACTGGTACACTGGAAGCCAGTTATTCCATTTATCGTCAGAACCAAAATGGATCCAACTGGATTATCTACCGTCTGACCGACATCATGCTTCTCAAGGCTGAGGCTTTGACACAGATGATGCGTGAGGACGATGACACAGAAACCAGCGACTATAACAAGTCTCTTTTGGACAGGGCCTTTACTCTGGTCAATGCAGTTAACAAGCGGGCCCTCTGCCAAAACCAACTTGCTGACACCCTTCTTAGAAGCGCCTACAACACCAAGGGTGATATGGAGAGTTTAGTTCTTCAAGAGCGCCAGCGCGAACTGATGTTCGAAGGCAAACGGTGGTTCGACCTCGTTCGTCTCTCACAGCGTAACGGCAACACCCAAGTTTTGACTGCGGCCGCGTTGCAGAAAGCCACGACTGGTTCAGGACTGATCAGCAACCATCTGGCAAAGATGGACGCCATCTATTGGCCCTATAATCTTGATGAGATGAAAGTCAACCTGAATCTTGTTCAGAATCCGGCCTTTGGCAGTGGCGAAGACGAAAGTTACCAAAAGACGACTAAAAAATAATATAAGATATGAGACGTAACAATATATTCAAAGGACTTCTGGGAGGACTGCTCATTGCCATGCTGACTCCCCTGAATACACTGATGCTGACCAGTTGCTCCGACGAGCCTGACAGCGAATATTTCTACACCTTCACGGGTGAGATGATGAGCGACTGGCTGAAAAGCCCCGATCGTCCTCAATACAGTGAATTCGCAGAAATTGTGGAGAGAGCCGGCCTGATGAACCTTCTTGCTACCTATGGCCACTACACCTGTTTTGCTCCGTCGAATGATGCAGTGGATAAATTCCTTCAGAGCCGTGGCCTTAGCAGTGTCTCACAGTTGAGCGATGCCGATTGTGATACCATCGCCCGTACGCATCTGATTTCATACATGTACACCACATACGACATGATCGGACATAAGATGCCGACGGTGAACATGTTGAACCGCTATTTGGCAACAGAACCGGGTTTCGACAACGACAGCAATGCTGTCATCGTCCTTGAAGGACTGGCCAAGATCATATTCGACCTGAAGGATGACTCTGTGGAGAACGGCATCGTTCAGCCCATCGACATGGTGATTGAGAAATCTAACAGTTATATCACTGACCTGATGCGCGAGAATCCCAAGATCAGCACTTTCTATAGTGCCCTCATGGCTACAGGCATCATCAATGATGTGCTGCTGGTTGAGGACGAGAACTATAATCCAAAGGATTACGAGCCGTATTACACAGCCTCAGGCGATTATGAACAGAAGCAGAAGAAGTATGAGGCTCCTGACACCAAGAAATACGGCTACACATTCTTCATTGAGCCTGACGAAGTCTTGGAAAGCAAATACGGCATCCAGAAGGGTGATCTCCGTGCCCTCTATGACTTGGCCTGCTCCATCTACGACGAGGTCTATCCTCAGGATGTAAATGCACCCGGCCACAGTTTTGAGAACCTGACGGATAGTGTGAATCCACTGCACCGCTTCATCCAGTATCACATTCTGAATATGATTGCAGCCGGTGCCGATGACCTTACTCCACAAGAGGTTGCCAATGTTCAGGGATTGACAGGTTTTGATGGTGCCATCGGTATTCTTGAAACTCTTGTAAACCCCTGTGACTGGCATTACACGCTCCTGCCCCACAGGATGATCAAAGTGGATAAGGTTACTATGAGTAAATACTTAGGCGGCTGCAAAAGAGGTGACCGCTATATTAACCGGCGGAACGATGACAAGTTTAATTTCCTGGGGCAGCGTATTGACCCAAATGATGATGAATATAAGCATGACGGCATCAACGGCCATTACTTCTATGTGGATGACATCGTTGCATTCACCAAGGATGTCCGGGATAAGATTCAGAACCAGCGTATCCGTATGGACTTCAACACCGTCTTCCCCGAGTTCATTACAAACGGTCTGCGCATCTTAGGAGATCCTACGAAGGCTGATGAAATTGAAGAGAAATATGGTCGTTGCTGGCACTTCCCGGACGGTTATCTCGACGGTGTATCTTTATCCAACGGCCATTTCATATGGAGAAGACCTGTCTCGATGTATAACATCTATATGTGGGATGAGTTTGACCTCTATGGGAACTTTGACTTTACCTTCCGTCTTCCACCCATACCGTTCGACGGCGAATGGCAGGTGCGCCTAGGCTACACTTCTCAGGCCAGCCGTGGTGTCGCTCAGTTTTATGTTGACGGTGTACCTCAAGGTATTCCTTTGGACATGACCAGGGACTTAAACACGGACTACTATATTGGCGATGACTTTATCAGTAATATTGATGATTACGATGCCTTGAGTGCTGAGGAGAAAGCCGAGTATTACAAGTCGTTGAAGAACCTCGGTGTCTATCCCCATCCGCGCTCCTTCTATTATAACAGCGCGGGCGGAGGCAGCCGTGGGTATAATGTCGCACAGGCAATCGGTCAGCGCAAAATCATCAGCCAATCATTCCTTGATTCTAACAAGGATCACTATATAAGAATCAGGGTGGCCTCCGACGGTAAGGGAGGTCGTGAAAATGAGTTCGCGCTCGACTTCCTGGAACTGGTACCAAAGAGTGTCTATGGCTCCGATGGTGAAGGTGAAATGGAGGACGACCTGTAATAAAGGTAAAAAAGTGAAAAAGTAAAAAAGTAAATGATATGACTATGAGTATAAATATATATAATAAGGTAAGGAAATTGGCTAAAATGGTTTTGCCCTTTTACCTTTTTACCCTTTTACCTTTATTTATGGCTTGCTCCGACACATGGAATGACCACTATGACAACAAAGGCGAAGGCATGAATGACGCCACGCTGTGGCAGGCCATCACGCAGAACAGCAGTCTGAGCAACTTCGCCAAGGTCGTCCAAGCCTGCGGCTACGACAAGGCGTTGAACAGCAGTCAGGTGTTTACGGTCTTTGCTCCCACCAACGACAATTTCTCTTCCGAGGAGGCTGATGAATTGATTGCAGCCTACAACGCAGAGAAAGGTAAGGTGAATGAAGAGGATAACACTGTCATGAAGGAATTCATCTATAACCACATTGCGATGTATAATCACTCTACTTCTGCAACAAGCAATGACTCTCTGGTTTTGATGAATGGCAAGAAAACGGTGCTTTCTGCCAGTTCTTTCGGCAATAATCCCATCTTGACAACCAATGGGCATTATAGTAACGGTGTTCTGTTTACCATTCAGGGAAAAGCCCCATATTTCCCAACGGTTTTCGAATACCTACGTAAAGACGCCGATCTTGACAGTATCGCCAGTTTCTTCTATAATCCCCGTTTCTACCGCAAGGAATTCATACCTGGCCGAAGTGTTGCCGGTGGTCTTGAGAATGGTAAGACCGTTTATCTCGACTCCGTCTTCGTCCAGCAGAACGACCTCTGGGATATGCTTTGGGCTTATACGAACGAAGAGGATAGTACCTACTGGATGGTTGCTCCCACCAATAAGGAGTGGAAGAAACTGATTGAGGAGTACGAACCCTATTTCAACTATGCAGAAAATGTGCCGTTCCGCGATTCACTGGTCTATACCATGCCTCGTATGGCCATTGTCGATGGTACGACCTTTAGCCGTACACTGAATTCGGATGCCCATCTGACAGATTCTGCCTTGTCAACCAGTGCTTGTGAGACATACGTCTATCGCCAGTATTACTGGGGCAGCAACAACCTGCATTATTACCAGTATGGTGGCAAATCTGATATCAATACTCAAAAGCCCTACTCTGCAACAGGCATTTTCTCTGGCACAGACAATGTTGAATGTTCCAATGGACAGGTGATGAAATCTGATGATTGGAAGATCAACAAACTGAACACCTTCCACCAGTGGATCATTATTGAGGCAGAGAATGAGAGGTCTTTCCAGATTTTCAGTAAGTATACGAATAACAATGAAGAATTGCCAGACCTGAGACTGGAGCCACGAATAGTACAAAACAACAACCGGTTCTACGGTAAGGTATGGGACAATGAGTTCGCAGAATTCAAGGATTTGAAGACTACACAGAACCACACCGTCAGGTTCTACCTGCGTAATGTTCTCTCCAACATCGGGTATGACATTTATATTGTCACTGCACCTGCCCTTGCCAACGACAGCAATGCAACAGGCGAAGAACGTATCCCTGCAAAGTTCTCTTGTGCCATCAACCGTCATAATGTGAATGGTTCAGACTATGACACACCAGAAGAAACCACGACTCTTCAGTCGAGCGTTGTAACAAATCCTGACGTAGTGGATTATATCCTCTTAGCAGAAGACTTTAAGTTCCCGATAGCCACTTATGGTCTGAGCGAGAGTTTGCCAACATGGACACTTGACGTCGTTACCAAAGTCACAAGTCCTGAGTTACGCTCCAAGAAATATACGCGTACTTTGCGAATCGACTGTATCATGCTTGTGCCTCATGGTATTTCGAATGTCAACGAGGAGCGATTTGAAATCTCTCCCCATGGCGACGGTGACACCTTCCAATGGCTGAAGTATTAGTTTACGGTTTATTGTTTACAGTTTACAGATCATAGAATATGAAGAAATATATTATATTTGGACTTTCACTGCTGATGGCCTTTCCTTTAAGTGTTGTGGCCCAGGACGATGATACCGAAGGTGAAGAACTCATCGAGACCATTGCCCGCAAGTTGACACCAAAGCATAAGCAGTATCCCACGAGAACCATCCGCGGACGCATCCTGAATGCCACCACGGGCCAGCCAATCGCAGGTACGATTGTCAGTGCCGATGATGTGGAAGGCTACAGCACGCTCACCGAGGAAAACGGTTTCTACAAGTTGGACGTTCCCACGTTTACCACGTCAGTGTATATCAATATGCCTGACTTCAATCCTGTACGTTTAGGACTTCTGAATCAGGAGGAGCAGCGCGAGGTAATGCTCTATCCCCAGAGCTTCTCGGCTGAATACGATAAGCAGATCAATGTGCGCAATGATTATTCGACCAACGATTTCGCCTATACCAACTCGGTGAATATCAAGGACGAGGTGCAGAAACATCTGGGCGCACAGGTCTATAGCATCACCCGCAACGGCACACCTGGTGTCAGCAATGTGATGTTTATGCAAGGTCTCAACTCACTGAATGTCAATGCCCAGCCACTGGTAGTGATTGACGATGTTATCATTGACCAGCAATACGGTCGTACAATGCTTCATGAGGGATTCTTCAACGAGATCCTGTCAACGATCAACCCCTCCGACATCGAGAAGGTGACCGTGATGCGTAACGGAACGGCCTTGTATGGAGCCAAAGGTGCCAATGGTGTGATTATCATCCAGACCCACCGTAGTAAGTCGATGGCCACCCGTATCACGGCAAACATCTCTGCCGGTGTGACATTCCAACCGAAGTTCCTATCGGTGATGGATGCAGGACAGTACCGCAGTTATGCTTCGGAAATGTTGAAGACTACCAACACCCGCAACCGCACTTTCAAGTTCCTGAAGGAGGATCCCGATTACTATTATTACACACAGTACCACCAGAATACAGACTGGAAGGACTATGTCTATCATACTGCCATGACGCAGAACTACGGTATCAATGTCGAAGGTGGTGACGCTGTAGCCAACTATAACCTCTCGGTAGGCTATGTCAATCAGCAGAGCACCCTAAAGTACAATGGCATGGGTCGTCTGAACATCCGTTTCAATACTGATATCTCACTCAGTGAGCGCTTCAGTATCCGTTTCGATGCTTCATTCGGCAATATCACACGTAACATCCGTAACGACGGTGCACCCGTCAGTTATGACGAAGGCACACCGACGGCACCAGGTTTCCTGGCCTATATCAAGAGTCCGTTCATGAGTCCTTACAGTTATGGTATGGGCCGTCTCTCAGACACCCATTATGATATCGACCAGGAGTCCTATCTCACAGAGGCACTTGCCAACTACAACAACTACAACTGGAGGTTGGGTAACCCTGCAGCCATCAACGAGTATGCCGAGGGTGAGAACAAGAACCGTCTGGAGAACTCCATGCTCAACTTGACTGTGACGCCGAAATTCCGTCTGTCACGTAACCTCACCCTCTCTGAGCACTTCAGTTATAATCTGGTGAACACGAACGAAACCTATTATATTCCTGTCAACGGAACACCAAATTATTATGTAGGCAGTATCGGTGATTATATGCAGAATGAGGTACGCTCTCTGGCTTCGAAACAGATGTCTATCATGAGTGACACCCGACTCGACTGGCAGAACCGCTACAATGCGCATCTCATCCATCTCTTCGGTGGCGCACGCATCAACTGGGAGAGTTATTCCATGAGTTCTATGCTCGGTTACAACACTGGTAATGACAAGCAGCCGTTCATGAAGTCAAGCCTTGCCAACACCAACGACTTCGGAACCAGTGACAACTGGAACTCGCTGGCCTGGTACGCACAGGCAGAATACAACTTCTTAGGCCGTTACTTCCTGCAGGCCAACCTGACAGTGGAAGGCTCCTCACGCTTCGGACGCGACGGTGGCAATCTCCGCATGTTTGATGCTGCCTGGGGTGTATTCCCAAGTGTTCAGGCTTCTTGGCTGATCAGCAACGAGCCTTGGATGGCAAAGGTCAAAGCCATCAACTACCTGCGCCTGACAGCCGGCTTCGATGTTAGTGGTAACGATGACATCGACTACTATGCCGCCCGTAGTTTCTTCAGTGCCTCACAGTTCCTGAACACTATTGCTGGTTTGACCTTTGACGGTATCGGCAACACGAAGATCCAGTGGGAGACCACACGCCGCTTCAATGTCGGCCTGGAGACAAGCCTCTTCAACAATCGCCTGAACCTTCGTGCGAACTACTTCCGTTCTAATACTGACAACCTGCTCACCCGCCAGTCGCTGGGATTCCTCAGTGGTCTGAGTGAGAACTGGACCAATGATGGTAAGTTAAAGAACCAAGGTTTCGACATCAGTGCAGCCGTAAAGGTACTTGCCCTCAAAGACTTCCAGTGGGAACTGGGTGCCAGCGTCGGACACTATAAGAACGAGATCACACAGTTACCAGAAGGACAGAACTTCGTCGATAACGAAGTGTATGGCTCGACCATCCGCACACAGGTAGGCCAGGCTGCCAACCTGTTCTACGGCTACCAGTCGCTCGGCGTGTTCTCTACAACGGCTGAGGCAGAGGCAGCAGGCCTGTATATCCTCGGTGAGAACGGTATCGACCGCAACTATTTCAAGGCCGGTGACATCCACTTTGCTGATCTCAACGGTGACCATCAGATTACAGAGGCAGACCGCACGTTTATCGGCGATCCTAACCCCGACATCTATGGTAACATCTTCACAAGTTTCTCGTATAAACACTTGAAACTGGATCTGCGCTTCAACTATTCATTGGGCAATGATGTCTATAACTATCAGCGCTCACAGTTGGAAGGCGGCAGCCGCTTCATGAACCAGACCACAGCCATGATTCGTCGTTGGCAGGTGGAAGGTCAGGTGACGGACATCCCACAGATCACCTTCCAGGATCCGATGGGCAACTCCCGCTTCAGTGACCGCTGGATTGAGGACGGCAGTTATCTGCGCCTGAAGAGCGTTACACTGAGTTATGATCTGCCAATGAACAACGAGTACCTGCAAGGACTCCAGTTCTGGATTCAGGCCAACAATTTGTTCACGCTGACAAAGTATCTGGGCAGCGATCCTGAGTTCACCATGACATCTAATGTGATTGGTCAGGGTATTGACGTGGGTCAGTTAAGCCAGAGCCGTTCCATCGTGGCAGGCATTAAGATTAAGTTGTAATTAGGTATTAGAAATTAGGAATTATGATTACCAAGATATATAAACTCATTTTCGCTATCTGCGCTATCTGCGGTGTGGTATCCTGCTCCGATTTCTTCGATCAGGAGTCAGAGCACGTTATCTTCACAGATAAAGACCACTTGAACAGTGCGACAGACACCATTTACAGTGTTGTAGGTATTCTCAATAAACTGCAGGCCATAGGCGACCGCACCGTTCTTCTCGGAGAGGTACGCGGTGACCTCGTCGATATCACCTCTACAGCCAACAGCGACTTGCGCGATATGGCCATGTTTAATATCGGTGATGACAACCGCTACAACCAGCCAAGCGATTACTATGCCATCATCAACAATTGCAACTACTTTATTGCAAACGTAGATACGGCCTTGAAGAACAACCGTAACGAGTATATCTTCATGAGAGAATACACTGCCGTCAAGGCCATCCGCGCCTGGACCTACCTCCAGTTGGTTCTCAACTACGGTTCTGTTCCCTTTGTAACGGAGCCCATTCTCAGCAAACTCGATGCAGAAAAAGACTACCCTCGTTATGACCTACAGGCTGTCTGCCAGTATTTCATCAACGATCTCATGCCCCTGACTGACCGTTGGGCTGATGAATATCCTAACTACGGTAATATCAGAGACCTCAGAGACGGTGCCTCCAGGCTGCTTTTCTTCCCGATTAACATCGTTCTGGGTGATCTGAACCTCTGGCTCGCCAGCCTCACTGGCAGCCAAGCCACCTACCGTGAAGCCGCCCTGCGTTACTACAAATACATCTCGCAGCGTAACGGTGACAATTCTGCCTACCCCATTGGCATGAGTTTCTATTCGTGGTATCCTGGATCGACGACCTGGGATGACACGTATGGTATGTTCAGCGGTGGCAACTATAGTTCAGAGAGTTACGGACAGAACACGGAGATGATTACCATGATTGCCGGCGACTCCATCCGTGCAGAAGGTAACTACAGTGAACTGCGCAACCTGTTCTACTCCCGTGAGGAGAATGACTACCACGTCAGCATCGTGCCTTCAACTGGTATGATCAATCTGTCAGAGAGTCAGGATAATGTTTGCTTGAGCACCACTGGAACCTCTTTCTACTATTCACCAAAAGACCTGACGGAGCATCGTACTGGTGACCTGCGTCTCTATTATTGCTATGATGAAGGCGAGAGGACTGACCGTCTGACAGGTGAGCGCTTCGAGGTGTCGTATATCGACAAGCAGTCTTTCCAGCATATCCATATCTACCGTCGTGCCATGCTCTATCTGCGACTGGCCGAGGCTCTCAACGGAGCCGGATTCCCACGTGCAGCCTTCAGCATCCTCTCAACAGGTCTGAACAACGAGGTCTATAGAGAGGCCGTCTATCCTTATTGTTCTGAGAGCGACTCTATATGGATTAGCCAACTCGACTTCCCTGAGACACGTTATGGTATCGTAACTGCTCAGGAATATGCATCGCGTGGAAACTCATCCTCTAACAATCACAACACCATGGGTCTCCACTCCCGCGGTTCAGGTTGGACTCCGTTCAACGAGTTCTATCGTCTGCCTGGCACTTCCGCACCGGTAATTGAGGTGCCTACTGAAGGTGAAGAGGGCGAAGGCGAAGGCGAAGGTGAAGGTGAAGGCGAAGGTGAAGAGACACCCATCATTGTTGTCGAGAAAGACACGCCAGAACTGATCCAAGAGCAACAAGCTTTCGTCGATAGTCTGCTGCTGAACGAGAACGGTCTGGAACTGGCCTTTGAAGGAACCCGTTTCTATGACATCATGCGTTTCGCCTTCCGTCAACCTAATCCTGGACAATTCCTTGCCGCGAAAGTGTACGCCCGTCGTGGTAAGGCCAATAGTGATGCCATGCGTGGTGAGATCAAGAAAGACCTGACAGACCAGCGCAACTGGTATCTCCAGTGGAACGGACAAATCGGTATAAAATAATCTGTTTACCGGCCCTGCTGCCGCTGATTAACCAGCGGCACAGCCAGATGGGAAGACGCTCTGCCCCGAGTTAGAATCGAGGCAGGGCGTTTTTCGATTGTTGAGAATTGAATTCAGTTCTCAATATTTTTACTTAAAAAAATAAAGATTTTCAGAATTTCTAAACATTTTCATTCGTAAAAATAATAATTTTCAGAAAATCTAAATATTTTAATTATGAAAAGTTTAGTCTTTCAAAAAATCATTATATTTCTAATCTGGAAAATTTAGATTTTCAGAAATTCTAAATATTTTCATTTATAAAAATAATAATTTTCAGAATTTCATTATTTTTTTTTTCAAAATATATTCCCTCAAATTTAAGGGAATATTTCCAGATTCAGGGCTGATGATGCCCCATTGGGGGAGAATTTACTAACATTCCTTAATTGTTAGTCGTTTTTTCATATTGTTAGTTGGAAATCAAAATCTTTTTCGTATATTTGCGCCATAATCATCAATAATTATTAATCATTCAAAATAGAAGCATTATGAAGAAATTACTATTATCCGTGGTTGCCATGATGGTTGCGACCATAAGTTATGCACAAGACGGTTTGGTGGCTACACTAAGTCACGGTTCCGACATCACAATGTATTATGGTGTTACAGCCTTGCAGCAGGCAGAAGCCGCAGCAACAAGCGGTGATGTCATTAATCTTTCAGGAGGTTCTTTCAATGTCGATAAGTTCACCATCACAAAGGCAATTACCCTGCGTGGCGCAGGTATCGACAGCGAAACACCAACATATATTATTGGAAACTTTACCATCGAGATTCCTACAGACGACGCTAACCAGTTTATAATGGAGGGTATCAGATGCCAGAGCACAATGGCTACGAAAGGAACGTTTGCAAACCCCTATTTCGTGAAGTGCCAGTTTAATTCTGTCAGCAATGCTAAAGACAATGATAATGTGAAGAACATCATGTTTGTCAATTGTAAGATTACAGGTAACATCAATGTTGGAGCAAACGACACGTATTCATTCGTGAATTGCTTTGTGAATAATATGACTCAATATGAAGCAGCAACAGCCACATTCTCAAATTGTGTGATAGAAAAGGCTGAAGTAGCCTATATGAGACAAAGCCAATTTTTTAATTGTATCTTTGTCGCACCAAATGGTAATAACTGGGTACTGCCAAATACATCCCAAGCCACAAATTGTATTTGCATAAACTACTATAATAATATAGATATTTTCCGTGACTTGTCCGTCAGGCACAACTGCTCGGTGGCCACTTTCCAAGACGTGTTTAAGACCTTCACAGGTTCATATTCTGACGAAGAAACCTTCGAACTGACCGAAACTGCCAAGACGACATATTTGGGTACCGACGGATTAGAGATAGGCCTCTATGGCGGTTTGCAGCCATATAACTCCACACCGTCTTATCCTCTCATTACCACGATGAACGTCGATAAGGAGACAACTCCTGAAGGCAAACTGGGGGTGACAATCGAAGTAAGCAAGTAACAATAAGTAATAACTAAAAAAGACAAGATTATGAAAAAAGTATTATTATCTTTGGTTGCCATGATGGTTGCAACCACGAGTTTTGCACAAAACACAGTTGTGGCTTCGCTGAGCCACGGTACAGAAACCACCATTTTCTATGGTTCAAATGCTCTGAAGGATGCCGTTGCTGCGGCTGAGAGCGGTGATGTCATAAACCTCTCCGCTGGTACATTTTATGCTTCGGACATCTCTAAGGGTATTACCCTTCGTGGAACAGGTATAGACATAGATGAACCAACCTATATTGTCAATGACTTTGTCATTGAAATACCTGCTGAAGATACCAACCGATTCATCATGGAGGGCATTAGATGCCAAAACTGGGTGAGGACGAAAGGATCTTTTGATAATCCTTCTTTTGTAAAATGTCAATTTAACGGCGTCGGAAACGCAACTGAGTCGGATGCTGTTAAGAACATATTGTTTACCAATTGCAAGATTACAGGTGGTATTAATGTAGGAGGAGACAATTCTGTATTCTTCATCAATAGTTTTGTGGCGTATATTTCGAAGTATCAAAATGGTACTATCATGTCTAAAAATAGTATCCACAGACAGCCGATTCTATCTAGTCTCACTCAGTCTATCTGGTCAAACTGCATTTTCTATCCAGACAAATATTCAGAGCATTGCCTTCCCGCTGATGCTCAGGTTACCAACTGTGTTGCTATAGGCTATGCCTATGATATGTTCCGCGGTATGATAGAACACCCGAACTGCAAACAGTTTGGTAATTATCAGGATGTATTTAAGGAATACAATGGCGGTTATACTGATGAACAGACTTTTGAGTTGAATGATGAAGCCAAAACTACTCTCTTAGGCACCGACGGCAAAGAGGTAGGTCTCTATGGCGGTCCGCTGCCATTTGACCTCACCCTGTCCTATCCAATCATCTCGAAGATGGAAGTCGGCGAACAGACCGACGACAAGGGACAATTGAAAGTTGAGATTGGCGTGAAGTAATTAATGTAAAACCTCAAAAAGACAGAAATATGAAAAAAATAATAGTATCTATGGTTGCCATGATGGTTGCGGCCACAAGTTTCGCACAGGAAACAGTAGTGGCGTCGTTGAGCCATGAGGGAGAAACCACGATGTTTTATGGCCTGACGGCCTTAGTGAAAGCAGCAGAGAAAGCCCAGAGCGGAGATATCATCAGTCTCTCACGAGGTATCTTCAATGCAACGACGATCAAGGCAGCCATCACCCTGCGTGGCGCAGGCATCGACAGCGATGACCCGACCTATCTTAATGGCACCCTGGGGATTGAGATTCCTGAGGAAGACGCTAACCATTTCACGATGGAGGGTATCATTTGTAACAATGAAATGTATATGCGTGGAACCTTCTCAACCCCACAAATCGTGAAATGCAAGTTGAGTAGCGGATTTACCACGAAAACCGCAACTGATAACATTAACATCTTGGTGGTTAATAGCAAGGTTATAGGCCATTTCAGTGTGGTAGGTGTATGCAGAGCCTCTTTGATAAATAGTTATGTGGATGGAGTCAGTACCTCTTATGATGCCCATGTTATGGGTTTAAATTGTGTGCTATTTAAAAACGCCATGAGTAGTCTGCACAACTCGGTCTGGAAGAATTGCATCTTCGCTACGTCTAATCATTCAGATGCTGCACTGCCGACTGATTGCGAATGTACGAACTGCGTGGGAGTAGACTACAACAATGATCCTTTCAGAGATCTGAAAATCAAGCCAGGCTGTTCGAATGCAACATACACTGAAGCCTTCAAGGATTTCACAGGCACCTATACAGACGAACTGACCTTTGAATTGTCCGATGCCGCCAAGGCTAATGAAAACTTCAAGGGTACCGACGGAACAGAGGTGGGTCTCTACGGCGGTCCGCAACCGTTCAACCTCATCCTGTCTTATCCCCTCATCTCCAAGATGGAGGTCGGCGAAAAGACAGACGACAAGGGCCAGTTAGAAGTAACCATCGGTGTGAAATAACTAAATACTACAGATTATGCGTAAATATCTATTATTAACAATACTGCTCTCCGGCCTTACTTTAGGCGCAAGGGGGCAATCCGACCCGGAGATAGACCTCTCGGGACTGCCACAGAAAACGACTGCCTCGTCGCTCCGTTACTGGTTCGACACTGATGCCGACAACGTCCAAACCAGCAATACCCTAAATGGTGCTGCCACCATCAATGCCTCTGCTCTCAAGGAAGGTATCCACACCATCCACTACCAGATTGTAGACAGCAAGGGTATCGCAGGTATTCCTGTCTCGGGGATGTTCATCAAGGTTGATCCGAAGACAACTGCCACGGCCAAGTCTCTGCGCTACTGGTTCGATACCGATGCCGACAATGTCCAAACCAGCAACACCCTGAATGGTGCTGCCACCATCAATGCCTCTACTCTCAAGGAAGGTATCCACACCATCCACTACCAGATTGTGGACAATCAGGGTACAGCAGGTATCACCGAATCGAAGATGTTCATCAAACTCAATGCGATGATAACAGCCAAGTCAGCATCGCTCTGCTACTGGTTCGACACAGATGCCAACACGATCAAGACCACCACGACCCTATCTGGTACTACCTCCATCGATGCCTCTGGTCTGAAGGAAGGTATCCACACGGTGCATTACCAGATAATGGATAACCAGGGCACAGCAGGTATCACCGACTCGAAAATGTTCATCAAACTCGATGCAAAGGTGGAAGCCAAGGCGTCAAAGTTACGTTATTGGTTTGATACCAATAAGAGTTCTGTCGTGGAGACGGACTTCACAGAGGGAGTCCAGATGGCTGATGCTTCGGCACTGGCAGAAGGAATCCACACCTTACATTATCAGATTATCGATGATAAGGGAAATATTGACATCCCTGTATCGGCAATATTCATCAAGATTGCCAAAAAGGAGGCTGCCAAACCTACGAGGATCCGCTACTGGTTTAATGAGGACGACGCAAACATCAAGGAAACAGCATTAGACTTGGAAAATCTCACACTGACGATTGATGCCAGCGATCTACCTAAGGGCACTCATGAACTGCACATGCAGTTGGTGACAGCCGACGGAGAACTCTCACCAGCAATTTCCGGGAGTTTCGCCAGCATCATTATCAAGAAGGGCGATGTCAACAATGACGGAAAAGTTGACGCCACCGATGTCGTATTGATCACTGACTATATGGTAGATAGCGAATCTGTAACGATTGACAAGACGAATGCTGACTACAACGATGACGAGGAAATCAACATCACCGACATCCTAGGTATTGTCAACATCATCGTGATTACAGAGAGT
>Ga0310786_10004474_pt1 | contig 19466 bp, 17 predicted proteins | sample AusTroGonzalo_MG_FD_203881 | JGI IMG/M metagenome (GOLD analysis project Ga0310786, IMG submission 203881) | Bovine rumen microbial communities from tropical cattle in Woodstock, Queensland, Australia - Gonzalo_03 (v2) (version 2) | ecosystem: Host-associated > Mammals > Digestive system >... | reverse complement strand
GTATCGCAACCGCCCCTGGGGATATAATCACGGTGATGCGTCGCATCCTCTTCATACCGCTTCGCTGCATCCCGCAATTCTTTTGACAGTATTCCGGGCGGAACCAGAACCCAGCCCTTCCTTGCCAAGAACTCTGCGGCCGACTTCTCGTCAGTTAAACGCTCGTCAAAGGCCCCTTCGTCCTCTTCCTGAACTTGTTCGTCATAGCTGATAGTTTCGTCCATTTCAAACTCATGGATTTCGTACCTGTTAAGACCACCCTGCCACCCTTCGTCGTGCTCCCATTCCGCCATTAGCCGACCTTTTCCAGGCTCAAAGGTGCCACCCTCGCGATGCTCTTTGATTTCATCGGCGTGATAATCGCACTCATCTTTTGCTTTTTTTCTGAGGGTAGATATAGCCCCTTTATACGATTTGTATAGGGTGATTTCAGAAAGGTAGCCCTCCGCCCCGCGCTCGTCGGGCGTATGGACTTTTGTAAGCGAATACAGTTTCATTCCTTTACGTTGTTTTCCGAACATGAACAATTACATTTCCTGGATCCATCTTCTGAACCGCATCGCAGACGCTGTTGAAATGTAGGATGTTGGTCTTCGTATGTCTGTTTCTGGATATGTATGCGCCGGGAATCACCACACCTTGCCTGGCCAACCATTTTGCGCCTTCCCTGAACGCATCGGAGAGGCCGTCGAACATATCCTCCCCTGTGCATAGTACGTTTTCGGAATAGACACATGCGGCTTCGTCAAGATTGTCTGGAAGTTTCAGGATTTGATCTTCCGAGCCTCGTTTGGTGTAGTTCTTAATGATGAAGTCAACGACCTCAGCCGCCTCAAAAGATGTCATAACCGGGAACAGTTTGCCTCCCTCGGTCAGCTTAAATATAATTTCTTCTCTTGTCATAATACTCTAAAAATTGGTAATTCAACCTGGATCGGCTCGTCTTCCCATCGAAGGTTATATCCACACTCACATGTATAAAACAGTAGTCTTGCGGCCTTATACCTTTTTGGGCCTTTTGATTTGTATAAGCGCTTCCGGATGAACTATTTTGTCCTCCCCAAGCACTCTGATAATAACCAGCGGGGCGCCTGTAAAAATATCCCTCGTGACGCTGTCAATAACAGCGAAGTGGTGGTTTACCCCCCCCCCATTGGCGGCAATCTTTACCTTTCTGCCAACAGTACATTCTTCGATTTTCATTTTACTCTATTTTTAATATCACATATTCGATTCTCATACTCCAAACCTACGCCCCCTTATCACTACCGTCTCGCAATTCGTAATACTTGCCATTTATTGTTCTACCCGTCCTGATAAGGCCAGACTGAATCAGAGGCTCAACAAGTGAATCTATTTGCGCCTCGGTCATGTGCATGCGCTTGCGTACCTCAACGCTCAGGGCGTGACAAGGAACCTTCTTTGCGGCGCGCTTTTCTTTGGTAATCTCGCGTATTGTCTCTAAGAGCATAAACTAAATTTCATTGATCCATTTTCAATAAGCTTCTTCATATTCTCCGGCAGATAAATCCTGTTAGCCTGCAGATAGTCGGAGACAATCTTGGTGCATGTAATTGTGTATATCCACTTGGTGTCGCTCCCCATACCAACTGCATCATCCGTCAGTTTGATATCATCCCGGAGCATGTCATGCAGGACCGCGAAGGGTGCATCATGACGGGACAGGGAAGAATAGGCATCCAGCCACATATCAAGGAACATCTTTGGGAACCGGCTCTGGCCCGGAGGGTCCTGCTTCCAGTCAACGGCCATACCCTGCCGCGTGGCACTGGGGATAGCGTCCCATCCGCCGCTTTCCATGTGCTTCCGGTCATTCCATCGCCTGAATTTCTCAAACTCAGCATTTGGGTTCACGAAGTTTTGCGAGAAAAAGAATAACACGATCTTGTCATTCTCTACCTCTTGCTGGCTGGCATCCTGGCGCTGATCCGCCTGCGACCTGGAGCGCCTGCGCATCGTAGGAGCCTGCACAGGAGCAATATCTTCCGGTTGATGATGGGGAACCTGAACAGGCTGGGCTGGCTGCTGCGTGATTCCAGCCGCTACCGTCTCCGGGGTCTTCGTATCATAGACAATACGCAGGTTGGAATACTTCTTAGCGTCATCCAGCGCCAAAAGGTAGTCCCCGCGCATTTCAAATGACTGATTGCGCTTCTTTGCCTCCATGTATCTACGCTGGATTCCCCTGGAAGTCAGTATGCCGTGCTTTTCAAGCATATCGGCGTCAAAGAAGTCGAACTCTGCCAGAGAATGAACGATCCTGTCAATCTCCTTTGCGTTCACCTCCTTGGCTACCTGACGCTCCATAAGGTGGCAGATATCGTCATTCCATACGCAGTAGTAGCCGTCAAGATTATACACCTTGCAAAGCAGCCGGTGCGCGAAGGAACTTCCGGCAATCCCGTGTCGGGATTCCACCAGTTGCACCTTGTCGTCCTGGTAAAAGTTACTGTTACAGGGGAAATAGTCAATTCCTGTCGTATTCATAGCAATCCTTTCAAGTAAAGATTAACCTGTGTCGCAAACTCGTTTTGGTTGTGGCAGATGATATACTTGTAGCCCTGCCGTTCCACTTCTTCCTTCCACTCGCGCTGCTCCTTCTCCCAGCGGCTTCCCTTCTCACGCTTCATTTCGATGCAGAGGCCGTGGTACTTTCCTACGGGGACCAGCAGCAGGAGGTCCGCGACACCGCGAAGAACACCTTCCGCTTTCAGTTTCCCGCCCTGGGACTTACTTCGGGCGCCACCATTAGGGACGGCAAATAGTAGTTTTCCAATACTGGGGTACTGACACCGGAACCATGCGACGCAGGCTGCCTGGGTTGAGTGTTCTTCTTCCGAGGGTCGCTTACGTTCCTTCTGCAGGCTCCGCGCTTCATCCATGCGGCCAAGCATATTGCGCCGCTGTACAGTCTCCATATACTCCTGCAGACCCATCATGTTGCTTACTTTCGTCATGGCTGCAGCAGTCCTTTAACCGATTGCATAAAGGCTTCCATCAGTTCGTCAAAGTATCGCTCTTCCGTCGGCACTTCGTCCTCCGCGGCCATGATCTGGTTGGCGATGCTTCGTTTGTCCTGTATGAGCTCATAAAGGCGCCAGTCAATCGTATTGCGCCCAAGTAGGTAATGGCATGTAACGTTGTCCTTCTGCCCTATGCGGTGGGCTCGGTCTTCGCATTGGCAGCAGTCGGCATAGGTCCAGGGAAGCTCTACAAAGCATACCGTTGAGGATGCGGTGAGCGTGAGGCCAACGCCCGCGGCCTTTATAGAGCAGACTATAACCTGCGCCTTACCGGCCTGGAAGGAATCAACCGCGGCCTGTTTCATAACGCCGCTCTCCCGTCCCGTGACGCGCACGGCCCCAGGTAGAGCCCCGCACAGTTCATCCACAACCTCATGATAGGAGCAGAACAGGATGATGGACTTTCCGCTTTCAAGAAAATCCTGCACGAACTCAATTGCCTGCTGGACTTTCCCTTTCGCAGATATGGAACGCAGAGTCATGAACTTAACCAGCGCCTCCATCCGCATCTTGCGGCGCACTTCCTGGTCGCTGCACTTCTTGTATTCGCGCAGGTACTGGGCCAGGTCCTCGCTGGCCGCCTCATATTCCTCTCGGTTTGATATCTGGACCATCAGTTTTACGCGGGTCTTGTCCGGCAGTTGTGTCAGCACCTTGGCCTTCTCGCGCCGGATCATGCAGGAAGAAAATAGGCGGTCGGAAAGTTCCGAAAGGTTCTCTCCCTCGCCGTAGCGCGCCAGGAAAGAAGCTGCGGTCCCAAAATCACGCAGGCGGTCCATGATGGAGAGTTGCGAAACGAGGTCCCCGGGACGGTTCACCACGGGAGTTCCGGAAAGTAGGATAACCCATTCTTTCCCAGTCGCTATTCCCTTGGCGAACTTAGTCTGCTGGGCCGACGGGTCCTTTACGCGGTGGCTTTCGTCAATAATCACCGACTTAAACATTTGCACATGCGGGCAGAAAACAACGTCCTTCAGGCGGAATGCGCCAGAAGGCGCGTCCCATACAAAGTATTTCCGAAGGCTTTCGTAGTTAACTATCGCCACATGAAACATGCGCATCTGGAGTAGGTACGGCCAAGTGGTCCTTGTAGAATTGTCCAGTACCAGTGCGCGTTTGTCCGTGAATTTCTCCACTTCGCGCTGCCAGTTGATCTTAAGCGAGGACGGGCAGATAACCAGAGCCGGATAAGCGTCGGCAGCATCAATAATACCGATGCTTTGCAAAGTCTTCCCAAGCCCCGGCTCGTCTCCTATAAACAGGCGCTTCCATTCCAGTCCGCGGGAAATGCCTTCGCACTGGTACGGGTAAGGTTCAATCTTAAGCGTATGCTGGAATTGAGTCGGCATATCAGTTGAGGTTGAGGCACCAATACTGGAAGGCCAGTTCTTCATACTTCTCTCTGCCGCGGTTGTAGATAGCGTCCCCGCGCTGGATGAAAGCCTTAAAGACCTCTCCGGTCTGCTTGCTAATGGCGTAGATAAAATCTCGTTCGGAGCCTACGATATCCATATACCATGCGCGGCTGCGGTCCCAGTCGAAACGATCTATCGCTTCATCAAACTCCTTTTGCGTCCTTGCGGAGACGGTCTTTAGGTCGCCCCCGAACTTAAACTGCTCAAGGAACCAATCCCATTTACAGCGTGTATCTAACTGGAAGGGAAGGCCGCAGTAGTCAAACGGCTGGCCATGACGAATGGATACCTTTTGATTAGACGCATCGCCAAGGACCCTCTCCAGGAACCTATCCTTGCGTGCGGCGGCCAGCAGGGACTTGCGCATTTCAAGAGCATGCTGGAACTCCGCCACTTCATACTGCACGTCGTCCACGGTGTTGCGGTAGAAATTGACGCGATCCGGCTCGGTGATAATGGCGTCTACCAGCGTACCGAAGCGGAAGGCCGCCTCCCGGCCGGGGAATACCAAGCCGGGGTGCAGCAGTTCCTTCAATTTGGTAAGGTCGGAGTTGGAGACCTCCGGCCTTCCGTAGTACGCATCAGGGTTCATATCACTTAGCCTTTACGTCGTTCACATATTCAACAAATTCGTTCTCAACGAAGACAGGGCTACTGGCGTCGTTGGCCAGTTTTTCAGCGAATGTGATCTGCTTCTTGAACTCCTTTGCGATATCGTCAGTGGTAACATCCGGGTTTGATATGGCATCATTGACCCACAGTCCGATGATTGGAAGAATACCTTCCTTTCCCAGAAGGTTAATCTTCTTCTTTACGCTGGTCTTGGGACGGTAGACGGAGACCGACTGCTTTGCCTCATCAAAGAGGCTACCCATTTCGTTCATGGCGTCCTGGGCCTCCTTAGCCTTTCGATCCGCCTCTTCCTTAGCCCGAAGTTCTGCCTCGCGGGCAGCGGCCTCCGCTTCCTCGCGGGCCTTCATTTCTGCCTTAAGACGCTCGGCTTCCGCAGCGTCTTCGGCCTCCTTCTTTGCGATAGCCTCCAGCTCCGTCTTTTTGGACGAGAGGCGAAGACCATAGTCGTCCCGTGTCTCTTCTATCCTGTTTCGGAAGTCCTCCTTGAACTGATCCATGAGAGAGGCGCGAACCTCGCTCCTGACCCCCCCCAGCTCTTCGCTGGTGCAGGTGATTGGCTGACGAACAAGGCTTGTAAGCATCTGGTCCCAGGCGTCCGGCAGTTCGGAAGGGTAATTCTTAATGACCCTTTCTGATTCTGAATAGTTCGCAAGCGAAACCTTTCCGAACACTTCCGTGATCCGCTTGACGTTATTGTTGAGGTACAGGCTGAAAGCCCTGCGTAGCTCTTCCTCACAGTCAGAGCGGAACTGCTGCAGGTCCCTGTCGTGCTGCTGCCGACGAGCCTCTTCCTGGCGACGCCGGTTTTCTTCCTCTAACTTTTTAGCGGCATACTGGTTGCGCACTGCCTGGAGCTGGTTGGGGATACTCCCGGACTTAGTGGGGTCTATGTCGGCCTCCATCGTCGTGAACACTTTTTTGAACTGGTCGAACAGTTTCGTAGCAGGGGAACGCAGGTCGTTCACCTTTTTCACGGTGGCTTTAGAAGCGTTGATATACTTGGCGATTTTCTGATCCAGGTCGTCGCTCATGCCGATCTTCTGAACCTCGTCAAGAAGCTGCTGGCCCACGGCCAGGCATTTATCATGAGACTGGACGCCCTGGGCATAAGCGTCCGGAAGGGACGTTCCGATAAGGTCAATATCCTGTTGGCGGATAACGAGTGCTTGATTTTCCATAGCGCGTCCCTCCATTAAAATGCACCATCTTCACCCACTTCCACGGTCACACCCTGTGACAGGTTGTTGGCCGGGCCGCCGAAAGGCTGCGCGGGTTCCTCTTTCTTCGGCTGCGGTTGAGGCTGGATGGTAGTACCAGTCCCAAGGTTTCCGTAGAAATCCATTTCGTCTTCGGTATGGTCGGTTTCCATAGTAGAAGCCTTTCCGATGCGTACCTTCGGATATGTGCGGAAGGCATGTTTGATAATCTTGGCCATAAGGAAGCCAGGATCAATGGTGTTCCCCTCACCGGATGTGTAGAGCTCGTTGGCTCCGTCCTTCTTGTTGTTCTTCTCGGAATACTTTTGAAGGCGCTCCCAGTCCTCCTGGAACATAACAGCGTAGTCAATAGTACCATCATTCCGTGTAATCTTCATGAAACCCGCCACAATCCGTTTAGAATCATGGGGAAGTTTGCAGACGTAATTCACGCTCTTTTGACCGCCACGGTCATAGAAGGCAAACTCATCTTCTGCATATACCAGAACAGGGTTATCTGCATGGGCTATTTGCCCGGCGCGCTCGCGCATGAAGATTTCTCCATAGCCGGAGATTTGAAGAGTGCAACGGCCCTCCCATACACTACCGCCATTTCCATCAGGAACCGCATAGCGGCGCGGAAGAATATAACACTGTGCACGGGCGCTGGGGTCAAGTGTCAGTCCGGAGACGGCCAAATCAATAAACGACGTGAATACCGAGAACGGAGTAACGAGCCGTGGATTGGCTAAATAGGATTTCTCGGAGAGAATCCGCTTGAAGTTGATGGATTCCTTTTCGTAGGCCGCCAGTCCTGTCCCATCACCCCAAAGGGTATCATGGACCGTAATGAAGCGTTCCCGCACGTCCGGGTTGTCCACCACCTCCGCATTGTTTGAGACCTGATTAAGGCGCTCAAGGGTTGAAGCGATGTCTGCCATAAGTGTTTGTAATTAGTTTGACATAATTTGGTTAATAAACCTTGTGGGGAGAGCGGATTCGAACCGCCTAATGAATGAGAGGACAATCACTACCTCCGAAGCCTATCCGTTTACTTCCTATCTTCCCCATTAGCGGGATGCCCGCCCACAGCATCCCATACTTATGCAAATCCATTAATCCGATTCCTGCTCGCCTTGGGCGCCGGCGGGCTTCTCGCTGGCAAAGAGGTCGCGGAATTCCGTGAAGGAAACGGAATCGAACTCTTGTTGCCTCATTTGCCTATAATCGTCTACCAAAGTGCTCATGCTGCTGTCTTCTTTCCTGCTTATTGAAAAAATCCTGAATAGCGAGGGCTATATCATGGCGTAGTTTACGAATGTCGTAGCGCTGCGTGTCCCACTTAAGTGTTACCTCTTGGTTTCTACCCCCCCCCTCATTGAGAATGAGTGTGATGCTACCAGCGCCTCGCGCCAGTTCAACAACTTGCCTATGCTGCTGTTCCATACTACATGTAATCTTGTTCGGCGGACTGGAGATCGCGGAGCCTCCGCGTCTCATATTCAAGTTTTCCCGGCCTGCGGCAGGGTTGTACCTTCCCTGTGCGGCGCCAGCGCTCCACGTTGGAGCGTCCGAATACCTTAAAGGCTTTTGCCTGGGATATGTACAGCGGGTCGTCAGTCCTGACTCTAAGGTGCGAGGACAGGCGGGCCGCAACGTCAGAGACAAACTGGTCATAGGTGACCATCCGGTCCGGGAACTGGAACTGTACTACTACCGATTGCATTTGCCGAAGTCTACGTTAATTGTCCTTAACAACATAGCCAGGCATGCGAACGCAAAAGCGAAGGGCAAGCCGTTCTTATGGAAGGGGGCAATGCAGATACTAACAGGGACCATGACCCAAAAGAATACCCAAGCGCCCTCTCCGCTCATGCGGAGCAGCCAGTATAGGAAAGCGTTGAGGTCGTTGGTCTTGGAGGCATGGCGCAGGCGAAGCAACAGTGCTTTCGCGTTGCGACCAAGACGGGACAGAAGATTGTGATTTCTTTTCATATCTGGTTGATTAAAAGAGGGGCCAGTTTTGAGAGAAGGAAGATAGCGTGTAAGTGTGAAGTTCAACCCCGGCCCCTGATGATTATTAGCGTGTGCGTCTAACCGTGAACGTGCGTGCAGCAGTCTTGGATTCCGTCTTGTATTTCCTGTCCCATTCCGGTCCAAAGGTGGACACCATTGTTTTCAGCGAACTTCTGCGGCTGATTGGTACAGTCAATTCCTGTCCAACTTCCAGTTCGCGGAGTTGTGCCAGCAAGGGTTTTTCTGTAGAAATTGCGTCCATTTCTTTTGTTTGTTGTATGATTTTATTAACTTTCAGTTGCAAAGGTATAAAATTTTAGAGTTCTCTCCAAAAATTTAGAGAGAAATTTTCTAAAAATTTATTTCTGCGCTCTAATAAATTATACCAAAGAAGGGTGTCAAATATGAATATCAGCAGATTAAAGAGTCTAATTGACTCCAGCAGATTAAGCAACAGGGAGATAGCCGACGCTTGTGGCATATCACCCGCTACGCTCTACAATGTTTTGAACGGAGCAGACGCGAAAATAAGCACCGTTGAGGCGCTTGCAAAGGTCCTGAATGTAAAGATTGGATACCTGTTCGATGAAGATGCAGTGTCAACCAGCGAGACCGAACTAATGAATTACCGCAAGGAAATTGACAGGTTGAAAAGTTTATTAGACAGTGCAACCAGTCAAACTACAAAGGTTGTTGTGGAGTTCGACGTGGACAATGATGAGTTCATCCGCATGGGACTTAAAGACAAGGTGATCCGAGTACTGAATAAGAAATGAGGGTGCTTGCATCCATACTGGCCGTGATTCTTCTGGGCCTTCCGCTTGACATCTGCTGGAAGATGATCCCGGCAGGCTCACTGCCTGATTGGATATGGGTTCCGCTGACCGTGGTCCCGCCTGCATACATGTATGCCAAGTGCAAGGTTACGGGGCAGGACAGGCCCATGTCCTACTACTACGGAGCGTGGGCCGCTACCATGTGGGCGCTGGCCGGACTACTGGCCCTCTTCCGCTGGGAGCCGGAGCCGCTGGTGCAGATGCTTAAGGCCGGAACCGTCCTCTTCCTACTGGCCCTTGTGATGCGCGCCCTGGAGGTGTCCGAAATTATCGGACAGTTGGCCAAATACCTCCAGCGGGAATGATTTTGTTTAGAGCAACCGCGTAACTGATTGAGGGAACGTAACCAATATGAGCTGCACAAGCCCAAATCCAGCAGCAAAGGTAACGTGTTGAAATACCATCAGTTAAGCGGTAAAGTTCTGAACCAACGGGCTTTACCGCTTTTCTTTTGCGTACATACTGAAATGCTTTTCGTGCTATTCCGTGCATCATTTTCAGCGATAGTTTAGAGTTTAGAGAAACCCCGTTTAGAACAATGTTTAGAACCACAACGATATGACTACACTGGCAATATGCGTTCAAAAGCAACGCAAGGACGGCTACTGGCCCGTCTATATCCGTATCACCCACAACCGCAAGATTGCGTATATCAAGACCAGCAAGATGGTAAATCAAAAGGGCCTTAACTCCAGTGGCGAGGTGCGCGATCCGTTTGTGGTCCGCGCCCTGTCCGATACGGTGGCCGACTACTACGACCGCCTCAACAGGAAGGAGACCGCAGGCTGGAGCGTCAAACAGATCCAGGAATTTCTTCAGCATGGTAACGACGATGTGTGCTTCAGCGATTATGCGCGCGCCCACGCATCGCGCCTTATAGAGAATGGACAGGAGCGCACGGCAAAGAACTACCAACTGTCCCTGCAATCGCTGGAATTGTACGCCGGGACCAACCGCGTAATGTTCACCTCGCTCACGTCGGCCTTCATCAACGGATGGATTGATTCGCTGGAGCACACTCGCCGCGCAAAGGAGCAGTACCCTGTATGTATGCGCCAGGTATACCGGGCCGCCATGCGTGAGCTCAATGATGAAGAGGCCGATATCATACGCATCCGGCATAATCCCTGGACGAAGGTGGTGATACCGCAGGCGGACCGACCGGAGCAACTGGCCATAACTCCGGAGGCAGTTCGCGCCTTCTTCTCCGCACCTCTTCCGGAAAGCAAGTTCAAGCAGCCGCTTCCGGAACTGGGCCGAGACGTGGCTATGCTGGTAATGTGCCTGGCCGGCATCAACACGGTAGACCTATACCAGATGCGCAAGGAGGACTATCACGGCGGGATCATCCACTATCAGCGCTCAAAGACAAAGAAGTTCCGCAGGGACGGTGCGTACATGGAAATGCGTGTCCCTCCAATTATCCTTCCGCTGTTCAAGAAGTATCAGTCCGGCAAGGACGATCCGCTGCTATTCTGCTTCCATGAGCGCCACACCACTCTGGACAGTTTCAATGCCAATGTTAACATAGGGATTCACAAGGTATGCGAGAGCATGGGGATGAAGAAGGAGGACTATTACTGCATCTACACCTTTCGGCATACCTGGGGGACCGTGGCGCAGAATGATTGCGGGGCGAGCCTGTCGGAGGTTGGTTTCGGCATGAACCATGCGTCAGGCCATACAGTTACGCGCGGCTACCTCAAACTGAACTTTGCACCGGCATGGGAACTGAACGAGAAGGTGATTGATTATATCTTCTTCTCCGAAGGTAGGTCCCACAGGGAAGAGAGACCGGAGCCTGATACCTTCACGCGGTTCTCCCCGTCGCAGATGATAAAGGGGACGGCATATTTCCGCGGGCGCATCCTGGGCCAGTTGCAGGATATCGGATTTCGCAACGTGGATGAGGTTGTGGAGCGGCTTGTTTCGTTCGTCCCTGACGACATCCCAGTGCGATCCATTGTGCAGTTCCGCATTGACAATCTGGATAAGCACCAGTCCGTCGTGTACGAACACCAAAAGGGTAAGGGCTTTTGATGGGAAGGGGGTAGGGGGATAGGCCAGCCTCGCGCGACCCGGCTATTCTTTTCCGGCGCCAGCCGGATATAGAAAAATATATTTCTATAAAAACTTCTTATTATTTTTCTTTCTGGAGGGCGCATGCCCTCCTTCTTCGTGTGCGCGCACATGTGTCCGCGTGATAGTATTACTCCAGGTATATATAGAATAATAATAATAATTTCTCTTCTTTCTTTTATTTATCTTATTCCTCTAATCTTATGCGGCTTTTTGTCTGCATCGTGCATACATAATGTAAACACGATGTTAACACGCTGTATACATTGTGTAAACATTGTGCTTGCAACGTGAGTGCAGAAAGAATGAAGGCCGGACACGCTTGCCCGACCTTCATAATAAATGTTTCCCGTCTAAAGTAGACAGTTGTAGACCTAATGCTGGTCCTGCGGCGCCTGCGAGAGCTCCGCGAGGCGTTCCGTGGTGCTTTTCTTCCTTTCATCCACCTTTGCATCCAGCGCGACGCTCTGCATCTTCGGCACGACGAATGGAGCAAGTTCCTTAGCTATGTAAACCCTGTCCTTAGAGCTCAACTTCCCGAAGTCCTCAAGGAATTTACCATTCACGTTTGCGGCCTTCTCGTCATCATTGTCCGGATCGCCGTTCATATACAGGTCCAACAGGCCGGAAATAGCCTCGCGGACCTTTGCTGTTGTCTTATTTGGCGTCCCTTTCTTTCTACCGCCTGTTTTGTTTCCGTCTCTATCCATATTGGGAAATAAATAAAATGCCTCCGCAAAGATAACGACTTATATTAGCCCCGGTTTTTAAGTATCACCCACTAAATCACTTGCATTATGATTGGCGCAGCAATAGGGGCAGGAGTTAAGGCCGTTGGCGCGATTGCCGGGGGCATCATCCAGGCCAAAGCCATGCAGAAGGTTGAGGATTCTCTTAACGAACAACAGGCTCAGAACCAGGACTGGTATGATCGTCGCTACAATGAGGACGCGACCCAGCGGGCCGACGCCCAGCGTCTTCTTACTATGACCGAGAAATCCATTAAGGAGCGCAACAAGCAGGCGGCAGCCACACAGGCCGTCATGGGAGGCACGGAAGAGAGTGCCGCGGCAGCAAAGGCCGCCAATAATCAGGCCCTCGTTGATGCTACCAGTAAGATAGCAGCCGACGCTGGTGCCCGGAAAGACCAGATCGAAGGACAATTCATGCAGAAGCGTGATGCCCTCACCCAGCAGCAGAACGATATCATCATGCAGAAGGCCCAGGCAACCTCCCAGGCAGTGCAGGGTGCAGCCGACGCTGCGGGAAGTATTGCAAGCATGTTCTAATACCAAACAGCCATGCCAGAAGAAACCTACAACACCATCCTGGGTAATTCCGGGACGCCAGCCGGTAAGGCGGTGTCCGGGGTAAACCCCGCGCTGGTCCAGCAGGACGCGCAGGAAGTGCAACAGGAAGCCGGGAAGGCCGTCACTGGCGTTGCTCCGGAAGTCCGTCAGCAGAAGGTGGAGAGCGTGACCCCTGCCGCAGGACTGCCCGCGCAGAACCAAGTTCAAGTCCCCGCCCAGCAGCCAGCACCAAAACCGGAGCCAAAGCACCTGTCTTACGTTGAAATGCTCCAAATGGCCTACCCCTATAAGGCCCCTACCCCGGAAGAGGTAGAGAAAGAGCGTAAGCGCGAGAAGAGTGCCCGTTTGTGGGCCGCCATCGGTGACGGTATTGCGGCTATGGCAGATATCTATTTCGCTGGTAAGTCCGGCATTTCCAACTATAAGCCCGGCAACTCCATGTCGGCAAAGGTGAACGCCCGCGCAGAACAACTGAAGAAGGAGCGCGAGGCCAATGCCAAGCAGTATTTCTCCATGTACATGCAGGCCAAGGCGCACGATGATTCCAACGACCAAGCCCAACAGCGCCTTGCCCTGCAGCGGGAGAGTGCGGAACAGCAGCGCAAGCAATGGGAGGCAGCCTTTACGCGCAGCCAGGAGCGCGATAAGGTCCAGGATGAGCGCTACGCAGCCGAGCAGGCTTTCAGGCAGCAGCAGTATGAGGACCAAAAGCAGCGTGATGCCAAGAAGCAGGAAATGGACGAGAAAAAGTTCCAGGAATCAGTCCGGCAGTTCAATACATCTACGAATATCACCCGTGAGCGCCTTAAGAGCGAGAAGGACAAGAATACTTACACCTTCTTCGTGGGCGATGAGACTATTTCCGTTCCGAAGGACGCCCTCAACGCAGAGACCATTTCCGCAATTTACAACGAGCTGCCGGAGGACGTGCGCAAGGCAGCGCAGGAAACCCTGGGCGAGCCTATCATGGACAGTCGCAAGAGAAAGGTTACTGGACACAAGCCACTAACCGCAGACCAGATGCTTACCGCCATCGGCGCTGCAATCAATGCGAGCGAAGGAGCTCAGTACCGTCTCCGTGTGCTGGCTGGCGATAAGAGCGCCAAGCGGCCACCCGCAAGAGACAATGCAGCCGGAGCGCCCTGGCTTAATGGCGCTGATTCAACTGGCGTAGCCGCACCGTGGGTAAACCCTCAATAAACCACTGAAATTATTCCGCATGAACGACGACAACAAGAAATGGCTGTATGATGCACTGGCGGGAAAAGGAGTCAATCTTGGCTCCTTTGACCAGTTTTCAGCCGCTATGGATAACGAGGATAACCGCAGATGGGCCTATCAGCAGGCAACCCAACGCGGCCTCAACGTAGGAACGGAAGAGCAGTTTCACAACGCCTTTGCCGCAGCGGTAGAGAAACCCGCACAGTCCCAGCAGGAGGAACCGGAGACGCCAATGGATGCCCCGGAGGTCAAACCCACAGTTGACACTGTAAAGGTCCAACCCACTGCCCAGCCTGACACAGTGAAGGTGCAGAAGGATTCCGTCAAGCAGCCTATCGTTCCGCCTGTTCAGCCGGTCCAGCAGGTCCCCGTTGAAGCGCAGGACACCACTGACCGAAACGCGTCCCTTGCTGAGGCGCAGGCCCGGATGGAGCGCGAGGCAGAAGAGGCCCGGACACTCCAGCAGGCCAACCGCGAACAAGTTGCTGCACTCAATGGCGTGATTGAGGACCAGCTGAACCAGGCCATGCAGGAATCCAGCCGCCAGTATGACGAAGGGATGAAGAAAAAGGGCTTCTTTGCCCGTGGTCTGGAAATGATGGCCCGCGATCCGATGGAGGGATTCTCTTCCACCACCACTAAAGACCGCTTCACTGGAGCCGGCAATCCGGAACTTACCAACCGAATCCAATCCCTGCAAGCAGCTCAGAAGTCCATGAAGGACGCGCAGAAGGTCATTGATGAAGCCAACCATGCGATTGAGAACGGCCAGTACGAAAACTGGCTGGAGAAGTTTGCCGGAGGCGCTGCCCGCGGATTCGGTGACAAATTCGCAGACCTTTCTACATGGGATATGGGCATGTCCGATGCGCGCGACGCACAGGCCATCCTTACCGCCCTGCAGACCTATGAAAGCGGTAAGCCTTTGACCGATGCGCAGCAGACCCTTCTGGACGCGAAGGCCATTGAAATGGCAACGCAGGCTTATTTCGGTTCCTACCTTGGCCGTGGATATAAGGCTGGCGCAGTGACCGCAGAAAGCCTGCCTTTCATGCTGGAAATGATGATTAACCCCGCTTCCTCTATGGGAGAGGCCGCAACAAGCCGCATGGCCCGCTATGCTATCAAGCGATTTGGTAAGCAGGCCGCGAAATCTGCAGCGGGCAAGGTGTCCCGTGCCGTGGGCCGCGCTGCCGCTGATCTGGCCGGCGCCGCCATCATGTCCGGGACCACCGGAGCCATGGGCGTTGCTGGCGAGACCATGGAACGCATGGCCGGAGACGTGGACTTTGCCACCAACGCAGAGGGCGAGAGCATCTTCGCAGGCATCACGCCCGGTTCACAGGAGGATTTCGGCACTGCCTTCCGCAAGGCATTTGCCGGACGCACCATTGAGAACTATTCCGAAATGGTGGGCAACTACTTCGCCCCCGTGCTGGGCGCTGCCGGAGAGGCCGCAGGCCGCGGACTGGAGAAGGTGGGCCTTGGAGAGGTCCGGGACTTCCTTAAGGTTGCCAGCAAGAGCGATATATCCCGTATCGTGAACGATTTTGCCAAGCATACCCAGTGGCACGGCACTATCGGTGAATACGCGGAAGAGGTTGTCGGCAATATCATGAACGCCCTTGTGGTGGGTGATATGACGCTGGATGCCGCCAAGGACACTGGCGTGTTCAACCTTGACCAGAATATTGACACCTTCCTTGGCGTCGCTCTGCTGGGAGGCGTCATGTCTGGCATCAAGTCCACGGGCTACCGTACACCCAAGTACCGCGCCCGCACCGAGATAAGCGGGGCCAGCCGCGCAGTTGACACCGCTTTTGAAGGAGCAGCCAACTGGGAGGACCTGAAAGCCACCATGAACGAAGACCCCAATGCTGCCCTGCATGAGATCCTCACTGGCGATTACACACCGGAGCAGCGCCAGGCCGTCCTCAACTACGCCAAGACGCTGAAAGAGTACGAAGGCGTGCTTGACGCTGAATCCAAGCGCAGGACCGAGCAGGAAACTCCGCTTGACGAGGTGCAGGCCGATCTTGAAACCTCCTACGACAACGGCTATGCCCTCGCCACTGACGAGGAAATGAACGATGCCAAGAACAATCTGGAGTACCAGCGCCAGCGCATCCAGCAGATGCTGGGCCTTTCCGATATCAGCGAAGAGCAGATTCTTGACGATGCCGACCTGCCTCTTGAAGCGGACCAGCGCGATGCCGCTATGGACTACCTCAACGCCAAGGCCACCTATGAAGGACTTATCCACCGCATACAGGACGATATCAACGAGCGTATTGCCGCGGCCAATGCCGAGGTAGATATCAACGTGAACCAGGCTGACGGCCAGATTCATCCGGCAGAGCTGCTGGACGGACGGCACGTCTATATCACTGGCGGCAACGTGGTGGTTGCAGAGGACGGGACCATTGACAAGCCCAACTCCACCCGCGATATCATCATCCGGGACGTGGAGACCGGGAAGAAGGAGTTTTCTTCGCTGGAGTTCCTTAAGAGCGCAGACCCCACCATTGACCCGCAGGAAGAGAAGCAGGCCGCGGCCCAGTCCATCCGGGAGCAGATGGCCCGCAGTTATGCCGACCGCATTGATGGCCGGCTCCAGTTTCAGCAGGGGGACGTGTACGAACTGACCCCGCCCCAGGGCGAACCGTTCACCGTGCAGGTCGTTCCCAATGAGGAAGGGCTGATTGACAACGGGGACGGCACCGTCAACGTGCTTGTTGGCAGTGATCCCCGCATCCAACTCATGCAGAAGGACGTGGTGCAGCAACTTGCCGACAACACCCGCCTTGCCCGCCTGGGCCTGCATGAGCAGCAGAAGGCCGAGAAGAAGGCGCAGGAAGCCGAAGCGGCCCGCCCGGCCTACAATATCAACGACAATGTGACTGTTGACGTGGATGGCGCTCCCATCCGCGGCACTATTACCGATATCACCGCTGACGGGATAGAGTTCTATTCCGAGGTTCCCATCAACGGACGTGTAATGAACGTGTTTCCGCTGGAACAGTTCGACCCCATGGTGCGCGAACACAACGGGCAGGCCGTGGAGGCTCCCGTACAGGTCCGGCCGGAAATCGCACAGGAACAGGGCCAAATCGAACAAAATGAGGCCCAAATCGCACAGGAAACGCCTGTTTCGGAACAACCGCAGGGTCCGGCCATTGACCGCGTACCCAAGGACGAGAAGGGCGAACCCGTCTTTGAGAATGCCGATGTGGCCGACACCTATCAGGCCCTGCTGGATATGAACGACGGAGACGAGGCCGAAACCGTGGACACCGCAACCCAGATGGTCGCAAACGTCCAGAAGGAACTGGAGAAGGCCGAGAAAGCCAAGGCTAAGGGCACTACCCCTATGGAAATCCAGCGCAGCAAGGCCGCCAACCGGGAAACCGTGAAGGCCCTGCAGAAGAAACTGGACTACTGGCAGAAGGTTGCAGGATATCCGGAGGCCATGCGCAAGAATGCAGAAGAAGAGCAGCGCCGCCAGCGTCGTGCAAGGCTTGCAGAAGCCCGTAAGATCCAGGAGAAGAACGGACGATTCGCCAAAGAGGATGCAGCCCTGGGCGAACCCCTGTCCTTCCGTGACTTCATCATGCGCAATATCGCCAACGGCTTCACCAAGTTCAAGTGGTCCGATGATCCGAACACCAGTACGAAGGGACTTGGTTCCCACCTTGGCTTCGCCGGTAAGCCGCAGGAGGCCATCCGTCGCGGCTGGCTGCTCAACAACGAGACCGGACTACAACCGGAGGCGGCAGCGGAAGAGCTGCTCAATTCCTATGCAGCGTCTATGGGCCTTGACGAAGTTCCCGGCATGACCACTATGGATGCACTGAACGAGGTGCTGGACGTGCTGAACTCCTATGATTCGTCCCGTTCCATGTTCGACGCTGCCAAGATGGCCCACGAACAGGCCGCTGGCATTACCGAACATATCCCTGCCGTTGAAGACGTTGAGGAAGAGACCGAGATACAGGAGCCGGCCCAGCAGACCGCAGAGGAAGCGCCCGTTCAGCAGCAGGAGTCCGAGCAGCCACAGGGTACTCCCATGAGCGAAGAGCAGCGCACTGCCGTTGTCGAAATGCTGGAGGCCGGGGACGGTGACCTGCGCCTGGCCGATATCATGAGCGCAGAGGATGCAGACGCCATGCAGCAGGCATACGATGCCTACATGGAGGTCCAGCGCGTCAACGAGGATATCATCAGGTCCAGCCGCGAGGAAATCGCCTCAACCACCAACAAGGCCCGTCGGAAGATAGCGCAGAGCGAGATTGACAAGGCGCAAAAGGCCATCGCGGACGCCCTTACTCCACTCATGAGCGTATATGAATCCCTTACGAAGAAATACGGCCTTGAGCAGGAGGCTAATCCGGAACTGAACGACACCCAAGCCGCTATCCAGCAGGCCCGCGAGGAAGTCAATCCAGAGCCTACCGAGGCGCAGAAAGAGGCGGGAAACTACCGCAAGGGACATGTGACCGTTGACGGCTACGATATCTCCATTGAGAACGCTAAGGGCAGCACCCGTAGCGGAGTTGACGCCCAGGGAAACCCCTGGGAGACTGTGATGAACAACGATTACGGCTATATCCGCAGGACCGAGGGCGTGGACGGAGACCATATTGACGTATTCCTGTCCGACAACCCGGAGGAAGGCAATGTATTTGTCGTGGATCAGGTTGACCCGGATACCGGTGCTTTTGACGAACACAAGGTCATGTACGGATTCCCGGACGCTGATGCAGCCCGCGAGGCGTATCTTGCCAACTATTCCGAGGGCTGGCAGGGCCTGGGCAATATCACTGAGGTAACCAAGGACGAGTTTAAGAAATGGATTGAGAGCTCTCACAGAAAGACCAAGCCGTTTGCCGAGTATAAGAGCGTGAAGCCTATTCAGCAGGACGCTACGGTTAATGAGGTCAATGTTGAGGGTCTGATGGGCGCGGTATCGGATATGTATGCCGGGAAGCGTAGCTCTGTCAAATTATCCGAGTTTGCTCAACCCATACATGGCGAGGAAAACTCATTCGATCGGACTGTCCCTGAGACACCGGAGCAGGCAAAGACCGTAATCGCATCTATAGTTGAGTTTGCCGGAAAGGTGAAGGACAAAGTGAAGCGCGCAGTCATTGGTGGCATCACCGAGCGTCAAAAGAAGGACTTTGCAGAGCAGGGTATTGATATCTCCGACGATTTTGTCCACTCTATTGAAAACTCCGCCATAATTCACAACCAAAACGAACACGGCAACGAGAAAAAGGAAGCCAAGCAGGGGCAGATTGCTATTGTTGACTCCGACTACCAGATGATCCCGGAGATTCTTGCCGACTACGATTCTGTCGAAAAGTCCGACCGGAAGAACTCGCAGGGCCATGACGTGATTATCTACAAGAAGACGCTGCCGGATGGGACCGTGTACTACCTTGAAGAGGTACGGGAAAACAGGAAATCGCTTTCCTTCCAGACAATGTACAAAAAAAGCGGAACCGGTAATTCCGACGGGTTGATGCAAGATGCCTCTCCCTCTACGCCCGTAGCGCCTTCGGACAATTCCGTTTCCGTTTCTGAGAACAAAGATACGGATAATTCCGGAGAATCCAACACTTCGGCAGAAATTTCCATCACGCCGGCCCAATATACCACCAAGAAGGGCCGTACCATTGATATGTTCCTTGTGCAGCCCGGCCGGGAACTGACG
>Ga0310786_10004472_pt1 | contig 19467 bp, 23 predicted proteins | sample AusTroGonzalo_MG_FD_203881 | JGI IMG/M metagenome (GOLD analysis project Ga0310786, IMG submission 203881) | Bovine rumen microbial communities from tropical cattle in Woodstock, Queensland, Australia - Gonzalo_03 (v2) (version 2) | ecosystem: Host-associated > Mammals > Digestive system >... | reverse complement strand
TTGTCGATAATTCGACAAGGGACATATCACGCCTTGCCAACTCTGCCTTGATATTCTTATACATTCTCGGTCTCCTCTCTTTAGATTAGTTATCGAATTTTCGAAAACTTATCTAAATCTTATAAAAATTTCGAAAATTGTCAATAACTTTTTTCAAAATTTCGATAACTGCAATCAGTTTGTAATTATTGAAAATTCGATAATGAGGTGTTATGTTTTTAATTAAGGTAGGTGATATAAATGACAATAGAGGATGAGTTAAAAGAGACCATCATCAAAAAATCAGGGTCAGTCAACAAATTTGCACAATCAATCGGGTTGCCGACATCGACTGTCGCCACGATCTTTTTGCGTGGTGTGAATAAGACAAATGTCAATACAATCATCAAGATATGTCAGGCTTTGCATATTAGTGCAGATGAGCTTGCCAACGGCAAAATCACATACTTGACCGACATTGACCGCCCTGTAATTCAAATTGAGAAACTGACAGACGAAAACAAGGCAAGGCTCGTTGCCTATTATCAGGCATTGCTTGACACTCAAGGTGATGACTTATGATTACCCCTCACTATGACGGACACCGATGGAGAATACAGACCCGAAAAGACGGCAAGAGATATTCATTTTCTTGCTCTATTCCTGGTGCTAAAGGTCGAAAAGAGTGTATCAGGCTCTATGAGCAATGGTATTACGGCGAGGCAACGGGCGAGAAAACAGTCAATCAGGTGTGCAAAGAGTTTTTAGATGATGTCAGAGCAAGAAAAGGCGATAATGCACCGGCAGTCGAATTGTATGACCGCCACATACGCCTCTACATTGCCTCACAATGCGGACAAAAAAAGATGTGTAAAATGACCCTCAAAGATTGGCAAAGCGTATTAAACAACGCACAAGGGCAAAATAAAGCACTATCTGAAAAGACAATTAAAACTCTGCGTGGTGTGATAATGTCAATTATCAAATTCGGGTATGAGGACTATCAATGCGAGATGCCAAGAGGCAAACTGTATATACCTCACGGGCATTGGATAAAGGAAAAGGAAATATTGCAAAAGGATGATGTCAGGCGGTTGCTTGAGCCGTCAGACCTCTTTTATTGGCCCGTGTTTGCTTTTGGTGTCCTCACGGGCATGAGACCTGGTGAGATATTAGGCATCAAGACATCGGACATCTCCGATGACTTTACAAGGCTATACATAAAAAGGTCTGTCTCTGCCCGTAATCAGATTACAGAGGGCAAAAACGCAAATGCAAAGAGGATGATACCGATCTGCACTCTTGCGAGTCAGATTCTTAAAGACACGATAGAACGCAACGAGATATTAAACTTGCACACCGAATGGGTGTTTTGTTCTTTTGACGGCTCAATGGGTAATCAATCGACAATGCGTAACCAATGGGCAAAACTCAAACAAGAGCGTGGTTTGCCTGGTACTGTCTACTCATTGAGGCATACATTCATTTCGCTAATGAAAAATGTAATGCCCGAACAGATGATAAAAGACATTGTCGGTCACTCGGTATCAATGACAACTTTCGAGACTTATGGTCATATCTATGACAACGAGACAAGAGAGGCGGCACAAATCATTGACTTGACTTTGGGTGACAAATTGGGTGACACTTTGTCTACAAGTGACGGACAATAGGCGGCATAAATGCCGAAAAGTCCACTATTGGCGGTCATATTGTCCACCCGTGAACAAATATATAGGAGTTCGATTCTCCTCATCTCCACCAAAACAAACCGCTCAACCACAAGGAATAGAGCGGTTTTTATTTTTCTTTGGGTGACATTTGGGTGACAAATCAGGAAAAAACCGACCAATAAAAAAGACCCCTCGCATAATGCAAGGGGTCAATTCAAAAAAGAGGTTTTTATGGCATAAACCTTTAAACTGCTAACCAAAGGCACGACACCCAAAAACAAGGAAAAGGTGTCGTGCCAACGGAAAAGGGAAAAAAGACAAATGTCTTATTTCAGATAATTCATTGAGACCCATCGTCTCTCGCCGATTCTGCCCCATCCGTTTCTGATCTCATAGACAGTCACTTTTTGTCCGTTGTAAAGTCTGCCCTGTATGACATAACTTGTTGAGGGGCCTGACCGGACATTGAGACAGGTGTTGACCTTGACTGTGTAAGTCTTGCCTGATGAGCTTGACGGGGTTGAGGGTGTTGGTGTCGGTGTTGAGGTTGTGGGTGTCTCTGTCTGGTACTTGTACCAATCAGGGCGACCAAAGCCATTTATCTTGCCGCCGACCTCTGAATAGGCATAAAACTTTTTGGCAACCTTGTTGCCGTTTGTGTTGCCCTCGACAACATAATAGCCGCTATTGTCCCAATCGACTATGATGCCGACATGATATACTTGTCCGTTTGATTTCTGAAAAAATACAAAATCGCCTGTCGTGGCATCGCTTGCCTTTGTGTAGTATCTGCCTCTTGACTTGAAATATGAGACGGACTGTGTGCAACCGGCACCGGCATTGCTTGCCTGATTAGGCTCGCAAAGAATGTTTCTTGCCATATCTGCCGACTTGTTAGGCGTGTTCATCCAAATTAGCCAATCACAGAAAATTTTGCACCACGATGCACTGCCGTTCTTGACATAATTATAGAATGGGCCGCCGTTGTCTGCGTGGTCGAGGTCATAACTGTATTTTGATGTGTTGCTCGTTCCCTGATAACCGATCTGCTCAAGGGCAAGGTTTACGCAATCACGATAACTGACTTCATTTGCCATTATGCCTCGCCCCCTTTCTCCTCATAAATCTTTTTCGCAACAAGGACAACCGCACCCAAACAGGTATCGATTGCCGCAAATGTCGCAACGATTGCCGCCGGTATGACGGCGTTTTGTGTCACGATTGCCGCCCATATAGTCACGACTGAACTCAACAGAGTCAAAATCGGCGTGGCGAAAAGGGCAACCGCCTTGATTGTGTCATACGTCTTATTACTCATCTTCTTTTCTCCTCTCCTGTTTTTCATATTTTGAGGGCGTGTCAAAATATTGACGTAAGAACTCGCCTATCTTGCCATCCCTAAAACTCACATCGGTTGTCGAGATATATGGTGTGTCAGGTATCGATTCAAGGTCATAGACCTTGCAATCTTTTGAATACTGACAGTCAATCTCATAAACATTGCCGTAAAACGACCTGAACATTACACAATCGGGTCTGTCCTTAAAGAGCTTTAAGACCTTTTGACGATTTACGAGCATAGGCAAATGCAAGCAAAAATCGAGTGTGTCACAACCTGTCCTTGCAAGATTTGCCCTCATCAACTCAAGTGACCTGATATAAGATGAGCCGCCCGGATGACACCGCCTCAAGTCTCTGATTCTCTTTTCAAGAGTGCCGCCAAAATAATTGACATCGCCCTTGACCTTATCCATGACAAAAAAGTCATCATTGAAAAGCCAAACATCATCCGTCAGGTCATCGCACTTGCAAGCAAGTTTTAATGAGTGTGTTGACTTTTGCCATTTTGTGTTGCCTGGTTGTTCATCAGGCAGATAGATGTCAGGGTCAATGTCATCAGGCTTGCCGCCGACAAATACTATTTTTCTGTATGGGAAATTCTGCACAACAGACCTGATTGAGTATTTCAACTCATCAGAGTCGATGTCGGTTTTCAAAAGATAAACTATGTCATGTTTCATTGTGACCATCTCCGCTTGAAAATAACTTGATAAATTCCTTTTTGATGAACTCTGATGCAATGACAGTCAAGCCATTAGAAAAAGAGGGGTTTTCTTTGCAGAAATTCTCGTAGGTGTCGATGTCAAGCAACTGTTGTCTGTATGACTCCTCACTATGATATTTCGACCCGTGATTTCTGATCTCATCGGCAAATCTCAATATGTGAGTCCTTGCCAAGATTGCTTGATTTCTGTCAACCTTTGCATTGAGGTCATCGAGCCTCTTGCCAAAATTATTTTTCATATCGTTGCGTGTGACAAGAAACTGAATAATGAACTGCAAAAAGCCAAAGACCGCACCACTCCCGATGATTGCCACAATTATCGTGATTACATTGCCGACATTATCCATCTCACACCTCGCTAATTGTGTACTCGATCTGCATTGCCGTTGTTGCGGTCTTGACAACCGCACTCGGCAAGTTAAAGAGTGTTGTATTGACCATCTTTGATGCCAAGAGTCTGCGAGGTTGTGTAATCGCACTTTGATATGCTCTTGTCGGATATACCAACGAGCTTGCATTGTATGGGTCATGAATTGCCCAAAAAGCGACTAACGGATTGTTTGCACTATTGTCTGTAAAATAGGTATTAGTGCAGTCATAACCAACGCCATTATTGAATACCCTGTCTGCATTAAGAATGAGACCGCCGTTGAGTTGATACGGCTTTGACCTCACCTGGTCTGTGTTGTTGAGATAAAGTGTCTGGTCTGTCTGATTGGTAATATCAATCTTTTTGAGACCCTTATAATTGCAAATACCATTACTGACATCAGATGCCGTGAGTGTCGGGCCAACAGGCAGATATACATAATCGCCATCTTTGATGATGTTTGTTGTGCGTGGGTATGCGTGTGAGTTGTTGTTGCCGTCACAGGCAATGATGCCCAAGTCATTGTCATTGCTCGTTATCGTGCCGTATGTGTCCTGTGTCTGCGTGGTGCAATCAATTACAACATAATTGCACACACTCTGACTAAAGCCGTTTGTTGTGTTGGTCTTGTTCGAGAATAACCACAACTTTTTGTTTGTTGAGTCAAAGTGCCACGCCGGCAAGCCGTAAAAAGTCACAGAGGTTGTGACTGTGAATTTTGTTACATAGTCATATGTCGGTATGTTTCTATCCCAAAGACCGACCTTGCTATATGCAAGCGGTACGATGTAAACAGTTATCTTGTTAGTTGCAAATCTGTGGTTGCCGTCTGTGTATTCTCCGTCATCACCGATGAGGAATAAAAAGCCGTTGCGGTCATCATACTGACCGAAAATATTATTGCCCGTTGCGGTTGGTGTGCCGCCAATCGAGATGTCTGCAAGATTGCTCAAATTGACATATGGGTCAAATGCGGCAAAGGTGCTTGATGTATTGCCAAGTCCGGCATTGCCCGTGTCCTTGTGTGTCAATGACAAAGCATTGATTGTGCCGCCGTGCAATCCACCTTGTTCTGTTGACCATTCCCATACCTGTGTCAATGATGAGCTTGTCGCCGTTGATGATACGGGCGAGCCTCTGCCCCAATCTTCACTTGACAAGAGACCTGGTGCGACATCACCGGCATGAGCGACAAGAGGGTTTGTTGCATCATCATCAGGGTAATAATTATCTGCATCTAATGTGTGCAGATTCTGATATACCAACACACCGCCAAAGTATGACCTGACAATAGGCAAAAGGCTTGTGTAATTGAGACCGCCGTTGAGATTTCTTGCGAAAATATCGGCAACCGCATTTGTTACGATGTTTTTGCCCTCAAAGTATGCCTCTGTCTTATGTGTGCGACAATTCCAAAGCCTAAACTTGACACGACCCTCAAACTTTGGAATGTCAAGGCCCTTGTATCTGTCCTTGTTCTTGTTATCAGATAACCTCATCCTGTATCTCCTCTCTTGTCATTAAAAAAGGCGGTCAATGCCGCCTTTGTCTTGATCTGTATTGTCTTGAGTATTATTCCTCAATCTCTCTAAACTGTTCTGTCTGTGCCTCATAATATTCGAGTGCCGCCTCTGACAACCAACCATATTTTGACTGGTCGCTAATGAGGACATCGGCATAATCAATCGAAAACTCGCCGTGCCTGATGCAGTTGACAAAAGCATCAATTACTCTTTTCTCTCTCTTTGTCATAGGTCATACCCCCTTAAAGTATTAGTGCTTGCAATTCTGCGATTGCATCATCAATGCTCTTTTTGTATGTGACATTGATGTTGCCACTATCTGCAAAAAGAGTGTTGACCCCGTCAAATGTCCTGATGTTTGCCAAGTCTGCAACCGCATACTCATTACTGTTTGAGTTATACGCAACATAGTCATAACTGTTATCAAGTCTAACGGCGATGTCGTTGTTGTATGTCGTGCCATAAGCATCGCCCGGCGAGATTGCCAAATAGTGCCAATCAGACTGCGTGTTATATGAAAAGCCGCCTGTTGTTGCACCTCTGTAAAAACCGCTCTTAAAAGTGCCGTCTTTGTCATAAAACAGGAATGACAGACCGACACCCGTGCCTATCTGCGTAAAATACAGAGTTGAGTCAGGGGCAATCGGTATCAGGTTTTTTGATCTGATTCTCGTTGTCGATGATGACTTTGCACCCGTGTTGGTGTTATATGTGCCAACTTCCCAATCGCCATCCCAAAGATTAGCACCTCTTTGATATACTTTTGTTGCGGACACATCAACAGAGCAACTGACCAACGGCAAGACAAGTGATGTCTTAAAGGTTGCCGCACCGCCGCTCTCTGTGCCTGTCGGCAATATTGCGAGAATTGCATTTGCAATGTCATCAGGTGTCGAAAGTCCCAAATCATCGGCGGTCAAGTTGCCAATCAACTCGATGTCGTTTATCTGTGGTTTGTTGTTCAACTCATTGTAATTGGTTGTGCCGCCCTCGCCGCCGCCAACTGCAATCTCACCCTCAAGCTCGATTGTATTAAGTTCACTATCAAAATAATCAGGCATTTTCAGTCACTCTCCCCGTTATCTCAAAATTACGCTCTGTGATTACTGTGCAAAAATCACCATCAGGGGTTGTGAGTGCAACATCATACTTGTAAACCCCATAATCGAGATTTTTGGTGTCATCAGGCACAAACTTGATTGAGCCGTTTGCAAAGGTTTTCTGTATCAAGACCTCGTTTGTGTAAATGTCGGTCTTGATGGTCAACTGCACAAGGTCATTTGAGTAGTCATAGGGTTGACCATTCTTTTTGATGGTCAAGTCCATGACCGCCGTGTTGCCCTTTGTGAATTTTATATTTTTGAATTTGTCAATAGTGACCGCTAAAACTCTATCCATAGTTGACCCCCTTTTAAGTCACAGGAAATGAGACATTGAAATAGACACGGCCCGTTGTCGAGCCTGTGCTAATCTGTGCAATCTTGACCTTGCCTTTGTCCGTTCCTGTCGTTGCGAGTGTGCAATTGCCATAACAAGTATTGTTTATGGCAAATAGAAAATATATCTGCCCCATAGGCAATAGACTGTCAGGCAAGGTAAAAAGCAAATCGCCTTGTGCGTGAGATTTACTCTCGCCCTGATAGAAGATATAAAGCACATTGTCTTTTTTGATAAACCTTGTATTAGTGCCTGTTATGTCCTCTGCAATTGTAACTTGATTTGTAACATCAACCGCACCGGCATTTAACTCGTTTATCGCACCAATAATCTTTTTATCAGTTGTGTTGAGGTCGATTGAATACTCAATACTGTTGTTGAGCTTGTCACCGATCTGATTCATTGTCTTTTTGACAGATGTATAACCTGACAGACTGTCCTCATCAACTTGTGATATTTCCATCAGGTCAAGGTTGTTAAAATCTGCACTTGTCGGCAAGTCGCTAATTCTAAAATCATCAGGCATTGTGTCTTATCTCCTTTACTCTGTTATGCGGCGGTAACCATCCTCTGTGATTCTTTGGTCGCCACCCTCTGTTATTCTCTTGAAACCTGTTTGCATATACATTGTTGCCGTGTCTGTCAGAGCAAGCAAAGCAAGCGTGTCATACTCGTTGACAGACATTGAGTCTGTCGGTGAGTATGTGTCGCTTTGTATGCTTGCATCAATCGTTGCTGCATCTGTATATGTAATAGGTGCGAGATAACCAAAGTCAATAAATGTGTACTCATCGCTTGCCTCGATGTAACCATCAAAGCCGCCTGTCATATCATATCCTGTACCCTGTATGAATACATGAGCATAATCAGGGTCGATTGTCAGACCCGATGAGGTACGCATTTTGACCTCGAATTTGTGCCTCAAGTTCAATTCTTCAACCGATACAGGATACATAAGAGAGATTGTATGCACACCTGACTCATCGTAGGTCTCAACGGGTGAATATACAATCTCATCATCATCGAGGACATAGAAAACCTCGACTGTGCCTGGTGAGTCAAGGTCAAACTTGATCTCGGTCAAAGTCAATACAGGTTGACTTGATGAGGTTGAAAAATAACAAGAGATAATCTTCTCTTTATCGCTTGCAACCTCAATCTCTTGAATATTAGATGCAGTAAAAGTCGCAACTCTGCCCTCTCGATTGGCACTACTTGCACCCTTGATTGCGTGGTCTGTGCTTGACATTGCATTACGCAAATTAGGGTTTGAGCCGTAACAAGAGACTTTGAATGACCTATTATAAGACCATTCAATGTTCATAATCGCACCCGTGCTTGTTGACAGGGTGTAATCATTTGTGAATGAGATTACATCGCCCAAGTCAAGCACGACAAAAGCCGGTAATAGTGACACCTCAAAGGGTGTGTAATTTATCAACCTGACCTTGTTTAAGATATTTTGTACTCTCTCTGATATAAAGTTGCTTGTGCCATACTGTAAAAACGGGTTGTTGCCCAATTCCATGATGACACCCGTTGAGTCACCGACAACGATTGTCTCGCCCGTTGTCTTGACATCTTGATATGAGACTGCATCAAACCTCGATTTATAATCAGAGAATTTTGCACCCGAAAATCTGCGAGCTTTGCCGATACTTAAAATCGATGTGTTGTCAAAACTCTTGAGCCGCCAACCGCCCGATCTGTCGGCATAAGCAAAGCCGCCGACCATCTGTGCAAGTTTGCTCAACAGGTCTCTAAAGGTTGACATATCATTGTCGATATAAGGGCCGATTAAGACATTTGCATTGGGTAATGCCTCGCACTCCTCTTGAGTCATTGCGAATGTTGCACCCGTCTGCGTTTCTATCGCCTGGCAAAAGTCGTATATATAACCGCTTGTCTGTCCTATCGTGAGCGGTATATCCATAAGCGATAGGCAGTCATAGGCGGTCACATCGACCATGTCTGTGCCTGTGTATACTGCATCGCCGACATAGAATGTGCCAATTGGCACATCTTCAAATATCGGGTCATCGTTTAAGTCATAACCCGTCAAGAGACTGTCAACAAGGGTAATCACTTTATTGTAATAATTACCCCTGTTGAGAATATCTCTCAAGAATGTGAGTTTTAGCACTCCGATGTTTACAGAGCCGATTGCAACCTTTTTATCAGAGCATCTGTTTGAGTATGATACCCCAATGACATCATCACCCGAAAAGGCAATGCCATTGATAGTGCCTGACAGTTTATGTGTCTGCACCTGGTCAAACATTTTGACTCTGTAATCATCTGAAATGCTATACATTTTTAAAACTCCGTTACTTTACAAGAACACTCAAAGAGTCCGTCTGTGCTTGATAACCACTCTGACCCCTCAACGAGCTTTTCCTGATAATCTCTCACTCTGACTGTATAGGTGTTGCCCATATAAAACATCGTGGTTGATTCATCCTCACAAATGCCCCTCAATATCTCTTTTCGATAGGGCGAGAGGTTAAATTTGAATGACCAAGACTTTTTACTTGATCTGACAACGCAAACCAAATCACCGCCTGACTCACTCTGTGAGACAGTCTCGATGGTTTTACTCTGCATTGTCGGTGTCAGAGGGTTTGGGAATACCTCATTATTAAATTTCAAATAATTTGCAAGCATTAGTGACCCCCTGTCTGATAGTTGTATCTATCCATTGCATCTACAACCAAAGTATCAATATGCTCATTGCCGATATACAAAGGTATGACGATCTGACCGCCGCCCGATGCACTTGCATTTGCAACTTGTGCAGTCAATACTTGCTCAATCTTTGACAAGCCGCCTGTGTAGTCAATAGTCTGCGTGACATTGCTCTGTGTGGCAACATCAAAACCGCTCAAGTCATTGTCAATAAGGCTTGCGGTATCATTAAGGGCATTTTGCAATGCACCCTTTTGACTGTTCATTGAGTCAATGAAACCGTCAATCATATCTGCACCTGATGTGTCAAAGTCTGACAACGGGCCTTTTTCCGGCACGGAAAAGTGCAAGTAATCAGAGATTGTGCTTGCCACGCCTGATACAGAGTTGACAAGGCTTGATGCCATCGATGCAATACCATCAATGACACCCTGTATGATGTCTGCACCCCATCCGATTGCATCTTCTGACAAGAGACCAAATACGGCAAGGAAATTTGCCGCCAAGTCCTCTGCACCATCGGTCACGATGTATTCACACATCTGTGCAACAAGCTCAATCAAAGCACCGATGATGCCGGCAATAATGTCAGGCAGATTTGCAACTAATGATAAGAGCAAGACCTGACCGGCATTGATTATTGACGGCAATGCATCGCCCGTCAAAAATTCAACGATGCCAACGATTATCTCTGGCAAACGGGCAATCAGTTGAGGCAGATAATCAATTAGAGCCTGACCCAATGTGATGATGAGTGTCATTGCGGCACTAATGATGTCTGCAAGGCAACCACTACTCAACAAAGTATCAACGATTGTCAATATTGCATTGAGTGCCGCCGGTATCAAAACGGGCAAGGCACTTGTCAAGCCGTTTAACAGGCTCAATATGATTGTACTTGCCGCATTGATAATGAGCATCAAATTGCTCTCATCAGTCAATGTGTTGACAAGAGACATAATCAAATCGAGTGCCGAATTGATGAGCAACTGCAAATTTGAGGGGTCAAGCAATGTATTGACCAATGTCTCAATCAAGCCAATCGCAATCGGTATGAGTACGGGCAAGAGTTCCAATGCCGATACCACAACCGACTCAAACAAATCGGAAAAAGCCGTTGCAAATGTCTCGCCCTCGCTTGCAATCGAGCTTGCAAGAGTGACCAACAGGCTTGAGACTGTGCTAATGAGTTTCGGTGCGATTGAGACAACCGCCGGCAGTAGAGCATTTAGAACTGACTGCACGACTGACAAAATCTGTGGCACATATTCCTCGACCATTGCGAGTGCCTGTGGTGCAAACTGCTCAATGACAGAGCCGATTGAGTCAATGTCGCCCTCTGTGCTTGCCAATGCCGCCGAAAAACTGCCCATCAGGTCAACGGCATCACCGCTAATGTCTGTCAATAGGGGCAATAGCACCTGACCAAATGAATTTTCAACCGCCTGGGCCGTATTGGTGAGTCTCTGCATATTGTCATCTAACGCACCAAACGCCTCAAGGGTGTCACCGCTCATTACATAACCGACCTCATGAGCCTCATCTGCAAGAGCCTCAAAAGCATCTGACCCCGCCTCTATGAGAGGATTGAGTTCTTTGTAACTGCGAGAAAACAGTTCCATTGCGGCGGCATCTCTCTCGGTCTCGTTCTCGATCTCACCAAGAGCATCGATGGCATCCCAAAAGACATCCTCTGTCGCCCTCAATTCACCGCTTGCATCATAGATTGTTATGCCTAAATCGGTAAACTTTTCTGCCGCACTCTCTGACCCGTCTGCCGCATTGTTCATGTTGCTCAATAACTTTGTCATTGAGCTTGTGACAGTCGTTGTGTCAACATCAAGCAACTCTGCCGCATAGTTCAACTCTTGCAATGTGTCCGTTGTAAGACCTGATGTGCTTGAGAGTGTCATCAACTCATCTGCAAGTGCCGCCGTGTCCGTTGTGGCGGTTATCAATGCCGTGCTTGCCTCGACAAATGCAGTTGCCATTGCCGCACCGGCGGCGATTGCCGCCGTACCGACTGCCGCAACTGCCGTGACAAGTCCGTCAAGTGCAACCGATGCAACCTCACCGGCGGTCTCTGCCGCCTCGCCAAGACCCTCAAACGATTCTGCCGACTCCTCGACCTCATCGCCCGTCTCTGATGCCGACTCGCCGACATCTTCAAGGTCTGCACTTGCATCGCCTGACTCGCTTGCTAATTCCTCAAGTTGTGAGCCTGTTGTTGCTATCGCCGCCTCTAATTCTGCCATCTGTGATGCAGACAGTTGCGAGGACTCGGGCAAATCTGACAATGCATCTGCCTGTACCTGTTGCAAAATCTCCATCTTTGATGTGACGGCATCTGTCTTGTCGGCAAGCACCGCCTCTTTTGCGGCTAACAAATCGACATTTGTGGGGTCAAGTTCTAATGCCTTTTCAAGATTCTTTAAGGCGGCATCATCCTTTTTGATCTGTGTCTCGACATCTTGCAATGCCTTTGTCAGACCGCTTGTCTTGCCCTCAATCTGAATTGTAATGCCTTTTATTGTGTTAGCCATTTTTTATACCTCATTATTGTGGGAATAAGGCATTTATATCTGCCTGTGTTGCGAGTCTGGGCCATTCGTATTTGTCATTTGCCCTCTCTGTCAACAGTCCGAAAATTTGACCGCACGAATAAAACCGCAAGTCCTGTTTTCTAATTCCAAGCTCTAAAGCTCGTAATTGAAAAAGACTTGTTGTCATCGGTCTTGTTGTCTGTGCGGTCGTTATGCGTTTTTTACTGAATTAGGCAGTTTCTGATCTGCAATGACCTTTTCCCAAATTGCTTTGACAAAACTGTCCTCGTAGAGTTCCGATGTCTCAAGCGATGACAGAAATGATAAATAGTCCTGGTAACTGCCATTAAACTGTTTTTTATAGAGCAAGTTGCCAATGTATGCGATTCTCGGTGTGTATTTCTTTGTAAGTCCGCTAACCTCGATGAGTTCTGCCTTTTCTGCATCGGTCAACTCATCAATCTTTTTATTTCTCAAGTGAACAATACGAGGGTTTTTTAAGAGCTTTGTCAAAATACTGAAAAAGTCCTCATTAAATACATTCTCGTAAACTTCATAAAATGCCGCATTGATTGTGATTTTGTTTATATCCATATTTTTCTCCCTTTTCTTTTAAGAAAAAGGGGCATGACCTCGAATGGTCATACCCCTTTATTTAACAAACCTCTGTACCTATCAAGAGGATGATTCAGTGAATGTCGGCACATAGACCGCACTATAAAAATTAGCATATGCGGTTGCATCAACATTTGCACCCGTGAACGCCTTTACAAGATGACACTCAACGCCATCAATGACTGTTGCATCTGCCTGGGGCATTGCCTTAAACTTGACCTTTTCAGTCTTGATTGACAGGTCGCTTGAAACATCGACTGTCTCACTTGCAACTGACGGTCTCTGTGCGAGTGATACCTTATAGAAAACATATCTGTTAGGGTTTTTGTCGGTATTGAACTCGAACATAAGGGCAAAGTATGAGATTTCGTCATGATCTGTCTCAACAATCATGCCATTGTCATCTGTCTTGTTGCCAAGAGTATCAACACGGACATCATCAGGTATCATTGCACACTCAAAGTCGCCCTCATAACCCTGATTGTTTGCAATCGTATAGTATGCAGTATTGTCTGCACTAAAGATTACGGGGTTGCCTGACGGGTCAAGTGTGATGTTGACTGCACCTGGCCATGCCTTTGGTGTGTCATAAGTTGTGGTTGTTACGCCGTCAACAGTTGTCTCTGTTGCGAGTGCGTAATATACATTACAAAGTCCATAAAAGACCTTTGCATCATTAGGCATTTTCTGTACCTCCCAAAAATGAAATATCAAAATAGGTCTCACAGACCCTCTCACTCGGCTCGACAACATCTGTCTCGCTATATGGCAAGGGTATGTTGTCAAGTACGCCCTCAAGGGTCTTGATGAGTTCCCAATTATGCACCTCACTCTCGACTAAAACTAATCTCAATGAGGTTGTCTTTGTGTATGTGGCATTATCTGCCGCAAAATTAGGGTGTTCTATGTCAGACATAACGACATAGGGGCAACGAGTGCCAACGGGTGCTTTGCCGTAATGCACATCAAACTCTGCATTGGTAAGCAACGTATATAATGTTTCAATGCTCATAGGTTTTTCTCCAATCTTGCAATGATTTCATCGCCTAACCAATCATCAACAGGCTTGATGTGTTTGTGCGGTTTTGCCTCGCCGACCTTTTGACCATTCCTGATAACATCGTGACCATTCTCTAAAAGGTGCGTGAGTCCTGGTTGCTTGTTGTAAATGGTATAAGAGCCGTTGTACTTCTTAACCGCCCAAGACTTTGCATATCTGCCGCTTGAGCCTTTAGGACTTGTTGCCTTGAGCTTTGTCACGCCGTCTTTGGCGGTTGACTGTATCGTGCTATTGACAGTCTCGTTGACATTGCTTGTGTATTGAGCAAGAACTGTATTCACTTGCACTAACAAACTATCCATTGTTGCCCCCGACTCTGTCACCAAAATAAAGTTCTATCTTGTCTGTACCGACTTCAAAAGTGCGGTATATGGCATAAGACTTTGAGCCGATAATCAGACTGTTTTGCCCTTTGTAATCAAAAGAACTGATTACAAACACGCCTTGCGGTCTTATGCCGGCTTGCTCTGCCTTGTAAAACTCGTTTTGGTAAACACTCTTTAACTCTCCAATGAGTTCTATTGTGTCAGGACACTCATTGGGTATTGCCTGACCTGTACTGTCTTTGATTGCCGTATTACCGACAAGCGAGAATTGCATTAGTCTTTTCATCTCAAGACTCCTCACTAATCACCGATGATGAGTAATTACGCATTTTGAGAGTTGCCTTTTGCATCTCGTAAGATCTGGTCAATCGTTCTGCCTCTGTGTTTTCCAACACATCACCCAAATTGAGTTTGACATATGTCTTTACGGCGGTAATTACCAACTGATCTGCACTTGTTACTGTGTATGGTTGCCCGTTGACATCTGCAACGCCGCTAATCTCCAAATCGAGAAAAGCCGCATCTATCAACTCCTCAAGCTCATTGTCAAGAGCATTTGAACTGACACGGCAAGCGAGTCTGCAAGATGCCAATAATTGAGACTTAATCATTGTTTTATACCCCCGTAATAACGAGGTTATCGGCTAACCCCAAGAGGTTAGCCTTTAACCATTTAAACTCAAGATTCTGCAACCTTTGCAATCTTAACGAAAGCATCGGGCATATCGACTGCGATGCCGACATAGACACGACCAACGATCTTGACAAGGTCTGCCTCTGCGAGTGAGAGGTCATCATACTTAATGCCAATCTCATCGCCATTAGGGAAATTGTAGTGCAGACCATTGAGGTCGCCAACGATTGCATATGTCTCGCCGGCGGTTGCATCTGCATAAGCATCGATTGTGTCGTTGAAAAGCACGGGCAGACCCTCGAATACATCGATGGGGTAGCCTGCACTATATGCAACTGCCTTAAAAGCCGGTAACGACTTCTTATTCATGATGATAACAGGGTTGCTTGCTCTGTCAGAGAGAGATGCAAGAGCCGTTGCGATTGTATCTGCGGCAATTGTGTCAACCTCAACAACAGGCACACCAACTGCGGTACTTGTTGCCGTATCGGGTGATGCCTCGATGACTGCAATACCTGTGTCTGCAAGTTTCTTTGCAATCTGGTATGTGAGTTCATCGTAAACATATCTCAAGAAAGCCTCACCGCCCATGTCAAGTGCCTCATCAGAAATGGTAATCCACTTCTTAATGCTTGCCGGTGTGAGTGAAACGATACCGATAACAAGTTCTTCCTCACTCGGTGCTTCGTCACCCTCTGTGTGTACGACTGCACCTGTTGCGGAAAGCTCAAAGCCGACTCTCAAAATGCCCTTGATGTAGGTCTTTTTAGCACCGGCTAAAATCTTGTCGTTTGCCCATGCGGTCTTGATCTCATCCTCTACGAAAGAGGGCACGGGTAAAACGCCGTCAACTGCAAGCTCTGTCAAGAGTGTGCGGCACTCTGTGTCCTTGCCTGTCTTGATGTACTTTGCAAAAGCATCGATGTACTCTTTAGAGTTTCTGATTTCTTCAACTGTTGCCATTGTTCTTGTCTCCTTTGGTAGTTCAATGTTTGACTCCTCGCCCTCACCATTGATGACTGCGATTGTGTCAAGTTTTCTCTGTTCGTCTGCAAGTTCTGCCTTGCGTGACTCAAGATGCTCGACCTCGACACCAAGTGCCTCAAAGTCTGCCTGTGAGTCTTTGTCCTCAACAATCGCCTTGATGTCTGCAAGTCTTGCCTCGACATCTTCAAGGGCGAGTGTCTTGATTTCTTCGATTGTCATATTACTGACCCCCTAACTTGAATTTGAGTTCGAGTCTCATTCGAGCCTCTTTTTGCTTTATTTCCTCATCGTGTGCCTTTGCACTCTTGAACTCCTCAAGAACCTGGCCGCATACTCCATCCGAATAGGTACGAGCGGATATACTTGTCTGGTCGTTTGCCGGCAGACTGACCGCCGACACATCATAGAGCTTTTTGATGCCCGTGATAGTTCTCAATGACTTGATGAGAACTGTGCCATCTTCTCTATGTTCCTCTGTCTCTGTTCTCTCATCAGATGAGACAGTAAAACCAAAAGACATTTTTGTTGTGTAACCGCCTTTGATTTCCTCATATAACTGTCTGCCGATTTCCGTGCCGCCTAACATCGCCCTCATATGCGGCGTGTCATCAAGCTCGATCTCCAATGTCTCGTTTGATTTACGGGCAAATACTCTGCCCTGATGGTCATATTGCATAATGACATCTGTCATGTCGGTGTCATCAAATGCACCTCTCTTGACCTGTTCCCAAACCTCGACTCTGTAACCTGGCTCATCATAAGAGCCTAACAGGTACGGCTCATCATAGGTGCTAAAATCGCCCTCTACAATGTAATCATCTTTGGGTGCAAGCACTAATGACCTGTACTCTCTGTCTGACTTAATAGGCATCTTTAACTCTCCTCTCTTGTATCATCTGCATTGGGGTCATAATACTCACCCCTTGCCATTGCCTTTTGACCCTGACCATCAGGCAAGGGTGCGAGGTTGAACACCTCTCTTGCCTCATCAATCATCAAAAATCCTCTGTCACCCATTGTCTTGACATAATCTAATTTGTCTTTGAATGACATATATGCAACTCGGTTTGCGGTTGCCATAACCTCTGCACCCAATGCAATCTCTCTCTCGCTAAAGAGTGCAAAAGTCATTGTCTCAGAGAACTGCAATGCAAAAGGCTCAATCGCACCCTCGAAAAATGCGGCCCATGCATCGCCCGTGACTTTGTTCTGCAACACATCTTCATTCACGCCAAAATACTGATAGACATTTTGGTTGATGAGTTCCATCTGATCTTTGTCTGGTGTGTACGGCTTAATCTCAATCTGTTTGATGTCAGAGTAGGTGTTAGGGAATAACAACACGCCTGACTTTTTAGCCTCTGCACCAAAAGCCGACTCTGTAAAGTTCTCTCGCTCTTTTTCAAGGTCTGACTGTTTGCTAAAGTTAGCCAACTTTGCCATAAACTTATATGAGGCGGTTGACTTGACCGCCTCTTTGATGCCCTGTTTCTGAATTGCGAGCAAATCAAGAGTCTCATCAAGCACATCATTTGTTGACCCGAAAAAGTCATTTTTGAACTGATGATTGGTCAGTAATGCACACTCATTGAGTCTGCAAGCCGCCGTGTCTCGATTGTTCATATATTTGTACTTTAGCCAAAGCTCATCCTTGTACTTGACGATTGAGCATTGTGACGGCAAGACCGCAAACACGCCGACCTTGTCAAGTCCGGCATCATAGACAGGCACGATTATGCAGTTGTTGCAACAATCAAGTATCGTGCTAATGCGGTATAGTTCCTGACTCCAAGTGTGCCACTTGTTTGGTCTCTTTTTGAGTTTGGCAACCAAATCAGGCTTTGCCGTGCCAAGTATCTCGACTTTGAGCTTTGAGGCGTGTCTTGCCCTTGCATCAATTGCCGATCTGACAAGCAATGACTCATAAATCTCGCCACGCCAATCTCTAAAGACAGGCTCATAGGCAGAAACCATCTTGAATGTCTCACCGGCTTTAATGACCTGTACTGTCTTTGAGTCCTTGCCCAAGATTCTGTCTAATAAACCCATCGCAAACTCTCCTCTAATTCCTCAATCTGTCTGCAAATTCCGAATACCACTTTTGACGGACACAAAGGGCATCTAATAATGCCGCCGTGCCGTCAATGTGTGACCGCTTTGCAAGTTTTATCAATCTGACCTTTTGAGTCCTTGAGTCAGACTCAATGGCACTATCCAACAAATGTATTTTCAGCAAGGCATTGTCACCGATATGCACTTTGCCGTCTTTGATAAGACCCTCGCACTCGTAGATGACGGGCGTGAGGTTGTGACCCTGATAGACATCATCGGTCTTAAACCCAAAACCATTTAAGTCTTGTATCAGGTATTGACTTGAGTATCGGTCATAACCGACAACGAGCGGCAAAAGCTCATACTCTTGCACCGCCGACACAAGCCAATCAAAGACAGAGTGATAATCAACAAAGTTATCACCGGCAAGGGTCAAAAAACCCTTTTCTATCATTTCCTGGTATGGTATGCCGTCTTTTGTCGTTGCATCGCCCAATTTTTCAGAGGGCAACCAAAAGTGACTGATGACATATAACTCACCATCCCTCTCAATCAACAAACACGCACTTGTCAAGTCCGTTGTCTGTGAGAGGTCGATGCCGGCAACACAATAAGATGACCTAAAGTCACACATATCAAAGTGTTTGCCGCTTGCCTTTTCGATTGCTTTACTCGGTAACCACGCCTGACTCGAATTTTGCTTGATGCAACAATACTTTGTCAGGAACTCTGCCCTCTTGCTCAAAGAACTCTCTGCAATCGCTATTTCTTCAAGCATATAGTCAACAGAGACCGATACTGACAGATTGGGGTTTGACTTCACAAGCTCGTTGATGTCATTCCACTTGTCAACATCGTCAATCGTATAGAACACGGGCAAAAGCCTCTGTTCTTTTGAGTCACCAAGTAAAAACCTCGTACCACGCAAAAACAACTCATCATATATGCCCTCGTTGACATATCCTGATGTGGTGCAAGACAGTATCATTGGTTGCCGTCTCGACCCCAATGCACTTTTCATTACCTCATATTGTTTTTTGCCCGGCTCTCCAACCCAAGATGCAACCTCATCACAGATTACGAGATGAGGGTTGAAACCATCAGACTTTTTGGCATTGAACGCAATCTTTTTGATGATTGTGTTTGTGTCCTCAATGTAATAGTCCGATTTTCTTGACCTGATTCTCTGTTTGACCTCATCCTCTTGTTGACACATCTGCCAAAAACAAGAGTAAATGATCTCTGCCTGTTCGAGTTTCGGTGCGAGGCAATAAATCTCTGCACCAAACTCATCGTCTAAAAAGGCCATGTACTCTGCAACGGCAGCGGCAAATAAACTCTTGCCGTTTTTCCTTGCAACTATCAGGACAACCTCACGAAACTGTCTTTGTCCCTTGTCATCCAAGATGCCGAACATCACGGACACAAGAGCCTTTTGCCATAGTTCCAACTTCAAGAGGTCGTTTCTGCCTTTTGAGTGGTGGCAATAGTTCTCAATAAACTTGATTGCCAAATTTG
>Ga0310786_10004471_pt1 | contig 19468 bp, 19 predicted proteins | sample AusTroGonzalo_MG_FD_203881 | JGI IMG/M metagenome (GOLD analysis project Ga0310786, IMG submission 203881) | Bovine rumen microbial communities from tropical cattle in Woodstock, Queensland, Australia - Gonzalo_03 (v2) (version 2) | ecosystem: Host-associated > Mammals > Digestive system >... | reverse complement strand
ACACCGAGGTTGCAGGCAAGTGAGCCAGCCAAATAACAATCTCCTGATCATAGGCGCAGGCCAGTACGGGCTTGTCGCGCGAGAGATTGCGCTTGCCATGGGCCGCTTCGGTGAAATCGCCTTTTTGGACGATTCAAGCCGTTCTGAAGGAATCTCCATCATCGGCTCTACCGCAGACATCGAAAAATTCGCCGCCAGCTACCATTACGGCTTCGTGGCCATCGGCAACCCCGAAATTCGCCGCAACCTCATCGAAAAGTTGCGTTACAACTGCATCACCCCAGCAATTCTCGTCCACCCCACGGCTTACGTGAGTCCGTCGGCACAACTCCAGATGGGTTGTTGCGTGGAACCCCTCGCCGTGGTGCAAACCGACGCGACCGTAGCGACCGCCTCTTTTGTCGCCAGCGGGGCCGTAATCAGACATAACGCTTTCGTGGGCGATTTTTGCCACATCGACTGTAACGCAGTCGTTGAATCGACCGCAGTCGTCCCGGCAGCAACCAAGGTCGCATGCAATTCCGTTTTTAGAAAGGAACAAAATTCCTAATGTACAAACATTTCTTTAAACGTCTTATTGACATCGTTCTTTCCGGTTTTGGCATTCTAGTTCTAGCATTCCCGATGCTCGTTATCGCGGTCGCCATCAAGCTTGACAGCAAGGGGCCGGTGTTCTTTAGGCAAAAACGCGTCGGCATCCACAAGACTCACTTTTTCATCTACAAGTTCCGCACCATGCGCACCGACACCCCCAAGGATGCCCCGACGCATGAACTCAGCGACCCCAAGAAATGGATTACCCGCGTGGGCGGGTTCCTCCGCAAGACCAGCCTCGATGAACTCCCGCAGATGTTCAACATCTTTGGCGGCTCCATGAGTATCATCGGTCCGCGTCCGGCCTTGTGGAACCAGTACGATTTGATTGCTGAACGTGACAAGTACGGCGCGAATGACGTTCCCGTTGGCCTCACCGGCTGGGCTCAGATTAACGGTCGCGACGAACTCGAAATCCCCGTGAAGGCGGCCCTCGACGGCGAATACGTAAAACGCCAAAGTTTCTTGTTCGATTGCAAGTGCTTCTTCGGAACGTTCATCAGCGTGCTCAAGAGCGACGGCGTTGTCGAAGGCGGCACCGGAGAAATGCACAAGCAGGCCGATGCGGGCAAGGCGCCAGCAAACGATGCTCAGAGTGACGCCACTGTCATTCCCGGCTCGACCGGGAATCTCCTTGACGAAACCAAGGAGTCCGCATGAAAAAGATTCTAATAACCGGCGCGAACAGCTACATCGGCATGAGCTTTGCCGACTACCTCGCGCAGCCCGAATTTGCTGACATATACCAAGTCGATACCCTCGACATGATTGGCGACGCCTGGAAAAGTTTTGATTTCAGCGGTTACGACACCGTCTATCACGTTGCGGGAATCGCCCACAGCGACAACGGCAAGATTAGCGAAGAACGTGCGAAACTCTATTACGCCGTAAACACAGACCTTACCGTGGCCTGCGCTATCCGAGCAAAAGAAGCCGGAGTCAAGCAGTTTATCTTCATGAGCAGTGCCATTGTATATGGCGACAGCGCCCCAATTGGCAAGTCTAAGATTATTACCCGCGACACTCCGGTGAACCCCGCGAACTGCTATGGCGACAGCAAAGTGCAGGCCGAAAACGGCATTCGCCCGCTCGACAGCGACACGTTCAAGGTCGTGATTCTCCGCCCGCCCATGATATTCGGCAAGGGCAGCAAGGGCAACTATCCCCTGCTCAGCAGGCTTGCACGCAAATTGCCGGCATTCCCGAAAGTCGAAAACTGCCGCAGCATGCTCTACATCGGGAACCTCGTGGAATTCGTCCGTTTGATGATCGAGAACGACGAACACGGAACGTTCTGGCCGCAAAACCCGCAGTATAGCAACACGAGCGAAGTCATCTCGCTTATCGCGAAAGCCCACGACAAACGTTGCGTGCTCATTCCCGGATTTGGTTGGGCGCTCAAGCTCATGAGCTACGTAACCGGACTCGTGAACAAGGCCTTTGGCAACCTCGCCTACGACCAAAGCATGAGCGAGTACAAAGAACCGTACCAGAAGTACAGCTTGATAGAAGCGATTGAAAGGACGGAGAAATAACCCCCATGTCTCAGCCTTATAGCGTTCTAATGTCCGTTTATAAGAAAGATGAACCGTCTTTCTTGGTTACTGCAATAGAGAGCATGCTTAAACAGACCGTTCTTTGTGAACAATTTATTATTGTCGAAGATGGGCCTTTGCCGGAAAAACTTCAAGAAGTAATTGACGGGTATGCCTCCAAACAACCGGAATTATTTTCTGTTGTAAAACTGAGTGAAAACAAAGGTTTAGCAAATGCTTTAAACAATGGAATCGCAGTTTCAAGGAATGAACTGATAGCGAGAATGGATAGTGACGACATTTCGTTCCCGCAAAGGTGTGAAAAGCAATTGTTAATGTTTCAACAAAATCCTGAATTAGCTCTTGTGGGTACAGCAACTCTTGATTTTTTTGATTCACCTGAAAATGCAAAACCGAGTGTCCGTCCGACTCCCGCAAATGCAGATGATATAAAGAGAATTCTAAAGCGAAATGACCCCTTTGCGCATCCTACTGTTATGTATAAAAAATCTGTAATACAAGCATGTGGTGGTTATGACGCATCACTGCGACGTGTAGAAGATTACGAGTTGTTCTCACATTTGGTTGCATTAGGTTATGAAGCAACGAATATAGAAGAACCTTTGCTCTATTATCGGGCGAATAAAATGATGATTTTACGCAATAGAAGCAAAGTCAACAGAGATACTCGCATTTTCGTCCAGAAAAAAATCTACCAGCGTGGAGAATGTTCTTTTGCAGACTATTTATACGTGGTATTAGCGATGCGAATTGCAGGGCTAATTCCTTGTTGTGTTTATGAAAAAGCGTATAATTTTGCTAAGAAAAAAACATAGAAGCTGGAATTGTTAAATGAAATTCTTGTCAGATAATTTGTTGAAGATAGGATACCTAATATTGTGAAAAGAATTCTTTTTGTCATTCCAACATTGACCAATGGAGGCGCTGAACGAGTAGCCTCTATTGTTGCGAATTTTTTTTCCAGTTTCTTTGAAGTAAAATTTCTTTTGTTAGAACAGGCTGGAAGTGTTATTTATAATATCAATCCGTTGATAAAAGTAACTTCAGCCTTGATGAATGTTCCTAAACGAGGAAATAAGATTAGTACTGTATTTAATTATTTTAAAAATTTTTCTATCCAGTACAATATTTTATGTAAGGAGTTGTCTGATTTTAGTCCCGAATACGTGATTTCTTTTTTGCCGAAAGCAGACATGCTTGTTTACAAAGCAAAAAAACATTATTCTTTTATATGGATTTCTTCGGAGAGGAATGATCCGACCGTAAGGAACTTTGTGGAGCGAAACGTACTTCGCCATATTTATAAAAAGACAGACAGTCTTATTTGCCAAAGCAATGTCGTTGCTCAATATTACCATAAATATGGAGTAAAGGTATGCGATGTCATCCAGAATCCAATAAACGATGGCATTGTACAGAACGTAGAAATACCTTACAATAAATATGCTATAGCTGTTGGGCGATTTAACGTTCAAAAAAACTATGAAATGCTTATTGCTGCATTTCTTGACGCATTAGAGTCTGTTAATTCCGACACTAAGCTTGTCATCTTGGGTGATGGTCCATTACGTGAAAAATGCGAAAAACTCGTTGCACAGAGGAACGCTCAGGAGCAGGTCCTGTTTCTTGGACGGAAAGTCAATGTTGGTGATTACTTGAGAAAGGCTGATTTTTTTATAATGGCTTCTAAATATGAAGGCATGCCAAATGCGTTGATTGAAGCAATGAATGCGGGATTACCTGTTATATGCACGGATTTTTTTACAGGTACCGCAAGAGAACTTATTTCTGAAGATAATGGATATTTAGTTCCTGTTGATGACAAAAAAGCGATGGTTAGCGCCATCAAGAGCATGCTTGGAAAGTCAAAAAATTCTTTAATAGAGATGGGACTTAGTGGTCGTAAAAAATTGTCGAATATGGATGTAGATAAGGTTTGCCAAATGTGGCGTGAAAAGATTCTCTCCTTAGCGTAAAGATCTTCAAAAAATCAGAACTATGAAAATACTGGTATCAATTACAGCCTTTTTCCCTTACGGAACACCAATTGCGTCTAGGATGCTAAATTTTTGCAGACTTTTTAAATCGCTTGGTCATGAGGTTGTTGTTTTTTGTGATTATCTAAGTAATAAGGAGTGCAAGGTCTCTGAAAAATACGCGGAATTTGAAGGCTTAAAAATCTATTATTCTTTCGAAAATCGCAATTTTAAATCGAAATGTTTAAAGCAATTAGCTACTCCTAAATTGATTGAACAATTTATGGGTAATAATGATGTGGACTTGATTTTTTCTAGCTTAGAAATGGATCGGTTCAAGTCTGTTTTAAAGATTGCCAACAAGAAAAATATTCCTCTTATTTTAGAGTCCTGCGAAAAATACCACTATTCAAATTGGCCTTTGGGTCGATTGAATCCTCGTTATTACAAATTTAATCGTTGCTGGAACCGAGAATACCAAAAGGCAAATGCCGTAATTGCGATTAGTCGGTTCATAGAGAAGCATTTTAAAGAAAAAGAAAAACTGGTTGTTCGCATACCTACTATATTAGATGTGAGCAAATTACCATGCAAAATAGCTCGTGATAAAACGCAGTCTATTAAATATGTTTTTTCTGGCGGATTGGGACATGGCAAGGATTCTTTAGTTGAATTCATGATTGCGTTGAACAATATAAAAGAAAAATTGAATCATTCGGTTGAACTGAATATTTTTGGTCCTTCAAAGGCGACAGTAAAGGAATCGTTGAAAGAAAATGCCCATATAATGGACAGTCTTGGAAATTCAGTTCATTACCATGGCCGTATTCCTCAAAATGAAATCCCTCTGAGGTTGCTTGAAAATGATTTTGGAATTATTTTGCGCCCGCAAAGAGAGTCGTCAAATGCCGGATTCCCTACAAAATTAGCTGAATACATGGCTGCAGGGCTTCCGGTTCTTGCGAATGATACAGGTGATATTGGCTTGTATCTGAATACAACGAATGGCGTTTTGTTAGAAAATAAAAGTATTGAAAACGTTGAAAAAGCGATTTTTGCAATTGATTCAATGTCTAACGAACAACTATCTGATATGCGCAAATCTGCTCGTTATACCGCTGAGAATAATTTTGACTTTAATCAATACCAATATAAAATAAATGAATTACTGTATAAAATATAATACATTCACAAAGCAAAGTTTTATTTCTTTGCTATTGGTCTTTGGAATAATTTTTCTTTCCGACGACTGTTTGTTATTTTCAACAAACGAAAATAAAATATTTTTTTACGCAAAATTCATATACATATTTGCAATTACGAGTATAATGTTTATTTACGATTTGTTAAATCAAAAACAATTTGAAAAAAAAACAATGTCTTTTTGTTTTCTTATGATTTTAATTTCGTTTTTGAATATTATAGCGACACAGGATTTTCTTTTTGGAAATTTTTGCAGAATTTGTTTATTCGTATACTCTTTATGCCTTATAAGAAGGTTATCTATAAATACTTTTTTTCAAGCATACGATACAATAATGTTTTTCTTATGTATAGCATCTCTTGTTTTTTATTTATGTACTTTTATATTACCTGATTTAATAACTTCATTTCCTTTAGTGACCAATACTGCGAATATGAGTTATTATTCAATAGGGATTTACAATACAAGAGTGATTTCTGATTTTAGAAATTACGGTTTTGCAAGAGAACCAGGAGTTTTTCAGGCATTTATAGTTATAGCTTTACTTTACCAAATTAGCAAAGGCTCTCATCTAAACAATAAAAAATTATTTTTATATACCACAACACTAATAACAACATTTTCTACTACCGCTTTTTTCGCACTATTTTTCTGTCTGTTAGTATACTTATTTCAATCAAGTATATCTAAGAAAAAGAAAGTTTATTTATTCGTCATCTTATCATTAACAATCTGTTTTTTAGCTTTTTATTTAGATTTTTTAACATATTTGAATATTCGAGTATTTAATAAACTAGAAAATGTGAATGCGCATACAACACTGTCAAGAATCGCTTCTATTGTGGTAAATATATATATTTTTTTGCAACATCCCATTTTTGGGGCAGGCATTCAAAATGTTAGCGAACAATATTCTGAAATAAGTCAAAGCATCATGGGGTTATACGATGGATCTAATACAAACTCCATATTCTTTCAATTTTCTTCACAAGGATTATTTTATGGTCTATTATGGACAACTCCTCTACTACTTTTCACAAGAAAATTATTTAAAAACAAAGTAACAATTGTTATGTCATCCCTCATTTTGATAATTTTATGTTTTGGTGAAAATTTTACTTATTCCGGACTATTCTATCTACTTATTTTTTTCAGTTTAAAATCAGAATATAGTCTTTTTGTAAAAAATGGAAAGTAATCTGATATGCAAGTATTTGAAGTAAATTTCTTAGATTGTGGTAGTACAGGCAAAATTATGCTTCAAATCGCGGCAAAAGCACGCGAAAAAGGGATTGTTGTACAAACGTCGTCTTCGAAATGGTGTGGTCGAAAGTTTTTTGTTTCTCAAAAAAATAATCACAACCATTATTATATCGGCTCCTTTTTGTCGTGGGCGGCACATTATATATTAGGAGGTAGACTCGGTATTCTTGGTTTTTTATCCGTTTTTAGCACATTGAATTTATGTCGAAAAATAAAGAAAACAGCACCGCAAATAATCCATCTGCATAATCTACATGCTTTTTGTTTCAATCTCCCGCTTCTTTTCCATTTCATCAAACGTAATCACATTTCTGTCATTTGGACATTGCATGATTGTTGGAGTTTTACGGGACGGTGTCCATATTTTGATTTGACAAAGTGTGACAAATGGAAAACAGGTTGTCATGATTGTCCTTATCCGAAAAAAAGTTACCCGCGGTCATATATCGACACTACTCGCATGATGTGGAAATTCAAACGTCGTTGGTTTACGGGAATTGAGAACATGACTATTGTTACGCCGTCAGAGTGGCTAGCAGGTCTTGTGCGTCAGTCTTATTTAAAGGGTTACCCAGTTAAGGTTATTAACAACGGCATTGATTTGACAGTTTTCAAGCCAACCGAAAGCGATTTTCGCAACCGTTACGAGCTTATTGACAAGAAGATTGTGCTCGGCGTGGCGTTCGGCTGGGGCGTGCGCAAGGGACTTGATGTGTTTATAGAACTATCAAAGCGTCTGTCCAAAAATTATTGCATCGTTTTAGTTGGCACTGACGATTGCATTGATGCAACGCTCCCAGCAAACATTATCTCAATTCACAGAACGCAAAATCAAAAGGAACTTGCCGAAATCTACACTGCTGCCGATGTGTTAGCGAATCCAACTAGGGAAGAAAACTATCCAACTGTTAATATGGAATCACTTGCATGCGGAACTCCTGTCGTTACATTCAAAACAGGTGGAAGTCCTGAAATTCTTGATGATACTTGTGGGGCTGTTGTTCCTTGTGACGATATTGATGCGATGGAGATAGAAATACGTCGAATTTGCGAAGAAAAAACTTATCCATGTGAAAAATGTCTTGCGCGAGCAAAATCTTTTGATATGAATAATCGATTTGAAGAATATGTGGAATTATATAAGGGGTATGCAAATGAATTGTAATATAGTGTACATCGGTTTTTCTTTTTTACATCATAAAAATACACATGCCGGTTATGATAAAATAAAGAATTTTTTTCCGTATGATAAAGTTTTTGATGTTCAAAAATTTCATGAGGCGCACGTTGCACCAAAAAGTCTTATTGGAAAAGTGACTCGTCGAATAACTAAATTTTTTTTGAACTTTGATGGCATTCCCTGGTTTTTAATTAGTTGTATTAAATATGGAAGGCGGAATCCAAATACAATATTTCATTTTGTTTATGGTGAAAATTTATATGCCGATATAAAATGTTTTCTCAATCCCAATAATAAAATTGTTTGTACATTTCACCAGCCATTTGATTGGTTTGTTGCTCACCCGCGTTTTATTAATTCTTTAAGGAAATTAGACGCAATCATTTTAGTAGGAAATGCAGAAATTGACAAATTTTCTGCACTTACTGGGAAGAAAAACGTTTTTTATATACCCCATGGGGTTTGTACTGATTTTTATAAGCCAGAACCATCTATAAAAAAAGAACATATGATACTCACTGTAGGTAATTGGCTTCGTGATTATAATTTTGCAAATAGGGTCTACCAAGAACTTCTCGACGCAGACCCAGAATTGCAAATTAATATTGTTGCGTCTTTCTTAAACAAAAAAAGCATAACACCCCATCCAAGAATCCATTTTTATAACGGAATATCTGATGATGAATTAAAAGCTTTATATTGTCGCTGTTCCGTGTTATATTTACCTTTAATTAGATTTACAGCCAATAATGCACTTTTAGAGGCCGCTGCAACGGGTTGCAACATTGTCATTTCATCAGATTTTGCAGATAATAGCTATATCCCTGAGAACTATATAACTATTGTAAGAATGAATGTCGAAGAAACCGTAAAGCAAATTCGTAAGTCATATTCAGAAAATTATAATCATGCTCTTTCAGAATTTGTGGAAGAACATTATTCCTGGAAAAAAATTGCTAAACAAACTTTGGATATATTGAGAAAAATTGATAAATAAAATGAAAGAAACTAAAACAAGCGTATATTCGGGAAAAAAATGAGAACGTTGATATTGACTATTCGATTATTGGATAATTACGGTGGTTTGTTACAAAACTACGCTCTACAGAAAGTCCTTCAGAAAAATGGATACGATGCAATAACTGCAGATTATGTAAATATGAAGTTCCCGCCATTTTGGAAATTCTTTTTATCATGGATAAAGTCTGTTTTTCTTTTTTTTCGTGGAAAACCAAGACATTTTACAAGTCCTTCAGACATAGGGAAACGTTCTCCACTTTCAGAAAATTTTGTAAGAAATTTTATTTCCAAAACACGGAGATTACACACACTTAATTCACTGATGGTAAAAGACTATAATGTATCTGCAATTATAGTCGGTTCGGATCAAGTATGGCGTCCTAGATATAATCGGCTAATTGAAGATATGTTCCTAAAATTTACACAAAAATTAACGATTAAGCGTATCGCATACGCAGCCTCTTTCGGCGTTGATAATTGGGAATATACACAAAAACAAACTCATGATTGCTCCGAACTAGCAAAGAAATTTGACGCAATCAGTATCCGCGAAGAATCTGGAGTTAAACTTTGCAAAGAGCATCTCGGTGTTGATGCTACATGGGTTTTGGACCCAACGCTGTTGCTGACCAAAGAGGATTATTTGCCTATTTGTGAAGAAATTCCTGTTTGTAACGAAAAATATCTTGCTGTATATGCACTTGATGATAACGAAGAGGTTACGGATTCTTACGAAAAGGAGGCCTTGATACGCGGACTTGTTGTTAAAAAATTTCATGCCGAAGCCAAATCAACCTTGACAGTCCCGGAATGGCTAGCTATGTTCCGTGACGCTTCTTATGTAGTGACGGATTCTTTCCATGGAACTGTTTTTTCAATAATCTTTGGCAAAGAGTTTAAATGCATCTATAATAACGCACGTGGAGCGGCACGCTTCGAATCTCTTTTAAACCTATATCATTCGGGAAGACTCGAAGAAATGCGCGAATTTTCATTGAATTGGCTGAAAGCGGCTTTGGAGAATTAATATGATTAACATAACCTCGAAAGAACTATGTTGTGGATGCAAAGCCTGCGGTGATGCATGCCCCAAAAAAGCAATAACCTTTAAGACGGATATCGAAGGTTTCTGGTATCCAGAAGTGAATAAGGATCTATGCGTTGATTGCGGGCTTTGCGAAAAGGTTTGCCCTATAATTAACATTGATTCTCTGAAAAAGAATGACCTTCCCCAATCTGAATGCCATGCCGCCATCAACAAGAATATCGAAGTTCGTTTCGATTCAACTTCTGGCGGTCTGTTCTCGGCTTTGGCGGATGCAACCTACAAGGCAGGCGGTTATGTTGGCGGAGCCATCTTCACAGAAGATTACGGTGTGAAATTCTTCATTTCCAACGACAAAAAAGACTTGACTGCACTTCGTAGCTCTAAATACTTGCAGAGTGATACTGAAGGCCTTTATTTGGCCGTTCGGGACTTGGTAAAAGCGGGTGAAAAAGTTCTTGTATGCGGCTCCCCCTGCCAAATGGCTGCTTTGAGAGCTTTCCTCAAAAAAGACTACGAAAATTTGATAATTGTAGATTTTATTTGTCGAGGAACAAACTCACCTAAGGTGTTCCGCAAATATTTGGATTATCTGGAGGAACGTTTTGGCTCAAAGGTTGTTTACTTCAAAGCGAAGAATAAGGAACTTGGCTGGCGACAGTTAACCAGTAAAGTTTGCTTTGAAAATGGCAAGACTTTGTATGATACCAAAGACACAAGCTATTATGCTGCTGGTTACCTGAATACTGGTGTCTATACCCGTCCGTCATGCTATGACTGCAAATTCAAGGGCTTCCCAAGAATATCGGATATAACGCTGGCGGATCTTTGGGGTGCAGAAAAAATTGTCGGGAAAGAACTTGACCAAGACATAGGAACATCTCTAGTGATGCTAAACTCATCGAAAGGACAAAAATATTTCGATACGATTAAAAATAGTATAAACGAAAAGATAATACCATTCGAGTCCATATTAGCTCGTAATCCAGCTTTGGTAAAGCCTCTTAATCCACCTTTGGTTGATAGGGACAAATTTTATCAAGATCTGGATCAACATCCTTTCAAAGAAGTTGCTGGAAAATATATCAAACGCTCCGTTGATCGAGTTCCTACAAAGAAAGGTAGGCTAAAAAATATTTTTAAATTTTTTAGGGATGTTGCCAAAGTTTCCGATTATAGTCTGTCAACTTGGTCGAAAAACATCTATTATAATTTATTCTGTTCAAAAATACAATCCAATATAGGTTTAAGGCATTATGTTTTGTTATACAAGCATGTAGTTCTTGAATTACATCCGAAATCATGCATAAAAGTAAACGGAATTTTAAGAATCGGTGCTAAAAAATTCAACAAGTCAAAGTTAGAAACACGCGTTTTAATCGAAGATAATGCCGTTTGGCAAGTTGACGATGATTGGGTTCTGTTCTATGGCGGTGATTTGGAAATTTTTAAGAACGCCTTGTTCCATGTGGAAGGTATTGGCGGAACAAATATCAACAGCACCATTATTTGCGGAGAGCACATTCATTTGGGAAGAGGCGTTATGCTGGGCAGGGACGTGACTATACGCGATAATAACGGGAGTCATTATATCGCCAGAAGAGGATATAAAACATCGCGTCCCGTTATTATAGGACAACATGCATGGCTTTGTGAAGGCTGTACGGTAATTGCTGGTGCCAAGATTGGCGATGGGGCTATTATTGGAGCGAAATCACTTGTAGCTTCGGCCATTCCCGCATTTACGATGGTGTCAGGAAATCCTGCACAGATCGTCGATGAAAACGTTTATTGGAAATACTAAAAAAAACAGGAGATAAAATATGAATATTGACGAATTCGTTAAAAACTTTGCAGATGTATTCGATGATACGGATGCGTCCGAAATCAATGCAGACACCGTCTTCCAAGACTTGGACGAATGGAGTTCCTTGATTAACATGTCTGTGATTGCAATGGTGAAAACAAAATACAATAAGTCCATTTCTGGCAAGGAAATTCGTTCTTGCGAGACTGTTATGGATCTTAAAAATTTGGTGGAGGCGAAGTAAATAGTGGAAATATCCAATCCCTTTTCACTTGAAAATAAATGTATTCTTGTTACAGGAGCTTCTTCTGGCATAGGTAAAGGTGTGGCGATTGCTTGTGCCAAGATGGGGGCTACAGTTGTTTTAAATGGAAGAAATTTAGGACGACTTCAGGAAACGAAGCTGATGATGCCTGAAGCAAATCATAAGATTGTTTCGGCTGATATATTAAATCCAGAATCCCTGCAAAAAATGGTTGATTCCATGCCTCCTTTGGATGGAGTTGTCCATTGTGCCGGAGTAGCGAATCGTGTTCCGTGCAAGAATATAACCCAAGCGGATATAGATTACGTCATGCGAACAAATATCGATGCGCCGATGTTATTGCAGGCGTCTTTGTTATCTGCAAAAAAAGTGAACAAGGGATCGTCCATTGTATTTATTGCGTCTAGGGCAGCAGAATCCGCATCTATGGGCAATGCCATTTACAGCGCCTCGAAAGGAGCCGTAATTTCATATGCGAAGTGCCTTGCTCTTGAATTGGCATCGCGGTTGGTTCGCGTCAATTGTATATGTCCGGGAATGGTCTGGACAGAACTGATTACCAAGGTTCTTGATCAGGAATCGTTACAAATGGCAGAACAGAAATACCCTTTAAAACGATTTGGCAGGGTTGATGACATTGCTAATTTGGCAGTATATCTATTAAGTAACGCATCTTCGTGGATGACTGGAGAATGTATAAATATCTCTGGCGGCGGAGAAGGTGTCCTTGTCTAGGAGGAAAAAATCATGGCTTTTTTAAGAGCTTTATCCTATTATTTGCCGTCCAAGGAGCTTTCAAACGAGGAATTGCAAAAGGAGCTTGTAGGGTGTGATGTCCAGAAAATCGCTAAAAGTGTCGGAGTAAATGTTCGGCATATCGCTGCGAAATCTGAAACGGCAGGAGATTTGGCTGTAAGAGCCGCTCAAAAATTATTCGATGAGTATAAAATTACTCCCGATGAAATTGATTTCGTGATTTTTTCTACACAAACACCAGACCATTTCTTACCTCCGACGGCTTGTTCAATTCAATCTAGATTGAACATACCCACTTCTGCTGGAGCGTTCGATTTTGATCTTGGCTGTTCTGGATATGTTTATGGACTAGGAATAGCAAATAGTTTTGTAGAGAGTGGCTTTGCTAACAATGTTTTGCTATTGACTGGTGATACGATAACAAAGTTCATGCACAAAAGCGACAATAACCGCGTCTTGTTCGGTGAAGCCGCTACGGCCAGTATTGTTTCTAAAACGGGATTCGCTCAAATAGGAAAGCATTCTAAAGGCTCCGATGGGACTGGAGCTGATTTGTTGATTATAAAAAATCGTGCATCACGTTCTCTTGAATTGACAGGAACAGAATCCGTTGATTCGGAAGGTAACATTCGAAGAGATGATTTCTTTTATATGGACGGATCGTCTATTTTTGGTTTTACCGTAGATTGCATTCCCAAGTTGATCAACGAAACCTTGGAAGTAAATTCTTTACAGCAAGCCGATATTGATTATTTTGTATTTCATCAAGCAAACAAATATATGTTGAACACAATAAGGAAACTTTGTGGAATCGAAAAAGACAAATTTTACGTCAACATAGAAAATACAGGCAATACAACATCATCTACTGTTCCGATAGCCTTGAAAAATTGTATTGAACAAGGATTAATCAAGACAAAAGATAAGGTTATGCTTGCGGGATTTGGCGTAGGCCTATCTTGGTCTGGAACAATTCTAAATTTTGATTAATATTATGGCGTTTATCAAGGCAATCTCATATTATCTTCCTGAACAAGTTCTCACAAGTGAAGAGCTTGTTAAAGATTTTCCAGAATGGAGCGTCGAAAAGGTCGCGGCAAAGGTGGGAGTCTATTCTAGACACATTGCTGCGAAAAATGAAACTGCAGGCGACATGGCGGAGAAAGCTGCTCGAAAGTTGTTTGAGGAATACAAGGTTTCTCCAAGCGAAATCGACTTTGTTCTCTTCTGCTCGCAAAGTTCTGATTACTTTTTGCCATCGACGGCATGCCTGCTACAACATCGTCTTGGCATCCCAAAATCTGCGGGAGCGTTTGACTACAATCTCGGATGTTCTGGTTGTGTTTATGGGATGGCCGTCGCAAAGGGGCTTATCACTGCAAATATTGCAAAGAATGTTCTTTTGTTAACAGCGGAAACATATACAAAGTATCTTCATCCACAAGACAAAAGCAATCGCTCTATTTTTGGAGACGGTGCCGCAGCATGCCTTATTTCAACAGATGGTATTGCCGAAATTGGTGAGTTTGACTTGGGTACAAACGGCGGTGGCGCAGAAAGCCTTATTTTGAAAACTGGTGCAGCGCGGGAGCCGAAACCAAACGGGAACGAAGTTGTTGATGAGGAAGGTCATGTCCGCAGGGATGATTTTCTCTACATGAATGGTTCGGAAGTATTCAATTTCACTTTGGATATTGTTCCTGCTATGATGCAGAATGTTCTGAGCAAAAATAGTTTAAATCAAGAATCTGTTGAATTTTATGTGTTCCATCAAGCGAACAAGTTCATGCTCAGTACAATTCGCAAAGTTTGTGCTTTGCCTAAGGAAAAGTTCTACATCAATTTAGAAACAACGGGTAACACAGTATCTTCGACGGTATTGATTGGGCTAAAGGATTGTCTTGTCAACGGAACAATCAAAAAAGGCATGAATGTTATGATTTCCGGCTTTGGCGTTGGTCTTAGCTGGGGTGGAACAATATTGAGGTTTTAAGATGAAAATAGAAGATTTCTTGAAGAATGGGAAAATTCCTCAAATCGGTTTTGGACCGGGCGGTGTGGGATACACCCCAAAAATGAAAAAGAAAAAAAAAGGGATAGCGTTGTTTTTTGACAAAGCTTATAATAAATTTTATCACAGGCCAAAATTAAAACGCGATTATATTGATTCCGTTGCTTCGGCCATCCAAAGTGGATTTCGGCTTATTGATTATTCTTCTGCATATGGTGACGGCACGCTGATCGGCAAAGCGATTCAAAAAAGTGGAGTTCCTCGTTCTGAACTATTGCTAACGACACGAGTTAGCAATAGAGCTCAAAGAGAGCATTCTGTTCGTGAAGAATTTTTTAAATGCCTTAAAGGATTTGGAGCGGAATACGTTGATATTTTGCAATTTCATTGGCCTGTGACGGGCTTGTATTTAGACACATGGCTGGAAATGGAAAAATTGTATGATGAAGGTTATGTGAAGCATCTTGGTGTTGCAAACTGCCACCAGCATCATCTGGAAGAAATTTTTAAAATTTGCAAGCATCGTCCTGAAATAGGACAGTTTGAAATTCACCCGTTGTTTACACAAAAGCCACTCATTGATTATTATAAGAAAAATGACATTATCGTAGAAGCATACACTCCCTTGGCTCGATATGATGATCGGTTGGTTCGCTTGCCACTGTTAAAACGGCTAGAACAGAAATATCATAAAAACTTTGTTCAGATTGTTTTGAAATGGCATGTACAAAATGGAATTATTCCACTCGTACGTTGCTTAAATCCAAAACATCAGAAAACGAATATAGATATTTTTGATTTTGAGCTGGATTCTGAAGATATGGCTCTTATTGATGGAATTAACATCAATAGTCGTCTTCGCTATGATCCCGATAATTGTGACTTTTCAATATTATAAAAAGGATTATTTAATTGAGTTCTGCAAACAAGACCATCGCTAAAAATACAATATTCCTGTATTTCCGCATGATGCTTACAATGATTATTTCATTGTACACATCTCGCGTAATTTTACAGGTGCTTGGTGTTGATGATTTCGGCATTTATCAAGCCGTAGGTGGTATTGTTGGTTTTCTTAGTTTTCTAAATAATGCTTTGAGTACGGGGTCATCTCGATTCATAACATACGGACTTGGCGAAAACAATCCTCAAAAGCTAAAAAATATTTTTTCGACAACGTTGTCAGCTCATATCTGTCTAGCTCTTATAATAATTGTACTCGCAGAAACCGTTGGTTTATGGTTTTTACACAATAAACTTGTTATCGCCCCCGAACGTATGGAGGCGGCCGAATTTGTATTCCATCTTTCTATTTTGACTGCTTTTTTTTCACTTACGCAAGTACCCTACAATGCATGTATCATCGCCCATGAAAAAATGGGCATATATGCGTATGTCAGCATAGTAGAGGCCGCGTTAAAATTGCTTATCGTGTATCTTTTGAATATAGGCGATGTTGATAAGCTTAAATTGTATGCACTATTGTTATGCTTAATTCATGTCGGAATTGTACTTTATTACAATATTTATTGTACTCGTCATTTTGAAGAGACTAAATTCAGATTTTTTTTCGATGCAAAACTGTTCAAGGAAATTGCTGGTTTTTCTGGCTGGAGCTTGTTTGCAAATGCCGCTATTGCGCTCAACAACCAAGGTGTGTTGGTTTTGCTCAACATGTTTTTCTCGCCAGCAGTTGTTGCGGCAAGGGCCATATCCTTGCAAGTCAATACAGCGGCAAATCAATTCGTTTCAAATTTCCAGGTGGCCGCAAATCCACAAATAGTAAAACGTTATGCGGCCAAGGATTATGAGGGCTCGAAACAGTTGCTTTTGCAGACAACTAAATTTAGTTTCTATTTAATGTTGCTTTTAAGCCTTCCCATTTGTTTAGGGGCAAAACAACTTTTGACATTGTGGTTAGGGATAGTTCCTGAATATACGGTAATATTCCTACAGTTGGTAATAATTCAGAGTTTGTTTTGTGTGTTTGATACGTCATTTTATAGAGCTTTATATGCGAAGGGGCGATTAAAAGAAAACGCTCTGATTTCACCCACTTTAGGTTTCATTCAATTTCCCATTGTGTATGTTCTTTTCCGAATGGGTTTTTCACCGATAGCTTTATCATGGGCTAGTTTAATAATGTATGCTATTGTTGGCATGATTGTAAAACCTATTTTGATTATAAAAATTGTTGATTATAAGTGGCGGGATATCTTTTCTGTGTTTATACCTTGCTTTAAAGTTGTCGTTTGTTCTTTGCCTTTACCATTATTGGCGTATTACTATTTAGACAAAGAATCAATTATTTCTTTTGTAATTGTGGTAATTGTTAGTGTATTGTCAGTTTTAATAGCGACTTGGTTTACGGGAATGAATGCGAATATGAAAAATAGAATTATTGAAGTTGTTGTGAAGAATCGTTTTTCTTTGAGTGAAAAAAAATGAATTAGGTATATTATAGGTTAAAAATGAATATAGTTGCATTAAACAACCGATTCCTATTCATTTTGACAGCTATAATAATATCTTCCTGCAGTAATTTTGAAATAGCTCCTTCCATTATTGTAGAGGACTCGTCGGCTTCCATTGCACAAATTTCTATATCATCACAGTCAAAAGAAACGAGTCCAAATGCCAATGAACCCTTGATAAAATCATTCTCCATTTTGCAACGAAATAATAAAAATAATCTTTCTACCGATATTCCGTGCGACATACGTAAAGATAGTATTATTGAATGTTTTGCAAGGAATACTTTGAACAAACTACATTTGAAAGCCTCTTTTGAATTTATTGGCGATAGTGTCGTTCTTTCAAAAGGTCGTCGAATAAATGCTGGTAAGGACTCGATTGATTTTGAAAAAAATGTTGTATTGACAGTTGTTTCGCAAAAGAATAAAAAAAATTATCATGTTATATTGTATCCTTATACAGGACTTCCATTTATTTTTATAGAAACACTTGATGGGAAAGATGTTGTAAGTGAAGTTGCGTCAAAGGATGCTTATGCTAGAATAGTTACTGTTCCAACAAGCCCTTCTCTTGGCGAATCCTTGAAATGTAGCGTTATTGGGCATGGTAACTCGACATGGAGTTTACCCAAAAAGCCGTATGCTTTGAAATTTGAGAAAAAAGCGTCTTTGTTTTCTTTTCCTCCAGATAAATCGTGGTTGCTTATAGCAAATCATTATGATACGACTATGGTTCGAAATTTCATAGCCAATTACATTTCGGGCTTATCCAATATATTGTACACGCCAAGGAATCAGTTTGTTGAATTATATTTCAATGGAAAGCATAAGGGCACATATCAGTTATTCGAAAAAATAAAGGTTTCGAAATATCGGGTGGACATTGCCAATGACGACTTTTTATTGGAAGTTGATAACCATCCAAGGGAGAAAGATGTTTATTTGTCCATAAATCATATTCCCAATCAAGTCAAAATTCATTCACCCGATGTCATAAAAGATGATTCAAACTATATCTATATTGATCAGATACTAAAAAAAATTGACAATGTACTATTTTCAGAAAATTTCCTTGATGAGAAAAATGGATACAGGCATTACATTGACATAGACGCACTTGTCGAATGGTACGTTGTTACAGAAATAACCAAAAATGCATCTAACAGAGCCAACTGGTATATGACATACGAAAGGAATGGAAAATTGAAGATGGGTCCTTTTTGGGATTATGATCTGGCTTTCGGAAATACTCTTTGGGGACTTGAAGCAAATGAGATTCCAGAATTTTGGACGAATTCCCTCCCTTGGTTTGAACGTTTTTTAAAGGATACTGTATTTGTACAAAGAGCAGTGAAACGATTCGAATATTTCTATAGCAAGAAAGAGGTAATCCTAAAAAAGATTGATGAAATGGCGACGTTTCTTAATCCTTCGGTTGTTTACAATAATAAATTATGGAATGTTTTTGACTGTAAAACTTGTTCTGAAGAAGAAGTCTTAAAATTGTACAAAGCCCATGTCTTAAAAATGAAAGAATGGATAGATGCAAGATTCGAATGGCTTAAGCTAAATCTTGTGAAAAAATAGGAATTTAATTATGTTTTTGAACAAAAAAAATAATATCTTATAGTAAACAACATAAATAATTTCTCAATAACATCTTGAAAATTGCGAATCTCTTTGCTATATCACGCACTGAAAGGGTGGTGTCGTATGAAGCGAAAAATTTTCAAGAGCGATGTCGAAAAATTGAAGAAGGAAGGACTCGAAATCATGAACGAAAGTATCGACTCGCGTTTTTACAACCGAGTTGCCGCAGTGAACGCGGTGCTTTCTGGCGTGTCGCCGACGGATGCGGCTCCGTGGTTCGGGATGGATCGACGCTCTCTCGGCAGATGGGTGAAATTGGTGGACGAGTCAGGATTCAGGGCGCTCAAGGATAAGCCGAGATCTGGCGCCCCGACGAAATTGAGCGGTGCGCAAATGAAAGAACTCGATGGATTCATTCAAAGCGATCCCGGCGAGCACGGTTTCAGAATTTGGGACGGACCGAGTATTTCCGCTCTCATAACAAGAAAGTTTGGCGAGACTTTGAGCACGAGGCAGTGCGAAAGGATTCTTCATAAGCTCGGCTACTCGCTAGTGCGTCCGCAAACGTACCCTAGCAAGAATTACGAGCAGTCAGAAAAGCGGGTGGCCATTCAAAAAAAGAACAGAGTGATTATTCCGGCGTACTTTGAGCCACGAGTCCGGTGCTAGAGAGCCACCCTTCCGGAAAATGCGGAGCCACCGTTCCGGTCGAACAGAGCCACTCCAC
>Ga0310786_10004470_pt1 | contig 19472 bp, 20 predicted proteins | sample AusTroGonzalo_MG_FD_203881 | JGI IMG/M metagenome (GOLD analysis project Ga0310786, IMG submission 203881) | Bovine rumen microbial communities from tropical cattle in Woodstock, Queensland, Australia - Gonzalo_03 (v2) (version 2) | ecosystem: Host-associated > Mammals > Digestive system >... | reverse complement strand
TGTATCATCGGATTCATCGTTTTCAGGACTACATCTATGCTGAGCGGTTCTACAGTTGCGACCGAACCGAGCTTTGAAGTTGTCGTGACGAATGAGGGGACGATAACCGTAAGCTTTACTGAAACAGATAAGGAAGGTCAGGGATCGACTGTTTATATAAATACCTTTATCAAGCAGGGACAGCTTCCGTCGTATCCGAACAAGGATCAGACGATATGGGTAAACGGATCGAACGAGACCTTGAAAAAGCAGGTAGTGGATTATCTTGAAGGTCTCGGATATACGCACATCGAACAGACGGACCACTGATCACTCCGAGTCCCTGTCAAGATAGGTAAGTTCCGTCTTGGAGTAAGCGATCTTCTGTGTCTTATATAAGCTCCTGTATCCCGATATGAGATAAGTTATGGCGACCACGAGAAGGAAATAAGATGCGTGGTTGAAGTTAAAGAGCTCGCAGGCGATCATCAGGGAAGCGATAGGACAGTTTGTTACGCCGCAGAATACCGCGACAAGTCCCAAAGCCGCGCAAAGCGCAGGCGAAAAGCCCAAAAGGCTTCCGAGCATCGCTCCGAAGGTCGCACCTATGAAGAACGAAGGGACGATCTCGCCTCCTTTAAATCCGATACTCAGGGTCAAAACCGTAAACACCATCTTAAGAAGGAAAGCATAAGGTACTGCTTCCCCTTTTTCAACGGCATTAGAGATAACTCCTCCGCCGATACCGCAGTAATCGGTTCCGAATATGAACGTAAGGCCGATTATGACGGCACTTCCTAAAACTATCCTTATATATTTGTTCCTTAAGATCTTCTCGATGCCGTGCTGCGCCGAATGAAGTGCTTCGCAGAAGATCATGCTGATAACAGCGCAAAGAACAGCCAAAACGACCGTTACGATAATACCGTGAAGGTTCCTGTAACCGACTTCGGGAAGGATATACGGGGCGGATTTGATGCCAAAGAAAGAAGCTACCTCATGCGCCACGAGAGCAGATACCGTACAGGGAACAAGCGCCGAATAATACATGATACCGACATTTGCGACTTCTATGGGGAAGATCACGGCCGTAAGGGGAACGCCGAACACGGCGGAGAAAGCTGCCGACATTCCGCACATGATAAGAACGGTACGGTCCTTCTGATCGAACTTAAGGATATTTCCTATCGCTTCTCCCATGGAACCGCCGAACTGAAGAGCTGCTCCTTCCCTTCCGGACGAGCCTCCGACGAGATGCGTAAGGATCGTGGAGACAACAATGAGAGGAGCTGTCAGGATATGGATATGATCGCTGTTCCTTATAGCACTTAAGACGGCATTAGTGCCGCTGTCCTTTTCCCTTCCGGTGATCTTATAGAGAAATACGATGATAAGGCCTGCGACAGGCATGAAACAGATCAGATACGAATGTTTTTCGCGAAGATCGGATACAAAGCCGATGCTCTTTACCATTACGACTCCGACAAGGCCTACGAGGATCCCGGTGACCGTTGCCAGAAGTACCCATTTGAAAAGAGCCAGGATGCTGGTTAAGAGGTTCTTACCTTCCTTTTTCGCTTGATTTCCGAATGACATAGAAAGACCGCCTGATTACTTTACTAAGAACAATATACAATAATAGGCACTTTTCGAAAAGAAATCAAATCACACTTCCTGCTTTTTTCCCTTGACTATCTTGATATACGTGCCGGAAGCGATGATACCGATAAAAAGATATATGATCGTGACTATCACCGTCGAGAGGATGACGAGCCATTGGAACGAGTGGGTTACCCTGACCTCAAACATCCTGATGATACCTATGACATAACGCTCACTGAACATGGCATGAACAGCAGCAAGCGCGATCGGAAGGACAAGAGAGATTATCATGTGGGTATATACTGTCCTGTTGATGAGCTTATCGTCCATTCCGAGCTTACGCATGATCTCGTAGTTCGGGGCATCTTCGATTCCTTCAAAAAGGTTTTTGTAGTAGAGCGTAACGACCATCATGATGATGAAAAGGAACATGATGATGGAACAGAGGAAAAAAAGACCCTTTATCGCACTGATGAAATTAACGGCATCTTCGGTAGCGGATTCGATACTTGCACCGCTAACATTGGTATTTATATAGACGTAATACTGTTCAGCGTATGAGGCATCGACATTTACAACGTAAGTCCTGAAGGAATAATACTCATTAAGGAAGTCCTCTTTTGCCGTAGCGAGTTCCTCCGGAGACTGCCTCATGTCATAATCTTTCTGCTCGATATTTACTATGAACCTGAAATCATTGCCCAGATAATAGTTCAGAAGAGCTTCCGGATCTCCCGGGAAGACCAGGATGTTATTATACCCGTAAACAGATCTTACGCTCTCGCTATCCTTGAGACTGATCAATTTGTGAGTCTGATCGGACGCATCTTTCATGGTTCCCGACAAGGGGCTTCCCATGATGACTCCGAACTCGGGATATGTGATATCGGGATCTTCGCCGGTAAGAGCAGTATAGGAAACTTCATCGATAAGGCTGAAGTATTCGGCAGAAAAACCCGCTTCGGTTATCGCCGTCTCGCTTACCTCATGATAAAATTTGTCCCTGTTGGTATATGCCATGAAGAACGGAAAGGATTCATAAACTCGCTTTACCTTGGCATTTCCTCCTGTCGCTCCGATTATGGAAGCCAGATCAGTATCACCGTTAAAACCCGCAAAACGCGCTATGAATGTCTCCGGAGCAATGGAATTAAGATATTCATCGGCCGATACCGCAAATGATATGAGAGCCGAAGCCAAAACGATCGCAAGCGTCGACAGGATGCATATCGTGCCAAGTCCTATCGCACTTCTTCTCATCCTGAATATGAGAGTCGAAAGACTGATGAAATTATTCTTGCGGTAGAAGAATCTCTTGTTTTTCCTGACCAGAGAGAGCACCGTAACGCTTCCGAATATGAACAGAAGGAAAGTAGCCGCAACGATAAGTATCGAAGAGAAGATGAACTGTCTCGTTGACTTTCCGATGAAGTTCGTGATACGAAGATCGGGAGGGATGGAATATTCTATCTTGTAAGCTATGGCCAATATCGCGATACCCGCGAGCGTAAAGAGGACATAGAGCTTTCCCTTGCGCTCGCCCTTGGACGCCGACTTCATATATTCGACAGGTCTCGAAAGATAAAGTAGAGCTACCTGGATCACCGATATGACACTATAGACCAGAAGGTATGACAAAAAGACGATCGCTACAGCCATAGGCTCAAAAGACATCTCGTAGTTGATCAGCCCTCCGAGAAACTTTATGACCGCAAGTTCGATCAGCTTATAAAATACGATACCTCCTATTATCCCTATTACGGAACTGGAGACGGACAAGATCATGTTCTCGATAAAGATGATCTTGGTAAGATGCTTCTTCTCAAGCCCGAGGACATTAAGGACCGCATATTCCTTATGCCTTCCCCTTGTTATGAAAAAACTGATGTAGATACTGAAGATCGTCGACAGGATAAAAAAGATTATCGCGCCGATCTTGGCAAGGACCGCAAAGACCTCGCCTCCGATAAGATCCGTCATATGAACATCGCGCGACAGAGAGATAAGAAGGTATAGTACCATACCCATTATCGCGGTGGAAAAGATATACGGGATATAGACTATCCTCTTTTTGGATATCGCATTAAACGCGATCCTGAAATAGATATTTCTCATCGACTGCCACCGAGCAACACCTGCAGGGAATCAGATATCTTGTTATAGAATTCGTGGTTACTCAGATCTCCCTTATAGACCTGGTGATAAACGGCGCCGTCCTTAATGAAGAGCACTCTGGAGGCATGGCTTGCCGCCTTTACCGAATGCGTGACCATAAGGATGGTCTGTCCGTCATCATGTATCTCTTCGAAAAGATGAAGAACTTCGCCCGTGGATTTGGAATCAAGAGAACCTGTCGGCTCATCCGCCAGAAGAAGGCTCGGGTTCATGACCGCAGCCCTGCAAAGGGCGGCGCGCTGCTTCTGTCCGCCTGCAACCTCATAAGGATATTTGTCGAGGATCTCCTTGATCCCGAGCTTTGATGCCAGAGGGATGACCTTATCATCGATCTCTGCGGACTTACGGTCATCCAAAACGAGAGGAAGCCTTATGTTATCCCCTATCGAAAAAGTATCGAGAAGATTAAATTCCTGGAATACAAATCCGAACTTCTTTCTTCTGAATTCGGCAAGCTTGTTTTCTTTTATATCTTTAATATTCGTCCCGTTGAGGAATACTTCTCCCGAAGTCGCGTCATCCATTGCGGCTATGATATTAAGTAAAGTCGTCTTGCCCGAGCCCGATTCGCCCATGATGGCCACGAACTCGCCTTCGTCAACACTCAGATTAACGTCAGTAAGGGCAGTGACCCTGTTACCCGAGAATCTGGTGGAATATATCTTCTTTACATTTTTGACTTCCAGTAACGGCATAATCTACCTCCAATTCAATATTACTTGAAAGAGGAAGGTTTTTTAATAGCTTTTCATTACAAAGCCAAATATAAAATAACAATAATGTAATTATACGGGGGCAACAAGACTGATCACGTTATCGGTGATCTTTATATCGTTGTTCTTAAGAAAATCGCTGAAGCCTTCAAGGTTTTCGGGCTGAACCACAAGTCCCGGCCTATGAGCATCACAGCCGACTACGAACTTCGCACCCATTTTCGATGCGGTCTTGAAAAAGACATCGTAAGGATAATTTCTCCTGTCGTCAAATCCGTACATATTGACCTCGAGAGGGATATCAAGATCTATGGCAGCCGCTATAAGGCGCTCCATATGACGGAGATAGGTCACGTCATCGCCCTTGAAGTTAATGAGATCAGGGTGAGCGAGATAAGTAAAGATGCCTGTCTTCATTCCCTCGATCGTAAAATCGACATATCTTCTGAGGCGGCTCTCGTCGGAAGTCGGCTCACCGCAGTAATATCCATGGATCTCATCCGGAACGAAGTGCTGTCCCTGGATCAGGTAATCGAGATGATATTTGGTTATCTCGTTATACATCTTCTCGAAGTAAGCCGTCGTATACTCGACTTCGTAGCCGATAAGGATATCGATCCTGTCCTTATATTCCTCTTTGAGCTTAAGAAGGGTCTCCACATAATCTTCTATCTCATCCATATCCATCCTGATCGGGGATTTGAACGGAAGCGGGACATGATCGGAAAAGCCGAGGATCTTAAACCCCTCGGATATTGCTTTCTCGATATATTCTCTTTCCGAACCCTGTGCGTGATGGCACCTTATTGTATGTGTATGGTAATTTGCGAGCATTACATCAACCTTCTTATGAACTCCAAGAGGTGATTATAGCACCAATAATATATCGGTTTATCACATTCGTTTTAATTATAGCAAAAATATGACTATTTTATCCTAGCGGGTTATATCCCCCACCGTCGCACCGAGATAATCCGTCAGATCCTTGGCCTTCATCCTTATCTGAAGACCTCTCTGACCTCCGCTCACCGACACGTCATCTATGAGCAGTATCATCTCGTCAAAGAACGTCTTATACCCCTTTTTCATGCCGACCGGAGAGCATCCTCCCCTGATGTAACCCGTGAGGCTCAATATCTCTTTTACGGGTATCATGTCGATCTTTTTCTCACCCGCAAGTTTTGCCGCTTTTTTGAGATCGAGCTCGTCATCGACCGACAGGCAAAACACAAGGATATTGTTGCTGTCGCTTCTCGTCACCAGGGTCTTAAAGACCTCCTCGTAAGGAAGGTTCAGAAAATCAGCCACATGATGGCCGTCCAGGTCATTCTCGTCATATTCGTATTCGAGTGCTTCATATTCGATGCCCGCAGCCGTAAGCTCGCGCATGGCATTTGTCTTCTTAATCTCTGACATCCAGTTCTCCCTTCTCGAAAAAGACGGTTACATCCGTTCCTTCCCCGAGTACAGATTCTATCTTGATATCCGCATTGATAAGGTCACAGGCACGCTTTACAAGGTAAAGCCCTATACCCGTAGACTTATTATCCGTCCTTCCGTTATATCCCGTATATCCCTTCTCGAAAACTCTCGGCAGGTCCTCGGCGCTTATTCCTATGCCCTGATCCTTTATGTAGACACGGTCATTGAAAAGTTCGATAGTGATCGTGCCCTTCCTGGAATACTTGAGCGCGTTCGACAGTATCTGTCCAAGGATGAACGATATCCACTTCTCGTCGGTTACGATGACAACCGGCTTCGATCCATATGCCATATTGATCCCGCGTCCGATAAACTGCGACGAAAACTTCTTAAGCAGAGCCTTTATCACGGAATCGAGATCCACCTTATCAAAGACGAGGTCGTTGGTCTCGGAATCAAGTCTCATATAATTCAAGACCATATCAACATAATCGCTGATATCGGTCACCGCGTTTTTTATATCGACACGGGTCTCGTCATCCTGGATATTTTCCGCTACAAGGCTTATCGCGGATATCGGGGTCTTGATCTGGTGAGCCCAGATCGTAAAATAATCCACCGTCTCTTCATATCTTATCTGGTCTTTTTCAGTAACATTCTTCTTGTAATCATATTCACGGTTAAGAAGTCTGACATATTCCTTCTCGATCCAGTTGGACGGCTTAAAATCCGTAAGGGGGATATTCTCGTCTTCAAGCGTCCTTAAAAGCTTAGCCTTCCTCGAGAAACTCAGATAGTCCAGAAATCCCGATACGAGAAGCACGAATGCCCACATGATCAGCGCGAAAAAGATGATGCTCATCCTGACATTGAACAGCCAGAAGACAAGTGCCAGAAAAACGAATACGGCAACATTCATGATGATGATCCATCTTTTTGACCGGATGTAATTCAAAAGATCACTCAACTATATACCCCTGACCCTTCCTGGTCGTAATGAAATCCGCAAGACCTACCGCCTCGAGCTTCTTACGAAGTCTGTTGACGTTAACGTTAAGAGTATTCTCATCCACAAAGCACTCATCATCCCAGAGCTTCTCCATAAGTTTCCTTCTGGAAACGATGGTGGCCTTGTTGGCAAGAAGTACCGATAATATCTTGTTCTCGTTTTTTGTCAGCTCGACTCTCTCGCCGTTATAGTTCAGGACCGACTCGGCAGGGATAAAGATTGCTCCGTTATGTTCGATGAGATTGGCATTGGGACCGAAGTCATAAGCTCTTCTTAAGACCGCATTTATCTTCGCGGTAAGGACCTCAAGGCTGAAAGGCTTTGCTATAAAATCGTCACCGCCCATGTTCATGGCCATGACCTGATTCATATTGTCAGAAGCAGATGATACGAAGATAACGGGAACACTTGAGACTTCCCTGATCTTGGTACATCTGTAAAAACCGTTATAGAAAGGCAGATTAACGTCAAGAAGAACGAGATCGGGTTTAAACTTCGTAAAATCACCCATGACATTCTCGAGATCGGAATCGACTGCCACCTCAAATCCCCACTTCTCGATATGCATCTTCATCTGCTTGGTGATAACTTCGTCGTCTTCAACGATAAATATCCTGTACATACACCTTACCTCATATCTTCATCATTATCATTAAACCACACCTTATGCTAAAATGCTCATATAAATTTATTGACAAATAAGGAGCATGATATGCCATCTGCCGATTATCCGGAACATGATATCAATCTTATCTTCGATCATCTTAATGACATCTTATCTGCAGGAGACTCATCAGAGAACGCCCTGGACGAGATGCTGTTCCTCAACCGCCTTTTCGCGGCGCTTCCTGCTGAAGGAGTGGAATATGGAATGAGGTTTCTGCACGGCCACCGCGACCTCCCGTCTTCATGTGACGAGATAATGCCCCTTTATATCCGTTTTGTTAATCTCATAGAGTATTGCGAGACGATAGAAAAGCTCAGGGATATCCCTTCATCGCCGACTACAGAACAGATAATGGAGAGAGTCAGGATGAACTCCTCCCTGGACGAGCTCGAAAAGCCGTTCTGTAAGCCGCTTCTGGGATTTAAGTTCAATAAGGATAACACTTATGATCCTGTCGGTAAGGAAGAACCGGAAAAAGACAACTCTGAAGATGAGAAAAAGGGATCGGGACTTCATCTGATGAACTCGTCCGCCCAGGTATTTGTATGTGATGATATCCTTAAGACATCCCTCTTCTATGAGAAAAAACTCGGATTCGAAGCAGTCCATCTCGATGATGAGACAATGCCTCATATACGTCTTTCACGCGATAACATAGAGATCATCCTTGCAGCAAAGAAAATAGATGAGAAGGTTAAGCCTCTGAGGATATCCTACGGCATCCCTTATGATCTTTATATCTATGTAAGCGAACCGATGCTCCTTCAAAATGAGCTCATCAACTCGGGTGTTACGATAATAAGACCTCTCGTAGATCCCGGTAAGGATCAGGGTACAAACAGGGAGTTCGTTATAGAAGATATTGACGGACGTCATATCTGCTTCTCGCAGCGCGAGTTCATCTGAGGACTTCATACTTCCTTCTTTTTTACCGCGACAGTAGATTTCTCGAGCGAAGGTCTCGGGATCGATACGTCATGACCGCATCCCTGACAGCGGAGCTTGATCTCCGCGCCGGTCCTCATGACAAGCCAGTCCTTGCAGCCGCACGGATGCGCCTTCTTCATCGTAACGATGTCGCCTGATTCGTATTTGTACAAAAAGAACTTATTTGCCACTTAGGTCTTTCTCCCATTGTTGATATCTGTGATTTTATCACTATTTCTTTTAACAGTAAAAAAAGACATAAGAAAAGCCTCCGATAAGTATCGAAGGCATATATCTTAAGTCCTGATGAACTATTACAAACAAACTCAATATTCAGAAGGTCTTCTTATTATCTGCTCTCAAGGACGGACCAAGAAGTGTTCCGTTTTCCTGAGATAAGGTTAAGTACTGCATCGGTCTGTCCTCCCTTCTTTCTTTTATGGTTTTATTATAAAAAACAAAAAAGAAATCAGTATGGCACAAATGTAAACAAATAAAAAATGACAAGTAACGGATCACCTCCCGTATTTATCCAGGGCGAACATCAAAGAATCCCTGATATCATCTCTCAGGTTATAAGGTTCGATTATCTCGACATAATCGGCATACTGCAATGCCCAGAGCCTCATCGCGGAAGGACTTGCCTTAAGAGATACCCGAAGTTCATTCTGATCCCCCTTGATCTCACTGATCGTTATATTCTTACCGAACCATTCGACTATCTGGTTAATGATATAGGGACTTCTGGACACGATCATCTCGATCCTTTCCGGAGCATCGGAATACATATATGGCCTTGCTGCGGTAAAGTAATCCTGAGGAAGTCCCTTCTCGTATCCGCTTACATTCCTTAAAGAGATCGCGGGCTCCTTATTTACCGTCATATTGGTCATATGATCCACCTTATGGAAGACTATGGTCTCGTGATGCGACGAATAGGCCATGAGGTAATAATCCTGATTGTGGAACAGGAGCTGATAAGGGCTTACCGTCTGTGTGGAAGATCTGTGAAACTTCTTATCTTCACCGAACAGATTATAATCATAGGTTATCTGACGCCCGTTTCCGATCGCCTCATAGATAAGCTCGATATTATAAAACAACGCAGGATTATCTCCCTTATCCGTAGTCCCGACAGTGATGATCTTATTGATCTGAGGCTTGAAGTAAGCATTCCCGAGGCTTTGGATCTTCTTTACCAGATCCTCCGAATGAGTTTTATTGATCGTCTTGTTACTCATGACCAGATCTATCAGGAAATGAAGCTCCGCATCGGTATAAGATCTCTCATTAAGATAACATCCTTTTTTCCCCGAACGGATATCATATCCGGCCTCCTTAAGATTAGCGATCTTCTTTGCTATTGCCTTACGCTCCATCTCGATACCGAATTCTTCCTCAAGTCTGTCCGCGATAACTTTCTGTGTCAGAAGATGATCAGCGTCACTGTATTTCTCAAGGATATGAAGTACCCTTAACTGTGATAACATTTTCGGTTCTATATTTGACATACTGTATCCCTCTTATCCGAGTCTGTCCTCTTTATCCCGTATCCTTCTTCTAATGCTGTTTAAATCCCTGTTGTACAGTTCCTCTTTGTTCTCGATGATATAATCCGCTACTCTTTTGATCTCTTCAGATGTCACCTCAGGACTTTGAAGCTTAACCGTATCCGTCGGCGTTGAATAGATAAGATCTCCCGTTCCGAGAAGTGTCACGGCCTTGCCCAGATCCAGGATCATCCTGCTTATTTCTTCCGTTTCCGTCCTAAAGGAGACCCTATTATCGATAAGATCCTTTATACGGCCGATCATCTCTCCTCCCTCTTTTCCTGATCCCGCGATCATGAAACAGATGCCTGCATTCCTTCCGCGCAAGATGACATGTCTGAGAAGATCGATGATATCTTCCCTGCCCTTTATGAGACTTATATCACTGATCACAAAAAGGATATTCGGGACCTGTTTCCCTCTCGAAAACCTGACGCGGCGGTTATAATCCATATAACTTCTGGACTGCCTGTCGTAAAACATGTCGTATCTTGAGGTCAGATCTCCCTTAAGTATCTTCAATGACTCAAAGACCTCATCCGCCGTCCTTAAGACAGGTCTCTTAAGATGAGGGATTTCCGAGAACTCAGAAAAACCGCAATCATCAGAACCCGCGATTATGATCCCGAGATCCCCGGGATCGGCGGAACAGATAAGTGACATTATCGAAGAATAAAGAAATCCTCCGACTTCATTCCTGTCAGAGCCACCGACGATCAGGCTGTCACTGAGGTTCGTTACCGAACGCCTGTGCGTGCCGCTTCCCAGAGGTATCGTCATAAGAGATGAGCGGAAGCGGAAATCCTCAAAGAAGTCGCGGAGCCTGACTTCCGATATGACCCTGTTAGACATCTCGACCGACACTTCCCTCGAAGAAAGATATATTCTCTCGTTCATTATGCGGAATGACTTAACATCCATTCTCTTTCTGATCTCTTCGCTATGGGCTTCAAGATCTCTATATGCCTCATGATCGTTAAGCCTGATCATGTATTCCGAATACGCGGGGCCGCCGTAGAACTTGCTGACCTTCGCTCTTATCCCGAGTTCTTTTAAGATCCGGTTTATATCATCCGAATTCTTCTTAAGTTCCCCGTCACTTATATAGACTCCGTAAGCGGCGCCTTCATCAAGTAATTCCGTTAATTCGTTTCTGCTGTACCTTAGCATTGATAAACCTCCAAGATCTGAATATCTGTCTTACCTTACAGCCTTATGCTAACTCAAGTTATGTACCGTTTTTGGTACACTAGTGTGTTGTTAATACTTTATTTACCTTTATTTACCTTTATTTACCGTTGTTTCATGTAGTTTAGAAATCAAACACACACCCGAAATGAATAGTCGCCCTAAGAAGACTGTCATTACCGTCAAGATGGACTGATCTGTCTGAGACAAGTTCTCTCACAGGCGTTCCGGGAATACATGAACCAAACTGGATTATCCTCTCGGATGATACTATCCTGATCCTTTTCCACTCTTCTTCCGTTCCTTCGTAGTACACATCGGTAAGCGAATTACAGCCCTTAAACGTATCCTTATAGATCTTATGGATTTTCTTCGGGATAGTAATGCACTCAAGATTCCTGCACCCCATAAATCCCTCTTCCGGAATATGCGTGACATTGGAATTAAGAGCTACATCCGTGATCGTAACATTCCCCTTGAATGCATCATCTTTGAAACTTACGACAGATTTTTCCCTGCCTCTGTTATCCGTAGAAGTCTTGGGGAATACCACAAAACTTAAGGTCCTGTCTTCAAGTCTTTCCACTCTCAAGGGAATGTAACGGGGATTAATACCGCCTCCGCATAAATTTATGACTAATCCCTCTGTCTTTCCTTCGTTCCTGATCCTCTTAAGATAATCTTTGTAAACCATAGTTTTACCTCCTGATACTAAAAAAGCATCCGTCGGACCGACGGATGCTGATTATCTGCTTCCATCGATTCAAGCATTAGCACCTTACCCTAAGGCAGGTTGCTGTACGGTCACAGGGCTTGTCCCTCGCGTACTCTTTATGGATAATCTATAAATTATTGTTCTATAAGACTTGCGAACCTGCTATATACATTCCTGATACCGGGATCCAGAAACAGATCAGCCGAATGTCTGATATCATCAGGGATCCCATAGAAGGCTTCTGCAACAGAACATGCTATACAAGTCAATGTATCGCAGTCGCCGCCTAATGAAACCGCAAGTCTTGTTACGTCCTCAAAACTATCACCTTCCAGGAAAGCTGTCAACGCCTCGGGAACCGTTTCCTGACAGCTCTCGACATGACGGTATGAAGGTCTTATCTCATCACATGTTCTCGACAGATCATAGCCGAATTCAGAGATAACATATCCCCTTATCTCCTCCTTGGATCTGCCGTTCCTCGCCAGAAAGATACAGGATGCAACCGATTCGGCGCCCTTGATACCCTCAGGATGGTTATGTGTAACTTCTGAAGTCCACCTCGCAACTTCTCTCGTCCTGTCGATCGTATCATATAGCCAACCGGCAGATGAAACCCTCATAGCTGAGCCGTTACCATAACTTCCATATGGCTTCGTGTTATCCGAGAAAAGCCAGTCACAGAATCTTCCGCCGTATCCCGCACCCGGATACTTACGGCCATATTCCTTCATATATCTGATAAGAAGATCCTTGACGGTATCCTCTCCTGCATCGATGCCTGCTTCGATAAGCGCATTGGCAACTGCTACGGTCATCACCGTATCATCAGTGAATTCACATTCTTCTGTGAACAGGTCAAACTCCGTAGTCTTAGGACTTCTGTCAAACTCAAATCTGCTTCCTATAATATCTCCGATAAATGCACCAAACATGTTCTGCCTCCTTCTTTATGACCTTACAGCCTGATGATATATCAGGGTATGTACCATTTTTCGTACTTTGGCTTGTTGTTTACATTTTGTTAATCATTAAATAGATTTTCCGTAGCAAACTGAACTGATGGCGGTTATAATCTATACAATTACGATCTGTATCGGAGGAAGAAAATATGAAAAACAAAAAACTGATCGCGACTTTCTTATGTATCTCCATGCTCATGGCTTTGGGCGGATGTGATAAGTCCGAAGCGAAGAAAACGGAAGAGGCCGAAGAAAGCAAGACTTCTGAAACTGCTCCTGTAGAAACGGAGACAAAGGAAACCCCCAAAGAGACGGAAAAGACGGAAGAGCCCGAAGACACGGAAGAACCTGAGGGATCCGGCAATGAAACGGGTAATGATAATGATTTAAGCATGATATATTCCGATTTCCGTGAATTTGCGACTGCCTTAAATGACATTAACGGAGATCTGTTGTACGGATTCGGAAAAAACTCTGCCGATCTTTATGACATGCAGTGGGAATATGTCCTTCTCGTTTATTCTGATAATGAGGTCCTGGCATATCGCGATAATAACGGGATCGTCGAATCGGTCGAGCAGGATTACTTCGGTTACAATGAAGAAGAATGGGCACCTGAGACATTCCTTTTCGAGTATGAGGATTTTATGCAATTTCCGTTCCTGGAAGATTTCCCGAATCTTGCAGACGGAGAAAAAATGGTCGATCCGAAGACCATCGATGCCATTCTTCCTGACGGCGGGTACGGCGGACAGCTGCTGGGCTTCTCTTCAGACATGAAATACTTCTACGGCCTTATAGGTCCCGAGAGAACCATTGATAAGACTATGGAAGAGTGCATCGATCTTAAGGCCGGCGACAAAGTCAAACTTGACGGATCAGAGATGGAAGTTGCTTCCGTAGAGTACAGTGAGGACGATAATTCGCAGTGGAAAGGATATGTCATAACACTTGGAGAGATCGACTACGGCGGTTTCCTTGTGTTCATTGGCGTTGATGATAACGGCGATCCTAACGGAATGCTCATATTGGATTCATTTGCAAATCCGACGTTCTCTTATTACAAGCTCTGCAAGGTTCCGATAGCCGAGGATGCCGAGATCTCTGTCGAGGTAAACATAGACGGAGAATATAAAGACATCACGACCGTTAAGGGATCCGAGCTCTCTGATTATATGTCCAAGTGGATCGATGGCTGTCCTGCACTGACAAAGTTTGAAGACGGCGGCGTAAAGGTCAACGGTTACACAATGGTCGGATTTGGTATTCAAGACGGATGGACGGGGGATCCTGCCAGGATAGAAAACGGCGAGCTCGTATATTTTGATCTCATGTTATGGGGCTGACGGCATGAGCATACTTATAAAAGACACCACAAGAGAAGAACGCGAGAAGATCGTCAAAGATTCCATAGGAAATATCTACGGTTCGTGTGACGGATGTATGCCGGGTCTTGCCGAGATCTACCAAGACTACATCGACGGCAAGAAAGAGATCCGTGAGATCAACATGGAGTTCAATGCCCGCTACGTAACTGGCGGCGACGGTCCGACCCGAAGCGGCTGCGGTTACGGCGGCTAGATCTTATGGATTATAAAAGGCTCAGGAATGAACGATCCTGAGCCTTTTTGCTGTCTTATGATCCTGTTGTCATTGGTGTTCCAGGATATCACCCGGCTGGCAGTCAAGCACATCGCATATCGAATCCAGCGTCTCAAAACGGATGCCCTTCATCTTGCCCGTCTTGAGATTCGAGAGATTGACATTGCTCATTCCTACTCTCTCAGCAAGCTCATTGAGGGATATCTTGCGGTCGGCCATCATACGGTCAAGTCTAACTATTATCGCCATAAAGACCCCTCCTTAAGCTATCATGTCATTATCTTCCTGAAGATCGTTGCCGTAAGAAAAGATCTCGGAGAAGATGCCGATCATAACACCCAGGACCGGAACAAAGATATCGAGATTAGCTATATCGATCGTATATATCCCGCCTCGGATAACTACGATAAATACTTCAACACATGAAGGGAGCACGCCTCCTACTATAACGACGACCGCCATCACGCGGAGAAGAGTCACTATCGTCTTATCAAACGGCTTGCCGGTCTTCGTGATCCTCTGAAGGACGGCAAAAAGCAAAAAGAGCGTTACCGACAGGAACAGAGCCTGAAATCCCCTCTTGAGCGAAAAGACTTCGCCCTTCTGAACATAATAGACTATCTGGGCTATAAAGACCCCCACCGCAGCAAGCGCCAGTAAGAACGTGATATTCTTATCAGTCCTTATCTTCTTGATCAATTCCCTGACTCTCAGATCCATGTTATACCTCCTGAAAAGATCGTATTGTCCTTGAGAGGATAATAACACTGTCATTTAAAGTTTGTCAATAGAAATTTAAAGTAATTCTTTAAATTCTTCAATCAACAAATTAAGAACGAGTTTTCGTGACCGGCTACTTCTTTATCTTGAGCGTTCTGAGATAAGCCTTCTTCTCGTCGGTTATACGATAGCTCTCGATCGCTTTTTGTATCGCTTTGTTATGAGCACGGACATCGAGCTTCCTGTTTTCGATAAAAGGAAGGACAGGATCATACTGCTTTGCGAGCGCGGTCGCAAAATACCAGGCGATCATCATGTTCACATAGTACTCGTCGGACCTGACATTTGATACCATCTCGGGATACTTGACGGAGAAGTCCTCATCGAGGAAATGCTCCATCAGCATCCCTACCGCGAACCTGACCGTATATGTGCGGTCTGACTTTATCCACTCCCTGATGCATCCGAGAAGCTCCGACCTGTGCTTTTTGAAGATCTTCGGCGACATCTGGTCGCATGTTGCCCAGTTATCCACATACGGAAGGAACTTCTGAAGCTCTTCCATGCATCTTTTGTAGTCTTTCATCTCCGATATGATAAATGCGTGGAGCTGATCCTCGTCAAAATATCTGTGAGGAAGATCATCCAGGAATTCAGAGATGTCTTCGCGCTTTACAAGGGTCTTCGCCAGCTTTCGAAGGACCGGAGTCCTTATCCCCAATACCTTGTCGGGATCTTTTCCGGGAATGAGCTTGCCTTGGAACTCGGCGTATTTTTGATCCCTGTTTTCGAATAGTTCCTTTTGTATCTCGTCTCTTATCATGGTCTTTATCCCTCTAATCCTTCTTTCCAGGCGTCGATAAGCCTGTCGATAGTCCAGGCTGCATTCGCGGGACTGGTTGAAGGCAGAAGACATGCCCTGACCGATGTCTTCGGAAAAAGATATCTGTCATACATCTTTTCTGCCGTCTTCCCGTTAACGATGATCCTTCGTATCCTTGCATTATCCAGGATAACGGAAATATCGTTTGCCTTAACATCCCTTATGCTCGAATCCGATGACCCGATGATATCACATTCCGAGATGACATCCCACATCGCCAGATGATGAGACAGGACCAGTGCCTTTTTCTCTTCAACGGTTTCCGGGATCTTCTCACCGTAAACACCCGAGAGAACCTTCCAGAATCTGTTCTGAGGATGCCCGTAAAAGAAGTTCGCTTCCCTTGATCTTACAGACGGAAAGCTCCCGAGTATCAGTATCTCGGAATCCTTGTCATATAGCGGCGGGATCGGGTGCTTCTGTCTCATAGCTTGTACTGCATGTAATTTCCGTTCTTTACAAAGCCGAAGTCGGTATAGAGCAGGACTCCCATATCGGAAGCCGTGATCTGAACAAGACCGCAGCCTCGTACTCTTGCTTCGCCGACTACTCTGGATAAAAGTTCTCTTGCGATCCCCATGCGGCGGTGGCCAGGATCAGTGAACATGCTCGAGAGTATTCCCGTCTTTCCTGACGGGCAGCTGAAATAAGGCGGCCTTTCCACTATCGACATCCCGCTCGTTCCAACGATATTATCACCGTCCATCGCGATCCAGGAGACAAACGTCTCATCGGCCATGTGCCTTTTATAGTAGTCCTTAAGAGCCGGAACGATGTCGATATCCTCGGTCGCTCCCTCTTCTCTAAGCTGGCGGATACGCATCTTGATAAAAGTATCCACATATTCTTCGGTCAGTCTTTTGTATATGATCATATGATTCATCCTTTTCGAGAAGTAAGAATATTATACGACAGCTTCTTCGATAAGTTTATTAATGTGTATCTCGACACTGTCAAGAACGTCAACAGGGCAATTGTCCCGGTTCAGCAGGAGCGGGAGCTCGGTGCATCCGAGTATGACGGCTTCGATGCCGTGATCTTTTCTCATCCTGCCGATGATATCCTGAAACTCCTTCAAAGTGCTCTCCTTGACGATACCTTTTTCAAGCTCCTCCAGGATCCTTTTGCCTATGAGGGCTTTCTCTTCTTCATTAGGGACATAAACCCCGATCCCTGAATCCAGGAAGGGCTTTTTCATATAATCCTTCTCCATGGTAAAGACGGTACCGAGAAGTCCGACTTTTTTATACCCCTTTGACAGGGCATATTCCGAGACAGCCTCAGGGATCCCGATCAGATCACATCCGGTCTTCTTCCTTATCTCATCGAATACAATGTGCATGGTGACAGCCGTAAGCGATATCACTTCCGCACCGGATGCCTTAAGGTTATTTATGAGGTCTGTGAGATGATCAGAAAGCTCGTTATACTCTGATCTTTCAACCATACCCCACACTTTACGGAAGTTCACGCTCTCGATCGCTATCTCAGGCATCTCGGAGTTTTCCGAAGCGTCATCGATACGGCCGTTAAGTTCCTTATAATACATCAGCGTCGACTCCGGGCCGGTGCCTCCGACAAGTCCTATCTTCTTTACTTTATTACCCATTTTCTTACCTCCCGCGCCTCTTGCGGCTCGTCCATTTTCGAAGAAGGATAATATACGATCCTTCCAAAGTCAAACAGAAAAAAGGTGCGGTTTTTTAATGTATTCCGATATGTGCGGCCATATCCCCGAAAACATAAGGGCTGCCCCACTTAAATAAGTAAGGCAGCCCGTTGATCCGTATTTACGTTAATGATCAGAAATCGTATGTAAGCCCGGTGAAGTTTACATAAGTATCTGAATCCCTGCCGTTGGAAGAAGCATAGATGCCGATACAGCATCCGACAAAGCCGCCTGCAACTTCAGTCGAGAGGTTTGCTACGGAAGCTTCGCCAAGTTCCTTGCCGCCGCAGAGGACCTTGGTGTTAAGTCCGTCAACTACGATGGAGACAGTAACAGTTCCGGAAGCTTCGGTCTCGCCGATCACTTCTTCCTTGCCGTCCTGGCAAAGGATCATCTTGCACTTGCCGTCGATAACCTCGGCGCGGAGATTATAGAGGTTGTTCTGAAGAAGGATCAAGCCTGCGCTCTCGCCTTCTTTAAGAACTGAAGAATCAAATGTCGCGGAAGACTTGAAGTGGTGATGCTGCTGACGGATTGCGATATAAGATGGGCTGGCAACTGCCTTGATATCGTCCTTGCCGGCCTTGAGCTTTAAGCCCTCGCCGTCGAACCTGAACATGTCATCAGGATAATTACGGAGCATCAGAAATTCATCACCGAGTTCCTTCATAGCCGTAAAGTCATAGGATTTGGCTGTTCCCGGGATAGTCGTCTTGCCGTTTGTTCTGGATGTATAGGAATCAGGATCCTTTGTGGGATCCCACTCAGGAAGATCGATCTCGACCTTCTCCGTAAGCATGCCTACGCCCGGATTTACGACCGGCCACTCGTCTTCCCAGATGAACTTGGCAAGGAAGGTCTCTCGACCCATTGTGGTGAATCTGTTCAAAGGACGTACCGCGAGCATGGTCATGAACCACTCGCCGTTCGGAGTTTGAATGATATCACCGTGGCCTACATACTTGATCGGATAGTCCTTACCGAGGTGTCTGTGAGTAAGGATAGGGTTCTTGGGGTTACCGACATACGGACCCCAGATGTCCTTGCTCCTGCAGATCATGACGGAGTGCTCAGGGCCCGTGCCGCCCTCTGCGTGCATGATGTAATAGTATCCGTTCTCTTTGTAGATATGCGGTCCCTCAGGCCAGATACAGCCCTTCAATGCACCGTTCCATACATTCTTCTTCTCACCTGTGAGCTTCCACTCGTTAAGGTCGACTTCGCTGATATAGATATACCAGTCGCCGTTATACTTGACTCCGTCAGGATTCGGATGAGTTCCGATATAATAGCACTTTCCGTCATCATCGAAAAAGAGCGAAGGATCGATACCGTCAGCATCGACAAGATAATGCGGCTCTGACCACGGACCTTCGGGATCAGTTGCGGTAACGATGAAGTTTCCGCCGTGAGTTACGTTGGTGCAGATAACATAGAAAACGCCGTTAAAGTATCTGATGGTCGGCGCGAAAAGTCCCTGTGAGTGATCGGCACCTTCCAAAGGCAGCTGGGAATGTCTGTTGAGGACATTTCCGATCTGTTCCCAATGAACAAGATCCTTACTGTGCATAAGTGAAAGACCCGGGAAATAAGCAAAAGTAGAGTTACAAAGATAGTAATCTTCGCCGACCGCGCAGATCGACGGATCAGGATAAAAACCCGGCATTATAGGGTTTTGAGCATAGATTG
>Ga0310786_10004469_pt1 | contig 19477 bp, 20 predicted proteins | sample AusTroGonzalo_MG_FD_203881 | JGI IMG/M metagenome (GOLD analysis project Ga0310786, IMG submission 203881) | Bovine rumen microbial communities from tropical cattle in Woodstock, Queensland, Australia - Gonzalo_03 (v2) (version 2) | ecosystem: Host-associated > Mammals > Digestive system >... | reverse complement strand
GGCTGCATCAGCGCCATCGTCAGCTCGGTCAAACAAGCTGTCAGCGTAGGGGATAGATCATGTATGCCCCAGCAGTCCCATCCGGTTCAACGGGTGGGCTTGTCAGTCAGTCGCTTGGTCATTCAAGTCAACTGTCACGCGCCATCGCGGTGCGTGGGAACGTCATGATTATCGCGTCTGCCCCTCGGGGGCCTCAGCATTGCTGGGGCGCCACCACACGGTCGCTTGGTCATTCAAGCACGCGTCACGGTCAGTCATGTCATGGGCTGTGTATTCTACATCTCTCGCGGCGGCTCATCAGCAGCCATCGTCAGCGCCATCAGAAATCGCGCTCGCATAATCGCGTGCGCATCTGTGGTCAATCGGAGGTGTCAGTTGCGTTGGTCGGGTGTGCTTATAGTCGGCCCGTTCGGGCTCATACAAGCGCAACCGTTCAAAGTCCCGGCGGACACACATCGCTCGATGTGGGGGCAGTTCGACTCTGCCATCTTTCTTTTTTTTTGCTTTAGTCTTTTTTTTTCGTTCGTACGACATTTTACTAGTCATCCGAATTCGGTATCGATATCATCCTTTGACGAACTTCACATAGTCCGATTTGCCTTGAGCTTTGATGTCCGATATCATATCCTTCAGAATGGATGCGTCACAGGAAACCACCATGACCTCCAGGCATTTCTGGTCCTGAAGGTGCGAATGCATTTGGGTTTTGATGCAATCCTGATATTTGGCCTGTATGCGTATCATCCACGGGTCCGCATGATTCCCGCGCACGATGATAAGTACGCCTTCGACCACCCCTTCCAAAGAATCCATCCTTTTGATCTCATCCATGGCTGCGATTATGGAGGCCCTGATGGCCTCCGACCTTCCTTTGAGACCAAAAGTTGTCTGGATGACATCCAGATCCTTTGTGTATTCTTCGTTCAGGGAGACGCTTATTATCGGCATGTGATCACCTTAATAACTTTGGCTTTCCATATTCGCCATTGTTATTAACTTATTCCAAATATTTTAATAATAATATATTGAAATTATCTTTATGGAACCGATATTACTGTTCATACTCTATTCAATATTACTTATCGCAGTCTCTTTGGTGGCTGCATATCTGCCGATGGCAGGTCATATGAAGGATGAGCGCGCCCATATGATGATCGCCCTGAGCACTGGTATCTTCATCGGCCTCCTGATGTTCATGCTGATGCCGGAAGGCGTGGAGGAGAGCGAAGAAGGAGGGATAGATGTCCATTATGCGATGATCGCGCTGGCAGCTGGTTTCCTGGTAATAATGGTGGTCGATCATTTCCTGAAGCAGAGGCATATGCTGACCTGCGGATGCGGGGCGCATGATGACCATCATGAGCACAGGCTCGTATCTGCTTCCTCGTTCGTCGGTCTTGCCATCCATGCGGCCTGTGACGGATTGGCCCTGGCAGCGATGTTCATCGCTGGATCGGAGGTCGGCCTGATGGCCACCATAGGGATCTGCATCCACAAGTTCGCTGAGCTCTTCTCCCTATCATCTACGATGCTGATGTCCGATCTGGATAAGAGGAAGGCGATGATACGCCTGGGGATATTCTCTCTGATAACTCCCGTGGCCGGACTGCTGTGCTTCCTGCTGTTCAGCGATATGGAGATGGAGGGCGTCCTAGGGATCCCGCTGATGTTCGCCGCCGGAACTCTGCTGTATGTCACCGCTTGCAACATGGTGCCCGAATCCTTCCACAGGGAGCAGGGGTTGAAACCTGTGGCCCTGGTGCTCATCGGTGTTGCATTGATGTTGGCGGTCGCGTTGCTGTTCCCCCACTCGCACTGAGGGAAGAGTTGATAAGATGGATGGATATGACTGGGTAGTGATCCAATGAGGATAGCAGTCACGTATGAGGACGGAAAGGTATTCCAGCATTTCGGCAGAACAGAGTCATTCAAGATCTATGATGTTGAGGACGGAAAGGTGACATCATCTAAGGTGATCGATAACGGCGGACACTCCCATGAGTCTCTGGGGGAGGTCCTGACCGCCGAGGGTGTGAACGTCCTGATCTGCGGAGGGATCGGAGGCGGTGCGAGGGAAATGATCGCATCGCGCGGTATCAACCTGGTCCCTGGGGCCGAAGGCGACACGGACCGTGTTGTTGAGGATTTCCTCGCAGGTATGCTCAAGAACAATCCCGACTGCCAGTGTGGACACCACTGCCATTGAGCATATCGTCCATCTTTTGATATCGAAGGGGATAGCTTTGCAAGGCGAGATGACCGTCGAGGATGTGGTGGACCTCCTGTCTCCGCTCGATATCAGCTGGAAGGAGCTGATGGGGGAGTATCGCCTCTACCTCGACGGGGCCCAGTTCGGTCTCCTATCGGAAGGCAGGCTCCTTCTCACGATTACGAGTGCCGCGGAGTCCGCTCTTCCGGATGCCGAGAGGGTAAACGTCTATGGGTCCCCGCAGATGATCTCTGCGGAGGGCCTCAGTTCCGATGTTCTTGTGGAGCTCATCCCCAGGATGTGCGAGGAGCTTCCCAAGAGAAAGGCCTGCAGGCTGTATCGAGATCGGTGACGGTATTTCCTGCCCTCATTGGTCAGGACCTCTCGGTCTCGACCAGCGTGCCGTGGGCCAGAATGTATTTTTCTATACCAGGTGGATACAGGGGGAGATGACGTTGGATCCCCTGTTGAAAGGATACTTGCTGATGGTCGCATCGGGAGTCGCCGTGGCCTTAGTTTTCTTCGCCGTGGCCTCGATCCTCGATGTCGATGGATACACCGGGGAGCTTATCTCAACAGGCGGGGTGTTCGCAGGAATCATCGTCGGCGTCATGCTGATGATGGTCCTCAGGAAGCGCAGCCTAACGGGTGTCCGCGGCACCTCCGTATGTTACAAGTTCAGGGATGTTTGCTCCATCCTATCGTACTGCGCTGTCATCCCTACAGTCATAGCTCTGGTGTCCGCGACAGTGCATTCGAGCGGATGGTATGACGATATGCCGCTGATATCGGCCGTCATGATATTCATCTCAATGCTGCTCCAGGCCGTGTTCTGGCATAAGGCGGAGAACATTGGCTCCATGTCCCTCTTCAACGTGCTGTCGTTCGTGGCCCTTCTGATCCTGATGAACTTCTCGTCCCTTCTGGCCATCAACTATGAGGGCTGGGCGATGCTGGTCATCAGCCTGCTCCCCGCATCTTTCGCCGTGATGCTGATGCTGGACTGGGCGTGGTCCGTGGATGTGGCGCTCATTGGAAGTTCTATCTGTGCCGTGGCCTCCACGGCCATCGTGGTCCTGGACGATCCGATGCAGTTCGGGCTGCTGCTGTCCTTCTGGCTCCCTCCGATCCTGCTTCTGGTGGACCGTTACAGCCTGAAAGGTTCATTCCTCATGTCCGAGGAAGAGAAGCTTTTCCGATCACTCCGAGGTGTCCTTCAGGCTCATGCCCTTGGTCTCCGTTCCGAAGGCCAGGATGACAACGGCGACAGCTGCGAACGCTGCTGCCAGCACTGCGAACACCAGGATGAATCCATCCTCCGTTCCGAATGCCGAATAGATCACAGGTACTATGAATGGCGCTATGAATGCCCCTATGCGTCCGAAGGCGGATGCCCATCCGGTACCCGCGCCGCGGACATCCGTAGGATAGACCTCCGGTGTGTACGAGTAGACGCAGCCCCATGCCCCGAGGGCGAAGAAGTACAGCAGACATCCGGCTGCCAGTATGGCGGTCTCCGAGTCGGCGTGGCCGAAGAACCATGAGGCCAGGGCCGTTCCTGCGAAATAGATGACCATGGTGGGCTTCCGTCCGATCCTCTCTATGAGATAGGCGGCGCTGAAATAGCCGGGGAGCTGGGCCAGGCACATGATGACGGTGAACTCGAAGCTCTTTACGATGCTGAATCCCTGATCCACCAGGAGGCTGGGTGTCCATAGGACGAATCCGTAGTATCCGAAGTTGATCCCGAACCAGATCACCCAGAGGACGGACGTGGAGCGAAGGTTCTCATCCTTCCAGAGGAGTTTGAACTCCTCGTACCAAGGCCTCTTTTCAGCTGCAGGCGTTTCGGAGTAGTCCGGCTCAGGTTCGACCCCCGCGGCCCTTTCCAGGTCCGAGACGATCTTCTCCGCCTCGTCCCTTCTGCCGTTGAGTTCGAGGTATCTCGGCGATTCTGGTACCATGAAGCGGAGGAGGGCGGCGAACAGGGCGGGGACCGCTCCGACGAAGAATGCCGCGCGCCAACCGTATTCGGGGATCACAAGGTATGCCACGAGGGATGCGGCGATCCAGCCCCATGCCCAGAAGCTCTCGAGGATCACGACGTTCCTTCCTCTCGATTTGAGAGGGGAGAGTTCGCTGACCAGCGTGGAGGCGGCGGGCAGCTCCCCGCCCAGTCCGAATCCGGTCAGGAAACGGAAGACTATCAGCATCCAGTACTCAGTGGATATCCCGCACAGGAAGCTCCCGATGCTGTATATGAGCAGGGTGGACAGGATCACGGCCCTTCTTCCGATACGGTCCGACATGGCCCCCGACAGGGCGGCACCGACGATCATCCCGAAGATTCCGGAGCTGGTCAGCCAGCTCAGCTGATATTTGCTGAGGTCCCAATCCGTCCCGATCGCGGCGATCACTCCGCTGACCATCCCTTGGTCCATGGCGTCGAACATCCACCCTATCCCGACGATGATCAGGATGGTCCAAGTAGCCTTCGTCATTGGCAAGGATTCCAAACGCTCGGATATGCTGGCCATAATCTATACCGAAGCCTCAGATTATTGCCCCTGTATAAAAACAAGGCCATCCGAGGATGGCAGGCAGGTCAGGCCGGTTCGCCTTTCTTCGATCCCACCATGGATGCCACTATGGTTACGACCAGCACGATGACTATGAATGCCAGGGAGTATATGGTGGGTATCTCTATGAAATCCACGAGCAGGAGCTTCACAGATATGAAGAGGAGGATGGCGCCCAGTCCGTATTTGAGGTACCTGAGGCTGTTGAGGCCGCCCTTGATCACGAAGTACAGCGACCTCAGACCCAGGATGGCGAAGATGTTGGATGTGTAGATGACCAGCAGGTCGCTGGAGAGGGCCAGCACAGCGGGGATCGAGTCCAATGCGAACACGATGTCCGAGAATTCGATGACGATGACGCATAGAAGCAACGGCGTCATCATGAGCTTGCCGTCGACCCTTGTCAGGAAACGGTCGCCATCCAGGGTCGGGGAGCTCTTCAGATGCTTCTTCATGAAGTTCGCGATCTTGCTGTCCCCTTCATCCTCCTTTCCGAACATGGTCTTCAAGGCCGCGTAGGCCAGGAGGATCCCGAAGATGTACATGACGAAGTGGAACTGCATCAGCTCCACGCCCACCAGCATGAATATCAGACGGAAGATGACCGCACCGAAGATACCGTAGAACAGGGCCTTGTGCTGATATTCGTCAGGTATGGCGAACAAGGAGAATATGATGATGAACACGAACAGGTTGTCCACGCTCATCGATTCCTCCATCACGTATGCCGTGATGAACTCGATGCCCCTTTGTTCCCCGTAGCAGAGGAATATGAAGGCTCCGTAGCATATCGCTACCGAGATCCAGATGGAGGTCTCGAGGAGTGCCCTCTTGGTGGGTATGCGCTCCGGCTTGCGATGCAGGACGAGATCGGCTATGACCAAGGCCAAAGCTATGATCACGAAGACGATCCATGCAACCGAGTCATCCAATCCCTCAGCACCTCCTTAAGTGAGTTAGGGTATAGCATCGCTTTAACCGTTTTGGGTTGTTCGTGCTTATTCAAGAGTTAACAAATAAATGTTAAGGCAAGACCTTTTATTGTCGTATGGAATACAAGCTCCCGGATGGGATAGCATGGGTCTAGGCTCACGCAGAAGTAGCGGTAGCTCTAAGGGAATATTAGGTCAATTCACGCCTAAACTCAATACTTTGGACGTGAAGACGGTAATGGAGAAAGGCAAGGAACAGCTCAGCGGGTTAGCTGACAGCTTGAAGAGTGGAATGGAGAAAGCTGTCAGCACTGCCAAGAACTCCGTCGAGGGCAGTATGTCCAAGCGGGGGGATAGCAAACCCCTCTGGGATATCAGCAAGCCTGCAAAGACAGTCGAGAAGCACGAAGTCAAGAGTGGCATTAACAGTGCCATGTCCAATTTCAACAACGTCGCCAGCAGCATCAAGAACAAGTCCGAGGAGGCACACGCCAAGAGTGTGGATCGCAGCCTCGAGAATATGGGGTACGAAGCGGTCGAGCTTCCTGAGGCGGCCAGGGTTTACGTTTCTAAGAAGAGCAATTCGGAGATCTTCAACGAGCCCGAGCCCGTGGAGGAGAAGGCCAAAGATACCTTCGAGCCCGATCTGATCGAAGATGATTCTGTCGACCAGATCGTGGGATTGGATGGAACTCCTGCGACCGACAGAGTCGTGAAGACGCTCTCTCCAAAGGAGCTGTTCGGCAATGTCAGGCGTGGCGGCGCTCCTGAGGAGATCGATACGCACATCGGTTCCCTGGAGGATGGCGTTCTGAAGGAGACACAGGTCAAAGAAGATGCCCAGTTCGCCGAACTGGATGTCGCGGACTCCGTCCCGGCAGAAGAGGTTCCGGAAAACACATCAGGTCATGTGATCGGCGACCCCATGGTCTTCAATTCAGACACCCAGATCTATGATGACGACAGTAGCGATACAACGATCATGATCGTTCCCGGAGAAGGGTCCGATGATGATCAGGATGAAACGGTCGAGACCCCATTCGACCAGACAGCGGGCATTCCGAAGAGTACGACTCCCATTCATACCGCCACCTTCAGAGAGGCCCCCGATGAGATCGTTGAAGAGGAGCCCCTCGTGATGGGTATCAGCCTATCCAAACCTGTGGCGAAGGCCGCTGAGCCTTCGTCTGCAGTACAGGTTCCCGAGCCGGAGTGTGCCGACGATGCCGAGGTCGGATCGGAGCCCATAGGAACGGTTCCTGTGTCTGGGCCGTCCGAGGCCGTACCTGAGGTCCCGGAGCAGGTGCCCGTATCGGTGCTGCACGAGGTCGAATCCGAAATACCGGAGCAGGCACCTGTGTCAGAGCCGTCCGAGGCCGTACCCGAAGTCCTGGAGAATGAACCTGCGTCCGTTATGCACGAGGTCGAATCCGAGCCTTTGATGCCGGAACTAGGTGCCATGTCATCGGAAGCGGATCTCGATGCTCTGTTCGAAGAGGATCTCTTGTCCAAGGACGAAGAGCTCGCTGAATCTCTGCATGCCTACAATATCCTCTTGGACATAGAGGAGGATTCCTACGTCAGCTCCATCCCTTCACAAGATTCAGTTTCTGAAGAGCCGTTGACCGCCAGTTCGATTGAACCGGTCGAGGCTCCCGTTGCCCAACAGTCCGAGTGGGATGCCTCCGACCTTGCCGTCGCGGCGTTCTCGGACTATCAGGGTCTTACTGCAGAAGCCTCCGTCCAGGTCGATGAGCAGCCTGTGAGCGAGATCTCAGATGTTGCCGTCGAGGCCATCCCCGAGAGTCCTTCACATGTTCATGTTCAGCCCGAGTGGGATGTCTCCGACCTTGCTGCTGAGGCATTCACGGATCATCTGGCTACTGTTCCCGATTTCCCTGCCCGCGTTTACGAGCAGCCCGAGTGGGATGCCTCCGACCTTGCCGTCGTGGCTTTCGCCGGCTATCAGTCTATCAGGCCCGAATACCCCGCACGTGTCTACGAGCAGCCCGAGTGGGATGCCTCCGACCTTGCCGTCGAGGCGTTCTCCGATTACCAGGCCATCGTGCCAGAGTATCCCTCGGCTGTCCGCGTGCAACCCGAGTGGGATGCCTCCGACCTTGCCGTCGAGGCTTTTGCTGGCTATCAGTCTATCAGGCCCGAATACCCCGCACGTGTCTACGAGCAGCCCGAGTGGGACGCCTCCGACCTTGCCGTCGAGGCGTTCTCCGGCTACCAGTCCTTGGAGAAGGAATATGAGATGCAGGTCGTCGTTTCATCACTCCCCAAGACCGTAATGGTCGAGGACATCGAATTGATGCCTGAGGAGCGTGTGGATGATGTGACCGCTGCCAGTGAAGGTATCACCGGTAACTTCGCATTCACCTCATCCGAGGTCGAGGATGTCAAGCTGACCGGGATCGACATTATAAACGAGGCTCCCAAGGAGCTTCCCAAGAAGAAGGCACATGTCACTAAGTTCACTTTCAAGAACGGAAAGGTGATGAAGGTCGCCTCTGAGCCAGAGGACTCGGATGATGATGCGATTCCAGAATCCGTTGTGTTCAAGGAGTCCGCATCCAGAGGTTCCAGCCGTTCCTTCGTTAGGGACCTCGGTGAGCAGGTGGTCGCGACCCACGTTGTGAGCGGGATCGAGATCCTTCCGGCCGAGGATGATGTCGAGGAAGAAAGGGTATGCATCCGCGCCTTCAAGACGTCCGAGCCTCTCCCTGAAGTCGAAGAGAGGGCATGCATCCCTGCAGCCAGGAATGCCGAGACCCTTCCTGAGGCCGATGAGAGGGTATGCATCCCCGCAGCCAGGAGCGCAGAGCCTCTCCCCAAGGCTAAAGAGAAGATCTGCCTTCCCGCGGCTGAGGACGAAGAGAGGGCATGCATCCCTGCCGCCAGGACCGTCGAGCCTCTCCCCAAGGCTAAAGAGAAGATCTGTCTGCCTGCCGCAAAAGATGATGAGAGAACATGTCTCCCTGCGGCCGACAATGTCGAGTCCCTTCCCGCGGCCACCGAGACACCCACACTCCCCCGCGCAGAGCCGGTTGCTGCTCTTCCTGCGGCCGGAGAGGGGTTCGACCTGTCCGAAGCAGATTTCGTCGAGACCATCGGAGATGTGAGATTCTCCTTCGCCAACTCATACAAGACATACGGGTCCGTCAGATTCATGTTCTGAACCTATCGGAACGACCAACCTTCTTCCTCAAACCTTTTCGTTTTTCTCGCATTGTCGTTGGATCGCAGAGTCTATACTTTAGTGTGGATGCTGGCAGCTGTCTAAGGTGCTACGGACGTAGCCCTTTTCTATTTTTTTATATAGGGTAAGAAATTACACCTGGATATGGAACTTCTTCTGCAAGTCCTGATCACGTTGACCGTCCTCTTTGCGTTGGCCCGTGTCGGGTCTATTCTATTCGGTAAATTCGGTTTACCTGGGCTGATCGGAGAGATTTTGGTCGGCATCTTGATCGCTAATATAGGCGGCGGAGAATTCATGAAGGATATCCTCGACATCTGGTTCACCTCCTCTGGAGAGAAGAGCGACACATACACTGTCGTCTATATCTTGGCCGAGCTCGGTGTCATGTTCCTTCTGTTCTCGGTAGGTTTGGAGACTAAAGTTAAGGACTTGTTAGGTTCTGGAAAATCCGCGCTCCTCTGTGCGATCCTCGGAGTGGCGTTGCCGTTCGTCGCAGGTCTGGCGCTCGTTCTTGCAGTTGGCGGATACGATCTCAACAGCGCCATGTTCATGGGTGCTGCGATGGTCGCGACATCCGTCGGTATCACGGCCCGTATCATCAAGGACATGAGGCTGATGGATGTGAAGGAATCTCGTATCATCATCGCCGCAGCCGTCATAGACGATGTCCTCGGTATGATCGTCCTCGCCATCGTGCAGGGCATGTCCACATCGGAAGGCGGATTGAACCCCATGGATCTGACCCTCATCATAGTGAAGGCGGTCGCGTTCGTGCTATTCGCCATCGGTATGGCAAAATACGTGGTCCCCAAGATCTACGCGTTCTTCGATGAGAGGAAGAGGAAGATCAAGGCCGCGGGCAAGGTCCCCTATTCGTATAACAAGCTGATCTTCGCCATCATCCTCTGTTTGGCCATGTCCGCCACGGCAGAGTATATCGGTCTCGCAGCGATCATCGGAGCATTCCTGGCAGGGATGATGATCGCCGATTATGCTTGGGAATGGGAGCTCGAGCACAAGGTGGAGGCCATCACGTCCTTCCTGATCTCCTTCTTCTTCATCAACGTCGGTCTGCAGGTGGACATCTCCGCGCTCACCGATGTCGGTACCATAATCCTCATCGTCGTCGTCATACTGCTTGCGATGGCCACCAAATTCATAGGATGCGGATTGGGTGCCAGATTGGGAGACAAGACCATCGACAAATCCTCCTTCAGCATCATCGGCGTCGGTATGATGCCCAGGGGCGAGGTGGGTATCATCATCGCCTCCATCGGATTGAACGCCGGTGTCATGAGCGGGGATCTCTACACGGTCGTGGTGATGATGTCCGTCATGACGACAATCATCGCACCGCCGATACTGTCCGCTCTCTTCAAGAAGAAGTATTCAGAGGAATACACCATAATGCCGGAGGATGGGATCTGATCCTTCCGGTCCTGGGACCCACACTTTGATTTCCAGGGGGCGTCTGTCAGGCGCCTCCTGTTGAAACTCTTTATATCGTTTATTCGACATTTTTCCCTGTTAGTGAGCCACCATGTTGACTGATGTGAGTATCGGCACCATCTCCGATTTCAACGATCTGTTCTGGATGATACCGTTCGTTCTGATCGTTGTCCTCGGTATAGTCTCCACAGTGAAGCTCAGGGGATTGCAGTTCACTCAGCTGAGGGAGATGGCCAAGGTCACATTCTCCGTCAAGAAGGGTGCCCTGGATGAGGTGACGCCGTTCCATGTATTCTGCGTCAGCATGGGCAGCCGCATAGGTGTCGGCAATATAGCGGGCCCGATCACCGCATTGCTGATAGGGGGCCCGGGAGCGATATTCTGGATGTGGGTATTCGCATCCCTCGGGGGAGCGACCAGTTTCGTCGAGACGACCGTAGGTCAGATCTTCAAGAGCCGCGACGAGGAAGGGAACTTCATCGGAGGGCCTGCCCACAATGTGGCGAAGGGCCTGGATGCCAAGAGGTTCGGTATTATCGTGGCGGCGATGATGGTGGCAGTATACATCGGTGGTTTCGTTCTCTCCGAGATATCGACGATCTCGACCGCCTTCGTCGCGGCCTACGATTTCGAATACAACAATCTGGTAGTTGCGCTCGTCCTTTCCGTCCTCGCTATCCTGACGGTGATGGGAGGTTTCAAGCGCGTCGCTCAGGTATCCGTCGTCATCGTCCCGTTCATGGCGGTGGCATGGATAGTCATCTGCATAGTGTCGATCCTGATCAACATCAACGGTCTGCCCGGGGCCATCGGGTCGATCTTCGCATGCGCGTTCAACGTGCCGGCTTCGGTCGGCGGCGGTGTCGGTGCCATGCTGACGATAGCGCTCAGGAGGGGCATATGGTCCAACGAAGCGGGGGAGGGGACCATCACCAACATCTCGTCCTCGGCGGATGTCCCGCATCCTGTCAAGCAGGGGCTGTCGCAGTCCATCGGTGTGCTGTTCGACACGCTGATAAGCACCCTGGCCGCACTGGTCGTCCTGAGCTATGCCGACTATGACTCCATCCTGGCGCTCGGGATCACCGATTCCATGCCCCTGATGGAGTACGTCCTTAGCATGACCTATGGCGGTATCGCTCCTACGCTAGTGTTCTTCTTCATGTTCCTCTTCGCAATAACATGCTTCATGGGCGACTACGTCATCGGGGAGAACAACCTCAAGTTCATAACGACCGACAGGCGGGCCAAGATGGCGCTGATAGTCATCACTGTCCTGATAGTCTTCCTATCCGCGTTCTACGGTTCGGACGGGCTTTATTCGATAATGGAGTTCCTCCTGGGCGTCTGCGGTATCATCAACTGTTACGTGATGTTCAAGCTGGGCAGGCACGCATGGGAGGCCTATGCGGACTATCGTCGGCAGAAGGCAGAGGGCATAGAGGACCCGGTGTTCCACAAGAGCGCGCTGTCGGACCCGTCCGGTGTGACCGAATGGGATGATTGATACTTGATATCGCGAAGATTCCAGCGGAGTAGGCCTAATCGCAACGGAATGGAGAGCCCAAGCTACAATCATCTATCTTACAGGCCCGTGAATCTTTGATTATAGACGATTCGGGATCAAATGGAGAAAAATGCGGTTGCGATCTCCACGATGACGATGACGGCGATAGCGACTCCTATGACCGCGTAGGGGCTGACCTTGAGACCCTTCTCGTTTTCGACGTCGAAGTATCTCATCAGACCTGCGGAGGATTGGAATCCCGTGTCGTTCTTCTTTGCCATGGATGAGCGAATCAAGGGGAGATATAAAAATACTGCCATGAGGTCCGGCAGACCCATTTCGTCACCCCATGCTCACAAACCTTTTTTATTATACGATAATAGCGGGCATCGATTAGAATGCACTGGGCAGATGTAATTGGGAAGGAAGTGGCAGATACCTGCGAGCACCCGCTGATAGCTACGGGGATCAGCCCTACCGGTATCATCCACGTCGGCAGTTTGAGAGAGGCGATCACCGGGGAGTCGATCCGCAGCGCGGTCGCTTCCAAAGGGAAGAACGTCAGGCTCATCTACCTCATAGATTCCTTCGATCCGCTTAGGAAGAGGTACGAGTTCCTTCCGGAGGAGTACGAGAAGTATGTAGGCATGCCGATATGCATGATCCCCTGCCCCTGCGGTACGCACAAGAACTATGCCCACCACTTCATCCAGCCGTTCCTGGATGCGGTGAATTCCCTCCAGGTCAACTGCGAGATCGTGTGGACCCACGAGCTCTATGCCAACGGGGACTTCGCCAAATGGATCGACATGACCATCAACAGGAGGCAGGAGGTCATACAGATCCTCCACGAGGTCACCGGCAAGGACGCCGATCCGAACTTCTCGCCCTACGACCCGCTCTGCCCTAACTGCGGTCGTTTCTGCAAGCCCAATTTTGATACCTACGAGTTCCCGTTCCTGGAGTACAGCTGCAAGTGCGGCTCCAGCGGCAAGGTGGACATCCGCAAGATGGAGGGCAAGCTGAAATGGAGGCTCGAATGGCCTGCCAAGTGGATGATCTTCGGGACATCCGCCGAACCCTTCGGGAAGGACCATGCCGCGGCCGGCGGTTCGTACGATTCGGGCAAGAGGCTGGTCTCCGAGATATTCGGAGGCAAGGCCCCCTATCCGATACCCTATGAGTTCGTGCAGCTCAAATCCGGAGGGCAGATCGTGCAGATGCACAAGTCCCTCGGAAGCGCCGTCACCGGACTGGATGCGATCAACATGACCCCTCCGGAGGTCCTGAACTACATCTTCCTGAGGTCCCAGCCCAACAGGGCAATCGACTTCGACTATGGGATGGGGCTCCTGGACATGATCGACGAGTACGACAGGATGGAGAAGGCGTACTTCGAGAACGAGTTCACCGAGGCCGAGGAGAACAATGTGGCGGCATACGTCCTGGCCCAGCACAACCACGTACCTCCTCAGCTGCCTCTCCAGATCCCTTACAGGCATCTCGTCAACGTCGTGCAGATGGCGAAGGATTTCGACTCCGTGCTGGAGATCCTCGGGAGGACCGAGGACATGTCCAAAGCGACCGAATTCGATATCGCCAGGCTCCGCACGAGGGTGGACTGCATCAAGTTCTGGCTGGCCAACTTCGCGCCGGACAACCTCAAGTTCGCCATCCAGGACGCGGTCCCAGAGGGGATAGAGCTCAGCGCCGACGAGAAATCGTACTTCAAGGCCCTGGCCGTCAGGCTCAAGGATGACGCTTGGACCGCGGAGTCCATCAACGCCGCCGTCACGGAGACGGCCAAGGATTCGATAGGCAACAAGGGCGCCTTCAAGGCGATGTACAGGATCCTCATCGGCAAGAACATGGGCCCCAGGCTCGGGCCGTTCCTCGCGAGCATGGACAGACAGTTCGTCCTTGACAGGCTGGAGCAGGCATCGCAGTGATTCCTAAGGCTAATCCTCATGCTTTTATCGTAAAATCGGGATGCGGGTTCCATGGATAAGGATGAGAGGGTATCGCTCGCCGCGATCGCCGGCGGAGTGCTGATGGTCGTCTCGTTCATCGTGTACATATTCGTCCCGGAGTCCATCCTCCTGTTCACCTTCGCCCTGGGCGTGGTGCTCCTCATCGGCGGCTATACATACATGTGCATCCGCCTGAAGAGGCTCGACGCGGTCGCAGATTCCCATGAGGAGGTCGTTGTCGACGGGTCGGAGCCCACCATAATCTCTCTGGACGGCGAATACGCACCCTTCGACGACAGCACCCCCGAGGGCGAGCCCACAGTCCAAATCCTGGAGTAAGTCGATGCCGGCACTGAACGCCCATATTCTGTACCTTTTCTTCGATTCCGCCAACATGCACCGGTGGAACGACCATCTCAGATCGGTGGATCTGACCGAGATGGACAAGCAGGCCCATAAGGCGGCCATCTCCTGGATACTCGGCAAGTTCTAGGAGAGGGAGGGCAGGGCCGTCGACTGGCGCAGGCTCATCGAGAATCAGATGTTCTCCTTCATCCAGCGCGCTGTGCTCACGGACCTGAAGCCCCAGGTCTTCCACAAGATCTCCCAGGACAGGAGGGACGAGGTCAACGATTTCGTGATATCCGAGTTCGACAGGCTGATACCCGATCCAGATCCGGATTTCAGGCAGAGGTTCGTGGGCTATCTCCGTTCGGACGAGAGGTCCCTTGAGGACGACATCATCCGTGCGGCCCATTATCTGGCCACCCGTTGGGAGTTCAACCTCATCTACGATTCCAACAGGTCCCTCTACGGTATCGATGTCACCAGACGGGAGATCGACGAGCAGATAGAGCAGCATCGGGACCTGGCAGGCATAAGGGAGGCCATAACCGACCGTAGCGGCGCCTTCAACTTCATAGACCTTATCGGCCAGCTCAGATTCCAGCAGCGCTGGGCGAGGACCCCTCGCATCCCCAAGACCACGGTCCTGGGCCACTCCCTTCTCGTGGCCAACGCCATGTACCTCCATGATCTGGATGCGGGGGTGTCCGACAGGCAGATGTATAACGATTACTACACCGGTCTGTTCCACGACCTGCCCGAGGTGCTGACGAAGGACGTCATCACGCCCATTAAGGTCAACGTCTCCGGCCTGGCATCGGTCCTGGAGGGCTATGAGCGGGACCTCGTGGAGGAGAAGATACTCCCTCTCCTGGACGAGGGATGGCGTGACGAGTTCAGATTCATGGTCTTCGACCCCTTCAAGGATGTGGAGAACGGTCCCTTCGGCCGTCGCAACGGCTACGACCTGAAGACCTGCGACAATCTGGCCGCATACATGGAGGCCCACATCTCGATATGTTACGGGGTCAGCTCCATGACCCTCAAGGACGGGGAGAGGGACATCCGCGCCAAGCTCTTCGGGAGGACCAAGGGTGTGGATGCCGAGAGGATCATCAAGGATCTCGAAGCGATGCGTATTTGACTTCCAGATACCATACGGCCCCCATGAGGAAGGATCTCGGAGTCAGGCCGGTCATATTCCCGGAACCCGTTCTGATCATAGGCACATACAATGCGGACGGTACGCCCAATGCCATGAATGCGGCTTGGGGCGGCATCCATGAGGATACGGAGATAAGCATCTGCATCGATCCCGGACACCGGACCGCAGAGAACATCAAGGCGCGCAAGGCCTTCACCGTGGCCTTCGGCACCCTCGAGACTGCGAAGGGCTGCGATTACGTTGGGGTTGTCTCGGGGAACAACGTCCCCGACAAGTTCGCAAGAGCCGGGTTCCATGCCGAGAGGAGCGATAAGGTGGATGCGCCGATCATCAAGGAGCTGCCTGTCCGTCTTGAATGCACCCTCAAGAGCTATACCGACAGCAACTGCGAGTGCATCGGTGAGATCGTCAATCTGAGCATCGACGAATCCATCATGACCGACGGCTCCGTCGACATGGGGAAGTATCATCCGCTCGTTTTCAACGGAATGAGCCGCGAGTACCATGTATTCGGCGAGAAGGTCGGAAAGGCCTACGGAATAGGCATGGAACTTAAATGAGAAATGCGGGGGCCACCCCCCGCTTAAGGAATCAGTGTTTTCTGTCGATTACTTCCTGGCCCCTCATGTAGGGTCTCAGGACATCGGGGATGGTGATCGTACCATCCTTGTTCTGATAGTTCTCCATGACCGCGACGATGGTCCTGGGGAGCGCAAGACCGGAACCGTTGAGGGTGTGCACGAACTCGCTCTTCAGATGGGGCTCGGGTCTGTATTTGATCCTGGCCCTCCTTGCCTGGAAGTCGGTGAAGTTCGAGCAGGACGAGGCCTCGAGCCAAGCGTCCTTTCCGGGAGCGTACAGCTCCAGGTCGTAGCATTTGGAGCAGGAGAAGCTCATGTCCCCGGTGCAGAGAAGGAGAACCCTGTATGGCAGCTGGAGGCCGTTAATGAGGTCCTCAGCATTCTTCCTCAGCTCCTCCAGCCTCTCGTAGGATTTACTTGGCTCAACGAAGTTGACCATCTCCGTCTTCCTGAACTCGTGGACGCGGATGATGCCTTTGGTGTCGGCATGCTTCCCGACTTCGCGCCTGTAGGAAGTCAGGTTCGCTGTGTAGTAGATGGGGAGCTGAGACCTGTCCAGGATCTCGTCCTGAAGCAGGTTGGTGATGGGGACCTCCGCCGTGGGGTTGAGGTACATATCGTCCTTTGCCAGGTAGTACATGTCGTCCTTGAGGTTGGGGTATTGGCCGGTACCGATGACTGCCGCCTTGTTGATGACCGCGGGGACCACGAGCTCCGTGTATCCCTGGTCCTTGTGGACATCGAGGAAGTAGTTGATGAGGGCACGCTCTAACCTGGCACCGTCGCCCTTCATGACGTAGAATCCGCTGCCGGCGACCTTGGTCCCTCTGTCGAAGTCGATGATGTCCAGATCCTCCGCGAGCTCCCAGTGCTCCTTGGGCTTGAAGTCGAACTTCCTCTTCACGCCCGCCTCGTAGACGACGACGTTCTCCGTGTCATCCTTTCCGATCGGAACGGATTCATGTGGGATGTTGGGGATGTTGAGGACGCAGTCCTGCCTTACGGCCTCGAGCTCGGACATCTTCTCGTCATTGGCCTTGATCTTGTCCCCGACCTTGCGCATCTCCGCGATCTTGGCATCCTTCTCCTCGCCCTTCTGCATCTTGGAGATCTCCATGGAGACATCGTTCCTGACCTTCCTGAGACGGTTGTTCTCGTCCGTGAGGGCCCTCCATTCGGAATCTGCCTCGAGGAATCTGTCCAGGATGGACTCGTCTCTGTTTCTGTTCCTGATCATGGTCCTGATCTTCTCGGGATCTGCTCTGATCACATTGACGTCTAGCATTTCATTACCTCAGAATTTCTTTTGGGAGAGCGATGTCCATGTCCTCTTGTCTGTGACTATCAGGACACCGCCGCGAACGTCCACTATGACTGCGCCGGTGGCCTCAGATATGGCTTCGGCGGCCCCCTTCGCCCCGTCATCGGAATTGGAGAGCACCTTCACCTTGATCAGACGGTTCTTCTTCAGTTGAGCGGATATCTCATCGTAGATTCCCTGGTCCAGTCCGTCCTTTCCGACGTGGACGGTGGGGGTGAGGTCGTTCGCGCGCCTGATGAGTTCCTTCCTGGCATCTTTCTCCGTCATGTTCTCTGCTCCCTTAAGTACGGTATGCGCTTCACCTCTCCGCATAGGTCGCATCTGATGCATACCTTATGCTTCGAAAGGCGGACAGTGCAGCTCATGCCCGGCACCAGCGGGGCATGGCATCCTTTGCAGTAGCGCCTGTCCTTCGGCATCTTCACGCGAGTCTTGCCGCTTATACCCCTGGCGATGTCCACGTATCTCCTGGCCCTGTCCTCCCGGCCGTTCCTGAGGGAGTCCTCGGACATGCGGAGGAGGCCGTCTATGCGTTCCGCCCCTATCTCGCGGACAGTGGCGTTGGGTACGCGGCGTGACATCGGTGCACCTATGAGGGCTCCCACATCCGCCGCAGTATAATAATAATTCTCCTTTTCGTGCGCGGGAGAGGTGTCAGCGGAGGATCAGATCACTGGCAGCAATGATAGCAGGAATTCGCGAATGTCCTGCTCCTCGCCCTCGAAAGTTTGATCGGTGTCCGCATATCTCTGGAACAGGAAAAGGGCGTACTCGTGGAATGCCACCATGCATTCGTCCCAGGAGGATTTCTTGACATTGATGCCCAGCTGGTCATTCCTTAGGGACCAGATGTCGGTCTGGGCGTTGTATCCTGCTTTTCCGATGAGCGGGTTGAGGAGCTCCCTGTCACCGTCCTTGGTGATGATCTTGAAGAATTTGAGGTCGGACAGATAATAGCATCCTGTCACCCTGTCGATGCTGGCAATATGTCCTTCGGCGTTCCTCTTGACATGGCCGGTCAAGATGACCGGACCAGCTTCCGCGAAGGTGGGGATATCCGAAGGATCGATGTTCCTGCTGAACCCAAGGGGCACCAGATATCTGTCGTTCGTCAGGTACCAGCGGTTCTTTCTGGAACCATCCTTCTGGACGACCCCGATGGCACCGGACACCTCATCATCCTTCATAGTGTAGGCGAGTATCCTCTCCCTGTCGAGGTTCCTGAAGGTCTTCACATCGTCGGGGGTGCCGTACTCCAGGATGTATCCCTGAAGATGATCGTTGAGGTCTATGAGGTCCTGGGCTATCAGGCAGCGGGAGTCCTCATCCTCGAATCTGTCGGTCATCCACGATCCGACGGCACCTTTGCCCAGGAAATCCAAGGTCTCGCACAGAGACGTCATGGCGGATTCCATCGCATCGTCGTTGCCTTCGGAAGGTCCGGTCCCCATCCCGTAATCATCGCTTCCGCCGATGGTGAGCTCGAATTTCTTCTTCAGCTGTTCGGGGATCTCGTTCTGGATCCGCAGAGCGGTCCTGACGTCGGTGCACCCAATGTCCATTAGCAACTTCTGAACGTCGACCATGATCTGTCCTGCCACGGCCACCGGAACACCAGACCTGCTGGTCGGGTCCGAAGGTACCACCCTGAATCCAAATGAGCGCATCGGGACTGTATCGGGGCCGGAGATAATAAACTATCTCGGTTACCGAACAGAATTGGAATCCTGTTCAAAAACTTCGACCTGTATCGTTCCCCGGGCTCCATCAGAACAGGGCCTGATTGTTGTTTGACGGTATCGCTCGTCCATGCTGGGATTTGCGGATCGGACGAACAGGCCAAGTGATCGAGGATACTTTCATGTTGCTTGTTGGGAGCTATGTGCTTTAGAAGAGGCTGGTTATGTTGGGATGCAGTCTCTTCTCAGCGCCTGCTGGGTCTCGGCGAAGTCGCGGATAGGTGCAGTTTAATACTTTGTACGTTATGGCCAGACTAGAATCGGTCATCCTCGGAATAAGGAATTAGGGGCCTGAAGCCGAGCAGGAGCGGTTCCATGCAATGAGAGGTCCGTCAGACCCGTATCAGGGACGAGGTCTGACATGAATACCTGAGGATTTTTCGACATCTCCTTCGCAAGAAGGCAAACCCGGGTTCAGTGACCCGCCAGTTGCAAAAAGGAGAAATGAATTATGAACACAAAAGGAATGAAA
>Ga0310786_10004465_pt1 | contig 19481 bp, 23 predicted proteins | sample AusTroGonzalo_MG_FD_203881 | JGI IMG/M metagenome (GOLD analysis project Ga0310786, IMG submission 203881) | Bovine rumen microbial communities from tropical cattle in Woodstock, Queensland, Australia - Gonzalo_03 (v2) (version 2) | ecosystem: Host-associated > Mammals > Digestive system >... | reverse complement strand
AAACCGTGATCGCCGAAAAGCACGAATACAATAAATCCCGCCCATACAGGCACGGCGGGAAGAAGCTTTGATCGGGGGCGCGGCATGGACGACGAAAAAGCATTCGTCCGAATGTTGAAGGAAGCATACGGCGACGCGATCCAGAAGGCCGACGGGGGGGTTATCACGGACGCACAAGCCGCCGCCGCTATTTACGGAGATATCCGGCTTCGGATCGCAAAAGAGCATGAAACCGGATACGTCAAGAAGATCATAAAGAAGCGTCAAATCGCCGTGCAGATCATTCTTGATCTTGTCAAGGAATACGACGTTAAAGCAATCGAAATTTTCAATAAAAGGACGTGGGAACAATGACGATGTATGAATTCATGGTAAATGCGTTTTATCTGCTTGTGGGCGTGATCTGCTTGTGCGTCGCGCTGGGCGTGGTAAACGCTTTTATTGTTGCCGCGATCCGCGCTTACAGGAAAGGAAGGAAAAATCGAAATGGCACAAATTCATATTGACACGAACGATCTTCATATCGCGGGGCGCTGCTTGGGGTACGTCCTTGCGGAGTTTGTCGAGGGCTTCAGAGAAGGCGCAAGAGCCTATTTCGCCGATCTGGAAAAGGTTATGAAAGAGGAAGCCGAAAAAGAAAACGCTTCCGACGGCGACGATCCGGCGGGAGCGGAATAAACAAAAAAGGAAGCGTCCGGCGTGACGTTCCGGGCGCTTCCTTTTCCGATTGCAGATTTGCAAAAGGGCTATTCAACATATGAGCATTATAACAGATAATGCGCGCCTTGTCAAGAAAGGGCTTCAACATGAAAAGAGTAAAACGCCGGACGTTTTCGGGCGTTGTATGCGAACAAGAGGTTTACAACGTCGCGGATCGGACGCAGCTAAAGGACGCGAAGCCGCCGCGCCCGCGTTTCAAAAGCGAAGAAGAGCGGGAGCGGCACAAAGTCGAGATCAGCCGCCGGAAGCACGCCTTATTATTCAACGAAAACTTTTCGCCCGCGTCCCTGTATTCAACGCTGACGTTTGACGATGAAAACGAAGTACACAGCGCGCGAGAATGCCGCAAAATCCGCGATCTGTATGTCCGCCGCTTGAAATACGCATTTCCGGACGCGGTTATATTCGCTTATTACGGACAGGGAAAGACGACACACAGATACCATTTACATATTGTATCGAACGGCGTTCCGGAAGCAGCGATCCGCGAAAAATGGGGCTTCGGCGAGGTTTGCCGGATTGAACACTTGCGGGAACATTGTTTTTATGACGGCGTGGATCACGGACAGGATTATACCGGGCTTGCAAATTACCTTTTCAATCATTGGAAAAAGGAATTCGGCGGGCATAGATGGAAACAGACGAAAAACGCGCGGAAGCCGGATCGGGAGAAACCGACGCTTGCGATCCGCGAATATTCGGAGAAAACGCCGCCCGTCGCGCCGAAGGGATACTTCCTTGTTGAAACGAAAAAGACGAAATACGGATATATGTACTTCAAATATGTGCGCATTCCGGAAAAACCGGAAAAGCGCACGCGGCGAAAGCGGGATTGATACCTTTTATATATAAATAAGAAGCTGGCGCGGGGCAGCTATTAAAAAGCCTTGTAGATGTGTAAAGTTTGACGACGAAGAAGCCAAAATCGGATATTGAGCGCTTCCGGGATCGGGAACGCTTGATAATAGATCGCCGGAAATATGATCGGGAGGGTATAGCAATGGCAAAAAAGGACAAAGAACAGATTTCGCCGGAATTAAGGGAAGCGATCTTCGACGCCGCCCGCGCCGGGGCGCTGGAAGCATACGGCGACGCGGGCGGGTCGTATATCAATTACTTCAAAGCAATGGAAACGCTGCTTTACAATTTCCGCAAGCTGGCCGCGCTTGTCGAAAATGAAGAAGCGTATTGCGAAGTCGAGTATCACAGAGGGAAAAAGACTTTCGCCCATGCGCCGACGGCAACGGGGTACGTTTCCAGAAAAACGGAAGAAGAGCTTGCCGAAGAAATGCGGGAGGAAAAAGAAAAACAGTATCAAGAAACGCGCAAAGGCTTTGAACGGCTGGAACGCGCAATATCCCTTTTTGCGGATCAGCGGGAATTTACCGTTATCCGGCTATACTACTTCGGGGAGGATATCAACGGCAATCCGCGACAGGATCGCCGCGCTTTGACGTGGCCGGAAGTCGCCGACATGATCGACGTTGACGAAAAGACCGCGCGCAGATGGCGAAACAAGATCGTAAACGACATGGCGGTATGTATCTTCGGAATTCCGGCGGCGGTCAATGCCGGGACTTTCCGCGTCCAGAATTCAAAACAAGGGTAAATCATGCCCGGATCGCGCCCGGATCGCGCCCTTGACTATGCCCGTTTTTTATTTTATACTTGCTACGATGAAATTTTCATAAATCAAGCACGCGCCTTTCCGCCCGTCCGGAAGGGCGCTTTGCTTTTGCCGAATAATACCGCTATGCCATACAGGAAGGTTACATACACAGAGCAGATATTTTATATCTTGCGATACTGGATCAAAGACAGGGTATCACGAAACAGGGGGAGCGGGTGCAGCGTGAAGCCGTGGGCGGAAGCATTTTACAAGGGCGACGCTTGGCAAGCTTGCCGCGCTTCATTCCTTGCGTCGAAAGGTTATCTTTGCGAAAGGTGCAGCACGCCGGACGATCCAGTCGTCGCGAAGATTGCGCATCACAAAATATACTTGAACGAAAGAAACGTACATGATCCGAAGATAGCCTTGTCGTTTGAAAATCTGGAAGCGCTTTGTCAAGATTGCCACAATAGGGAGCATCACAAAAAACCGGGGAAAAGATATTCATTCGACGAAAACGGGAATATCCGTCCGCGTTGAGATATCCCCCCCTATTCGACGAAGCGGGGCATACCGAGGGAGACCGAGGCAAGGGGAATAATTTTACTCCGCGAGGGCGCACATAACGGGTGTACATCGCCAAGGGGGTGTAGGTAGAGCCGAAAAGGGGGGCTTGACTTATGGCGACAAAGAAGGACTTAACGAAAGAAGAAAAGATCAAGCGCGAGTACAACAGACTTCGCCGAATTTTCAAAGACATAGGCGAAGGAAAGTTTAAGACCGTCGAAAGCTTGATCCGCAACGCCGCGTTTATGGCCGTTTCGCTGGACGAACTGCAAGAGCAGATCAACGCCGAAGGTTACGTCGTCGAATATCAGAACGGCGCAAATCAGAGCGGGACGAAACAGTCGGACGCGGTTAAAACGCATATCGCTATGACGAAAAATCACGCCGCGATCATCAAGCAGCTTTGCGATCTTGTCCCGCCCGAAAAGAAGAAAGAAAGCCGCTTGCAGGCGCTCCGCGACGAATGACCGCGCCTTACGCAAATTACATCGTCGAGTATTACGACGGCATAAAAAACGGGCGGTATGTCGTCGGCAAGTGGATACGGCTTATTTACGAATACGTCGTCGCTGGCCTTCAGCGCGGCGATTTCTTTTTCAACGCGAAAAAGGCAAACAAGGCGATCCGGTTTATTGAAAATTTCTGTCACCATTGCGAAGGGCGCACAGACCTTTTGAAGCTGGAAGTATGGCAGAAAGCCGCCGTTTCGCTGATGTTTGGAATTGTCGAAAGCGACGGAACGCGGGTATTCCGTGAAGTGTTTGTCGTCATAGGCCGAAAGAACGGAAAAACGCTTTTCGCGTCCGCCGTGATCGCATACATGGCGTATCTTGACGGAGAATACGGCGCAAAGATTTATTGCCTTGCGCCGAAGCTTGAACAAGCGAATATCGTTTACGATAACTTCTTCCAGATGATAAAGAAAGAGCCGGAATTATACGAACTTGCGAAAAAACGCCGTTCCGATATCTACATCGACGACACGAACACGGCTATAAAGCCGCTTGCGTTCAATGCGAAAAAGTCGGACGGCTTTAATCCGCATTTGGTCGTAAACGATGAAGTCGCGTCGTGGCGCGGCGATCCGGGCTTGAAACAATACGAAGTTATGAAGTCGGCGCTTGGCGCACGCCGTCAGCCGATGATCCTTTCAATATCGACGGCGGGGTATGAGAACGACGGCATATTCGACGAACTTATGAAGCGATCCACGGCGTTTTTGAAGGGCGGGAGCAAAGAAAGACGCTTGCTTCCGCTGCTTTACATGATCGACGACGTGGAGAAATGGAACGATTTAACGGAACTACGAAAGAGCAATCCGAACATGGGCGTATCCGTTCACGAAGATTTCTTCCGGGAGGAAATCGCCGTCGCGGAACTGTCAATGTCAAAGCGGATCGAATTTCTGACGAAGTATTGCAATATCAAGCAAAATTCTTCCGTCGCGTGGCTTGATTATACCGTCGTCGATAATTCCGGCGTTGAAGCGCAACTTGAACAATTCCGGAATTCTTACGCCGTCGGCGGGATTGACCTTTCGCAAACAACAGACTTGACCGCCGCTTCTGTCATAATCGAAAAGGGCGGCAAGCTTTACGCCTTCGTTCAATTCTTCATGCCCGCAAACAGGGTTGAAACGGCGCAAGCCGTCGAGGGCGTGCCGTATGATATTTTCGTAAAACAAGGGCTTGTGAAGCTGTCCGGACTAAATCACGTCGATTATCACGATGTATTCGACTGGTTTATGATGTTGCGCGAAACATACGGAATTTACATCTTGAAAATCGGATATGACCGCTATTCGGCGCAATATCTGATTGACGATCTTTCCGGCGTGGGCTTCCAGATGGACGATGTATTTCAAGGCGAAAATTTAACGCCCGTCATGCGAGAATTTGAAGGGATCATCAAAGACGGGGATTTCAAGATCGCAAGCAACAATCTTTTGAAGGCGCATTTCTTGAACGTCGCCGTAAAACACAACATGGAAACACGGAAATTCCGCCCGGTAAAGATCGAACAGCGGGCGCATATCGACGGGTTTGTATCCGTCATTGACGCTATGACCGTCCGGCAAAAGTATTATAGCGAGATCGGCGAAATGCTGAAGAACGCAGCATAAAAGCGGGGTGCAACAATGGGAGTATTTGAAACAATCTTCAAGCGCCCGAAGGCCGATATCAAGGCCGACGGGTATTTCAGAATGTTAAACGGGTATCAGCCTGTATTTACAAGCGCGCCCGAAAGCATTTACGAAATGGAATTGACGCGCGCGGCGATCCATTCTTTCGCGTCTTTTTGTTCAAAGCTGAAGCCGGAAATCTCCGGATCAGCGCGGCGGGATTTGGAGCGGGTTTTACAATTCCGGCCAAATCCTTTTATGGATACGGCGAAATTCCTTTACCGAACGGCGACGATCCTTTCTGTGCAAAACACGGCGTTTATCGTCCCCGTCGAAAACGAAGTCGGCGATCTGATCGGCTTTTATCCCGTCCTTCCGTCGCGTTGCGAAGTGCTGGACTATCACGGGAAACCGTATCTTCGTTATACGTTCGCGTCCGGCCAAAAAGCCGCAATCGAATTTGAGCGCGTCGGCGTATTGACAAGCTTTCAGTATAAGGACGACTTCTTCGGCGAAAGCAACGCCGCGTTTCGTCCGACGATGGAACTTATCAATATGCAAAATCAAGGCATTATCAACGGCGTTAAAAATTCCGCGTCGATCCGCTTTCTTGCGAAGATCGCGAACATGATAAAGCCGGAAGATATCACGAAAGAGCGGGAGCGCTTCACGGCGGATAACCTTTCCCCGGACAATCAAAGCGGGATGGTTATTTACGACGCGAAATTCGCCGACGTAAAGCCGATTGAAAGCAAAGCGTTTGTTGTGAACGCCGCGCAAATGCAGCAGATCAACGAAAACGTGTTTGACTACTTCGGGACGAACGTTCATATTCTGCAAAACGACTATACAGAAGATCAATGGAACGCATATTACGAAGGCAAGATCGAGCCGTTCGCGATCCAGCTTTCTTTAGTTATGTCGAATATGACGTTTTCCACGCGGGAACAGTCTTTTGGCAACGCTATTTATTTCACCGCAAACAGGCTTCAATATGCGTCAAACAAAACGAAGCTTGAAATTTCGACACAGCTTTTTGATCGCGGCTTGATAAATCGTAACGGCGTTATGGATATCTGGAACATGGCGCACGTTGAAGGCGGCGACAAGTATTACATTCGGAAAGAGTATGCGGAAGTTTCCGAATTGGGAAGGGAGGGTTTACCGAATGCCGATAATGAAGGATCGGGAATACCGGACGATGTTTCAGCCGATGGCAATTCCGGCGGCGGGGACAGCGGAAAAGCGGTTTGATACTGATTTTTACGTCGAGGGCTTCGCGACGACGTTTAACGCGCCGTATGAACTGTATGAATTCGACGGGATCAAGTATTACGAAATGATCGCCCGCGACGCGCTTGTCGGGGCGGATATGTCCGACGTGATTTTCCAGTATAATCATGCCGGGAAAGTGCTTGCGCGTATGTCAAATAATACGCTTGGGCTTGAAGCCGTGGAACACGGGCTTTTGACGTTTGCCGATTTGAGCAAATCCCGCGCCGCAAAGGATTTGTACGAAGAAATCGACAACGGTTTAATAACAAAAATGTCGTGGGCGTTCACCGTCAAAGAAGATAGCTATGACAGGGACACGCACACGCGCACGATCCTAAAGATCAAGAAGGTTTACGACGTTTCCGCCGTTTCTATTCCGGCGAACGCCGATACCGATATTTCGGCGCGTTCTTACTTCGACGGAGTGATCGAAAGAGAGCAAAAGGAGCGTTTGCAGCGCCGACAGCAGCTTCTAAAAATAAAACTTATGATGGAGGAATGAAACACAATGAGAATTGACGAAATCAACGCCCGCCTTGCCGAAATCCGGGCGGACATGGAGCAGCGCGGCGATCAGCTCACCGAAGCCGAAGTCGCGGCCTACGAAACCGAAGTACAGAGCCTTACCACCGAACGCGCCGCGCTTATGCAGACCGCCGAACGCCGGAACGGACTTCTTGCGCAGCTTGCGCAGGGCGACGCGGGCGTTTCTGTGCGCGGCTTCACCGAGAACGGCAGCGCCGCCGCCGTTGATCCGATCAGCACGCCCGAATACCGCGCCGCGTGGCTGAAAAACCTTCAGGGCAGACCGGAAGCAATGACCGCCGCCGAAAAGCGCGCCTATGCGACGACTGACACGCACACCGCGATCCCGACGCTGGTAGCCGACAAATTCTTCGAGAAGATGAAGAAGCTTGCGCCCATGCTGTCGGAAATCACGCTTATGCGCGTTGCCGGAAACATCAAATTCATGGTCGAGGGTACGCGCAACGCCGCTTCCAAACACACCGAGAACAACGCCGTTTCCGCCGCAGCCGATACCGTCGTTTCCGTCACGCTTGGCGCGAATGAGTTTATGAAGGTGATCGGCATTTCCAAAGCCGCCGCAAATCAGAACATCGATCAGTTTGAAAACTGGCTTGTCGAAATGCTGTCCGGCGATATCGCCCGCGCGATTGATGATTTCATCATCAACGACAGCAGCAACGGCATTGCCGCGATCACCTACACGACCGGAACAAATCAGATCCTTAACACCGCGACGACCGGGTACACCTACGGGAATATTATGGATCTGATCGCCCTTCTTCCCGCCGCATACGACGCGGAAGCGAAATTCCTTGTCCACAAGAAAACCTTGTGGGGCAAGATCAGAGGCATTGTGGACAGTACCGGAAGGCCGATTTTCGATCCCGTCGAAAAGACGCTTTGCGGGTATCCCGTCGTTGTGGACGATTACGTCGCAACGGCGAACAACGGCCTTTATCTTGGCCGCTGGCTTGATGTGGTCGGCAATCTGTCCGAGGGCGTGAACGTGGAGCGGAACGACAATTCCGGCTTCCTTTCCGCGACGATCCATTATCGCGGCTACGCTGCTTTCGACAGCAAGCCCGCGAAAAACGACGCTATCGTCCGTCTTGTTTCCACTACCGCGTAATAAATCCGAGAGCGGGAAGCGTGTTCGATCGCGCTTCCCGCTTTTTCACGTCGTAAAGGGGGAAAATATGCCGTGAAAATCTTTATTGCTATTCCGTCAACGGATTATATCGACGTTGACTTCGCCCGCAGCTTGACAAGCCTTGAAACGGTCGGAGAATGTCACGTTGAATTTATCGCCGGATCGCTGATTTACGCAAATCGGGACAAGCTTTCCGACATGGCCGTAAACGGCGAATATGATTATATGCTATGGCTTGACAGCGACATGATCTTCGCGCCGGATATCTTGAAGAGGTTGATCGCCGACGACAAAGATATCGTTTCCGCGCTGGCATTCATGCGCCGCCCGCCGTATGATCCGGTCATTTATAAAACGCTGAAAATCGGGCTTCCGGGTGAAGCGCAAGTCGAACTTTATAACGACTATCCGAAAGACAGCGTTTTTGAAATCGACGCTTGCGGCTTCGGCGGCGTGCTGGTAAAAACGTCCGTGATCCGGGACGTGATCGAAAAGAACAGAACGGCGTTTATCCCTATTCCGGGATACGGGGAAGATATATCTTTTTGCATTCGCGCCCGCCGGGAGGGGTACAAAATCTTTTGCGACAGCGCGGTAAAAATGGGACACGTTGCGCGGACAGTCGTAACGGAAAACACATACAGAGCGTTACAGGGGGATAAAAAATGCTGACAAAAGCGAAGCTTGCCTTGCGGCGCACGTCAAACGCTTTCGACGATGAAATTAAAGATTTGATATCCGCCGCCGTGCAAGATATGCGAAATGTCGGCATTACGGCGCTTCCGGATACAGTCGATTACACCGCCGAAACATTCGGCGATCCGCTGATAGATCGCGCCGTGATCCTGTATTGCAAAGCGGAATTCGGGTATCTTCCGGTCGATGAAGCGAAACGCTTTCGCGACGCTTACGATTATTTGAAGTGCGCTTTGAGTTTGGCGGGTGATTACATTGGCACAGACGACGACGCATAAAGACGTACAGATCACGCTATACGGCGACGTATCATACACGAAGGACGCGGACGGCAACGAAGCCGCGAACGAACAATCGACAACGGTTTTCGGATCGCAAGAAAGCGTTTACGCCGCTGAATTCTTCAACGCCGGGAAGCTGGGAATAAAACCGTCTTGTATGGTGAAAATCTATTCCGACGAATACCACGGCGAAAAGTATTGTTCCGTCGATGGCGGGGATCGTATGTCGATTTATCGAACGTATGATATCGGCGAAAAGATCGAATTGTATTGCACCGAAAGGACGGGCGAACAATGAATGATTGGATCGCCGATCTGACCGACGCGCTTTCGGAATATGCCGACGGCGTGCAAGAGGGCGTGAACGAAGCTGTAAAAGACGTTGCGAAGGAAACCGCGAAAGCCTTAAAGACAAAAAGCCCGAAACGAACGGGCGATTATCGGAAAGGCTGGTCGGTGAAAAACACGTCGAGCAAGGCAACGGAAACCGTCGTCACGGTATATAACCGGACGGATTATCAGTTGACACACCTTCTTGAACACGGCCACGGCGGACGCGCGCCCGCTCCGGCGCATCCGCATATTGCAGCGGTGGAAGAAACCGCCGCGAAATCCCTTGAAGAAAAAGTGCGAATTGTCATAGGGAAGGGAAAGTAAAATGCTTAACCGTGCAGCTTTCAATTTGAAGCGCTTTGACGTTCCGGAAAAGCCGACAACGATTGATATTCGCGAAGCCTTGCAAGAATTGATCGAAGCCGCCGCGCCGGAACTGTTATTGACCGTTCCGGAAAGCTTCACCGCAAGCGGCGCATTCGATAGCATTGTCGCGGTTGAAATCTATACATACCGCGAAAGTCTGGAAATCCCTTTCAATTTGCAACGGTTAATCGAATTGATTTCCGAGGGCGGGTACGAATATGTTTACGATCATTTCGTATCGAAGCCCGCTTTGCCGTTTGTGCTGATAACGCGCGAAGCGTCCGAAAATATGTTCGCGGATAACCGCGTTTATATAAAGGCGAACAGATGGCACGTTGTCTTATGCACCGAAAAGAAAGAAACGGCAACAGAAAAAGCGCTTGAAGCGATCTTTGACGAAGCAAATATTTGTTGGGAGGTTTTCGACGAATTCTTCAACAAAGAAGATCGCGTGCATCAAATCATTTATGAGTTTTCAGAAATGGAGGAATGAAACACAATGAGCGGAAACAAAGTCAAGTACGGACTGAAAAACGTACACGTCGCGCCGCTGACCGAAACCGACGCGGGGATTATTTCTTTCGGTACGCCGCGCCGCATTCCGGGCGCGGTAACGCTGTCTTTGCCGCCCGTCGGCGAGACAACGCCGTTTTACGCCGACGATATCGAATACTTTACTTCGATCACGAATAACGGTTACGAAGGCAGCGTCGAATTTGCCCTTGTGCCGGACTGGTTCAAAGAAAAGTATTTGGGCGAAGTCGTCGATGAAAATTACATCTATACCGAAAAAGCGGGCGTGCAGCCTTCCCGTTTCGCTATGATGTTTGAATTCGACGGCGACGTTCGCAAGACGCGGCACGTCCTTTATAACTGCAAGGCAAATCGCCCGAATGTTGACGGCGAAACGAAAAACAACACTACCACGCCGAAAACGGAAAGCTTGCCGCTTATCGTCAAGCCGCTTCCGGATATGACCGTCAAAGGACGCACGAACGAAAAAACGCCGGACAGCGTTTACAATGCGTGGTACGACGATGTTTACGGGCAGATCAGCACAGCCGCCGCCGTTTCGCCGAAAACGGCTTCCTTCAGCAAGGCCGCGCCCGCTGACGTTGCGATCACCGTAACGAATGATACGCCCGTTGATGTCCTTATGGGCGACGCAACTATCGGCGCAAGCAATTACACGATTGCTTCCAACGTCGTAACGATCAAGAAAGAATACCTTGCGACGCTTTCCAACGGCGCAAAGCCTTTCGTCGTCCTTATGACTTCCGAAGAGGAAAAAACCGTAACCGTCACCGTGGCGGATTGATCCAGCATTTGAAAGGGGCTTAATATGGAAAAAATCGTAAATATCGGCGGGCATGACTATAAAATGAAATCGACCGCCGCAAATATGTTGAAATACAAGGCGCAATTCGGGCGCGATCTTCTGGAAGATATTTCGGAAATGCAATCCGCAATGAAACCGGACGGCAGTTTCGATTTTTCTTCCGTCGATCTGGAAGTGCTTTATAACATGGTTTGGTTGCTTATCAAAGCAGCCGATCCGACGCTTCCGCCGCCGCTTGAATGGCTTGATACGCTTGATACGTTCCCGCTGCAAGACGCGGCAACGGAAGCAATGTCGCTTTACGTTGAAAGCATGGGCGGGAAAACAGCAAAAAACGCATAGACGGCGACGCGGACACCGCGCCCGATCACAAAGTCGAAAGCCCTACGGAAATGCTGATCCGTGGGGCTTTACGTTTGGGCGTGCGCGTCGCCGATCTGGAATATTTCACAATCGGAAGTTTGCTTGATCTGCTTTTGTATGAGCCGGACGCAGCGCCGGAAGCGAGAGCGGCAACGCAAGCGGACTTCGACGCATTTTGATTACAAGGGGGTGGAATTATGGCCGGGGGCATAAAGGGAATAACTATTGAAATCGGCGGTAATACCACGCCGCTTCAAAAAGCCTTACAGGGCGTTAATTCGTCGGCGAATAAGCTAAAATCGGAACTTCGCGACGTTGAACGTCTGTTAAAGCTTGATCCTACAAATACGACGCTGCTTGAACAGAAACAAAAGCTTCTTGCGCAATCCGTACAGGCCGCGCGGGAAAAGCTGGATCAGTTACGGGAAGCGGAAGAACAGGTCGAACAGCAATTCAAAGATGGCAAGATCGGCGAAGAGCAATACCGCGCCTTTCAACGTGAAGTCGTAAAGGCCGAACAGAGTTTAGCGCAAGCCGAAGAACAGTTAGAAGCCTTCGGAAAAACGGAGGATGAAACGGCGGAAGATACGCAAGAACTGACGGACGCGGTTAAAAAGGCCGGGAAAGAAACGGAGGACAGCGGCGACAAAGCCGACAAAGCAAAAGAACGTTGGTCGAAATTCGGCGACGCTTTGAAAACGCTTGCGGCAACGGCAGCAGCCGCCGCCGCCGCTGTCGCCGGAATAGCGGTCAAAATCGGAAAAGAAGTCGTTTCTTCTTATGCCGAATACGAACAGTTGATCGGCGGAGTTGAAACGCTTTTCAAAGACAGCGCCGGAATTGTACAGGAATACGCCGAAAACGCATATAAAACGGCGGGGCTTTCGGCAAATGAATACATGGAAACCGTAACGGGATTTTCTGCAAGTCTTATTTCCAGTTTAGGCGGGGACACGGAGAAAGCCGCCCGTTATGCGGACATGGCAATAACTGATATGTCCGACAACGCTAATAAAATGGGGTCGGACATGGCTTCCATTCAAAACGCTTATCAAGGCTTCGCAAAGCAAAATTACACGATGCTTGATAATCTGAAGTTGGGATACGGCGGAACAAAAGAGGAAATGGAACGGCTTTTAGCCGACGCGGAAGCGATTTCCGGCATTCATTACGATATTGAGAATTACGCAGACGTTGTGGACGCGATACACGTTATTCAAACGGAAATGGGTATCACGGGGACAACGGCGAGAGAAGCGGAAAAGACAATATCCGGATCAATCGGTATGCTGAAGTCGTCCTTCAAAAACCTTATTACCGGGTTAGGAAACGCCGACGCGGATATCGGAAAGCTTGTCGGAAATGTCGTATCGTCGTTTTCTTCGGTTGTCGAGAACGTCGCGCCGATCATTCGGAATTTGACGCAATCGTTACCGCAAGCCGTTACGGGAATGATACAGGCAATTCAACCGATGATCCCGGATTTATTGCAGCTTGGCGCAGACTTGTTTCAATCGCTTGTCGATGGCATTATGTCCGCCCTTCCGGATATTCTGGAAACCGCCGCGTCAATTATTACGGAACTGATTTCCGGGCTTACTTCCCTATTGCCGGATTTAGTCGGCTTCGGAATTGACCTTTTCGGCGCGCTGATCGAAGATTTGCCGGGGATCATTGAAAAGATTTTACAGGCGTTGCCGGAAATCATAACAGCAATAACGGAAAAGCTGTCAACGCTGATCCCGATAATCGTAAATGCGGGCGTACAACTGTTTATCGCGCTGATTAAAAACCTTCCGGCAATAATCGCCGCGATTATAAAGGCGATCCCGCAAATCATAACGAGCATTGTTGAAGCGGTAAAACAGGCATGGCCGACAATCGCCGAAGCCGGAAGAGGGCTTTTCACAAAGCTTGTGGAGCGGGGCGCGGAAATAATCAGCGAAATAAAAAGCTTCGTTCACAATCTTGTGCAAAGCATCGTTTCGACGATTACGGGCGCGTTTACGGACTTCTTCAACGTCGGATACAATATCGTTATGGGCGTATGGAATGGCTTGTCGAGCGGGTGGAGCTGGTTAACCGGGCAAGTTTCAAGCCTTGCACAAAGCCTTCTTCAGAGCGCAAAAGCCGCGTTGGGGATCGCGTCGCCGTCAAAGAAATTCCGGGATGAAGTCGGCGCAATGATGGCGGCGGGCATTGGCGAAGGCTTCGACACAGAAACGCCGAAACAGTTTGCGCAAATCAAAAGCCGCTTAAACGCCGAAGAAAAGAAGCTTGCCGCGTCCATGTCGAACACGTCAACCGTGAACAATTCCGTCGCGCTTGGCGGGATCGTCGTTAATATTAACGGCGCGGTTGATAGCGTCGCGAAAGCGAAAGAGTACGGGAACGAAGCGGCGGCAGAAATTCAACGGCAGCTTCGTTACAAGGGGGTTTTGCAGCTTGCATAAATTTTCTTTTGAATTCGGAAGCGTGGATATGTTCACGGCATACGGCTTTCGTATCCGCAAGCGGCACAGGCTTTTGAAACCGCCGCTTCGGGAACGGAAGTTAATTATCCCGGAAAAATCCGGCGCGTATGATTTCGGCGCAAAGTATTACGACGAAATATCGTATCTTGTGGAATGCGACACGATCAAAGAACTTACGGAAGCAGACAAGCGCGAAATCGCTTATCTGCTTTCGTTCAAAAACCGTATCACCTTTTGGGATGAGCCGGACAAGTATTATATCGGTCGCATTTACGACGCGGCGGAAATCGAAAAAGTCGGCGGGATCGGAACATATTTCCCGCTGACTTTTATTTGTGATCCGTTCGCATACGGCGAAACCGTAAACGTCGGTATACCGTCAAACGGCGTTTACGTCCCGGAATACGCCGGGACAGCGGAAACGCCGACGCGAATTGAAATCCAGAACAACGGCAGCGTTGGAACAGTAACGGTACAAATAACGATCAGAACACGAAGGGAGAATTACTAATGTACGCGACAAACTATTTTGAAACAATGATCTTGAACGTGCTTAACGGCGTTCAAGCGGGAGCGCCTGCAACGGTTTACGTCGGCTTGTTTCTGACAAATCCGGGCGAGAGCGGGAGCGGGACGGAAATTTCGTATACCGGATACGCGCGACAGGCTATCGCATTCAGCGCGCCCGAAGCAATGGAAGATGGTATCGGGATCAAGAATTCCGCCGAAATCACTTTCCCGACAGCGCCCGCCGCCGCCGGAACGGTAACGCATATCGGCATTTTCGACGCGCTGACTTCCGGAAATATGCTTGTTTACGGCGAGCTTTCCGAAGCGCAGACAATCGAAGCACAGGAAGCGCCCGTCATTGTCGCGAATGAAGCGAAATGGTGGCTTTCCGGCGATTTTTCGGACTGGTTCAAAACGCAGATTTTGAATATCCTTCGGGGAACAAATGTCGCGGGCATTACGCCGTATCTGGCATTGTACAACGGCGATCCGGACGACAGCGGCACGGAACTTTCCGGCGGGGATTATGCGCGGCTTGCGCTGTCCTTTACCGCGCCGTCCGCGCAAAGCGGCACGGAATACATGGAGATCAAGAACAGCGCGGCGGTACAGTCGGCGCGCGCTTCTTCGGCTTGGGGAACGTGGGCGTATACGGTTATCATGTCGGCTTCGTCCGGCGGCAATCCCGTATTCAAGAAACAGAAATCGCCGTCAAAGTATATGCGTTCCGGGCTTCTTCTGAACATTCCGGCGGCTGGCCTTGTGCTTGCGGTAAACTGATATGTTCAATCACGGCAAATTTAATATAAAGCGCTTTAATTTGCCGTCCGCCGAAGGAAACGATATCGTTTACCGCGACGATTTAGCGTCGGCATTAAAAGCGCTTGTGGATATGGGGCAAAATATCCACTTGAAAGAACAGCAGAGCGGGACTATCAGCGCCGAAGCGCTTGTCGGCGGGCTGGTGGACGCTTCCGCGTCCGGCGGCGACGCGCTTTCCGCGCTGGTATCGCTGAAGGCTGATTATATCCCGCAAATCACCGCGTCCGGGATCGCAAACGCCCGCGCGGTTCTGTCCGTCGATCACTTTATCGAAGCGACGATTTCCGGCCTTGTGAACAATTCCGCCGCGCTTGGTGAAAACATCTATATCGCGCCGGATATGACCGGAATAATAAAGCAGATCGCCGCGCTTGGCGCAAGCTTTACGGCGGGGCAAATCTATTTCGACGAAACGTTGAATTGCTTAATTGCAACGGCGATCTTCGACACGCTGATTTTGAAGGTTGATTTGAGCATTCCAGCGGGCGGAAAGCTGGTTATCGACAGCGACAATTACAACGTTCTTTTGAACAATGCAAACGCTATCGACAAGCATTCCGGCGCGTGGGTTTTCCTTTCGCGTGCCGTGGATAAAATCGAATTCCGCCCGAAGGGAACGGCAATCGCTATTTCCATGCTTTACACAGAGAGGTATTTATAAATGCTTGAAGTTTTTGATTTGCAGCGTTTGAAAACGGCGATCCTTCAAAACAGCTTTGACAGGATCGAAACCGAAGAGATAAACGCGGTAAACAAGCTTCAATTTTCCATGCCGGGGGACGATCCGAAAACGGCGTATTGCAAACACTTTCATTACGTCCGTTTCGACGACGGGCAGCTTTACCGGATTTTAACGCCGCGCAAGAGCAAAGCAGACGTTACCGTCAAGATTTACGATTGCGAACACGTTATAGCGACGCTGACCGACGACGTTTTATTCGGTCAACACGTCGTCGGCAATACGGGCGTTTACACGGCGGACGTGATACGGTATGTGTTGAGCAAACAGGCCGTTGAAAAATGGACGCTTGGAGAATGCGACTTCAACCGTCAATTTGAATACGCATGGGAAAACGAAAACTTGCTTGCCGCTTTGTTTTCAATTCCAAATCGCTTTACCGATCCGTATATCTGGAAATTCGACACGTCCGTTTTCCCGTGGCGGGTATCGCTGAAGGCGATTGATCCGACAGCAACGCCGGAATTCTATATCAGAGCGGGAAAGAACTTGCTTTCACAGGAAGAAGAGCAAGGCGGCACGGATATTTGCACGCGCCTTTACTGCTTGGGATATGGCGAAGGCGTTAATCAGCTTACCATATCCGACGTGAACGGCGGCGTTCCGTATCTGCTTGCGCCGCAAGCAAAGATCAACGAATACGGCTTGATTACGCGGATATTCGTTGATCGCCGCTTCGAGGACGCGCAAAGTCTGAAAGAGCGGGGACAAGCGATCCTTGCAGAGCTGCAAGAGCCGAAAATAACACGGACGTTTGAAGTCGCCGATCTGTACAAACTGACCGCCGACAATCTGGACAATGCCGAATTAGGACGTATCACGCGGCTTACGGAGGACAACACGCAAACGTACATAACCGGAATAACGCGCAATCACGATATACCGGGCGATATGACGTTGACGCTTTCGACGAAGGCCGTTGACATTGCTTCGACGATTGCCGATCTTGCGGATCGGCAGCGTATCGAACAAGTGTATTCGCAAGGCGCGACACAGATTTACGCGCAATCCGTACAGGCGAACGCGACTGAAACCGTCAAAGCGAAATTGAACTTTTATATTCCCGCAGAAATGCGGATCATAAACGGCGTGAAGGTAAAAATAAACCTTTCGCCGTTTCGTTCTTATTCCAGAGCGACGGCGGGCGGCGGATCGTCAAGCATCACTTCTTCGGCGGGCGGCGGAACGTCCGTTACATCGTCCAGCGGCGGCGGATCAACCGTCACAAGCGCGGGCGGCGGCGGCGGTACGGCAACGTCGGCTTCCGGCGGCGGCGGTACGGCAACGTCGGCTTCCGGCGGATCGGCGACGATAACTTCAACGTCCGGCGGCGGTACGACCGTCACGTCCGGCGCTTCCGGCGCGTCACAGCAATATACCGGATATTCGGCGGCGGGCGGCGAAACGGCCTATACAGGAAACAGCGGAAGAACGAGCGGAAGCCCGTATTATGCGCAGTATGATAGCCACAATCATTCATACATTCGACCGCCGTATAACGCGACGGGCGGATCATATAATTACGGCTGGCATAGACATTACCACGCATTAAACGCGCATACGCATTCGATCACGATATCCGGACACACGCACAGCGTTTCCGTTCCTTCGCATACGCATTCCGTATCGTTGCCTTCGCATACGCATTCCGTATCGTTGCCTTCGCATACGCACAGCGTAACGATATCGGCGCATACGCATTCGATCACGATTTCAAATCACACGCATTCGATCCAGATACCGGATCATACGCACAGCATCGAACAAGGGATTTTCACTTTCGGAAATCCGACGGCGGCGGGCTTGTACATCAACGGCGTTTATAAAGCCGCCGTCGAAGCTGATACGGAAATGGATATCACGCAGTATTTGCTCAATAATCAAGGGAAGATCAATCGCGGCGCGTGGCATTCCATCGAAGTATTACCGAACGATAAAGCCTATATCACAATCGACATGGTGGTACAGGGCTTCATACAATCAAGAGGGGGTAACACCGTATGAAAACAATGTACAAGGGCGTAAACAATTCGCCAGAAACCGTGTTGACGGCGAATATCGCCGCCGACGCGACGACAATTCCGCTTCAGTCGATCAGCGGGCTTCCCGCCGCGCCGAACTTGGTAACAATCGGCACAGACGACGACGCGGAAGTCGTGCTTTATACCACGATCAGCGGTCAAAGCCTTGTCGGGTGTACGCGCGGCTTCGGCGGTACGGAAGCGAAAGCATGGCAGAGCGGCGAAACCGTCGCCCGCTGCTATACGAAATACGATCACGATACCTTCATCGAAAATATCCTTGAACTGCAAGCCGACGTGAAGCGCTACGGCGTGCAGTTTTCCGGCAGCGCGTCCGCCGGGACGCGCCTTTACGATGCCGTCGGCCTTGTCGCGGGCGTTGGTACGGACACAGAAACCGCCGAAAACAGCTTCGATTATATCATGCCGTGGGCGGCAATGCGCCGTTGCAACACCGCGATTGTCAACGGGGAGCGGGTCGCGACGTGCTACGAAGGAGAAGTCGGCTTCGATAACGTGAACAAGGACGTTTTCGTATATGTCCCGCTCTTCTACTATTACAGGAGCAGCGACGACAACACGCACGTTATTTCAATGTCGCCGCTGGCCGGATATCGCGCGCCGTCGAAATTCAGACGGGCGGATAACACGCTTCGCGATCATGTTTTCCTTCCGGCATACACGGCGGGCGTGGACGCGAACGGCGTTCCCGTTTCCCGTCCGGGATATTGGCCGCATTGTATCAGCCTTACGGCGTTTATGACGCTTTGCAAGACGAAGCACACCGCCGAAACGCTGGACGCGGATATCTGGATCGAAAGCACGAAAGACGAAGAGATCATCCGCATTCTGCTTGATATCGAATTCGCGACGCGGGATCATCAAACTGTTATGATGGGCGCTTCGTCTATGCGTTATGCGTCCGACGTGGTAACGACGGGCGGCGAAAACGAATGCGTCGTCCCGGCGGCTTGCGCGTCCGCGCTGGTAGTCGGACAGGCTATCGCAATCGGAACAGCGGACAAGGGAAATCAAGTCGCGACGAACGTAACCGTAACGGCCATTGACACCGAAACGAACAAGATCACGCTTCAGAGCGCCGACGGGTCGGATATCACCGTAACCGCCGGGAACTATATTTCTTCGCGCCCGTGGAAATCCGGCGCGTGCGACAGCGTTTTAACGCCGTCCGGATCGCCGATCAGCAACAGCAACGCGAAAATGCCGTGCAAGTATCGCGGGATTGAAAATCCGTGGGGAAATCAATTCCGTTGGCGTTGGGACTATCTGCAAAACGACTATCAACCGTATGTTTTGGATGATCCCGACAATTACGACGGTACAGTCAACGCCCATTATACCGCGCTGTCCTATACCGTTTCGCAGACGAACGGATACGCGGTTAAGATGGGCTTCGACGCGAACTTCCCGCATTGCCGCGTAACAACGGACGTAACAGGCGGCGACAGTACACATTACTTCGCCGATTATTACTATCAAGCGTCCGGTTTGCGTGCGCTGCTTGTGGGCGGCATCGTGTCCAACGGTCGCAACGACGGCGCGCGG
>Ga0310786_10004464_pt1 | contig 19494 bp, 7 predicted proteins | sample AusTroGonzalo_MG_FD_203881 | JGI IMG/M metagenome (GOLD analysis project Ga0310786, IMG submission 203881) | Bovine rumen microbial communities from tropical cattle in Woodstock, Queensland, Australia - Gonzalo_03 (v2) (version 2) | ecosystem: Host-associated > Mammals > Digestive system >... | reverse complement strand
GCCACCGTAGAGAAATTGTGAATTGTCAATTGTGAATTGTGAATATTCAATTGGATATAATCCTTGGTCCACCCAGTCCCATACAGCAGCACCGGCAATGCTGGAGTCGGCATAGATGACATCCCAGTATTCCTGGAAATTACCCATCGAATTGCCCATGGCATGAGCATATTCACGGGCTATGAGCGGTTTCTCTGTTTCCTTCTCGGCCTCGGCTTTCAGCACATCGGGTGTAGGATAACCAAAGTCGTGAAGCGCAGAATAACGCGGATGGCAGTCGTAGAAAGGCAGGCGAGTGCTGTCGAGGGCAACAACGGTATCGTACATAGCCTGGATGTTGGGACCTACCCCACCCTCGTTGCCAAGGCTCCAAAAGATGACGCACGGGTGGTTATAGTCGCGCTTTACCAACGACTCTGCGCGGTCGATGTGGGCACGCTGGAAAGACAGGTCTTCGCCCATCACCTGGTTGGCATAACCGTAGCCGTGAGACTCCTGATTGGCCTCGTCCATGACATAGATACCCCAGCGGTCGCAGAGTTCATAAAGGTATTCGCGATCGGGATAGTGCGAGGTACGCAGGAAGTTAATGTTCGCCTGCTTCATCAATCGCAAGTCCTGCTCGTAAGTGGCATCGTCGACGTAGCGACCTGTGCGGGGATGGTGGTCGTGACGGTTCACACCACGCAGTTTCACGTTCTTGCCGTTGATCTTAAACACCTCACCAACGCATTCCACACGCTTCACACCCAAATGGTAGTCAAAGTGCTCCACGACAGAACCATTTTGGTCTTGTAGTTCGACGCTGAAAGGATAGAGGTTAGGTTTCTCTGCTGACCAAAGACGCGGATTGTCGATGGTGCAGGTGAGTTCGATGGCAGTCGTATCGCCAGGGTGGATATCACAGGGGGACGGTTCTTTTGTTACATCGCCAGCTGATGTAACAAAAGAACCGTCCCCCTGTGATATTTTCAGCACCACCTGCAGGTTACTGGCCTTCTGTATACCGGTGTTGCAGAGGCTAATGCGGGCCTTTACCTCGGCCTGCGAGAAATCAGCATTGGGAACGGCTGTCACGCGGTAGTCTGCGATGTGCACCAATGGGCGCACCCAGAGCTGCACCTCACGGAAAATGCCCGAGAGTCGCCACATGTCCTGATCCTCCAGATAACTGCCGTCGCACCAACGATAGACCTCAACGGCAAGCTTGTTCTTACCCTCTCGCATATACTTGGTCACATCGAACTCCGCTGGTGACATGGAGTTCTGGCTATAGCCCACTTTCTGTCCATTAATCCAAACGTACATCGCCGAGTGGACACCGCCGAAGTGGAGGATGAGATTCTTTGAGAGCATCTCCTTCGTTACATCAACGTAGGTGACGTATGAGCCCACTGGGTTACGATTCTCGTAGGCCGTCCAGTCCTTCGGCGGCTCGGTGGTCACACTAGGACGGTTGCGTACGAATGGGTAGTTGATATTAATATAAATAGGTGTACCGTAACCCTGCGTCTGCCAATTTCCTGGCACTGTGATTCTGTCCCAACTGCTGACATCGTAATCTTCGCGATAGAAATCGGCAGGTCTGTCCTCTGGCTTAGGGCTCCAATGGAATAGCCACTGGCCGTCAAGACTAACGATCTCCTTGCACTCCTTCCATTTCGACGGCAGTTGCAGCGTCGCATGGTACGGCAGTTTGTTGATGCCAAGCACTGTAGGGTTCTCCCAGTCAGGTGTAGTCTGGGCATGAACTGCTAAAGCCAATAACGATGTCAGTATGATGAGACTTCTTTTCATAATTATTTCGTTTTAATGGTCATATTGGCGGTAGGCAGGCTACTTTTGATTCTTACCTGTACTTTGCCTTTGGACTTACCGCTGCGTACCACCAATAGTGCACGACCTTTCCATGTGGTAACGTGCGATGATGTCTTCGGCTCTCGGTCTTTTAAATCGGCAGTGGCAAATGCCATCAGACGGCCTTGTCCTTGCACGAATGCCTCACAAGGGACAGCAGCATCGGGACATACACACCCTTTGTTATCGACAACTTCAAGCGTAACGTATGCAAGATCCTGTCCATCGGCAGTCAGTATAGATCTATCGACAGTCAGACGAATCTTTGCAGGTTCACCTGCGGTACTGAGCGTAATACTCTCACCACCAGCCTCGGCACGCAGTGTTCCTGGTTCGTAAGGTACACTGAACACAGCCTTAAACTCTGTGCTGCGGTCAACTTTCTTCCGTCCGATATTCTTATCATTCAAATACAATGTCACCTCGGGGGCTTTAGTGTAGACCTCCACCTCGATGGGTTTTCCTTCCCATCCTAGCCAATTCCATGATTCCCATGTAGGCCATACACTCCAGGCCGTCTGGTGAATATTGCCATGATAACCATCTGGCTCACGTACGGCTATGTATAGGTTATTAGTAGAGTTCCATAGCATCTGGCGATAATGACTGATCGGTTTGCGCCAGCCGGTAATGTCGACGTCGCCGCAATAGGCTCCATGCCAATCGGGCACGCCACCATCACGCCAATGTTCACCTGGAGTCTCGCCATCATAGTAATTACGACCAATGCCTGACTCGCCAAGATAATCGAGACCCGTCCAAACGATGTCGCCGATGATGTAAGGATAGTCGTGTACGAGTGCCCAATTCTTGAAAGCATCGCGCGGATAGCTCTCTGTCTGCCACATCACTCGTTTGGGGTTACGCTGATGGTCAGAGGCGTGTTTAAAGATCATATAATTATAGCCACCGATGTCCAGCACATCGAAATGTGGGTCGTAGATTTCCCAGTCACTATCCCAAGCACAGAGCGCCTCTGTCACGGGGCGTGTCTGATCGTAGTCCAAGATGGCCTGCTTCAACATCTTCGCAGTATGGACTACGCGTATGTCCTTGCGCTCTATCACCTCGTTGCCGATGCTCCAACAGATGATGCTGGGATGGTTGCGGTCGCGCTCCACCATCGCACGGATATCTTCTCTGTAGCACGAATCGATGAGCGTAGAATAATCGTAGGGTTTCTTAGCTGTGCGCCAACCGTCGAAGGCTTCGCCGATAACGAGCATTCCAATGGAGTCGCAGGCGTCGAGGAAAGCACGGGTGGTGGGGTTATGACTGGTTCGTATCAGGTTGAAGCCGGCCTCCTTCATCTGCCTTACCTTCCGAATCTCTGCCGCATCGAAAGCCATCGCACCCAGCACACCATCGTCGTGATGTACACAGGCACCATTGATGAGCAGCGGTTTACCATTCAGAACAAAGCCCTTCTCAGCATCGTATGAGAACGAGCGAATGCCGTAGTTCACAGTCATTTGATCGATGATCTCACCCTCCTCTTTAAGTTCGGCTTTCAGTTCATAGCGATATGGATCATCAGGCGACCACAAATGCGGATTCCTCACAACGAATGAGGTTGATACAGTCTTCGACTGATGGGCAGGCACGCTGACCATCATCTGACCGACACCTATTGCTACTAAGGCGCTCCTATCACGGTCGGATTCGTTCTGGACCGTTGTTTCCACTTGAACAATGGCTTTATCTGAGGACACTTCAGGAGTGGTGACGAACACGCCATTCTCTGCAATATGCAGGGCAGGCATCGTCTCTAGCCACACGTGGCGGTAAATACCCGAGCCAGTATACCAACGACAATTAGGTTGTTCAGAGTTATCAACAGACACAAGCACTTCATTCAACTGCTTATTCTTATATAAACAAGGTGTAATGTCGACAGAAAACGGTGTGTAGCCATAGGCATGCTGCCCGGCATGCTGCCCGTTTACCATCACCTCGGCCTTCTGATAAACACCTTCAAAGTGAAGCTTTACTATCTCGCCCTTAGGTGTAGAAAAAGACTTGCGATACTCCCCTTTGCCACCAGGATACCAACCGCCATCGGTACCAGAGGCACCGGTAACAGGGTCGGGTGCATAAGCGATAGCCCAGTCGTGAGGTAAATCTACATTGATGGTCTTGCCATCATGTGTGAACTGCCAGCCGTCATCGAACAGCTGCCGTTGTGTCTGTGCCGAAGCACCAAAAGTAAAGAGCCAAAGGCCAAAAGCTAAAAAACAGTTTCTTTTCATATCTTATTTGATTTCAATATCTCCATATCCCATACGTTGGCCCTCAGCTAGACGGTCGGCGTCGAGTTTCAAGATGCGAACCTTTGTCGCGGGGAACTTAATGGTCTGCCAGATGGGGTTATTGACGATGTTCGAGAACTCGCCCGATGCCAGCTTCGTCCAGTTCGTCCAATCGGTAGAGCCCCAAAGGGTATAGTGCGTGACGAGTCCGTCCTTCGTGTCCTGAGGCGGTAGGTAGCGGAAGGTAGAAAAGGTCTGCTCCGTGTCCCAGTCTATCATCATCTGCGTAGGTGTACTGAAGAAGAGATGCAGTGCCGAAGACTTTTTCTCGCCGCTGTCGGGGATATCGGCGGTAAGTTCAGGGGCGAGGTAGACGCCGAGTTTCTTGATAATCGGTGCAACCTTGGCATCGGTAATGGTAAAGCGGAGCTTTGTGGCCTCAACAATAGGGAAGCAAATAATACGACGATGTCCGATGGTGGTCAGCCCATCGCCATCTTCCACAAGCTCGTCTTTTAATGACATCCATTTGCCGTCAACCTCAGCTTCTAAAGCGAATTTCTTGACGCGCTGTCCCTGCGCAATGTCTTCCTCGGCAAGGAAACGGTTACAGGCTGTGGGCTCCTTAAAATCAATGAGAGTTTCATTCCCCTGCGTCTCAATTTTGGCTTTCTTGGCGAGGTCAGTCTTAAACACTTCGTCTATCATCTTCTTGAAAGCGATACCGCGCAAACTGTCAGTCGGATGAATGCGTCCGTTCGGCGCGATGGGGAAATTGAGTAATAACGTTGAGTTGCGGCCCACACTCTTGTAATATGTATCCATCAACTTCGACAGGCTCTTCACGTGTTCGTTCTCCGTCTCGTGATAGAACCAGCCCGGACGAATGCTTGTGTTCGTCTCGCCCGGCACCCACGAGTCACCATCCTCCAGACCATAGTGCAGCATCGGCCAGGTCACCTCACCGTCATGGTTCAGCAGACTCCAGTTCGTCTCGCCCACGTTGCCGGCTTCCGTGCCCACCCAGCGCAGGTCGCCGCGGTCGCTACCGTCATTCCATATCAGACAATTCGGCTGTAGTTCACGAATCATCTTGTACGTCTCGGGCCACTCGTAATAGGTGGTACGGTCTATCTTTCGCGTCTCGTTAGCCCCACCATACCAGCCGTCACCGCCGTTGGCACCGTCGAACCACACCTCGAAGATGTCACCATAGTTTGTCAGTAACTCACGTAATTGATTGCGGAAATACTCGACATAAGCGGGGCGACCGTATTCAGGATGATTCCTATCCCAAGGCGAGAGATAGACTGCAAACTCCAATCCCTCTTCGCGACAGGCATCGGCCAGTTCCCTCACCACATCACCCTTACCGTCCTTCCATGGCGAGTTCTTCACCGAATACTCCGTATAAGCCGACGGCCACATACAAAACCCGCAGTGGTGCTTGGCAGTGAATATGATGCCTTTCATCCCCGCCTGTTTGCACACCCTCGCCCACTGCCGACAATCAAGGTCACCAGGATTAAACAGTTTAGGGTCCTCATTACCGTAACCCCATTCCTGATCGGTATAAGTGTTCAGCGAATAATGGATAAACGCATACATCTCCATATCCTGCCACCGCAGTTGGTTGGCATTCGGCACAGGTCCATAGGGTTTCTCTTGCGACCATGCCGCCATTGCCAACATGGATACCAATATCAGAACCGCTCGGCCTATGGACGCTCTGCCTATGCAGAGAACTATTTTTTCACATATATCAATCATATGTCTGTATTTGGCTACAAAGTTAATCATAAATAATCAAAAAAGAGAGCTTGCCTCTCCTTATTTAATAATTCTTTTCTTTCCGTTGATAATCAACAGCCCTTTTGTTCCAGCAGCAACCCGCCGGCCAGTCAACGAATAATACTGGCCTGCGGATTGAGAAGTAGTAAAAAACGTATGACGGATACTTGCTGTAGGACCTCCCCAGGCTGCAGCTGCAGCACCTTCCATAATTCCATCCAGACTGTTCTGGTCGAATACTGCCGGTTTGCTACGGTCAATGATACACATAATACCCCCTGTGCCATAACGGTTCGGGTTGTTGATATCCCACACGTAAGGAATGATGCCACGTTTAATGGCCTCCTCATTGATAGTCTTATGGAACAAACGGATGCTGGCATCGTGCTTCTTCTGAATGGAACTGTTGGAGAACTCGCGCCAGTTAGCCCCATATTCTCCGAGGATGACAGGAACACCTTTGTCGACAAAACTCTCCTTCATCATGTCGAACTGCTCTCTGACATAGGCCTCCTCGCCCCAGGTGCAGTTGTATTTCTTATAAGTACCTGATGGGACATGGTTGGCTGCTCCCCAGAAATAGAACGGCTCGTCACCATTAGGACCTTCCCAAACACCCGTGAACTGTGGGGGACTGTAATAGTGCACCTCGATCATCAGTGCATTCTTGGCCGGATCATTGAACTTGCTCATGTCAACCCATTTGCTCGACAGTTCGATGCTGGTATTCGGCCCCTGAACGACCAGCGTACGAGTGGCATTATTACCACCTGTGGCACGTACGGCATCGATAAAAGCCTGCTCATAGGTCATCAGTGCCTTTATCTGAGCCTCTGTCTCTGCCTCCGGTTCATTGAGACCAGCAAAGAGCAGATGCTCATCGTAGTCTTTGAAGGCCTCGGCAATCTGAGTCCACAAACGTTTCATCTTGGCCGAGTTCTGTTCTATCGTAGGTTCACTGATATCCTTTTTCATCGAGCCCTGAATCCAACCGCCGTCCCAGTGGTCATTCAGCAGAACATAAAGATCGTCTTTAATACAATAGTCAACAATCTCTTTGACACGTGCCATCCATGCGGGATCGATGGTCATGCCTTCTTCGCCATCGATGATATGCCCCATGACCCAGGCAGCTGGCAAACGTACGGACTTAAAGCCCTGTGCCGCCACGAAGTCAATGATTTCCTGGGTGGTCGTCGTACCCTGCCAGGCCTTCTCTGCACCCAGTCCGCCCTTGTTGGTATAGTTGTTGTCATTGCCACCTCCTTCCAGTGTATTGCCAAGGTTCCAACCTGGGTACATCTTAGGTGCTATCTCTATGGCGTTAGGCAGTTCTTGCGCCCCTGCAGTTACAAGCGACAAGCCAAGCAGGGAAAAACCGGCGGTGCAATGAAGCACCGCCAGAATTAAGAGAGATCTAAATACTGTTTTCATGATACCATTCTAACTCAAGTATGAATATCTATTACTCTACCCTGATACAAGAGATACGCACCTTGACGTTTTCTGCACCTACAACGTTCGAGAGGCCGAGAAAGTCAATAGCCCAAATGGCAATGCCTGATCCAGCACCAGCAAGTGACATGGAATAGATGCCATCGCCAGTAACATGCACCGAACCGTTACCGTCTTCATTATAGCCCCAGTTCTGGCAACCCCAGGTGCCGTCGGCAAAGATCATACAGGCATCGCACTCGGTGTTGCCAATACCAGACACGGCAAAGGTCACGCCAATGCGTTTCGAGAAATTCACAGCATTGCGATCTACACCACATGTCTCATCGCTACCAGTACCCGAGCCGTCCCACTCGTTGTAGATGTCGGCACGGAAGTTACCGTTGCCCTCAATATCACCTGTCACAAGTTTGGCATTGTCGAACGACAGTTTCGTACCCCAGTCGTCCATCACGCAGGTGTTCAGTTTTACATTGACATTCTCTGCGCCGACAGTGTTGGAGAGTCCGATGAAGTCGATGGCGAAAATGGCCACACCAGAGCCGGCGCCATGCAGTGTCATGGTATAGGTGCCGTCGCCCTTCACCATCACAGAACCTTCGCCGTTGTCATTATAGCCCCAGTTCTGACAGCCCCAGGTGCCATCGGCGAAGATCATCGTGGCCTGACACTCCGTACTGCCAATACCCGTGACAGTAAAGGTGACGGAGATTGACTCCTTGAAGTCCACTTCGCTCCGGATGAGCACAGACGTGTCGTCGGTACCCGTGCCAGAGCCGTCCCACTCATTATAGATATCATAACGGTAGTTTCCATTACCCTCGATATCGCCCTGTACGGCATTGTAGTTACGGATGGTGATACCCTCCTCGACGGGCTCCTCATCGCGAACACTGCGGATGGGCAGAGCGAGAGCACGCTGAGAGAGTCCTGCCGATGCGCCTTCTGCTGCTACTTTCAATGTCTTGCTATAGGCATCGTTAATCTCATTGATAGTGCCGCTCCAGTAACTGCCCAGTGGCAGGAAGATGCTGTTGCCATTCTGAGCGGTGAAGCGAATGCCCTCTACGCCATCAACGGTTGCCACCTCCTGAGTGGTCTTGGCTATCAGTTCCTCTATCTGCTCGATGGTAGGCATCTTGCTCTTCGATTTCGATTCGCCATCGATACTGAGACCGTAGATAGTGTCGTCTTCGGTTCCTGCGATATCCCATGGGGTATAATCGTCGTTGCTGGTTGAACAGTTGTAGAACGATTGGTCGCCATAGCCTACCTGAATACCAGACTCCGTCTCCTTCTCAGCACCGATGTTGCACTTTGCCCACAGCACACTCAGGCCCATATCAACATACTCCATCACCTGCAAGGCAGTGGTAAAACTCTGAATGTTACCCAGAATAAAACCATCGCCCACCTTGGTATAGGCAGCATAGTAATAAGTGGTGCCTGGGAGCAGAGATGGGACCTTGGCTGAGAACGAACTTGCAGCCTCGTCGAGAGCAACATCGACACCTGTTGGCACGCCATCAGCAGAGAGCGCATATTTGAAACCTACTGAAGACGCAGCAAGAATATCGTCAATACCTTGTGCCTGTCCATTCATAACAGCTGTACAGGCACTGATGTCCGTTGCAGCCGATGTGGCTACATCGGCATCAGTAGCCAAAAAACTCTTCACGTCGCCATACTTGGTTACCTTACCCTGCAGAGTTACAAACGTGGCATAGTAATAAGTGGTACCCTCCGTGAGCCCAGAAAGTACTGCTGTTACTTTTCCATTCTCATCGATAGAACCAATCTGGCGGGTGCCACCTACAGTAGGATCGGCACTTGTGCTATAAACCGACCCCACCTGATAAGAACTGGAAGCCATCGCAGAGAGATTCTGAATGGTGCCGTATGTAGTGGCCGAGATAGCTGTAACAGCAGCATCGTCGGTAGTTATTGAGGTTATCACCGCACTGGTGCTCATGCTGTAGTCTTCATCATCGCTACAGGCAGCGGCAACAATAACCAATAAGCAATATCCAATAACCGTTATTGTATGGAAAATTCTGCGATTTATTGTTTTCATAATCATCTTCATGTTTATTGTTTAATGTTTATTGTAAAACCACCTCACCCACGTCGAACTTAACGCCAATGGTTACCTCGATGGTGCTGTTGAACTTAAAGAGAGGTGTATGCGTGGCCGACTCCTCGTTCCAGGGGTTGAGGATGTAACGGCGGCCTGTAGTTGGGTCATCACCGATGCCACGGGAGATGGTCTCATCGTCCATGCCCTCTTCAGAGCCAAGTACCTCGCTACCGTCAACCTTGATGCTCTTCAGGATCATGTCTGTATTCGGATGCTTCTTCAATATCTTAGCGATATCGAGGAACATCAGGTATGGATCCTGCGTGTTCGAAGAACCATCGTTGGTAATGGTGAAGGTGTAATCGCCCTCACCGGTGATATAGACCTCGGGACTGTTGAGGAATGCCCATCCTGTATCAGAGAACTGGAGGATACCGGTGAAACTCTCCACCTGGGCACCGCCTGTCTGCTTCTTGAAGTGATAGGCCAGATACTCATAGGCATTGCCCTGGTCGTCGTACTGGCGGGAACCTAACCAGAGGTCCGTCAGGTCGCCTGTACGGTCACTGATCTCATAGGTAATCACCTGCAACTGGTTGGTAGAAGAGGCGAACTTGATGTTCTTGTTGGTAGAGATACCGAAGGATGGTAGTTCTGAGAACGTGATGGTGCCATCGTCGCTGATGTCGTATGTTCCCTCCGTCACATTACCACTGATATCCGTGATCTTGAAGGTCTTGGTCTTGGAGTTCAACTCAAACTCGGCATCTGCAATGTCCGGATCACCGGCAAAGCCAGTACGGGAGATTTCCTCACCAGCCAGTGTGTACCAGCCGAAGGGGCTATCCTCATCGAACTTATAAGTCGTCGTATTCTGGTTGAAGGGCTGCAGGTAGTTCTGCCATCCTTCCGGAAGATCAATGGTTGTGATGACTGGAGCCACGTAGTTGTCCTTATACTCCTTCGAGATATAGTTAAACGTGAACGGCGTATTATCATTCGAGCCGCCATCAAACATGATCTGCATGGCATTCTCAGTGAGATAAATAATCTTATAGGTACCATCAGGACGTTGACCTGTAATAGCATCGCTCTGACCAGGACTCAAGGGGATGACACCCGTGAAGGAGATGGTATGTGTAGCCACATCCATATTGAACGAGCCTTTCGTACCGTTAACATCCACATTGGCACCATTGATCAGATCGAACGTCATCACACCATAGTCGGCAGCACCGCAGATCCAGCCGTTGCCAGCCCAGTCAGCACTCCAGTACCACTCACTGGCATAGGTCGGGTCAATGGCTGTTGAAGAATCCCATCCTTCGGAGTCGATATAGTTCTCACCGGCAATATTGTGGAAACTGTCCCACGACATACCAGAGGTATAGAACCACTTAGGTCCACCAAACTTAAGACATGTGCCATTGGCATCAAGGTCGAGAACCCACTCCTTAGAATGACCCACGCCACCAGTCAGCATAGTCCATGCGGCATCGGAGATCAGGTTGGGATTCATTGCATTGATATGGAAGGTGGCTCTGTCGCTGAAGACAATTCCGCCACGGGTCTGGACACCCATACGTACATAGTAGTCACCATCAAAGGCCACACCTACCTGATAGGTACTGTTGGTACTAGTACCCGAGATACTTACGTCCTCGGAAATAGGTGCAGGTCCATACTCCCAATATACTGAGTAGCTGCTTGGAAGTAAACTCTTGAACGTAACCTGATTCGTATTCTGGTCAACATCAACGGAGAAACCAGTGTTCTCTGCCAACTGGGCTGTTGTGAGATCAATAGCGCCCATGCTGTCAGAATCAGGCGTACATGCAGCCAGCAACATAACAATGCTGGTCAGCACACTATATAATAGATTCTTTTTTTCCATAATTATCAATTGTCAATTTTCAATTATCATTTCTCAACTACATATCACCATCCAACATTTTGTTTCAGTACACCATTAGATAGAATGATTTGATTCTGCGGAATCTGACAGAGTCCCCTCTTGGCAATGATATTCTCTGCAGAAATAACAACCTTATCTGCATTGCCGCCCGACATCACTTCAATACCACCGGTGGCAATCTGATTGGCAGCATAGTCTACACCCTGACGGAGCAGATCCCAGTAGTTGATGGCCTCGAAAGCAAACTCGAACCTACGTTCCTTCATGATGGTTTTCTGGGAAACAGGTACAGACTCCAGTCCTGCACGGGCACGAACCTTATCCAGATACTGCTGTGCATTGCCACTGCCTAACTCAGCTGCCATCAGAAGCACATCAGCATATCGCATGATGACCCAGTCCTGATGGTTCTGTTCCTGGAAACCACCGCTGCCATCGATCTTGACAGCACTGGTCCCGTCGGCAAAACAGAGAGGAGAATATTTCTTGATGACATAGCCCGTGTATTCGCGCTGATCCTTGTAACTGGCCTCAAAGGCATCGGCATTGACAATACCCTCATTCACGATATCAATCACTGAAGCCTTCTTGCGTGTATCGCCAGCCTCGTATTGATTGACAAACTGCGGATTCACCGTCAGGGCTCCCCAGCCGCGTCCGTATGGTGCCACGGGAAGGTTACGCATGCCTAACATTACCTGCCAACGGTTAGAGTCGTTGTTACCATTATAATCCTGGGTATTAGTAAACTTCATGGCCAGAACCGTTTCTGAATTGCCGTCGCCAGCGTATGTTCCAAGCAGCGTAATAGCATCACCTACCTCAGCAATACCAGCAGAGGCAGCAGGCCACAAGTTCTTGTATTCTGGTACAAGGGCATATTCGCCACTGCTGATGACATCCTCGCAATAGGCAAGTGCCTTCTCCTTGGTCACGCCATCGATGGACAATCCATAATAACCTGTATAATAAAGGTATGCACGAGCATAGAGAGCCTCGGCAGCATACTTGGTGACATGTCCGTCGTTATTGGCGGCATCTGCCTTCGGATAGGCATTGGCAGGGATATTGTCTATCGCATACTGCAAGTCGTCAAAGATCACCTGATAGACCTCTGCAGGATCTGCCTGGGGAAGGTTTTCCTCTGTTGCAACAGTCAGCAGGGGAACATTTCCGAACATACGGACCAGATCAAAATACAGGATAGCACGCAGCGCATGGCACTCACCCATATAGGTTCCATGCAGCACCTCGTTCCTCCACTCAATCTGCTCTTCGTACTTGATCAGTTCATTACAGCGATAGATGCCCTGATAATAACGGGTCCAGTCGGCCTCATAGAGATTAATGTCCGACGATGACTGGGCAATGTCAAACCTGTCTACCACCTGATAGCCACGTCCGTCAGTATTACCTGTAGCACCGAAGCACTCAGCCCCCATCACCTCTGAGGCGACATAGAAGGAAAAGCCCGGGTTACTGCTCGTCTGACGCCATCCATCATAGCAACCAATCAGTGCCCTGTAAGCATCGTTTTGCGATTTATAGAAATTGCTGGTATTTGACTCTGTCTTAGATTCCACATCCAGATAACTTTCTGAACAGGAAATCAAGAGGAAAGAAGAAAGAGAAAGGAGGAAGGAGATAACTCCTGCCATCATGATCTTTACCCTATTCTTATTGTTTATCTTGGTAGTCATAACTCTTAATTCTTAATTCTAAACTCATAATTAAAATTTCACATTAGCGCCAATCAGGAATGTACGAGGACGGGGATAGTAACCCACGTCAACACCACTCACCCATCCGTCGGTTCCGTATCCGATTTCAGGATCCATTCCCTTGTATTTTGTGAAAGTAAGAAGATTCTGTGCCTGAACATACAAACGCAACTGCTTGCAGTATTTGCTCTTCCAGATACGAGAGAGGTCATAACCCAACGTAACAGTCGAGATACGCAGATAGTCGGCATCATGTACAAACAGGTCGGAGAACTGCCAGTTGATGTTTGTCGTCGTGACACGGGGAATCCTGTTACTGGTTCCCTCACCTGTCCAACGCTGCAGGATTTCTGTAGTATAGTTGGCCTGTGCATTGGCATGGTTACGGTAGGTCTGAACAATCTTCTGCCCTGCTGCACCATTGGCCTGAACGGAGAAGTCGAGTCCCTTATAGTCGAAACCAAGGGTAAAGCCATATGTAAAGTCTGGCATACCATTGCCAAGGTCAACTTTATCGTCGTCGTTTATCTGTCCGTCATGATTTATGTCATAGTACTTCACGTCGCCAGGCTTCACGTCTGCCTGAAGTACGCCATTGCCATTGGATATCCATTCGTTGATCTCCTGCTGGTTCTGGAAGATACCCGCTGTCTTGTAACCCCAGAAATAACCGATGGCATGCCCATTCTGTGCACGATAGAACTCCGGGGCATTGTCATACAGTTGATTGGTGGCACCATGGATGATACCGTCATCGGTAGGAATACTGCCCACCTCATTCTTATTATAGGCACCATTAAAACCTACGTTATAACGGAAGTCCTTACCAATCATATCATTCCAAACAAGGTTGAATTCGAATCCTTTGTTTTTTACATCACCACCATTGATGGTTGGTGCACCAGTACCTACAGTGGCCAATACAGGAGCTGTAACAAGCCAGTCCTTTGTGGTCTTAATATAATAGTCGAGGTTTACAATCAGATGTCCACCAATCATTCGGGCATCTAATCCGATATTAAACTGCTCTGATGTCTCCCACGTCACGTCTGGATTAGCCACACGACTTGGGTAGGCTCCCCAATTGGTACCCAGCACAGAAACAGACTCAGTATCATCATAACCAGAAGTACCAAACAGGTAGTGCGTATTAGTATTCTTCACAGGGGCAAGATACTGGTAATCAGAGATATTCTGGTTACCCACCTGACCCCAGCTGACACGTAGTTTCAGGAAATCGAGAACAGAAGAAAGAGACTGCATAAACTTCTCGTTAGAGATAGTCCATCCTGCAGACACAGAGGGGAAATAGCCGAAGCGATGTCCTCTGGCAAACTTACTCGAGCCATCGGCACGGAGGGTGGCATTCACCATATAGGTCTCTTTCCAGTTCCAACCCAGACGACCGAAGTAAGATACATTTCGAGAGTCACCATGAGGACTACCACCCGTGCTTAGACCGTCGTCTGTCGATGTGGCAGTACCATTATTGACGTAAGCATGGTCCCAATCGTCGAAGCCTTCTTTCAGGTAGCCGTTGGCGGCACCTACTGATATGCCCGAATAACGACTGGCCTCTATACCTATCAATGCACTGAATGCATGATCATCTTTAATAATCCAGTCATATTGGGCAGTATTTGTCCATGTCATTGACAGTCCATGATTCATGCTTTGATTGGCCGAAGTCCTTGTGTCATTATAACTATAAGGACTAAAATGATAGAAAGGAGAGAAACCCCGATATTCGCTTGTGCTATAAACCGCACCAAATACCGAACGCAGTCTAAGACCCTTCATTGGGGTCAGTTCTGCATACACATTACCACTGAACGTGCCACTCTTATTCTCATTGTTTGTGTTGGTCATCATGTTTCCGTATGGGTTACCATCGTACTGATACCAGTCGCTGTAATCGGTGGCATTGTACGGACTCCCATAGAAACCATTGTAACTGCTTGCATCAGAGCCTGCCTCTGCCTGACTACCGTCGAAGATGTTTGTTGCATAGACAGGAGCCAATGGCGATGTACCGAAAGCGCCACGCAGGGTATTGTTGTACTGATTGCCAACACCGATACCTACACTCTTGGTGTAAACAAAGCTAATCTGCTCACCAACCTTCAACAGTTTATCAATCACGTTGTGCTCTGAGTTGATACGGAAGTTGTAACGCTCATAATTCGAGACATCCTTACCACCAACGATACCTTCCTGACTCATATATCCCATTGACAGAGCATAGGTGGAGACCTTGTTGCCTCCAGTAATACCCAGGTTGTAGCTTTCAACCTTGGCATTGTCCTTGAACATCTGGTCTATCCAGTTGGTATCATACAGATTGCCATTAGGATCATATATGCTATTCATCGAGCTGAAGTCGTATGGCTGATTGCCCGAGTTTATCTGCTGTTCGTTCATGATGGTCATATACTCCTGCGAGTTCAGCATCGGAGCCTTGCGGGCCACATTCTGCCATCCATAATAAGCATCGAAGCTGATTTCCGACTTTCCGGCTCTACCATTCTTGGTAGTTACCAGCACAACACCATTGGCAGCCTGTGCACCATAAATAGCAGCAGAAGCAGCATCCTTCAGCACATCAATGCTCTCGATATCGGCAGGATTCAAAGTTGAGATATCACCACCTATACCATCAATAAGGTATAAGGGACCAGAACTGCCAACAGTACCAAGACCACGAATATTCACTTTCATGCCAGAACCAGGCTGACCAGAAGTAGACTGAATACTGACACCTGGCGTCTGACCCTGCATGGCCTGAAGAGGGTTGGTGGTGTTAAGCCTGGCAATGTCCTCACCCTTTACCTGGGTAGTAGCACCAGTCAACAGCTTCTTTTTCTGGACACCATAACCGATTACAACCACCTCTTCAAGAGATTGGCGGTCTTCCTCAAGAGAAACATTCATTGTGTCAGTTCCACCTACCTTAATAGATTTAGTGAGATAACCCACATAAGAAAACACCAATGTCTGGCCTTGTTCTGCATCGATGGTATAATTACCGTCAATATCAGTAACAATACCATTTTTACTCCCTTGTACCTGTACGGTTGCGCCTATCAAGGGCTCACCATCTGTGGCAGATGTGACTTTACCCGTAATAGGCTTTGCAGAAAGAGTGCCAAACACAGCTTGCATCGTGAACAATAGCACGATGAGCATCAATTGCTTAAAACTGTTTTTTTGCATAAATATAACTATTAAATTAAAATGTGATTGTTGATTTGGCTGCAAAAATAGCACGTTTATTCCAAAGAGAAGGGAAACGATGTTTCGGATGGAGGCATAATTGTTTCACTTACTGCATTTTCGTATGTTATGAAACATAAATACCTCTTTTGGAAACATGATGCCGTCTGACAGAAGGAAAAATGTTGTACCTTTGCTAATAATTCAGAAAAAAAATGTATCTTTGCAACCACATGAGAAGATTATTTATCTTTATGGCGCTCTGCCTCGCCCAGATGTCAGTAGCACAGCCTGGTGGTTTTCAGACACTGGGCATCGGAGACGGTCTGCGCAGCAACTCGGTGACATGTCTGCTGGCCGATAGTCGTGGCTATTTATGGATAGGCACTTATCAAGGTTTGAATCGCTACGACGGTCATCAGGTGAAAACCCGATTCCCAGAAAGCAGTGAACCACGGTTACATGAGGTATTCCACCAGACCATCGCATCGCTGGAAGAGGATGCAGAAGGGCGGATATGGATAGAGTGTGAAAGCGGTGCTTATTGTCTGTACGATACTCGGACGGCACGATTCAACGCATCTGCCGACCAACTGCTGCACGATTTGGGTATCCGCCCGGACGGAAGATATAAAGTAAAAGTAGGTGAAAAGGGTGCATTATGGGTATTCACTGAAAGGGGTATCTTCCGCTATGACTATCATACGAAGGAACTGAAAACGTGGGAAACTCACTTACAGCTGCCCGGAAAAGGAACAGACTTTATAGTGGAGGTTTCAGACGGTTTGTATTTAAGTGCGGGTCACACCCTCTGGCACTGGGTCAACAGCACGGGTGAACTGCAGCGCGAGACGTTGCCGGAACAAATGCAACAGTCGATTGGAGAAGTGAGTGTGATGACTGATGCCGACGGTACACTATGGGTATATAGTACACGCGAAGAGCATATCTGCCGTTACATCGTAGGAGGGCGGCAGGAGAGAGAGATGATCCGTCTGCCACAGACGGCGTCTGCCTCACAGAACAACGCTATTCGCGATATGATGGACGATGGGCGGGGTAACATTTGGATAGCCACAGACCACAAAGGTATATTTGTCTACAATAAGAATACGGGCATCATTACCGCCATGCGCCACGAGCATGACCGGTTGTTCTCACTGACGAGCGATAATGTGACCTGTCTGACCATCGATCGCGACGGCACTATCTGGGTGGGACATTTGAAGACTGGCATATCATACACCAGCGAAGCTAACAACATCTTACAGCCACATGCCCGCATGTGTGGCGATATTCTGGCCATGGCCTACGACATGAAAGGTAGCCTGTGGATAGGTACCGACGGCGACGGCGTCTACATAGAACGCGCCGACGGCAGTATGCAGAAGACTGCATTGCCCAATATCACCGTCATGTCTCTGATGAGCGACGGAAAAGGTGGCATGTGGGCAGGAACATACAATCAGGGCCTCTACCATCTACTTGATGCCAAGCGGTGGAAGCGATATGCCGTAGACGAAGGAACATTCCCCACGGAAACAGTGTGGACGCTGGCAACTGACGACAAGGGAAATGTCTGGACATCATCGCCCATCGGACAGACGGTTATATTTAATCCAGAAGATGAGCATGGTCGTGTAGTCACCACCGACACAGGTGATGATATTCATGGCAATGCCCTGCGTTATGACGGGGCTGGCACAATGCTGATTGCTTCGGTCTATGGACTATGGAGTTACAATGTCAAGACTGGCAATTGTAGTGTGGCTTTCGGAAATAAAAGAGGAACACAGCAGTGGATGAATCAGATGGTGACGGACGTAAAGGCTGATCGTCAGCAAGGAATGATGTTGCTCACTCATCCTGATGGTATTACCATCTTCGACACAAAGCAGGATTCACTCTATTTCATACGGCGCACGGATGATATCATTAAAGGCATGACCGTCGACAGTAATGGATCCTTCTGGATCTGCACTACCGGTGGAAGTGTGGTAGCTATTCAGCCCAAGCGCCAGACAGACAACCATTATCAATTATCAATTGTTAATTTTCAATTGTCATCAGGTATGCCGCAGTTCTATTTCAACGGCGACGCTATGGTCAGTTCACCACAAGGCGAGATACTCATGGGTGGCACAGAAGGATATATGAGTATTAATCCCCGTCAACTGATGACGACGACACGTGAAGAACACAACCTGGTGATTAGCGAAATCGCCGTAGGCGACAGTCTGCTCAACGAACAGACCGCTACCGTCAATCTTAGCCACGATGCGGCTTACCTCACCGTAAAATTCTTCTCAGGTAGTCTGGAAGGGGTCCAGCGTATACGCTATGCCTACCGTCTGGTAGGTCAAATGAGCGACTGGGCGATAACCGACCACAACTATGTATCGTTCCACACCCTACCTCCTGGCGACTACACTCTACAGTTATGTATTTGCCGTGAGGACGGCACTATGAGTTCACCAAAGGAACTGCGCATCAGCGTGGCACCTCCATTTTATCGTACACTGCCCATGTATACATTATATATTCTTGTTGTTTTGGGAGCCTTGTACCTGCTGTGGCACAACATGCGCAAACGACAACAAGAGCGTACGGAGCGGCAGCGACAACTGATGGAGCGGCAGAAAATTGAACAGATTACGGAGATGAAGTTGCAGTTCTTTACCAATATCAGTCACGATCTGCGCACGCCGTTGACACTCATCATCTCGCCATTGGAACATATTATCCAGAAACTGACAGTAAAGACTAATCAGCTGACGGAGGGAATGCCAAACGACGACCTGCTGGCCCAGCTCAAGAATATCCACAAGAATGCCCAACAGCTTTTGAGGGAGGTGAGTGCGTTGCTCGACTTCCGTCGCCTTGACGCAGGTGGCGAGACACTGAACGTACAACGTGGCGACATAGTAGACCATCTGAACAGCATACTTGTCTCCTTTAGTGACTATGCCGAAGATCGTGATATCCATCTCAGTTTCGACCACGATGCCGACAGTTTCCTGATGGACTACGACCGCGAGAAGATGAACAAAGTGGTATACAACCTCTTCTCAAATGCACTTAAATTCACACCTGCCGGTGGCAGCGTCTCGTTGTCGTTCCGTCAAGAACCGGATCATGTAACCATCACCGTAGCTGACACAGGCAAGGGCATATCCGACAATGATAAGCCCAATATCTTCAAACGCTTCTATCAGT
>Ga0310786_10004462_pt1 | contig 19496 bp, 15 predicted proteins | sample AusTroGonzalo_MG_FD_203881 | JGI IMG/M metagenome (GOLD analysis project Ga0310786, IMG submission 203881) | Bovine rumen microbial communities from tropical cattle in Woodstock, Queensland, Australia - Gonzalo_03 (v2) (version 2) | ecosystem: Host-associated > Mammals > Digestive system >... | reverse complement strand
GTTTATCAACAATTCCTGATAATGATTTGGTTTCAAATATACTCGTTTAACAGGCAGTTCTTTGTTTTCACCATGGATAGTACACACCAAGAAATCTGAATGACGTGTATAGATAGCCACTCTATGCCTTATGATATCTGATATTCTGCTCCATGTTTTCTGATCACCGTCGCTCAACCCACCGTTTCCACGCATGTAGTTAGCAAAATTGTGACCATAATCATTGAATTTATCCATCTCGTCATAAACCCTAAGCATAGTACCTTCATCTAAGTTAAGAGCCAAAATTGGGCATTGATTACCGTAATTCACGCCATTTCTTCGGATGTTAGCCCCTTGTTCAACCAACTGACATATATAATTCGCTGAATTCGAGAAAAAATGTAACTCTTCAGGATCAACTAAGTTTTCTTCAAATTTACCAATCCATTGAGCAAACTCCTGTTCACTTACCACTGATGATTTCCCAACTTTTCTAACAGTGTTACGCTTTTCGTTTTTTGAGTTGGAAGTGTTATTGTTTTTCGGATCCTCCTTTTTTGTTTCCGAAATAACAACTTGTCGCAAATTAACGTTCACAAACGCTCTTCTCTCTTGCAAATTAAAAAAATTTTCAAACCCCACCGCATTTACGTCGCAACAAAACAACAACGTAGCAACAGAACAGGTACCAAAAAGTTTCAAATGTTTAAATTCCATAATATTTCTCCTAAATTTCATAAACATCCTCGTCTACATCATGACCATCATGACACTTTTCTTTCTGTTAAGGATACTCTCACACCCTGCAGACTATATCCAAAATTCCATGTAACTACGTAGATCTTCCCATCGTCCTATATCTCCTATCCTAAAAACAGGCGAATTGTAATATAAACAAAATATATTGTCAATATTTTTTTATAAAAATATATCTTTTTTTAATAAACTGCTATTTTTTTGAAAAATCTGATTTTTACTGACTTAATTATTGGAGAATAATAATCGTCTATAGCAAATTCGTTTTGTTCATATCTTAGTCTTTTGGAATACGTAAAAAGTTCAATCATTAAAACTTATACAACAACGCAAGAAATCTCTTTTCCCTTAATTTTATAATTTTTTTAAATATTTTATTCTTTACGAATCAACAATATCTCTCTGAATACTTGCTGGACTTTAAATTATTTTTTATACATAGACTGATGAATTGCTGATTTCAGACTTTGGGAGGGAATATGAAAAAATTAACTGCGATTATGTCGGTTTGCGTACTGATATGTAGTTTCAACGCATCATGTATGTCTCCAAACGCAAACAAAGACGAAAACTCCTCAATTCCTCAGACATCTCTTGCACATCCTTGGACAAGAGTACACGATACATTGCACCGATGGATTTGTTTGGCACATTCTGTTCCAGACTATGAAGAAATCAGAGAATTTATACGAAGAACTGAATTAGATGTGGATGCTCGTGATATATTCGGAAACACTTTGTTGCATCAAGCAGCCATTACGAAAGACACCAGAATCCTCGAAGCTCTTTTAGATAAAAATCCGCAAAATATTAATGCTGTTAATATAATCGGACTCCCTGCCTTGTCCAACTTTTTGGCATCATTCTACACTTCCGATAAATCAGTAGTGTCTGACAATGAGGCAGTTGAAGAATTGAAAGATTATTTGATTGATTATGCCGCAAAAAATACAGATAACAATATTTCTTCATCTATTATTTATTTACCGAATTTAAGAGCCAGGAAAAATCCTGATAATTCTCACCTTATGGATTGGTCTGAGCAGAATTCAAACAAGATATTAACATCTAAATTCATTTCCTCCTCTCGCATGCCTAACGGATCAGCCAAAACAATAATAGAAAAATTCCTTGCCCACGGCGCTGATATTCGGGTTAAAGATACGCTCATCGGAATAACTGCTCTTCATTACGCAACTTCAGCCGGAGATACGGATGCCCTGTTAACCTTAATTAATCATGAACCGAGTGCCATTAACGTAACGACTAATAATGGCATTTCGTTAATAGATATTGCTGTAAATACAAAAAATATTCCGATTACAAACCTGCTGGCAAAAAGAGGAGCAAAAGTAAAATTCGAGAATTTAAAAAAATCTTTAAATAATCCTGATTTATTAAAAGCTCTGCTACCGTACAAACACAGTATGCTGAATATCGAGAACGGCTCGAAAATTTTATCCGAATACCCTCTCAATTGTTTTAATAAAGAAGTCCTTTCATTTTTGATAGATAAAGGTGCCGACGTTAATGTAACAACCAACGACGGCGTTTCACTACTGGACGTTGCGGTAAATACGAAAAATCTTCTGCTTACTGAGTTCTTGGTAAAGAAAGGGGCAAAAGTTAAACTCACAAATTTAAAAGCATCGTTGAATAACATAGAGTTTTTAAAAGCTTTGCTTCCGTACGAAAATAGTTTAAGCAAAATAGAAGGTGGTGACACCATATTGACGAACTACTTATTCGATTATTTTAATGAAGAAGTTATTTCGTTTCTGATAGATCGAGGTGCAGATGTGGATGCAAGAACTCAAAACCACTCATCTTTTCTGTATAAATTTGCCCAGCGTTATGCGGGAAATAATGAAAAACTTATCGAAAAAATAGCTCGAGCTTCTCGCAATATTGACGCTCAATATGACTGGGGACATACTGCGTTGGCCGTTGCAGTATTATGGAAAAATTTTACGATTGCCAAGAAATTATTTGAAGCCGGAGCAGATCCGACCGTCCCTGATAGAATTGGATTTTCTGCTAAAGATCTCGCAAAGTTATATGATATCAATCTGTTCAATCCGAGACCTCAACTAAAAAGAAAAAGAGCTTCTACATTTTTTTAGCAGATATTACGGAATTTTAATTCTGTCGTTTTTTGAAACTCCAACAGGCCAACGAAAGAGTAATTGTCGCCGTAATTATCAAAGGAATTAAGTTCATCGAGACATCTGCTAAAGTCATTCCTTTGAGAAAGATTCCTCGAGTGAGAGCCATAAAAAACCTTATAGGATTCAGTAAAGTCAGATACTGCAAAAATACAGGCATATCTTCGATAGGAGAAATAAATCCTGAAAGCAATACCGCCGGCATCATAAAAGTTATCACTCCGAGAATCGCCTGTTGTTGAGTTCGGCAAATCGATGAAATATACAATCCGACTCCCACCAGCGATAACAAAGATATTAGCATGGCAATCAAAAACAAAAAAATTGACCCCACAAACGGCATTCCGAAAAAATTTTTCACAACAAAAGTCATAACGCAAGTTAAAGCCATCGCGATAATCAACGGTGGAACTGTTTTCCCTATCAAAATATCAACGGAGGACAACGGACTGACAATCAGCTGATCGAAAGTTCCCATTTCTCTTTCGCGAGCGATCGACAATGCCGTCAAAATTAACGTGATTACGGAAGCTAACATCGCAACAATTACTGTCAGAATAAACCATCGATATTCCAAATTCGGATTGTACCAATTTCGCGTTATAACGTTGATTTGCACTCCTTTCACAGGTGCGACTTCCTGACTATAACTCGATATTATCTGCGATGCATATCCGGCAACGGTCGCGGCAGAATTCGTTTGGCGTCCGTCAGTAATAACAAGAACATCCGTCGGAGTGCGCGAAGTTATATTCGTTGAAAAATCATTGTTGATATACAACCCCATATTTGCATCTTTATTATCAATTTTATCCTGCATTTGTTCCATGTTTTTCACTCGGTAAATATCACGAAATTGAGGAGAAAACTCGAAACGGGAAATCAACTCTCGCGACTCAACAGAATTATCTTGATCCACAACAACTATATCAATATTTTTAACTTCCATCGTAATCGCGTAAGCAAATAAGATGAGCTGAACAATCGGCAACACAACAATGATTGCTCGGCTTTTCGGATCCATCCAAGTAATGACGAATTCTTTTTTTATCAGCGCGAGAATTTTTTTGAACTTTTCAATCATGAGTAAGCCTCATATCTGTATTTTTATAAACAGCAATAAACAAAATTGTTCCTAAAATCAGCAAAAATATCGATGACTTTATCGCTATGCTCGGAACTGTCCCTGCCATAAATTCGCTTTCGATAAAAGTAATGTAATATCTCGGTGGAAGAATTCTCGTTATGTGTTGCAAAACTTCAGGCATCGAACCTATAGGGAAAACCAATCCTGACAGAAGCAATGCCGGAAGAAATCCTATTCCTATTGAAACCTGACTCGCAAAAAATTGATTTTTTAATACCGTGGAAATCAATAAACCTATTCCCATCGATGTAAACAGAAAAAGCGCACTAACGAAAGTCAAAACCAGATAGCTACCGTAAAAAGGCACCTGAAAAATTCCTATACATAACACTAAATTGAAAACCATCGACAACATTCCCAAAATGAAATACGGAATATATTTTCCGAGTACGATATGCATTCGAGTAACATTCGAGCTGAGAAGAGATTCCATCGTTCCTCGTTCCCATTCGCGCGCCACGACCAGAGCTGTAAGCAGAATCCCTATCAACGTCATTGTTATTGCGATTGAACCGGGCAAAATAAAATAATATCCGTTAGAATCTTGATTATACCAAGTTCTGATTTGCGGATTCACAATTTGCTGAGACATCAACTGAGCATATTTACCGGACGCAAGCCATTGATTAGAAATTTGCAAAACATAATTTTGCAGAAAGGTTGCGGTGTTAACTTCCGATCCGTCAGTAACCACCATGAGGTCAGCAGATTGTTGTTGCTCTAATTTGTTTGAAAAATCGTTTGGAATTATCACCATTCCTTTTATTTTCGAACGAATCAATTCTTTGGTCATATCTTCCATGTTATCGAAAATTTCCGAATTGATATATTTGCTACAACCAAATGAATTTACAAACTGCGAAATCTCAGGGGAATTATCGTCGTTTTTGATTCCGATATTTACCGTTACGAAATCGAGATTTATTCCGTACATATATATAAGTATTGAGATGAGAGGAAGAACGAACGAAATTATTATGCTGCTCGGATCGCGTATGATTTGTAAAATTTCTTTTTTTACTAAAGCTTTTAATATTTTCATTTTTCGCTCTCCAAAATTAGTTTCATGAAAGCTTCTTCCATATTTTTTGCTTTGACTCTATTTTTCAGTTCAGACGGAGTACCGATCGCGACCGCTTCTCCTTTATAAAACAAACTGATGCGATCGCAATATTCTGCTTCATCCATAAAATGTGTTGTCACTAAAACAGTCACTCCTTTTTGAGCCAAAGATATAATGTGATTCCAAAATTCTCGACGAGTTATGACATCGACTCCAGAAGTCGGCTCATCCAAAAACAAAATTGGCGGATTATGAATAAGCGCGCAAGCCAAAGACAATTTTTGTTTAAATCCTAACGGCAAATCGCCTGATTTTTGATTCTCTGTTTCCGAAAATCCAAAAATATCTGTGATTTCAGCAACTCTTTCTTGCAGATTTTGATCGTGAATTCCGTAAATCTCCGCAAAAAAATCCAAATTTTGTTTTACCGTAAGAGATTCGTAAAGCGAAAACTTTTGCGCCATATAACCGAGATTCGCTCGCGCCTTTTCGGAATCTTCCGTGATATCTATTCCCATGATACGAGCCGTTCCGTTGGTCGGTTTCAAAAGTCCGCACATCATTTTAAATGAAGTCGATTTTCCTGCGCCATTCGGACCCAGCAATCCGAAAATTTCCCCTTTTTTTATCTCGAAAGAATTATTTCTTACCGCGTAAAAATCGCCGTAAACTTTTTCCAAATTATCTGCCACAACTGTGTATTCCACGTCTGAATTTTTTGGGACATAATTCTCCGCAATTTGCGATTTCGTCTTGTGATATCCGCCCATCAAATCAATAACTTTATTCTCAAATTCTTCTGCAGTTTTCGCGAGATCGTATGGCTTCCCCTGATAAATGACTTTGCCTCTGTCCAGCACCACAGCAGTGTCGAAACTGTGAGCCTCGTCAAGATAAGCAGTCGACCAAAGCACTGTCGTTTCAGGAGAAATCAAATTCCGCACCATCTGCATAAGATCGCGTCGGGATATCGGATCAACACCAACAGAAGGTTCATCCAGTAAAAGAAATTCAGGCGATCCGAGCAGCACGCATGCCAATCCTAATTTTTGCTTCATTCCTCCCGAAAGAGCTCCGGCCAAACGCGATTGAAATTTTTTGAGATTTGTAAATTCCAACAATTTTTCAAAATCGTGCGGAACATCTTTCAAATCAGCGTAAAGATTTAGATTTTCGATAACTGTAAGATCCTCGTACAATCCAAACTTTTGCGGCATGTATCCTATTTTTTTGGTCAGATCATCTTTTTGCGTCGCAGGATCAAGACCGAACACAGAAATTTTTCCGCAATCCGGTAGAAGCAATCCTATAATCAAACGAATCAATGTTGTCTTTCCTGATCCGTCCGCACCAATCAATCCGGTAATTTTTCCTTTTTCAATTTCCAAAGACAGATTATCGATTGCTGTTATTTCCTTGAATGTTTTGGTCAAATTTTTGATCATTACCGTATTCATAGGAAACTCCCAAAAATTTACGACCTCAGATCGATTTTGATAGTCGTAGGCATTCCCTGACGCAAAAATTCATCTGTATTGTTAATATAAACACGAATTTTGTAAACCAGATTTGCGCGTTGATCGGTTGATTGAACAGTTTTCGGAGTAAACTCCGCGACAGGTGAAATGTATCCGATTTGACCTTCATATGTTCGAATTTTATTCGTTTTCGGATCGACAGTATCGGTCAAAACTTTCACTTTCATTCCGTATTTTATATTGCCCAAATCAGGTTCATGTACGTAAGCCCTCACCCACATCGGACGATCTTTACAAATTGTATAGATCCCTTGCCCTGCCACAACTATCGCACCCGGCTCCTGAATACGAGTTGTAACTATTCCGTCGTCGGGAGAATGAATCCTTGTGTACCTCAACTGATTTTTCGCCAAATTTTGAGCCGCAACCGCCGCCAAATAATCCGCTTTGGTTCTATCTCTGTTGCTCAGCAAAGTGTCATAATCCTGCTTCGCCAAAACATCTTTAAGACATAACGGACCGTTTCTTTCATATTTCAAATTTGCTTCATGACTGATCGCTTTGGTTTTTTTCACATCCGCATCTGCTTTTTCCAGAGAATTTTTGTAATCAGCATCATCCAAAATCGCAATCACCTCTCCTTTTGAAACCGGATCACCTTCTTCTTTATTCATCGAAAGAATTTTCCCCGGAACTTGAAATCCTACCGTCACCTGTCGAATTTCGATATTTCCGTAAAGAGTCAGCTCGGAAGAATTTTTCTCACCACTCCTTCTCATGCAACAGGTAACGACAATAAAAACAGCAACAATTGCGAAAACCATGCCCTTGCTAAAATTCCAGAATAATTCTCTATCTTTTTTCATGCGAAACCTCTACTATCTTACTTAAGAGTATCTCAAAATTCTTAATTTTTGTTTAAAGTCATCGTTTTCGCCCTTTTGATAAATGATTTTTTTACGATTTTTGTATATAATACCGACAGTGATGTTGAGGTATTAATCATGAATAAGTTTTGCGCGCTGGGTTTTTGTCTATTGCTATGCCTTGGGGGATGTAAAGATTCCGAAATTTGCTTTTGCTGATTTTATATCAAAACATAGAATCCAAATAATTATAGTGTTATAATCACGCGGTTTTGTGGTGGTTCATGTCGTCGAAAAAAGCTACTGTTTTCTTTTCGTTTTTTATTTGCGTAGCGGGAACAGCCCTTTTTTATCTCAAATATTCCGTGATGGATATCGAAGATCGCATATATAGAGCGAAAAAAGAGTTAAAAATCGAGAAGAATAATAATCACATTTTGAAAGCGGAATGGAAAGCTTTGACGACCCCGGAGAGAGTTCAGAGACTCGCTATGAAACATCTGAAAATGCAACAAATTACTCCGCAACAATTGAAGGAATATGACCCGGCAATTTTTCATAATAATTCAAAGAAGCAAAACGCAAAGAAGTTATCGAAAATCATTTCGGAGATGATAGCTAAAACAAATTCGGAGGATTAAGGTGTACGAAAATTTCGGTCACAACTTGTATTCTCGGACCTATCGTGCGCTAAAAATTGCAAAAAAAAGAACACTTATCGTGATCAGCATTTTTATTTTGTTCTTTTTGATATTACTTTTTCGCTTAGCTCAAGTCATGGTTTTTAACAGAAATGATGACGAAAATTCTCTTTATATGAACGCTCCGACAATCGCATTTCGCGCTGACATTGTCGATCGAAATAATAACATCATCGCGACGAGTTTACCCACCGTTTCACTTTATGCGTGTCCTCATGAAATGATAGATTTTGATGAGGCTGCGGAAAAAACTTGCTCTGTTTTTAAGGATATCGAAAAAGAAAAATTTCTGAGTCGTCTGAAAAAAACAAAAAAATTTTTGTGGGTAAAAAGAAACTTATCTCCGATTCAGGAACAGGAAATTTTAAATCAAGGAATTCCCGGATTTCACTTTTTAAAAACCGAAAAAAGAGTTTACCCCGATAAAAATTTGCTGGCTCATGTAATCGGCGGAACTGATATCGATAACAATGGAATCGCAGGAATTGAGAAAGTTTTCGACGAAGCGCTGAAGTCCTCTACTCACCCAATTTCTCTTTCAATCGACATAAATATTCAGCATGCCGTTCACGATGAATTGCAAAAAGCGATTAAAGAATTTCGAGCAAAAGGCGGTGCGGCAATCGTGATGAAAATCAAAACCGGAGAAATTTTTTCACTGGTATCTTTGCCGGATTTCGATCCAAACAGAAACGAAAATCCAAATTCGCGAGAACATTTTAACATGGCAACCTCATCCGCAATCGAGCCGGGATCGAGCGCCAAAATTATCAACACAGCTATGGCTTTGGAAACAAAAAAAATTACTCCGTTTTCTCAATATGATGCGCGATTTCCAATTAAGATCGGACGATTTACGATTCATGATTTTCATGGACGCGGAACTTACTTAAATGTCGAAGAAATTTTGAAATATTCTTCTAATATCGGATCAGCAAAAATTGCTTTAGATGTCGGACGGGAATACCAAAAATCATTTTTTAAAAAGATCGGTCTCCTGGATACAATTTCATGCGAATTGCCCGAAACTCAGAAGCCGTTGTATCCGAAAAATTGGAGTGAGGTAAGCTCAATGACAATTGCTTTCGGGCATGGAATCGCACTCAGCCCATTGCATTTAACTACAATAATTTCCGGAATGCTGAATGGCGGAATGAAAAATAATCCGACCCTTTTGAAAAAAAATTCAGCTGTCCCGGGAGAAAGAATTATTTCCGAAAAAACCGCCAAACAAATTGCGGTTTTAATGAGATTAAACGTCGTAGAAGGCGCAAATAAAAAAGCGGAAGTAAAAGGATATAAGGTCGGAGGAAAATCGGGAACAGCAGAAAAATTGAATCGCGGAAGATATTCGAAAACCGCAAACTATACAGGATTTATCGGAGCGTTCCCAATGCCAAATCCTGAATATTCTGTTTACGTAGTTTTGGATGAACCACAAGCGACGACAAAAACTCACGGATTCCGTACAGCTGGATGGATCGCCGCTCCAACGGCTGCAAATATTATTCGAAGAATAGGTCCGATGTTAAACGTAATAGTTTTCGAAAACCAGGAACCGAATTGGCATGAAATGTTGAGAAAAGTAAAATGAAAAAGTTAGCAGATTTTTTTTCAGTTGATAATGATTTGAAAAATTTAGCAGTAACGGATATCGTGGATGATTCGCGAAAGGCGACTTCCGGAAGCATGTTTTTTGCGATTTGCGGAAACGCGTCCGACGGAAATGTTTTCATTCAAGACGCGATAAAAAACGGAGCAAAATTTGTAGTAAACCGAGGCGAAGATTTTTCGGCAGAAAAACGTAACGACGTCGTATTTATTACTGTAACAAATCCACGAAAAGAATTGGCAAGAGTTTGCTCGATTTTCTGGTCTGCAAATTTTAATCATATAATTGCTGTTACGGGTACAAACGGAAAAAGTTCCACTGTTGATATTGTACGCCAAATTTGGCTCAATTCAAAAATCGATTCTGCCAGCATCGGCACTTTGGGAATCATTACAAAAGATTCTAAAATCAAAGGAAGTTTAACATCTCCCGGAGCGATCGCTTTGCATCATATTTTCAATGATTTAAAAAAGAAAAATATAAAAAACGTCGCAATGGAAGCTTCCAGTCATGGATTAAATCAGCACCGCATTGACGATATAAAGTTTTCAGTTTGTGCCTTCACGAATTTCACTCAAGATCATCTAGATTACCACAAAACTTTTGAAAATTATTGGCTCGCGAAAGAAAGATTATTTTCGGAGTTAGGCGGAGATTTTTTTGTAGTAAATTCCGACGACATCATGAGCGAAAAAATTGAAAAAATCGCGCGTGAAAAAAACATCAAATGCATAAGTTACGGAAAAAAATCCGACCAGATAAAATTGATTTCTGTTCGTGAAATTGATCAATACCAAAAAGTGAGAATTTCATTTTTCGGAAGAGAAATTGAATTCGATTTATCGTTGGCAGGCGATTTTCAAGTTTATAATTCTCTTTGCGCAATGGGAATTTGCTACACCACGGGGATTTCTGTCGAATTAATCTGCGATTCATTGAAAAAATTAAAACCAATTAACGGAAGATTAGAATTAGTCGGTCGACACAACGGCGCAAATATCTACATCGATTATGCGCATACCCCCGATGCTTTAAAAAACGCGATTTTATCTTTGCGTAAACATACGCAGAACAAATTAGTTGTCGTATTCGGATGTGGCGGAGATCGTGATAAAGATAAACGACATTTGATGGGAAAAATCGCGAAAGAATTCGCTGATTTCGTGGTAGTAACAGATGACAATCCTCGAAACGAAAATCCAAACGAAATAAGAAAAATGATTTTGGAAGGATGTCCCAACGCAAAAGAAATCGGAGATCGCAAAGAAGCTATAAAATTTTCTATTCATCTGCTACAACCTGGTGATATATTACTAATCGCTGGAAAAGGTCATGAGGATTACCAGATTTTGGCGAAAGGAAAAGTTCACTTCAGTGATAAAGAAATAATTTTGGACGAGATAAAATGATATTCAGCAAAGAAGAATTGTCGGAAATTTTTAAAGCGAAAATAAAAAAGAACATCGATGGTATTTGTGTTGATTCGCGAAAAGCAGAACCGGGAGATCTGTTCATCGCGTTGAAAGGGGAAAATGTCGACGGTCATGGTTTCGTAAAATCAGCTTTCGAAAACGGCGCGGTATTGGCTTTAATTCAACATGAAAATTTCGATTACGGAGAAGATTTGATTAAGGTTAATTCGACCTATCAGGGGTTATTGGATCTCGCGAAATACAATATCGCGAAAACAAATGCGAAATATATCGGTGTAACGGGAAGCATCGGAAAAACCACTACGAAAAATCTGATTTATCATTTACTCTCAAAATTTTTCCCGAACGAAGTCTTTGTAACGAAAAAAAATTTCAACAGCAAAATCGGTCTTCCAACATGCGCAGCATGCATGAATCGGAATACCAAAATCGGAATTTTTGAAATGGGAATGAGTAAAGCCGGCGATCTGCGGAATCTTATCAAAATCGTCGCTCCAAACATTTCTGTCATTACCCATATCTGTGAAACTCATTCAGAATTTTTCAACAGTATTTGGGATATCGCAAAAGCAAAATCTGAAATCATGGAAACGAAAATTCCGCAAGACACAGTTATTCTTCCGGCGGATTCTGCTTACACAGATTTTCTGAAAAACAAAGCAAAGAATTTAGGAGTAAAGAATATTCTCAGCTTTGGATTTTCGAAATCCGATGCTCAAGTTATTTCACAAAAACAATTTGAAGATAAAACAGAAATCATCGCCAATATTTTGGGAAAAGAAATTAAATACTGCGTAAATTGCCATAACAATTCCGTAATTCCGAACAGTTTAGCGGCGATTTTAGCAGCTCACATGATAAGCAAAATCGATATACAGGACTTAGCAAACGAAACTGAGAATTTTTCGTCCACAGATCGTCGAGGGGAAATTTTCGAAAAGAACGGAATAACGATTATTGATGATTCTTATAATGCGTGTTACACGTCGGTTAGATCCGCGATAAAATCTTTAGCAAAATATTCCGGAAGAAAAATTTTGGCAATCGGCGACATGAAAGAATTAGGGAAAGACAGTCGTTTTTTTCACGAAAATCTCTCTCCGTCGATAGATAAATTCGGTGTAGATTTGGTTTTTGCGTGCGGAGAATTATCGAGATATTTATTCGAAAATCTCCGAGAGGAAAAGCGTGGCGGATGGTATGAAAATTCGCAAAAATTATCCGAAGATATTATTTCAAAAATTCAAGCTGGAGATAAAATTTTGGTGAAAGGATCAAATTCGATGAAGATGAATAAAATTGTGGAGGCAATCAGTCATGCTTTATAATTTGTCTTCGTATTTTAATTTTGTTTCCGGAATGAATTTATTTCGGTATATCACTTTTCGAACGGGTTGCGCGTTACTTACATCATTGTTAATCAGCTTTTTTCTCTACCCCGTTTTTATCAAAAAATCTACACGAAAACAGCCGATCAGATTGGATGGACCGCAATCTCATATCGAAAACAAACAAGGTACTCCGACCATGGGCGGGGCGATAATTATTGCTTCAACTATTTTTTCTTCTGTTCTTTGGGGAGATGTTACAAACGAATATTTATGGCTGATTTTGGGACTGACTTTCGTTTATTCTCTATTGGGATTTGTTGATGATTATTTGAAAACAAAATATAAAAATTCAAAAGGAGTTTCGGGACGACAAAAGTTAGCTGTCCAGATAATAACCGCGCTGATTTTTTCATATTTAGTTGAGCAATTGCGTACTCCTGAGGTCGCCGGACATCTTACTTTTCCGTTCTTCAAAAACTTCACGATTCACAGTTCGATATTTTTAATTTTATTCACGACTTTTGTAATCACCGGAAGTTCAAACGCGGTAAATCTTACTGACGGATTGGATGGTCTCGCAACTTTTCCGTCGATGTTAGTCGCTTTCTGTTTAGGTATAATGTGCTACATTACGGGTCATTTTGTTTTCGCGAATTATTTGCAGTTATTTTACATTCCGACTTCAGGTGAATTGTGTATTTTTTGCGGATCGATGATCGGCGCGTGTTTGGGATTTCTTTGGTATAACGCTCCGCCTGCGAAAATTTTTATGGGCGACACCGGATCATTAGCGATCGGAGGCGCTCTCGGCGGACTCAGTGTAATCATTAAACAGGAATTTACACTGGCGATTATCGGAGGATTGTTTGTGATCGAAGCCGTCTCTGTCATGTTGCAAGTTTGGTATTACAAACTTACAAAAAAAAGGATTTTTTTGATGGCGCCGATTCATCATCATTTCGAAAAGAAAGGATGGTCTGAACCGACGGTCGTCATTAGATTTTGGATTATTTCCATTGTGTTTGCTTTAATCGGATTAACAACTTTGAAGATAAGATGATGAACTTTTACGAGAACAAAAATATCGGAGTAGTCGGATTCGGAAAAACGGGACAGGCAATAGTTCATACTGTCGAAAATTTCGGCGCGAAAGTTTTTCTTTTTGATGATAAAATTATCGACAATCCTTATTATCAGAATTCCGAAAATTTCGACTGGGAAAAGTTGGATTTTCTCGTAGTCAGTCCCGGAATTCATCTTTGGTGGAACATACATCCGACTGTACAAAAAGCTCGCGAATTTTTCATTCCGATCATAAATGATTTGGATATTTTTCAGTCGCAAATTAACGGAAAAATTATCGCTATCACAGGAACAAACGGCAAGTCTACGACAACGGCATTAATTCATCATATTCTCAGGAAAAAATATAAAACAGAAATTGGCGGAAATTTCGGAAAGCCTGTTTTGGATCTGCCAAAGAGTTCTGATTTTTTCGTTTTGGAATTATCTTCTTATCAATTGGAATCTTGTAATCTTTTGGGATTCGATACTGCGATTTTGCTTAACGTAACGCCCGATCATTTGACGCGTCACGGTGGAATGGAAGGATATATCGCGGCTAAGCAAAAAATCTTCGCGAATCCGAAAAAAAATTCAACAGCAATTGTCGGAATTGATGATAATTACTGCCGACATATTTTAGATTTCGTTGATTTTCCGAATGTCATAAAAATTTCCGGAAAAAAAGTTCCCGAAAACGGAATTGGTTGGCATGAAAATCGATTAATCGATAATCGCAAAAATCAATTCCAAGTCGTCGCACAAAATATTCCAAAGTTAGACGGCCTCCATAATCGTCAAAACATCGCAGCAGCTTATGCGGCATGCGTCACGAATGGTGTTGAATCCAAAATTTTTGCGGAAGAACTTTCTTCTTTTTCAGGACTGGAACATCGACAAGAATTTGTAAAATCCATCAACGGCGCGCAATACATAAACGATAGCAAAGCGACAAATGCCGATTCGGTTGAACAGGCACTGAATCGTTTTGAAAATATAATTTGGATTTTGGGAGGACGTCCGAAAGAAGACGGAATCGAAAGTTTAGCTCCGTATTTTTCGAAAATTAAATTTGCATTTTTAATAGGTGAAGCCGCTGAAAAATGGCACGAATTTTTAAATGAAAATCACGTCAAAAATGAAGTTGTTTTTCATTTAGAAAATGCCGTAAAAAAATCATATAAAATTGCGAGAGAAAAAGATGTGGTTTTGTTATCTCCCGCATGCGCAAGCTTCGATCAATTCAAAAGTTTTGAAGATCGCGGAGATCAGTTTAAAAAATTTGTGAGAGAATTACCGTGCTGAATTTTTCAAGAACAAATGACGGAATGCTAAGCCGCTGGTGGTGGGCGATCGATCGTCCTTTGCTATTCGGTTTTCTTACCATGATCGCATTTGGAATTTTGCTCGCCGCGGCGGCTACACCAATGGTCGCGAATCGAATCGGTATTGAGGAATTTTATTTTTTCAAAAGACACCTGCTTTACATCGCGCCATCCCTCGGAATTATTTTTATAATTTCAAATATGTCTTATCGCAACATAAAAATTTTCGCATTGATTTTATTTTTCGCTGCGGTTTTTCTGACGTTCATGACGCTGTTTTTCGGAGCAAAAATCAAAGGAGCGCAACGCTGGATTTCTCTTGGCGGATTTTCCATTCAGCCGTCAGAATTCGCAAAACCTGCCCTGGCGGTTTTAGTTGCGTGGGTGTTTTCTGCTCAACAGAAAAATCCGGAAATTAACGGAAAAACTATCGCATGTTTTTTATGGACGATATTTGCAACAGCCCTGGTTTTGCAACCTGACTTTGGAATGCTAATCGTCACGACAACAGTTCTCGGCATTCAACTTTTTTTAAATGGCTTACCGATAATTTTAGTTTTGATGGCAGTTATCGCAGGAGCTTCCGGATTTGTTCTGGCTTACCTTTTTCTGCCTCACGTCACAGAACGAGTAAATAAATTTTTGGATCCTGCCGTTGGAGATCATTATCAGATTAACCGATCCTTAGAAGCTTTCGCGAGCGGAGGGTTATTTGGAGTCGGTCCCGGCGAAGGAATTGTAAAAAAGCACTTGCCGGATGCTCACGCCGATTTCGTTTTCTCCGTTCTCGGAGAGGAATTCGGATTTTTTGTCTGCGCTTTCGTTGTTATTTTAATCGGATTTATAATTGTTCACGGAATGCTTCGCACTCTGCGCAACAACACAGATTCTTTTTCTTTACTGGCGTCGGTCGGATTGCTTTCCCAATTCGGGTTACAGGCTTTCGTAAACATGGCTTCAACTTTACATTTGATTCCGACAAAAGGAATGACCCTCCCGTTTATGAGTTACGGTGGCTCGTCGATGTTCGCAATCAGCATAGTTGTCGGTTTGATTTTAGCTTTCAGCAAATCTCAATCTTTTAGTGAAGAATAGATTTTATTTAAAATCATTTATAATTTTCTCTGGCGCCGGCTTTCTTTAACATTTCAACTATTTCCGTACGTCTTCTTTGCTGCGCCAACATTAATGCGGTATATCCTTCACTATTCATTATATCAAGATTTGCATGATGGTTTATCAATTGTCTTACTATTTCGGTATAACCTCTGGACGCCGCATGAGTCAACGCCGTATTACCCTTACTATCTTTTTGATTGAGATCGGCGTTGCCTTCAATCAGTATTTTCACCATTTCTTTGTTATTAAATAGTGACGCGATAATCAGAGCATCTCCTTTATTTTCAGCACTCGTCCGATCATCGTAAGCCAACATTTTGAAAATTTCCATGTTATCAATTTGAATTGAGTGAATCAGCGCTGTACTCCCCCTACTATCCTTTATGTTTGTATCCGCGTAATTCAATAACAACATCTCTACAATTGGCACATTTTCCTTTATCACGGCAATCATCAAAGGAGTATACCCGTTACTGTCTTGTACATTGATGTTTGCTTGATTTCTTATCAGTGATTCCACTACAGCCAATTGTCGTTAGCTGTTGCTTGAAGCAAAGCGTTATTCTTTGCTAAATCAGTCACCTTGCTAAACATATATGCTGAATTTGGAGAGTAATGTAGGGGATCAAAATTTTTCTCCAGAGATCCGAGTATCTTATCGTTCTGAATAAATTTCTCGTCACTTCGTTTCACAAAATCAGAAACCTGATCGATTATTCTCTGAGCTGATCCGTTTTTATGAGTCGCCAAAAATGTGTTGATCTTTTGTTCAAGTATAGTCTTAGCATTTTTCAATCTGCCAAGCTCTATTGATTCTTTGATTTCTTTTATCGGATCAAGCTTGCCGTTAGATCCGAACACTATTCCCGCCGCTACTCTTTTCAATCTGCCGAAATTCACAATGTTAGAAAGTTCGTTGCTGAGATCCGCATGCTCTTCCATCGATAAAAAATAAAATATACTGCATATGATCAACACTACACCCAACGTGCCGTATCTTTTGCATAAAAACCAGCATATTAAAACAAGAATAATCAACAGAACATATAACATTCAAATCCTTTGATCGGCTCATAATCTTTTTTTATATTACCGAAAACAAGTTAAGTAATCCTTTACCCCGAAACTACAAACTCTCCGAACTATCTTTTCGTTATGTTCTTTCACCTTGAATTTTCCAACCGTTTGCTGAAAAGATGTATGAGTTTGTGGAAGTTATCGTGCGTAGTATTTTCATGATTTGATTGTTTTTACAAAAAATTGACAATAACAAATTGTTGGTGATACAATGTTTCCCACTAATGCAATGAGGAAAAAATGCTTGCTTTTAAAAAAATATCCGATTTCAAGGGAACGAGTGACAAGAGGGAGTTTCAGCCCTATGCCGTGATGCTTGTAATTACGTTGTTGATAATCAATAGCTTTTCGTCAGATCGAATGGGACCAATGGAGTTATCACTCAGACTCGCGGGATTAATTTTAGTTTTGTTGCCACTACCCGCATTAATGACGAGAAGGTTGCGCGATCTGGGGCATTTGACAATGGGCAAGGTCTGGTTAGGTGCAGCAGCAGTAAGCTTATTGTCGGCAGTTTTGATGTTTTGTGTCGATTGGGGCGCGATGGCGATAGTCGCATTTATATCTTATTTTGTTGTTGGAGGTCTGGGAGCGGCGATATTTTTGCTTTGCTTTTTCAGGTCAGCCAAGGTTAAATCGGATAAGGCAAAAGTCGTAAAGAAATAATCTTTGAGAATGAATTAATTGATCTGGAGAAAGGACGTTCCGCGTGTGAGCGTTCTTTTGTTTTTGATAGAAGGTGTTGAGGTTATATGTCTTCGTCGATCTTTTCCGTTCCAACTTGAAATTGTTAAACATTTACGGTAAAAGTGTACGAGTCCGAAGGAGTTCGGGCGCATGGAGGTAGTTATGAAAATTAAACCATCGGAAATTGGTTCAATATTAAAGGAAAGAATTCTGAATTTTGACACCGGTCCGGAGTTTGTGGAAGTCGGGAAAGTTCTGTCAGTTGGAGACGGTGTGGCTCGAGTCTATGGTCTGGACAATGTCGCGATGAATGAGAAGGTCGTGTTTGAATCCGGCACTGCGGGTTTGGCGATGAACTTAGGGGAAGACACGATCGACGTTGTGTTGTTCGGAGAAGATCGCGACGTGCACGAGGGCATGGAAGTTCGACGTACTCACAAAATCCTTGAAGTTCCGGTTGGGAAGTCATTGCTGGGGCGTATTGTAAATCCGCTCGGGGAGCCGATCGACGGAAAGGGAGATATTGAAGCTACCGAGTTTAAACCTGTGGACATCAAAGCGCCGGGAATTATTGCCAGAAAATCAGTGTTTGAGCCGATGCAAACGGGATTGAAAGCCGTTGACTCAATTGTTCCGATCGGAAGAGGTCAGAGAGAGTTAATTATCGGAGATCGTCAGACGGGAAAAACGGCAATTGCGATCGACACGATTATCAATCAGAAATACGCTTTTGATCACAATATTGAAAACGAAAAATTATACTGTATTTACGTGGTTATCGGGCAGAAGAGATCTTCAGTCGCTCAGATCGTTAAGACTCTGACAGATGCCGGAGCGATGGAATACACAACCATTGTTGCCGCAACTGCTTCCGACGTTGCTCCGATGCAATATCTTGCGCCTTATGCCGGATGCGCGATGGGAGAATATTTCCGCGACAACGGCATGCATGCGTTAATTATTTATGACGATCTTTCGAAACACGCAGTTGCTTATCGTCAGATGTCTTTGTTATTGCGCAGACCTCCTGGACGAGAAGCTTACCCGGGAGATGTTTTTTATTTGCATTCTCGTTTGTTGGAAAGAGCGGCGAAGTTGGACGAGTCTCTGGGAGGCGGATCTTTGACGGCTCTTCCGATTATTGAGACTCAAGCCGGAGATATTTCCGCATATATTCCGACAAACGTAATTTCGATTACCGACGGGCAGATTTTCCTTGAAAACGAGTTGTTTTATAAAGGAATTCGTCCTGCTATCAACGCTGGGGCTTCAGTAAGCCGTGTCGGATCAGCCGCACAAACGAAATGTATGAAGCAGGTTGCCGGAAAGATCAAGTTGGAGCTGGCTCAATATCGAGAAATGGCGAGTTTCGCTCAGTTTGCTTCGGATTTAGATGCTTCCAGTAAGCAATTGATTGCGCGCGGAGAAAGATTGACGGAAATTTTGAAACAACCGCAATATTCTCCGATGAAGGTCGAGGATCAGGTGGTGTCAATCTATCTCGGAGTTCACGGGTACCTAGACAGTTTGAAACTTTCGCAAGTCAAATATTTTGAAAAATACGTCTTGGATCGCATCAAACGTGAGGCGGAGGAAGTCGTTGCAGATATTCGCGAAAACAAGAAGATCACGGATGAAACCGAAACGAAATTAAAGAGTCTGCTGGATAAATATCTCGAGGATTTCAAAGTC
>Ga0310786_10004461_pt1 | contig 19496 bp, 12 predicted proteins | sample AusTroGonzalo_MG_FD_203881 | JGI IMG/M metagenome (GOLD analysis project Ga0310786, IMG submission 203881) | Bovine rumen microbial communities from tropical cattle in Woodstock, Queensland, Australia - Gonzalo_03 (v2) (version 2) | ecosystem: Host-associated > Mammals > Digestive system >... | reverse complement strand
GGATACATTGGCGAACTGATCGTGTTCACCCGCGCTCTCTCCCCCGCCGAGTACTCCTACGTGGAGACGTACCTCAAGAACAAGTGGTTCGGTACGGCGAAGGAACAGGCGTACCTGCCGCAGGCCGAGAACCATCCGCGCGTGAATGTGGAGGTGGCGGACGGCGCGTTGGCCCGCTTCTCTACGTCTTCCACGACGGGAATGACGGGCGGCACGTTCGTGAAGACGGGTGACGGCACGCTTTTCGCCGGCGACTTCCGCGCCGCCGCTGCGCTGGAGGCGCAGGCGGGTACGCTTGCCTTGCAGACCACAAACATCGCCGCGCGGGCGGCGATCTGGGTCGATCCGTCCGACGGCGAGACTGTGACGGTTGCGAACGGTATCGTCACGGCTGTCGAAAACAAGGGAACGCTTGGCGGCAGCTTCACCAAGAATCTCGGCAGCGGGGCGACGCTGCTGTCCGACGAGAACTGCATCAACGGGAACGGGACGTTGTCGTTCAACAAGAACGGGACGCTGATCTACACGGGATTCGTGCGCGAAGACGCATCAGTCCCGCGTTCGCTCCATGTGTACGCAATCGTCAGCCGCCGTTCGTTCACGAAGTTCACGTCGCCATTCTCGTTCGCGCATACGGACAACGAGGATCGGGACAAGATGGCCAACGGCAATTTCCACTACGAGGAGAATGATACCGGTAGCGGTTGCTACCGTACGTTCTACGGGTACGACGCAACGGGATTGACGAACGGTATGATGAGCGCCGGCACGTATTTTTGCGACCTTCCCCGCCGCGATGCAAACGGGGACGTGTATATTTCCGTAAACCACATGGGGCCAGACTGGCAGCTCACCGCCACCGAGCTGGCGACGGACGATCCGGAGGCCGTGCCGTGGTACGCCACGTGGAACTGCTCGATTTTGCCCCTGCACGTGAACCGTGTCCAGCTCGGCGCCTCCATGCGCAAGGGTGGAGCCTCCGTAGGCGAGGGCGGCTACTGGGACGGACGTATCGGCGAGTTCATCGTGTTCGACGAGGCGTTGTCCGTTGCGGACGAGACAGCGCTTCTCGCCTATCTGCGTAAGAAATGGCTGAACAAGGGAACGGGATCGACCACGCCGCCTGCGTGCCTGACGGGCGCGGGCAAGGCGACGACGCTCCATGACAGGCTGTCGCTCGAAGTCGGCTCCGCCGCGACGCTTCGCCATGCGTCCGCGCCTTCGGCCGTCGGCACGCTTGCCTTGCGTGGTGCGGACGTGGAGCGTGCGCCGATGACGTCCGGCGGCGCGGGATTCTCGCTTTTCACGGTGACGGGCGATGTCGTCCTCGACGGTACGCTCTCGTTGACGTCGGACGACTTTCCGTCGGACGACGTCCCGCTGATCAAATATTCAGGCAATCTGTCGGATTCCGCGTCATGGACGCTTTCGGGGCGGGGCTCCGAACTCCTCAAGGTTCGTTCCGACGTTGCTGGAAAGACGTATTGGCTCAAGTACTCCAAAGGCACGTTGGTCATATTCCGCTGACGCGTAAAGGGGAAAACGATGAGACGCGTATGTATTGCGGGGTTTGCATGTCTGGTTGCGGCGGTCCTTCTGGGGCGGGATGCGCCCGAATGGCTGGCGCGCGGTATTGTCGCGCAGGTTCCGGCAGGCGAGACGGCGAAGATGCCCTTGCTCGCAAAGCGCGGCGTGACCATTGTGCACGTGACGAACGGAACGAATGACGCATCCGTGGCGGCCAGCGCGTCGGCCGCGAAGGCTGCGGGATTGAAGGTGATCGTCGACGTGGCGCTGCCTGCCGGCGAGATGGACGTTACGGCGTGGGCGGCGACGAACGCGATTTCCCGGCTCGTTCGGGAGACTGCCGACGGCTGGCGGCTGACGGGCGGCAAGTGGGACGTGTCGTGGGACGGCCTTGAGATGCTTCGGCGGGCGGTGGATTCGCTCAAGCCCGGATTCGCGCTCGTCTCGGACAATCCGCGCCTCGGCAACCAACGCGTCGTCTACGATGCCGACACGCCTGTCCCGTGGACCTCGACCTTGAACAGCGTCCTCAAGCGCAAGAAACCCGTGACGGAGCTGGAGCGCCTGTGGAAGTTCATGCGCTCCAACCGTCCGGAAGGCGCGCGCTTCCTGCGTTTCCCCCTGCACTGGGACGTGATGCCGATCGCATTTTCGATGTGCCTTGACGGCGTGCCGGCGTTCACGCCCGGCCATGCGCTCGCGTCGTGCAGCAAAGACGTACTTCCGCAATTCGCCGCACTGCGGGCGAAGGAGGCGGCGTTCACGGAGGGCGATCTCGAATGGTTGGCGAATGACCAACCCGAAAAGGTGGCGTCGTTCATGCGTGTGGCGCCGGACGGGCGGCGGATCGTATGTGTCTTCAACATCTGGAAGGAGCCTTTGTCCGTGAAGGTGCCGTTCGCGGGGCAACCTGCCGTCGAGCCGCTTGCGGCGACGGGCTGCACGTTCAAAGACGGCGTCTACACGTTTACGGGTCCGGGATTCGACGTGCGGGCCGCGGCGTACGATGTGTCTGCCGTCCCTGTCGAACTGGCCGCGCGCGCACGGGCCGTGGCGGCGGCGAAGCTGCCTCGCGCGCAGGAACTCGTGATGAAGGATCCCGTCTACCCGCATCGCGGCCCGAAAGGCTCGGATTATTCCGTAAACACGGCGCGTGCCGTGCCGGCCTACCTAAAGGGTGCCGTGATGTACCAGCTCTTCCTGCGCATGTTCACGCCCGAAGGGACGTTCAAGGCGGCGGAGAAGCGGCTGGAGTTCGTGCGGTCGCTCGGTACGGACATCATCTACCTTTGTCCCGTGGCGACGTCCGACCGCGGCATGGACCGGAAATTCTGGAGCGCGCGGCAGAAGTCAAGCCAGCTGGACAACCCCTGCAATCCGTACCGTGTCTCCGATTATTTTGGCATCGACCCCGAATACGGCTCGGAGCAGGATCTCAGGGATTTCGTGGACGCCGCGCACCGGCTCGGCATGAAGGTGTACTTCGATCTCGTCTACTACCACTGCGGGCCGAACGCCGTGTTCCTGAAGGAGCATCCCGAATGGGTGCTGCGCGAGCCGGACGGTTCGTTCACGCTCGGGCAGTGGGCGTTCCCTCGTCTGGACGTGAAGAACCCCGAGGTGCGTGAATATCTTTTCGAGAACATGAAGTGGTATCTGACAGAGTTCGCGTGCGACGGGTTCAGGTGCGACGTGGGCGGCATGCTGCCGCTCTGGTACCGCGAGGAGGCGTACAGGCGAAACAAGGCGGTGAAGGATGACGTGGTGATGATGTGCGAGGGCTCCGACTCGCGTGAGCAGCAGGTGGCGTTCGACCTCTGCTACGCCTTCCCGATGCAGCACGCGATCGACAACTTCCTTGCGGGCAAGGGCAGCGCCACGAATCTCTCGGTGCAGTGCGCGGAGAGGGAGGCGCGTTTCCCCAAGGGCTACCACTGGATACGCTGCTTCCAGAACCACGACTACGCGAACTGCAATCCCGGCGGCATGCGTTGGGAGAAGCGGTACGGACTCGACCTGAACGACGGGCTGCTGGCGACGATCTTCACGCTCGACGGCGTGCCGATGGTGTACAATGGACAGGAGATAGCCGACACAGCACCGCACTCCATCTGGTCCAACCGCGACCACGGAAAGTGGGGCATCGACTGGTCCGCCTCCGCCACGCCGGAAGGGGAGCACCGTCTTGGGTTTGTGAAGGAGCTGGCGCGTCTGCGCCACGAGCATCCCTCGTTCTTCGATGCGCCGACCGAGTGGCTCGAGACGACGTGTCCCGGCGACGTGTACGCATTCCGCCGTCCGCTCTCTGACGGCACCTCGTGGATCACGGCCGTGAACATCTCCACGAACGACCATGTGATCACGGTGCCGGCGGGCCATGCGGCGCGGCTCGCGGGACCGGGCGCGACGCTTGACTCTGTGAGCGGGCGGCTCGTGTTGCCGGCGCGGAGCTGGCTCGTGGCGGCGAACGGCCCGTTCCCGCTCGTGCGGATTCCGCATAGAGGGAAGGAATTGGCGGGGCATTTCCATCCCACCTACGCGAGCGCGCATGACGCCGCCACCACCAGTGCGCGCCCAATGCCGCCGTTCCTGCGCGGCGGCGTGATGTACCAGCTCTTCACGCGCATGTTCACGCCCGAAGGCACGTTCGCCGCCGCGCGCGCGAAGCTGCCCGAACTCAAGGCCGACGGCATCGACATCATCTATCTCACGCCGCACCAGCTTGCGGACGACGATCCCGACAAGCGCCATTGGAGCGGACGACAGAAGGCTTGCAAGCTGAACAACCCGAAGAACCCCTACCGCCAGAAGGATTTCTTCGCCGTCGATCCCGAGTACGGCACGAAGGAGGATTTGCAGGCGTTCGTGGCCGAGGCTCACCGCTTGGGCATGAAGGTGATGTTCGACCTTGTCTATTTCCACTGCGGGCCCAAGGCGGCGTTCCTGGCGGAGCACCCCGACTTCATTGTGCGCAATCCCGACGGCACGCCCAAGCTCGGCGACTGGGCGTTCCCGGAGATGGACATCGCAAAGCCGGCCGTGCGCGAATACCTGTATGAGAACATGGTCGGTTTCGTGCGCGACTACGATGTGGACGGCTTCAGATGCGATGTGGCGGACATGCTGCCCGTCGATTTCTGGGAAGAGGGGTATCGTCGCTGCAAGGCGGTGAAGAGCGACGTGTTCATGATGTGCGAGGGCCTGAAGGGCGACGACCAGATCGCGGCGTTCGACCTCACCTATGGCTTCTACACGCAGTGGGCGATGGTCTGGATGCTGGAGGGTAAATCTCCGGCTTCGCTGCTGGAGAAGGCGTGGCGCGCGCAGGTACGCGACTATCCGCGCGGCTTCCACTGGATGCGCTGCTTCGAGAACCACGACTTCGCCAACGTCAATCCCGGGCAGAAGCGCAAGGAGACGCTGTACGGACATGAGCTGAACGCGGCGATGATCGCCACGTGCTTCCTGCTCGACGGCATTCCGATGCTTTACAACGGGCAGGAGATCGCGGATGCAAGCCCGCACTCCATCTACGCCAACCGTGACCACGGGAAATGGTGCATCGATTGGTCGCGTGCGCGGGACGAGGCCGCCGTCGCGCGCCGTGCGCTCGTCCGGGATTTGGCGAATCTCCGCCATCGTCATCCCGACTTGTTTGACGCGCCTGTGGTATGGCACGCCGTGCCGGACCCGGACAAGGCGTATGCGTTCTCGCGTCCGCTGCCGGACGGCACTGAGTTCACGCTCGCCGTGAACATTTCAAAGGAGGCGACGTCTTTCGCCCTGCCTGGCGGCAAAACCGTTTCTCTGCCGCCGCACGGTTTCGCGTATTTCGCGAAGCAGGGATGTGGATCGCTCAGAAAAGAGGCAAATCATGAGTAAGGCACTTGAATCGCTTTTCGCGGCCTGCGAGGAGCTTGAGGCGAGCGACGTGCACGTTATGGCCGAGCGGAAACCGTGTTTCCGTGTGCGCGGTGCGCTTGTGCCGAACGGAGACTTCCGTGAACTCAATGCCGCCGAGACCGAGACGCTTGCGCTAGAGCTTGGGCGGTTGGCGATGCCGCCGGGGGCGGAAGGCGGCGACGCGGGCGTCAAGGTGGAGCTCCTACGGCGCGGCTCGCTCGACGGGGCTACTACGAGCGCGGCGGGAGTCCGCTACCGGTTCAACGTGTACCGCACGAGCGACACGTGCGCCGTCGCCCTGCGGCGGCTGGATTCGCGCTTCCGCACGTTCGACGAGCTTGGCGTTCCGCGCCGGCTCGAGGATTTCTGCGGCGAGCGCGACGGACTCTTCATCGTGACTGGCCCGACGGGCAGCGGGAAGTCGACGACGCTTGCGACGATGATCGACATCATCAACCACAGCCGCGAGGGGCACATCATCACGATCGAGGATCCCATCGAGTACGTCCACAAGTCCGACAAGTGCAACGTCAACCAGCGCGAGGTGGGGCGCGACGCTGTGAGCTTCAACGATGCGCTCGTCGAGTCGCTCCGGCAGGATCCCGACGTGATACTCGTCGGCGAGGTCAGGGAGCTAGAGACGATACGGACGGCTCTCCGCGCCGCCGAGACGGGACATCTCGTCTTCACGACGCTCCACGCCGGCGATTGTGTCGGGGCGGTGGAGCGCCTTGTGGCCGTCTTCCCGCCCGACGAGCAGAACAGCGCGAGGCGTCAGCTTTCGCTCGTCCTTCGCGGCATCTTCGCGCAACACCTTCTGCCGTCGTCCGACGGTTCGCGCCGGCCCGTATGCGAACTTCTCGTCAACACGATGGCGTGCGCGAACCACATAGCATCTGGTCATACGGCGCAGATATACTCGGTGATCGAGACTGGCGGCGCAAACGGCATGGTCACGCTCGACCAGTCGCTTGAGAAGCTCGTGAAGGACGGGGCGATAACTCCTCGCACTGCGCTTTGCCATTCGCGCTATCCTTCGCAGCTGAAGCAACGCCTTGGCGTCATTTAATCGCAGGGGGCTTGCTTTTTGGCCACGGAGGGCGGATAATGTGGTATAAACGTGTGACGCGTTCAAACTCATGATTGCCCGGCGCCGCAGAATCTGGTAAAATGTCTGTCGGTTCGGAGCATGGTGTTGCGAACCGCAAATAAAGGAGTAAAAATGGAAATCTCTCGTCGTTCGTTTCTCGGCGGCGCTCTGGGCACGGCCGCTGCCGTGGCGATGCCCGGTTGCTGCTGTTGCTGTGGTGAAAAGGCCCAGGTGGCCGTTCAGCTGTATTCTATCCGCAAATACATTGGCGGTGACCCCAAGAAGGGCATCAAGGGCGTGGGCCTCGCGCAGGCGCTCAAGGACGTCGCCGCGCTCGGCTACAAGGGCGTGGAATTCGCCGGCTACTACAACAATGACGCCAAGACCATCAAGGCCATGCTGGCCGACGCAGGTCTCGAGGCGTGCGGCACACACGTCAGCAACAGCGAATACGGCTTCGACACAAAGGCCGGCACGTTCAACGCCGACAAGCTGAAGACCACATGCGAGTTCAACCTCGGCTACGGCAACAATCTCATCATCTGCCCCGGCGGCGGCAACATCCCGCCCGGCGCAAAATGGTCAACGGGCCGCGGCGGCGAGCTGTGCAAGCCGTCCCAGGCCATCGACGACTTCACGAAGAAGCTCTGCGATCTCTACAACAAGGCAGCCGCCGAAGCCGCCAAGCTCGGATGCAAGATCGGCCTCCACAACCACACGTGGGAACACGGCATCAAGATGATGAACGGCATGACGTTCTGGGACTACTTCTTCACCAACACCGACAAGAGCGTGTGCATGGAGCAGGATGTGGGCTGGACGACCTGCGCCGGCGACATGTTCCCCGGCCTCTCGCCGATCGACCAGTACAAGAAGTATCCGCACCGTTCGCCGACGCTCCATGCCAAGGAGAACGGAATGGGTAGCGGCGTCGTGAAGTTCGACGCAATCCTCGGCCAGCCCGGATGCGACGCGGACGGCAAGCGCTGCGCGACGCCGGTCGACTGGGACGGGCTCTTCCCCGTCACCGACAAGGATGGCGTGAAGTGGTACGTCGTCGAGTGCGAGCGCCATGAGGACAGGCTCTGGGCGATTGACGAGTCCTTCAAGTTCCTCAAGTCCAAGGGCCGCTGCTAAAGCGCAATGCTCTCGCGCTTGTCAGTGCGTAATCTGGCCATCGTCGAATCGGCTGAAGTCGAATTCGGCGATGGTCTGAACATCATCACTGGCGAGACGGGAGCCGGCAAGAGCGTCCTGATGGGCGCTCTTGAGCTGGCGCTGGGCGCGCGTGCGGACGCTTCTGCCGTGCGCGACGGCGCCAAAGAGGCCGTCGTGGCCGCAGAGTTCTCGCTGGAACCCGGCCCGGCGGTCGATTCTGTTTCAAGAATTCTCGAAGATGCCGGTCTGCCGCCGTGCGAAGACGGCGCGCTGGTCGTGCGCCGCACAATCGCCGCCAGCGGCGGCGGGCGCGTGCATGTGAATGATGCGCCGTCAACGGTCCAGACCCTGCGTGCCATCGGTCGCCAGCTAGTCGATCTTCACGGCCCAAACGATCACCAGTCGCTTCTGGACGAATCGTTCCAGCGCGATCTGCTGGATTCCTGGGGCGGCGTCCGGCTGGCGGACTATTCTGCTGCCTGGGACCGCCTCTCGTCTCTGCGCCATGAGGCAGAGTCTTTGCGCGGCGACAGCTCCGACCTTCAGGAGGAGGCGGAGCGTCTCCGCTACTGCGTCGAGGAGATAGACGCCGCCGGGCTTTCCTCCGAAGACGATTCCGATCTTCCTGCCCGCCACGCGGCCGCCGCTCATGCGGCAGAACTCGTCGAGGCCGCCGCAGCCGCCGTTTCCGCCATGGCCGGCGACGACGCCTCGGCCGCCAATGCCCTAATCTCAGCCGGGCGCGCCGTTGCCGACATGGCTCGCCATTATCCGCCCGCCGAGGAATGGCGCGACGAAATAGAATCGCTCGTCATCCGCGCCCAGGAGCTTTCCTCTTCGATCGAAACTGCGGCAAGCCGCATCGATGCAGACCCCGAGACGCTTCAAGCCCTCGACGACCGGCTTTCGCTAGTGCAGCGCCTAAAGCGGAAATACTCTTGCTTGACGGTGGACGAGCTCCTTGCCCTTCGCGAGAAGCGCGCCGCGCGTCTCGCCGATCTCGATGGGCGCGAAGAGCGCCTTGCCGCGCTTGCTGCGGACATGTCTGCCGCCGAGAAAGACGTGCGCGATGCCGGTTCGCGACTTTCCGCCGCACGCGCCAAGGCCGCGGCGAAGTTCGCGAAGTCCGTGACGAAAGAACTGCACGGGCTCGGCTTTCTCAAGGCGGAACTGTCAGTTTCCATCGCGCCACGCGAACCTGATGCGTCCGGGTGCGATGCAATCGATTATCTGTTCGCGCCGAATCCCGGCGAGCCGTCGCGTCCGCTCAAGGCCATCGCGTCGACCGGCGAAATCGCCCGCGTGATGCTTGCGGTCAAGACAGTGTCGTCCGAACATGATGCGATGCCTGTTCTGGTGTTCGACGAAATAGACTCCAACATCGGCGGCGAGACGGGTCGGGCCGTCGGCGAACGTCTCCGCTCCGTCGCGCGCCATCATCAGGTGATCGCCATCACGCATCTTCCGCAGAGCGCCGTCTACGGGGACAGGCACCTTGCCGTGGCGAAAAGCGTCTCTGGGGGACGCACGCGCACGGAGGTGCGTCTCCTTGAAGGCGATGGGCGCGTCGACGAGATCGCCCGCATGCTCGGGGGCGCCGGCCTCACGTCGGTCGTCGGGCGCCACGCCCGTGAACTTCTCGCCGCCGCCCGTACGATTGACGGCGATTGAAAAAAGCCAAGGAGTATTAATCGTCATGAAGCAGATCGTCCATATGTGTGCCTTGTGTGTCCTTGCGGCCTTGGGTGTCGCGGCTAGTTCTGTCGGTCCGTCCGAGACGGAGCTGCGCACGTGGGCGGATGCCGCCTGGACGCGCGTGATGAGGGATTTCTACAGTCCGAAGACGGGCTGCATCTACAACTGCGCGCCGGAGGACGTTCAGCCGGCTCGCGACTTCCCCGGCGGGCTTCTCAAGACGGAACTCGGCTACGGAAAGGGACTTGAGGACTGCGCGATAGACGGCGGTACGGCGCTTTCGGGCCTTGTTGACGCCTATGCAGTGACAAAAGATCCGGCATACGCCGCCGATGCGGCGAAGATCGCGAAAGGTCTCCTCAACCTCGTCAACGCGCATCCGTACAGGGGATTTGTGGCGCGCGGGTTGTGCGTGGAGGACGGAAAATCAATTTGCCGCCTTTCGTCGCGCGACCAGGTGACGCATTGGGTTCACGGTCTTTGGCGCTACTGGCGGGCGGGTTTCGTGCCCGACGAGCTGAGGGAACCGATCCGTGCGGCGTTTGCCGACGTGGCGGGGCTTATGGAACGCAACGTGACGGAGGCTAACGACTGGAACTTCCTCCAGGCTGATGGCACGCCCGACCCGCGCGGCATCTGCAAGATGCGCAAGACCATGCCGCACGAGGCGGCGCGTCTCGCGATGGTCTATGCGGCGGCGGGCGAGATAACGGGCGACGCGAAATGGACGAAGCTATACCGTGAACTTCGAGAGGAGGCTCTTGTCGAGTCATGCAGACTGGCGGACATTTCGGAGCGGCAAATCTCCAATTGGATGCCTAGTTATACTCTCCACCAGATGAATGCGTCTCTTGAGTTGCTGGTAGGGGTGGAAGGGAGCGAGAAGTTCAGAACCAAGGCCATCAGTGCGATGGTCATGTGCGCGCGCATCGCGCGCGAGCGTGCGGAGAGGGTGCGCGGCAAAGACTCCAAGTGGCTCTGCGAATGCGCCGAGGTTCATCTTGCCCAGCAGATGGTGCCGGCCGATGCGTTTGAGTGGGACGGTTCTCAGCGGGCGATTCTCGCGAACGCGATAGTCCACACGCCTGCCGAAAAGGCCGGGGCCCACCGCGCAGTCCATCTCTTCGCCGCCTACTGGCGCGCGAAACGACTGGGCGCTTCAAATTGTTACATTCTCCCCCTTGCGCGCTAGGGGTCAGAAATGATAAAATACACATTCATTTTTGCAAACAATAGGAGAAGAAAGAAATGGCAGCGAAACCTTTCCCGCTAGAGAAAGTGCGTAACTTCGGCATCATGGCCCACATCGACGGAGGCAAGACGACGACCTCCGAGCGCATCCTCTATTATTCGGGCAAGAACTACAAGATCGGCGAAGTGCATGACGGCGCCGCGACCATGGACTTCATGGTGCAGGAGCAGGAGCGCGGCATCACAATCCAGTCGGCCGCGACGTGCGTGCAGTGGGGCGAGTACCGTCTTTCCCTGATCGACACTCCCGGACACGTGGACTTCACCGCAGAGGTCGAGCGTTCGTTGCGTGTCCTTGACGGAGCCGTGGCTCTCTACTGCGCGGTTGGCGGCGTGCAGCCGCAGTCCGAGCAGGTGTGGCGCCAGAGCGAGAAGTACAAGGTGCCCAAGATTGCGTTCGTCAACAAGATGGACCGCATCGGCGCGAATTTCTATTCCGTGATGGACCAGATGAAGAACCAGCTCGGCGCGAACCCTGTGCCGATGGTGCTTCCGATCGGAGCAGGCGAGACGTTCAGCGGCATCGTGGATCTCATCACGATGAAGGCCCTCCGCTATGACATGAAGACCCTCGGCAAGACGGTCACGGAGGAGGAAATCCCCGCCGACATGGTCGAGAAGGCCAAGGAGTACCGCCAGAAGATGGTCGAGAGCGCCGCCGAGCAGGACGATGCGCTCATGGAGAAGTTCTTCGCCGGCGAAGAGCTCTCCGTCGATGAGATCAAGAAGGCCATCCGCAAGGGCTGCATTGCCCGCACGATCACTCCCGCGTTCTGCGGCAGCGCGTTCAAGGACAAGGGCGTGCAGCAGCTTCTTGACGGCGTGTGCGACTACCTCCCCTCGCCGATCGACGCCGGTGACGCCGTCAGCGCGGACGATCCCTCGCAGAAGCGCGCCCCCAGCGACGCCGAGCCGTTCTGCGGTCTTGCGTTCAAGATCATGAACGACCCCCGCTCCGGCGGCAAGATCACCTTCGTGCGCGTCTATTCCGGCACGCTCAAGCTCGGCGCCGAGCTGCTTGACTCCACCATCAACCGCGAACAGCGCATCTCCCGTCTCTTCCGCATGCACGCCGCCAAGCAGGAGCCTCTTGACGAGGCGCACGCCGGCGACATTGTTGCGTGCGTCGGCCTCACCGAGACGCGCACGGGCGACACGCTCTGCGACCCGGAGCATCCGATCACGCTCGAGTCCATCGACTTCCCCGCGCCCGTCATCTCCGTCGCGGTCAAGCCGCAGTCCCGCCAGGACAACGAGAAGCTCGGCGTGGCCCTCCACGCTCTCGCGATGGAAGACCCCACGTTCGTGGTGACTTTCGACCAGGAAACGTCCGAGACGATCATCGCCGGCATGGGCGAGCTCTACCTCGAGGTCATCGTCGATCGTCTGAAACGCGAATTCAACGTCGCGTGCGACGTTGGCGCCCCGCAGGTCGCGTACCGCGAGACGATCCAGACGAAGGTCGAGAACGAGTACAAGCACGTCAAGCAGTCCGGCGGTCGTGGCCAGTACGCGCACGTCTGTCTGCGCCTTGAGCCGCAGGAGCCCGGCAAGGGCTTCGAGTTCGTCAACGAGATCAAGGGCGGCGTGATCCCCACGGAGTACATACCGGCGGTGGAGAAGGGCGTCAAGAAGGCGCTCGAGGCTGGTCCGCTCGCGGGCTTCCCGGTTGTGGACGTCAAGGCGACCGTGTACTTCGGCTCGTACCACGAAGTCGACTCGAACGAATTCGCGTTCGTCACCTGCGCCATGCAGTGCTTCAAGCAGGCGTTCCTCAAGGCGAAGCCTCAGTTGCTCGAGCCGATGATGGACGTCGAGGTCGCAGTTCCCGAGACTTACATGGGCGCCGCGAACGGCTCCATCAACCAGCGGCGCGGCCGCGTGGAGGGCATGGAGGATCGCGCGGGCGTGAAGCTCATCAAGGCCACCGTTCCGCTCGGCGAGATGTTCGGATACTCCAACGCAATCCGTACCGTCACGCAGGGCCGCGGCACCTTCACGATGATCTTCAAGCAGTACGAGGCTGTGCCGAAGTCGATTGCCGAGGAAGTCATCCAGAAGCGCATCAAGGAAGGCAAGGTCCGTCCCAGCGCCGAATGATCCGGCCTTGAATAGCCGCTTCGCGGCTTCAAATCGGGTGTCGTCCTTCAAGTGGGGCGACGCCCTTTGAATTTGCGTTCAGGCGAAGCGCGGCCGATTCTGTTTCCAAGATTGTCTGCCCTTGCGGACGGCGGCGGATTCTGCTAAAATCTTCCCATTCCCTAAACGATGTAGGGAGTGAGATATCAGAATAAGAAAAGAGAACGGAAAATGAACGTAAAGACATTGACAATGATAGGCGTCGCGGCTGTGATCGCCGGATGCACAACGCCCGACAAGCCGGCCAAGAAGGCGCGCAAGTGCGGTTGCGAATCATGCACATGCGCCACCCCGTGCAGCTGCGGCACCGCGCCCAACACGCTTTCCAAGTTCGAGATCGCCGACGGCTGGAAGCTCCTATGGGACGGCAAGACTTCCGCTGGATGGGTGGGCGAGAAGAGCGGCTGCAAGACGTTTCCCGACCATGGCTGGGTGATGAAGGACGGCGTCCTGACTGTTCTGCCCAGAAGCTACATCGACGCAAACGGCAAATGGCAGAAACTGCCGCCGGAACAGGCCAAACTTGGCGGCGGCGGCGACATCGTCACAGAGAAGGAGTACAAGGACTTCATCCTCAAGCTCGACTTCAAGCTCACCCACGCGGCAAACAGCGGCATCAAGTACTTCTATCGTAACGGCTGGAACGACAACACGTGCCTCGAATACCAGATACTCGACTCCGCCCATCCCGATCACAACCCGAAGAACGAGAAGGGCGCAAAGGGCAGCCATCGCGTCGCCTCTCTGTACGAGCTGAAGGCCGCCAACGCAGAGAATGCCCTCAAGCCTCTCGGCGAGTGGAACACCGCGATGATCGTCGCGAAGAAGAATATGGTCCAGCACTGGCTCAACGGCAAGAAGGTGCTTGAGTACAACCGCGGATCCGAGGAGTTCCGCAAGGCGGTGGCGAACTCAAAATACATCAAGAACCAGAAGGACGGCCCTTGGGGCGAGCTGCCGGCAGGCCGCATCAAGCTCCAAGACCATGGGGATTCCACCGTCTCCTTCCGGAACATCAAGATCAAGGAAATGCATCTCAAGTAAATGGTTCCCCGCAAGTTCCATATATGCGACGCATTCGGGATTCCGGTGTATCTGGACATCTCGACTGCGATACTGCTTTTCTTCTTCATAGGAATGACGGGATCGCTGGCGCTCGATGTGGCGTCGGCCATGCTTCTTCTGGTGTCGATCGTTCTCCATGAGCTTGGCCATTCGCTTACGGCCCGCGCGTTCGGCATCCGCACTCGAGACATAACGCTCATGCTTATCGGCGGGTGCGCGAGTCTCGAGCGCATGCCGCGCAAGGCGTGGCAGGAGTTCCTTACGGCGGCGGCCGGCCCGGCGGTAAGCTTTCTCCTTGGCATGGCCTGCTACGTGGGGGCGAGCTTTTGTTCGCTTGAATTCACCGCGACTGCGCTTTACATCGCCGCCATAGTGAACTTCTCGCTGGGCGCGTTCAACCTTCTGCCCGGATTCCCCATGGACGGCGGGCGCATCTTCCGCAGCGCCGCCCGCGCGTTCACGACGCGAACCAAGGCCACTTGGCTTGCGATGGTGGTCGGGCGCGTCTGCGCCGGGCTTCTCGTCTTCGGTCCGCTGCTCGGCGTGACGCACATATGGATAATACCGCTGGGCGGCAATTTCTTCATGCGGCTTCTGATAGCGTGGATGATCTGGAACGAGGGATGGCGCGAGTATCAGCAGACGCTTGCGGAAGAGTCGTGGTCGTCCCGCTGGGATTTTTCGGCACGTGTTTCGCCGCCGCCGTACGGAGGCGACGAGGATGACGCGGAGGTCCGCCGCGGACGCTAACGGACATAATGGAAAGGTCAATGTAAATGTCTCTATCTGTCGGTATAGTCGGGCTGCCCAATGTGGGCAAATCGACGCTTTTCAACGCTCTTACTAAAAAGCAGCAGGCCGCCGCCGAGAACTATCCGTTCTGCACGATCGAGCCGAACTCGGCCATCGTGGAAGTGCAGGACTCGCGTCTCGAAAAGCTCGCGGAAATCGCCAAGCCACAGCAGATCATACGTGCCACGGTGGAGTTCACCGACATCGCCGGGCTTGTGAAGGGCGCGTCCAAGGGCGAAGGCCTCGGCAACAAGTTCCTTGCAAACATCCGCGAATGCGACGCAATACTCCATGTCGTGCGCTGCTTCGAGAACGACGACATAATCCACGTCCAGGAGGGCGGCAACAAGTCCGCCCCCATAGCTCCGGTGGACGACGCCGAGGTGATCGAGACAGAGCTTATCCTTGCCGATCTCGAGCAGTTGCAGAAGCGTCACGACCGCATCGCGAAGGAGGCCAAGGCCGACCCCAAGAGGCGGCCTGAGGCAGATGCCATGGCCGCGCTGATGAAGCACCTTGAAGAGGGCAAGCCCGTGCGCACGTTCCCGCGCGCGGAGGGCGATCCGATACTGCCGGTCCTCCGCGATCTTCATTTCCTCACAGACAAGCCCGTCATATACTGCGCAAACGTCTCGGACGACGATGTGACCGGCGCCAACAGCCCCCATGTCGCGGCGCTCAAGGCGTATGCAGATGCGCAGGGCTGCGCGCTAGTCGTCATATGCGCGCAGATGGAGGCGGACCTTGCCGGCCTTTCAGACGAAGAGGCCAAGGAGTTCCTGTCCAGCTACGGCCTTTCGGAATCGTCCCTTGACCGCACAATCGCCCTCGCCTACAGGACTTTGGGACTCGCGAGTTTCCTCACGGCCGGTCCCAAGGAAGTGCGCGCATGGACGTTCCGCCGCGGATGGAAGGCGCCGCAGTGCGCAGGCGTCATCCACACCGATTTCGAGAAAGGCTTCATACGCGCCCAGGTCGTCTCATACGAAGACTACGTCAAGAACGGCGGCGAATCTGGCGCGCGCGCCGCAGGTGCGCTCCGTCCTGAAGGCAAGGACTACGAGATGCAGGACGGCGACGTCGTGGAATTTATGTTCAGCAAATAAACAAGGAGAAAAATGAAGTACACGAAACTAGTCTTGGCGGCGCTGTGCGTCGCGATATATGGATGCTCGCCGTCCTCCGACGATGTGAACGCGCCAAAGGCGTCCGGCACAACGTATGCCCAGGATGCTCTCAAGCCGTTCCTTGAGACGGGCGAACTGCCGGGAGCGATAAGCGTGTTCTACAAGGACGGCGTACAGGAGACTGCGTGCCTGGGCTACGCCGATGTCACGAACAGGCGGCCGATCAAGATGGACGACCCCTACATGCAGTGCTCGCAGACGAAGGGCTTCTGCGGCGTGACGATCGCCATACTCGTGGAAGAGGGCAAGATCACCCTTGATGACCCGGTCTCAAAGTATCTTCCGGAATTCAAGACGCTGTGGGTGCAGACTTCCAACACCAACGGCGTACGCACGCTCAAGGTCGCCAAGAACGTTCTCACGGTGCGCATGGTGATGAACCATACAGGCGGGTTCCCGTTTGAGCTGCCCGCGAAGCAGGGCGCGATCCGCGGCGGCGGCTGGTCCGGCGGCATGCCGATCCGCTCCGTGGCGGCGACCGCCGCGGCGCTTCCGATCCTGTTCGAGCCCGGCACGAAGGTGCAGTACTCAAACACGGGCATCGACATCGGCGCGGCCGTCGTGGAGGCTGTGACGGGCAAGAAGTGGGACGTATTCCTCAAGGAGCGCGTCCTCGACCCGCTCGGCATGAAGAACTCCGGCTTCTGGCCCACCGACGCGCAGCTTGCGCATCAGATCGAGATGTACGACGTGAAGGGCGGGCAGCCCGCGAAGTGGCGCTCCGAGAACCCAATGCAGCAGCGTCCGTATAACGACTCCCACGTGTTCCCCTCGGCAGGTGCCGGGCTCTGGACAACGGCCGCCGATCAGCTCAAGTTCTACAAGATGCTGATGAATCTTGGCGTAGGCGACAACGGTGTGCGCATTCTCAAGGAGGAGACGGTAAGGTCCATTCTCGCAAAATCTACGCGTCCTGAAGGGCTTGGCGGCTACTCTCTTGGCCTTACGATATCTTCAGATGGCTGGTTCGGCCACGGCGGCGCATGGGGAACGAACTGCATGGTCAATCCCGACAAGAAGCAGCTCAAGCTGTGGGTTGTCCAGTCCTGCGGCGGGCCACGTCCGTGGGATGCGGCGCGTAGCGCGGCGGCCGACAAGTTCTTCGCGGAGAAGGCGGATAACTCCGCCGCCGAGGCCTACACCGGCCGAGTAAAGTGAGGTGGCGTTTGCCTCGTGTCTTGACAGGAGCACTTCTGGCGTGTGCCATGGCGGCGGAATCATTCGCAGCCGCCTGGCCTCGCTTCCAAGAGGTTCCAGCTTCGACGAACGAGGCACATCACCTTGTGTTCGCGAATGACATCGTAGAGCTGCGCGCGTTTCCGCAGGAGGGCGGACGTTTGGAGGGCTGCACGAATCTGTGCGAATTTCTTTCGTCCGTCCCGACCAACCGTCCTGCACCGTGGAGCAAGGTGCGGACGAAGAAGGGTGAATTGACGCTGTGGATCGGCCTCGGGCGTACTAACGGGGTGTCGCGTACGCTTGGACTTGCGCTTGCGGGCGGAGCGTCGCAGTTGAACGTGTGCTTGATACTCGCGAACGGCACGGACAAGGTCGCCGACGTTTCCGCGCCCATTGCCGCGCGCCTCCAGCCTTTTGAGCGGCGGCTCTTTCAAGGGGTCGTCGATTCGGATGCCGCGATTGCGTTGCGGGAGGATCCGGCCGTGCCGCCGATGAACGATGCCGCTGGGCGCGCGTGCGCGGCGGCTGTCGCGCAAGGCCATGCTTCATCGGCGAACGGCGACTTCGAGGCCGCGCTTAGGCACTTCGACAGGGCGTTGGGCTTTGGCGATGCGTCAGCTCCACTTCATGTTTGCAAGGCATATTGCCTTCGCAAGCTAGGAGTGAAAAACCAGCAACTCAGGGCGCAGTCGTCAAAGGCATTGCGCATGGCGGCGAAGAGCGAGCCGCTGGACGTCTGGAATCTTGTCGAGCGTACATTCCTTGAGGACGATGGAGAGGGGGCCGCGTCCGCAGCCGCGAGTTTCGGCGGCGACGGTGCATATGCGATCGGGTTGATTCTGGAACGTTATGGTCGGCTTGGCGCAAAAGCCGAAGCGGAAGAACTGGAGCGTCAGTCGCGCGCGTCTGCAGTGCAGTGAATCGCGCCTGGTGGAGATTCGCCGACATGCCGGGACCGTATAGATTCGTGCCAGTAGTCATTCTCCTCGGCGTGGCGGCGGCTCTCCTTACGGATCGTTCGAAGCTGCCGATAGCCTTGCGCGGCTTGAACAGGGCATTGGGCAAGCCATCGTCCGGCGGCGTCGCCCACAAGGTGTCAGCTTGGCGACGCTGGCTTGCCTTTGCGTTGATAATAGCGGCATTCATTTTGGCCGTAATGCCCTCATAGTCTTGGTCAAAGGGGGAAAAGTGGAAGAGGTGTCACATGATTCGGCGGAGTCCGTGCTGATAACCGGAGCGGGCGGATATGTCGGCTCGAATGCAGCCGAATATTTTGCCAAGCGAGGGTTTCGCGTCACAGGAACCGTGCATCGAAAGACATCCGCGCGTCTTGAGGGTCTTGGAATGAAGACCGTGCAGGCTGACTTGACGGATCAAGCTTGCATGGACGGCCTTTTCTCCGAGCGTGTGGATTATGTGCTGCACATAGCCGGAAGGGCGAGCGATGTGGGTCGGGACGAGTGGTTCAGGGCCGCCAACTATGACGCCGTGAGAAACCTTGCCGCGGCGGCCATGGCGCATGGCGTGAAGCGTTTCGTGTTTCTCTCCACGGCCGATGTGTACGGCCTTCATGACTTTAGCGGCGAAAGTGAGGATGAACTTGCGTTTGACGAGGGAGTGGTCAACTCCTATCCGAAATACAAGATACTCTCCGAGAAGTGGCTAAAGGACAATCTCCCACCCGAACGGTTCTCGTGCGTTAGGCCTTGCGTGATCTTCGGCCGCGGCGATACGTCCATCGCTCCGCGGACGCTGGCGTATCTTCGCAATTCGCCGATGGTATTCCATTTCGGCAAGTGGAGGGGGAAGAACCGGTGGCCGCTTGCACATGTGGAGAACGTGTGTCGGACATTGCACGCCGCGATGCTTCTGCCCGAGGCCGGCGGACGCGGCGTCACGGTTCTCGATTCGAAGCGAACGACGGTGAGCGAATACTACAGGGAAATTGCAGCCGAACTTCTTCCGGGGAAGCGCATAAGGGAATGTTCTTTGCCGATGTGGGCGGTACGTCCCGTAGCATGGCTGTCCAGCATGCTTTCGCGTTCAAGGCAACATCCGCTTTTCGATCCAACGCTTTATTCGCTGGACACCATCGCCCACAATCTCGACTTCAGCAACAAGCGCATGCTCGATTGGTTCGCGGCGATCGGGCTTGACGAGTACATGCACGATTCGTACGCATAGGCTTCGCACTTGCAACAATCAGACTTGATGGAGGTCCCTCAATTTTCGGGCATGAAAACGGGTGTGCTCCCATGCCACCTGGTAGGGTCACGCGTCCCGTGTGACCGCGACGGTAGGGCGGTTTCGATGAAACCGCCGCCTCGTGTCGTTTGTCGTGTATCATTTGTCATTTGTCATGTGTAGTGTGTAGTGTGTAGTGCATGTGCGTCCGATTCCCGGCGCTCTGCGGCTCGGCGCAGGACGCGCGTTGCGTCTCGCGTCACGGGGGTTCGGCAATCGTGAGATTGCCGTCACCCCCTGCCGCTTCGCCGTCCGCGCGCCCTGCG
>Ga0310786_10004459_pt1 | contig 19498 bp, 16 predicted proteins | sample AusTroGonzalo_MG_FD_203881 | JGI IMG/M metagenome (GOLD analysis project Ga0310786, IMG submission 203881) | Bovine rumen microbial communities from tropical cattle in Woodstock, Queensland, Australia - Gonzalo_03 (v2) (version 2) | ecosystem: Host-associated > Mammals > Digestive system >... | reverse complement strand
CTTCGCCTTTATCGCCGTAAGCTACTAAGTATTTACCCTTATAGAGCTTAACGATCTGTCCTTTTTTGAGAGTAATGTATCTTTTGCTTCCTGACGAAGTATAGTAACAGAATGTTACGTCTTCTTTTACCAGATAATGTACCCATTCCTTCTCTTGTCTGGGAGCCGAGGCAGCAAGGACATTGGTTTTGCCAAGCGAACTGATGCTCTTAGGAGCCGTAAAATATACACCCAAGAAGCAGGATAGTGCCAATACAAAGCAAAGCAGTTTCTTCATTTTTTAATCTCCTTTTCATTTACAATTCAGGCAGGATATCTGCCATATTTTTGAGTTTATATTGGCATGACGATAATGTCAATAAAGCGCCAAGATTGCCGTCAGGATGATGCGGCTTACACGGATTCTGACGGCTGAATGTCCTTGAAACCGAAGCCGGTATTTGACGGAAATATATCCCGGATCATAAAACCTCGAAAACAAAAAGATCGGTGCCACAAGATGTGACACCGATGATTTTATTACATAGATGAGCCGTTACCTCTTACTCCATGCAGAGTAATGTTCCGTCCTTCTTATAGCTCTCTACATTGATCTGATACTGCTCGCCCTTGCTGCCGTATACTACATAATACTTATTCCAACGGAGTCTTGCCAGTTCGCCTTTCTTTAACTTAACGCTCTGCTTGGTTCCTGATGAATTATAGTAGTAGAGTGTCACCGCCTTATTAACTTTATAAATATACCATTCCTTGTCCTTCTTTGCTGCGGCATAGACCTTTGTTCCTCCCAGGATACCTGCACTCTTAGGGGCTGCAAAGTACACACCTACAACGCATGTCAAAGCCAGGATACAACTCAAAAGTTTCTTCATCTTATATTCTCCTTTTCCGTTTTTTGGCAGGATATCTGCCATATTTTTGAGTTTATATTGGCATGACGATAATGTCAACAAACCGACAAGAGTAAAAAAGATGTCCCGTGCGGATAAGACCGCTTACGGGACATCCTGAAGATTCATTTAGGCTGACGTTTATTCGATACAAGCAAGATATCCGTTACTTATCTGGCTTGATACACTGACACGGTACTGCTCTCCTTTGCTGCCTGATATGATAAAATATGATCTGTTATAAACAAGCACGTTCTGGTATTTTTTGAAAGATACGCTTCTCCTGCTTCCTGACGAGGTATAGTAGTAAACTGTAAATGCTCTTGTAGCCGCAAACCATTCCCTTTCTTTCCTTGCAGCAGCATAGACCTTTGTTCCTGTCAGTGAACTTACGCTCTTCGGAGCCGTAAAATATACGCCCAGGAAGCAAGCCAAAGCCAAAACACAACACACGATTTTCTTCATCATTTTGTTCTCCTTTTCCGGTTATTATGTAGGGAGATCCCCTTCATTACCGAGTTTATAGTGCTGTGTCGATAATGTCAATAAATCATCATGGATCGTCAGATGTCAGGATGATGCGGCTGCCGCAGACGCTGCCGCCGTTGAAGTTGCACAGGCTATCATTGCCATCTCCTGGGCGATTATCGTGCTTATTATAGATCTTACCGCAGCATCACTTATGTTCTTTCCGAACTTCTTGGAATATGTCTCGAGAACGATGGCCGCAGCTATGACTCTTCTCATCTTCTTGCCAATGGCGAGGTTACCGAGGCCTCTTACCGCACCGAGATATTTCTCGGCTTCCTTCATCTCGTAGATGACAGGAACGATCTCATCTTCTTCGAAAACATACGCCAGGACTCCCTCTGCAGGAAGGCTCATGCCCTCGAACTTGAATCCCTGCTCCTTAAGTGCCTTATGAACTTTTACGGATCTGTCAGCCTTGCTCTCGGCGTCGCCGTCAAAGACGCTCAGGATGCAGGCGAGCGACTGAATATTGTTCTTTGAAAAATAGTGAGGCTTAAGAAGTCTGAAGATGTCTTCGCAGTGGACCGTAACTTCCTTCGGAGACTTGCCGCAGCATGCCATCGATGCGCAGAATGGAATATCTTCGCTGTCAGTCAGGAACGGATGATCCTTCTTTATGAGCTTATAGACCTCGCGTGTCCTCTTGACTGCTCCCTCGTACTTCTTGCTGTCTGAGTAAGAGAAGATGCCTACCGCCGCCATGACGAGATAATCGCTGTTAAGGAAAAGGTCGTCGAGCATCTTATGGATCTTCTTGATCTCGGAAAAAGCATATTCCGGATCTTCGCTCTTTGCGATGGCAGCCATGACTACCTGTCTTGCGTTTCCTCTTCCGAGTGTCGAGAAGATATGAGTATTGCTGTTGATGATCTTCTTTGCTTCGGAAAACCTCTCGGCTCCCACAGGATCCGATGAACCGATCAGTGAAAGGGCGCTCGCGCATGCCGCAAGGCTTCCGTCCAGTTTATAGGTCTTCTTTGCCGTCTTGAAATTCTCGATAAAGACGTCGCAATTGTTTCTGATTCTTTCATTCATTTTCCGAATCCTCCTTTGTTTTACCTGAATTTATCTTAATCGAAAATGTTAAAATATTCGTAAAGGAATAGTTAATTTGCCATAAACCGGAGGCAATCATGAGATACAGGAATGATATATCCGTTCTGGGGTACGGATGCATGCGTTTTACCTCAAGGAACAATAAGATAGATATAGATAAAGCCGAAAAGGAAGTCTTAAGAGCCTTAGAACTCGGAGTCAACTACTTTGACACTGCATATATATACCCGGGAAGCGAAGAAGCTCTCGGCATAATAATGGAAAGAAACAAGATAAGGGATAAGATCATCCTCGCGACTAAGCTTCCGCAGTATTTCGTGAAGAACAGATCTTCTCTCGACAGATATCTTAACGAGGAACTGAAGCGCCTGAGGACGGATCATCTCGACGTTTATCTCCTTCATCACATGACCGACTATGCACAGTGGGAATTTCTCGAATCGGTCGGGATCAGGGAATGGATCGAAGAGAAGAAAAAGGAAGGCAGGATAAGAAACATCGGCTTCTCGTTCCACGGAAATACCGAGATGTTTCTTAAGATACTTAATGCGTATGACTGGGATACCTGTCTCGTTCAGTATAACTACATGGATGAGACTTCGCAGGCAGGAAGGGAAGGTATAAAAAAGGCATATGAAAAAGGCGTTAAGGTCTTCATAATGGAGCCTTTGAGGGGCGGAAAGCTCGTCGATCTTCTTCCTTCCAAGGCCAAGGAACATATAGCAAACGACCCTCACGGATGGACCCCCGCCGAGTGGGCATTCAGATGGCTCTGGGATCAAAAGGAGATAACCTGCGTACTGTCGGGGATGAATTCCATAGAGATGATAGAAGAGAACTGTAAGATCGCGTCGGAGGCAGAGATCGGATCTTACGGCGGATCCGAACTTAAGATGATTTCCGATATAAAGGAATATATTAACGAGAACACGAAGGTCAACTGTACCGGATGCAGGTACTGTCAGCCGTGTCCGAAGGGTGTCGATATACCGGGTATATTTGCCGCTTATAATCATATGTTTTCGGAAGGAAAGAGACAGGGCAGAAGAGAATATTTCCAGGCCGTCTCCTTAAGGCTCGAACCTGCCGATGCTTCGCTTTGCATAAAGTGCGGGAAATGCGAACAGCACTGTCCTCAAAGTATCCCGATAAGGGAAAAACTGGTCGAAGCCGACAAGGCATTAAGGCCATTGCGGTACAAGATCGTATCAAGGCTCGCCAGACATTTTATGGTCGAAAAAAAGGCGAAGAAAAAGTCCTGATCAGGTATGACGGATGACCTCAAATCTCATGAGGCTGACCTTCTCGTCTGAAGTGATGCCCGCTTTGGAACTTGCGATGATGATCTGCTTTTGGACCGTGTCAACACCCGGAAGATCAGGAAGGAGAAGTCCTCTTTTAAATCCCGAAGTGACGATGACACCGTATCTTTTCGGATCGAGCATGTCGGGAGAAGATATCTCCTCAGGCTCGGTTAAGACATCGACATTTATGACAAGGCTGTCAAGTTCCGAAGGGATTATGGGATCAAATCTCGGATCCCTGGTCGATGCGCTTACGGCATTATCGATGATCTCTTCCGCGATGCATGAAGTAACGGGATAGATAGTTCCTATGCAGCCTCTTAACGCGCCGCCCGTCTTATGGATGGACACGAACACTCCTGCCCTTTTGTCGTACATCTCGGAAGGAAGGCCTTCGGGGATATCGCATACCTTTCCGGTCTTTACATATGATTCGACTGATGTTTTCGCGAGGGAGACATATGGGTCCATGGATCATCACTCCTCCGTGTCAAATGAGCAGACTGCGTAGCCTACGCCGGTGACGTCTTCGTGTGACAGGAGCCTGCCTTTAAGGTCAAGGCCGTCTATCGCACCGGAGAGTATGGTAAATGACCTGTGTCCGCATTCGGCGGCGCCGGAGAGGAATTCAGGCGTAAAATCGAGAAGTCCCTTTACATCGCCGGAAGACAGGACTTCAACAAGTTTCTCTTCGTATGCGACGCCTTCTTCGGATCTTCCGTAGGGACCATATTCCTGAAGCGTGTGGGAGCAGTCGCCGCTCGCAACGATAACGACGTTCTTGCTTTCCGAGGCCTTTTGAATGGCGCGGCCGAATTCATAGTGTACCGCCAAAGGAAGGTCGGTAAAGGCGATCCTTACGATCTTTGCTCGGGTAACGTATTTTCTGATAAAATAGAGAGGCACCATGATCCCGTGATCGAGCTCGTATTCGCTGCCGAAGACTTCGCACGGGATATCAAGTTCTTTACATGCATCTTTTATGCCGGAGATGAGCTCAGTGTCATAGGATTCTTCAAAACTTATATTCGGGGCGCCGAACCGCGCAAAGGAACCTTCGGCCTTATCGCCGCCGTAGATGAGGAAAGACTTCCGCGCGACGGGCGAATGCGGGCTTATTATGACGATCGTATCAGGATCGATCTCTCTGATCCTCTTCGAGATATCATGATACGAATTGATGGTCTCGCTGATCTGTATCTCGCTGCCCCTTCCGATATCCGTGATGATCATCGGAGGATGGGGAACGATATAAGCTCCGGTTACCGGCATTTATCCCCCTCCTTTTTTCCCATTATCAGAGCGGCGTTCCGTCTGCTCTGAACAGCGGCAGCTTCGACAGGTATCTGATGTCGCTCCTGTCGGCAGCTTCACCTTCCGCGAAAACGGTAACCTTACCGGTTACCTTGCCTCCGGCAAGTTCAACTAATTCTTCCATTGCCTTAAGAGATCCGCCTGTCGAGATAACGTCATCGACAAGAAGGATCCTCTTGCCCTTGATGAGGGAAGCATCGTCTTCACCCAGGTAGAGCTTCTGTACTCCCTTGGTCGTGATGGAACGGTCCTCGACGTGGATCGGATTCGGCATATAGTTCTTATGGCCTTTTCTGGCTACAAAATACTTATCCGCGCCTGACTGGCGGGCCATCTCGTGAACGAGCGGGATGCCCTTGGCTTCAGCCGTGAACATATAATCATATTCGTCTTCGGGAACGAGCTTAAGGAGTTCTCTTGCACAGGCGACCGTGACTTCCGCATCGCCGAAACAGATGAATGCCGCGATATAAAGATCGTCGGCAACTTTGCAAAGCGGAAGGTCTCTTTTAAGACCTGCTATCTCTACCGGATATACCATAAATGTTTTCCTCTGCGCATAAAAATATCAATACGATTTTACGCCTTTTAAGGTGATATCTCAATCCTGCGTCACACAAAATTCATTTATTTGCCGTTGTTACAATTTGCTTCAGTATGATAAAATCATCGAAGATTATATATGAAATGGGTAGGATACTATGAGCAGACAAACACATCAGATCATCAGCGAAGTTAAGAAGACTATCTGCGGCAAGGATCAGGTCATACTTATGGCACTGACGGGCATCCTTGCGGGAGGTCATGTCCTTATTGAGGACGTTCCGGGCGTCGGCAAGACTTCAATGGCGCTCGCCTTCTCGAAGGCTATGGGTCTTAACTACGGAAGAGTCCAGTTCACTCCGGACGTACTTCCTTCAGACATCACGGGTTTTTCCATCTTTGACAAGAATACCGGCTCCATGAGATATCAGCCGGGCTCCGTCTTCCATAACCTTTTTCTGGCAGACGAGCTCAACCGTGCGACATCGAGAACACAGTCGGCTCTCCTCGAGGCAATGGAGGAAGGACAGGTAACGGTCGACGGCAATACATATGCGCTTCCGAAGCCTTTCATCGTTTTCGCCACGCAGAACCCTTTTGATGCTTCGGGCACGTCACTGATACCGGATTCGCAGCTCGACAGGTTTTCGATAAGGATATCGATGGGCTATCCTTCCCCGGATGACGAGAAGACAATGGTCATCGACAGAAGGAGCGGCAGAAATCCTATGGATGATGTCAAGATGATCTGTAATGCCGAGATGCTCATCAAGATGCAGGAAGAAGTAAGCAACATCTTCATGAAGGATGAGCTGTTGAACTATATAGTCGATCTCGTCGTTAAGACGAGGAACCATCCCGAGCTTGCCAGAGGCGCGAGCCCGAGAGCGACACTCGTACTGACATCGATGTCCAAGGCATATGCTTTCCTCCAGAACAGGAGTTATGTGGTTCCTTCCGACGTAAGGGCCGTCTTCGCACCTGTAATGTGTCACCGTATCCTCCTTAAGCAGGAAGCGGAAGTTAATGAGAGAAAGCCTGAGGACATCATGCAGGATGTCCTGAACAGTATTCCCGAACCCAAGATCTGACGGACAAGATGGTTAAGAACTGGTGTATCTATCTGTTGGTGCTTCTCGGCACCGTTATATTCTTTCTGATCTATAAGATGTGGCTGGCAGCGCTCACGCTCGTCCTTGTCATCCTCATCCCCGTTATGTCGCTCGTACTCTTCATCCTGAGCATCAGGGGCTACAAGATCGGATTTAAGACTCCCGACAAGGTCGTCCTCGGAATGGAATCCGAGGTAAATCTTACGGGAGAGCCCCGCCGTGTCCTGGTTGCTTCGGAATACAGGGTCAAGCTCCTTTATAGCGACCTCATGACAGGGGAATCGAAGATGTTCGTCCTCAAGGGATACGGAAATATCGACGCTGCGCTGAATGTAACGTCAGAGCACTGCGGCTGCTATTCATATGAAGTTACGGACATAAGGATGTACGATCTTTTCGGACTCTTCTTCTCGAAAAGGAAGAACGGTGAGAGGTGCGAAGTCATCGTAAGGCCGTATCCCGTCTCAGTACACCTTCATTCGGAGGTCAAGGAATCCAAGAACTACGTAAAGACCAATTCGCCTTCAGCCGAGATCTATGAGATCCGCGAATATAATGACGGCGACCCGCTCAAGAGCATTCACTGGAAGGCTTCGGCAAAGAAGGACCTCCTCCTCGTAAAAGAGTCATACGAAGCCAAGCATGATCACCCGGTAATCGACATCTTCCTCAGTACCGACAGGGATATGACGGATCATAATCTGGGAAGATGCCTTTTCGAGTCGACTTATCTTCTTAATCATGACAGGCCTCATAAGATCAAGATGAGTTCATCTTCCGGAAACGTGTCCGAATTCAATGTGAAGACCTATAAGGATCTCGACAGGGCGATGTATGAGATCTTAAGATCCGAGAGTCTTAAGGAGGAAGCATCATGAGTTCGAAGATCATCAAGGTAAGACACGAAGATAAAGAGGTTACGCTCTATACTTATGCGCTGTCCATTCTCCTGTCATGGATAACGGGAACATGCTTTGCGATCATGATGACATCTACGTTCAAGCTCGGTCTCATCGCGAGAGGAAGCGACTTCGTCATATCCTCTATGATCTTCTCGATCGGCGTAACGCTGATCCTTACCAGAAAGAACAAATATATAACCACGGCCTTCATGACTGCTGTTCCGATCCTGTTCACCCTCATGATAGTGTTCAATATCTTCAATCTGCAGGATGCGGTCTTCTACCTTTTCTCCTCGATAGAAAAGATGACTTATTTCGACTTCGGTATAAAGAGCCTTAAGGCGGGCAGGAACGCTCTGACGGGTCTTCTTGTCTGTTACAATTTCCTCGTCGTTACCGTCACCTGTTTTGTAGTCGTATACAGAAGATCCCCGGTCTGGGTCTTTATCTCGGTAGCTCCGTTCTTCTTGACTTCGATAATCATCACATACAGGCTTCCGAGCCTCGTCGCTACTTTACTTGCCATATTCGCTTCGGTGGCACTCATAATCCTCGGCCGGGTCAGAAAGGCTCCGAGAAAGGATTCCGAGAGGACAGTCCTCATGATCTGCCTGCCGGTATTTGTACTTGTCTTTATCATCGGCATTTCCTGTTCTCTCAATAATAAGAACGGTCAGGCATTTGCCAAGAAGGGCATAAGGCAGGTCAGACGCGTTGTCCTCACTACCGTGAGCAACAGGAAAGTCAACAAGATCTTAAATGACCTCTTCTATGCGGCCGAGTTCGGAAGGACCCCGGAAGGTGATTCGCTGTCAACGCTGTCGGGTCTGATCGGAGGTATCTCAAAATCGGAAGACCTGCATTCCGTCGGTAATCTCTCTTTGCCAGAGATAGTAGTGGCAAAAGTAGTCGTCAAGAACAACCCCATAACCAATCCGTATAATGAGAACTGCGGAGCTCTTTATCTGAGGAGCCTCTCGCTCGATCAGTATTCACAGAACTTGTGGACCGCCAGCGAGGCGGGAAATAATCTGTCGCTGGACATATATGACAGCGAGGCACGTTATCTCGGACTCGGTACGGTTATCTATCAAACAGAAGACGGTTTCACGGACGGGGTATTGGTCGACGGTTCGGGGGAAATAACAATAGATTTCACAGACGAGAATGTCAGCTATGACGGTATCAGAAACAGTATCAATCTGTCAGAACAGGCAGATTACATAACATCATATGATGAAGATTTCGGTCTTGAAGAAGGCAGATTCGGACTCGAGGTAATCAGCTCCGTGAGCTCTGCATGCGTCCCTTATTACTCGGATATGTATATGTTCGACGGTGTATTTAATGAAAGTACTCTTAATCTGATCCCCGATCCTTATGCACAGGCATCGCAGGCAAAGATCCTGCCTTTCAATACGGCTCCGGTAAAAAAGCCTGAAGGATTTTACAATCTGTATGACACTTATCTGGTCTCAGTGTGCCTGAGTGTTCCGGCCAAGACGCAAACAGATATCATCAACAGCGGCGTTCTGCCCGACTGGTATCTGGATGTCTATTACGGCAGGACGGAGATGACCGATGCCGAAAAGGTCAGAGCTGTAAATAAGTTTGTCAGCGGCCTTCATCCTTATGATGAACTTACGCCTTACCCGCCTGACGATGAGGACTTCGTTCTGTGGTTCCTGACGGAAGCCGATTCCGGTTTTTGCGTTCATTATGCGACGACCGAAGTAATACTTCTCAGGATGCTCGGTGTTCCTGCGCGTTATGCATCAGGATATCTGATCGACGAGGTTACACTGAACTACGAAATGGAAGTCATGTCCACTGACGCTCACGCATGGGTAGAAGTCTTCTTCCATGAATTCGGCTGGATCCTTGACGATCCTACTCCGGGAAACGGTCTTCCTGCATCCAATTATAATCTCGATTCCATCGGCAAATACTACTCGGAATACAAAGCTCCGGCAAACCAGGCCGGCATTACTGATGTTCCGGCAGAACAGGCCGCTATCACTCCTACTCCCGATCCTCTGAATGATCCCGAGATGGCGAAGGACCTTATCGAGGAACAGCTCAATATATCGGCACATCCGTTCTTATACAGTGTCGGCATATCCGTCGTTTCCGCCATTGTCCTTCTTGCAGTCCTGAGGCTCTCATATGTCATCTTCTGGAATATAAAGTTCAGGCGTGGAACCGTTAATGACAGAGCCAGAGTTTATTATCATTACTTTGAACTCGTTCTCGGGCATATGAACTATAAGCCTGACAATAACGTCCGTTCTCTTGCCGAGATAGCTGCCTTCTCAGACCGTGAGATGACAAAAGAGGAATTGGAGAAGATGGTAAAGGCCGGCGAATCACAGATCAGGAGTTCACGTACCCAGAGATCTTTCCTTGATAAGTTCGTATCGGATCTTCTGGCGATCGACTGATCAGAGCTCGATCCTCTCCGGGAACGCCTCTTCTCTCATTATGCCCCACATCTTGTCTATATATGAGAGCGTATAGTAATTCTCGTAATAGTGATAATAGAACGCGCCCTTGAGCGTGAGCTCATAGATGCCGTCCTTATAAGTGACGAATCCGAGAAGCTTGGCGAGCTTTAATTCCAGACCGTATCTTTTATTAAGAGGAATGCCGAAGAAATCTTCGAAGGCCTTTTCATCCGCCCTCGTGGAATAGAATGTCCAGAACAGATAATAGACCATCCTCTGCCTTGGGCTGAACCTTATCGTAAGAGAAGTCGGAAGTTCGTCAGAATCAAGCCTTCTGCAGTATTCGTCGACCGAGAACGTATTGATCTTGAAGCTGTCCTTCAGAAGCGTCGTCGCAGAACATCCGAAGCCCAGGAAATTATCTCTGGTCATGGAGGAATAAGTCGCGTCTTCCCTGTTCGAAAAAGTCCAGATGGAGTTTCTTATAAGACCTTTCTCATTACAGTACTTCGTTATCCTGTCCAGAAGATCTCTCTTCATCTTCTTTGGCATGGCCTTAACGGGGCTCGAAGTAAAAGTAAAATCGATAAAAGGATATATCGCTATGTGGTTGGCACCGAGGTCGAATGCCGTATCGATATCGCTTCTGAGATCTTCATATGTCTGACCGGGAAGAGCGAAGATAAGATCCATGGACACCGTCTCAAAAGGCACTTCGGAAAGAGCCTTCCTGAGACTTTCCGTATCGACCTTCTTTCTTCCCAGGACATCCTGATACTTGGGAAGGAAAGACTGTATCCCGATGCTGATCTTGGTGACTCCTGCTTCCTTTATCTTACGTAAAGTCTCAGGGACGACATTATCGGGATGAAGCTCGAGCCCTATCCCTTCAGTGATCTCAAAATGCTCTCTTACAGCATCAGTTATCTCTTTAAGCCTGTCTTTGGCAAGTGCCGGCGTTCCGCCTCCGAAGTAGAGGCTCGTGACCTTCTTTTTACCTTCGATCGAAGATCCGACCTTATGTATCTCATATAGAAGACAGTCTATATATCGTTCCGCCTGTTCCTTCGAATATAAGACCTTACAGTAGGGACAGAAATCACATATGCCCGCGCAGAACGGGAAATGGATATAAAGACCCATGTTTTCACAGTTTTCGAAAGGAAGTATCCTGTCATATTCATTCCTGAAGATAAAGGGCTTAAACGATCTTGTGAGCCACATCCTTGTAAGGTTCGTCAATATACTCATATCAGGCCTCAGATGTACTTCAGATATGTCTTCAGCATCTCACATATCACCTTGAGATTGCCTCTGAAAAGAAGAGTATATTCCGCGACGAAGAAGTACCCGCACTGCTCGCAGAGTCCCGGCACATCGATACATCTGCCGCATGTCGACACCTTCCCGTCCTCTATGACAAGGCACTGATAACAGGGCGTCGGAAACGTGTTGTTGATGATATACGGGAATGCACTCTTGAGGTTGAAGACCGGGACTTTTTCCTTCATCATCTGCTTTATTACTTCACAGCATTCCCTCTTCTCTTCGACCGACAGCGCCAGTTCCTTTGTGTCCGGATACGGCGTATGGAAATTGAACGATACTGCCCTGACGTTCTTTGTGTCCCTCGCGGCATAACACACGTCCTTGACGGCATCCTTGTTGATCCGGTTTACAGCCATGTAAAAACAGATATTGTCAGAAGTTGCATTCTCTATATTCCCGAAAATGGTATCGTACGTATCACCTCTTACGGCGTTATGTCTCTCCCTGTCACCGTCCATGCTGAGAAGGATCAGATCAGCCTCGGGAAGATCGATCGGGAACGTTCCGTTCGTGACCACGTTTACGATAAGGAAACCCATCTGTTTGGCTTCGATCACGAGATCTCTTATAGTCTTTCCCGAATCCTTCCACAGGAAAGTCTCGCCTCCGCAGAAGAACAATATCCTTACGCCCATGTCATAAAGGATCTTCATCTCCCTTTTGACCTGTTCGTAGGGATGTATTATGGCGGTGATGTTATTTACAGAGCAATGCTTGCACTTGAGATTACATTTGTCTGTGACGATGACGGTACCGAGGATCGGATCCTTCTTACGGAAAAGGACCGTTCTGATACCAAACGATGCAAAATGAAGAAACGTACCTGCTTTCATGCTCTTACCTTAATTCCACGCAGATAACGGGTTTAACGCCCAAAAAGGTATCGACTTTGTAAGAATAATACGGGTAGCTGAAGCTGCTTGCCTTGGATCCGAGTACCCAGTAATCCGGGTAGGGTTCGCTTGCAGCCTCTCTATTCTTTTCCACGTAATTATACGCATATCCGGCGAGCCTGTATCTCTGACCCATATCATCCAAAAGAAGCGACATGTCATCCTGCGTCAAGAGGAAGACCTTATCTTCTATAATGTTTTGACTCTCGTCTTCATACATGGTGCCTTCCACCATTTGCTTCTTTTCTTTCTTGCTGAACGCCGCATCATAGAAATCGCCGTTCAGATATTCTCTCATCTGACTGTCCTCCCAGGAATCGCTGTCATCATCGAAAATGCCCTTGGTAAGGATCTCAGAACTCCAGAGCGTAAGGCAGTCCTCATTATCCAGGACTATCCATTCAATCGGCTGTTCACCGGTTTTTCCCATCGTCACCTTATCACCTTTGTTGATATCCTTTTTATCAAACCCGGCATCGACCTCAATCGTTATAAAAGGTCTTACGCCTATACCGTCCCCCTTAAACGGATCTTCTTCAAAGATATAGTTCTGACCGTTTATGCCAAATGAAGTCGGCAGCAAAAAATAATCTGAATTGAGGTTGGACAGGACAGACGTAAAACCGCTGGACCACCAGCTGCAGGCCCCGCCTTCCGTCTTTACTCCCTGCTCCTGAGCATACTTGGTAGGCTTACAGATATCATAATCTTCGCAAACGGTCACGCCATACCAGTAGAGATCCATAAGAGTCACCTTCTCTACACTGTAAAGCTCCATGTATGATCCCACACTGGAAAAATACGGTTTCTCGATTATGCTTTCCTTCTCGGATTCAGAGAAAGCCTCGTCATAGAAATCCCCGTTAAGCCACTTTCTTAAGGATGAGTTCATCCAGCTCGATACGCCGCTGTCGTTAAACGGCTTACAATCCAGGGCATACTTACTCAGGAGTGACAGGCGCACCTTATCTTCGCCTAAGATGAAATTCCTCTCTTTGATGATCCATTCGATCGTCTCGCCCTTGTAGCTTCCGAATTCATAAGAGGCACCGACATCAAGCCCCAGTTCGTTAAAACTGCTATCGCGGCGGCATCCCGTAAAGACCGCGGCAAACATTACGGCCGCAAGCACTAAGGCCAACATCCTTTTGATCATGTTTTCTTCCTCATTTCTCTTTCTGAGCATCTTCGATCCTTCGAAGTTCAGCGAGCTTCCCTCTCGCTGTGCTCCTCTTCTTCTCAAGCTTGGAATATTCGTCCTTGTTCCTGTTATAGAGCCAGACGAAGCCGACACCTGCCGCAGCAAATATCAAAGTAAGTCCGAAGAATATCCCGGCCTGGTAATTCGGTTCGTTCAAAAGAACGATAAGGCACAGGAACAGAGGTTGTGCGGCAACAAAAAACATTATGGATGCGAGTATGAAAAGTCTCAGCTGCTTTTTCTTCCTTTTAGCCATAAGAGCCGAGATGTCTTCCATCTCTTTTTGCAGTCTTTCCATTTCTTCGTTCATGTCCTATCCTCCGATCCCTTGTATTATATTTATAGCAGAGCATGTAAGATCTTGTCAAAAACATGTTTTCGGGAAGTATTATACAAGACTTCTCCTGATTGCTATAATCACCTTATCCATGGACATCAAAGGAGAGCCCTATGAACCTGAAAGATATCAAGATCACTGACAGATTCTGGTCCGGAAAGATCGAGCTCATAAGAAATGAAGTGATCCCATACCAGTGGGAGATCTTAAATGACAGGGTCCCCGGGGCAGCCCCGAGCTACTGTATGCACAATTTCAGGGCGGCAGCGGAACTTAACAGAAGAAAAAAAGAAGGCAGGGATTATACTGAGCCGGTCTACACTTTCAGAGGTTTTGAAACTCTCCCTGAAGATCCCTCCGATCCCAAAGAAGACGAATTCTACGGATTTGTTTTCCAGGACAGCGACTTTTATAAATGGATCGAGGCCGTCGGTTATTCACTCATGACAAAGCCTGATCCCATTCTCGAAAAGACAGCGGACGAAGCTATTGATATCGTCTGCAGCGCCCAGGCTGATGACGGTTATCTCGATACTTATTACATCATAAACGGCAGGGACAGATGCTTCACAAATCTTCGTGATCATCACGAGCTCTATTGTCTGGGTCATCTTATCGAAGGCGCGATCGCATACTTCGAAGCGACAGGCAAGGATAAGCTCCTGATCGCGGCAAGAAGATACGCTGACCACGTTTTCGAGAGGATAGGGCCTGAAAAAGATAAGATCCATGGTTATCCGGGTCACGAGATCGCGGAGATGGCACTTTTTAAGCTTTACAGGACAACAGGTGACATAAGATATCTTAAGCTTTCCGAATACTTCATCGACGAGCGCGGAAAAGAGCCTTTGTATTTCTATCTCGAACACCCTGAAACCGATGCGTCATCTGATCCGTTCAAGTATTATCACCAGTCACACCTTCCCGTAAGATATCAGGATGAAGCGGTAGGTCATGCAGTCCGCGCGGTCTATCTGTACAGCGCTATGGCTGATCTTGCTCATCATAACAACGACGAAGAACTTAAGTCAGCCTGCGAAAGACTCTGGGACAGCATAACATCCGAGAAGATGTACATAACAGGAGGCATAGGAGCGACTCATATAGGAGAATCCTTCTCGTTTCCTTATGACCTTCCGAATGACACGGCCTACGCCGAGACATGTGCATCCATAGGTCTTGTCTTCTTTGCAAGAAGAATGCTGGAGATAAGGCCTGACCGCAAATTCTCCGATGTCATGGAACTGGCTCTGTTCAACGGGATCCTGAGTGGAATCGCTGTCGACGGCAAGAGCTTTTTCTATGTAAATCCGCTCGAAGTCATACCCGAAGCATGTCATAAAGACGGGAGGAAAGCCCATGTCAAGCCGGTCCGCCAAAAATGGTTCGGCTGCGCCTGCTGTCCCCCGAACCTCGCAAGGCTCATCCAGTCCATCGGTAAATATGCTTTTTCCGAGACAGAAGACACTTTGTTCATCCATCTTTTCATGGGGGCGGAATTGAAAAAGAACGGCGTCGATATAAGGATCGACAGCAATATGCCCGGATCAGGAAAGGTCACGATCAAAACGAACAATCCCGGAAACAGCCTCACTATTGCCGTAAGGATCCCGTCGTGGTGCACCTGTCCTTCAATCTCCGGCTCAGACCCTTTTAAGACCGAAAACGGCTACATGTACTTCGATATCCCTCATAGTACGAGCACTATAACGATCGATCTTCCGATGATCCCGGGATTTGTTTGTGCAGATCCGAGAGTTACCGAAGACAAGGGTAAAGTCGCCGTTATAAGGGGTCCCGTAGTCTATTGCGCGGAGGAAGCAGACAACGGACCTTCCCTTGCATCCTTGCATGTCGATACTTCCGTGATACCGGAAGAAGAGATCTCTGATGAGCCGGAATCTGAAACTGTCTTTTTAAGAGTGCACGGAAAGAAAGTCACAGACTCCCGGGAAGGCAGCGATTATGTAAGTAAACTATATAAAACATTCTCCGGAACAATTGAAGAAGAAAAAGACATCCGCCTTATCCCTTACCGTCTCTGGGCTAACCGCGGCGAAGGCGAAATGCGGGTCTTTCTGAACGTGTAACAATGTTACAGATCCTTTAAACAGGGCCTTACGGCGTTTACGACCTCCGTATCCGCCGGAAGCCACCTGACCGAATCCAAGTCTTCTTCCGGAAGCCACCTTGCCGCTTCATGCTCCAAAAGTCTTAGCACGGATCCGCTCTTGAGCTCCGCCCAAAAGCAGTCCATCGACAGGTGGAAATCCGGGTAATCATATTCGACCGTCATTATCAGATCGCCGCATATGATATCGGCATCAAGTTCCTCCTTGATCTCCCTGACAAGAGCCTCCTTAGGCTTCTCTCCTTCCTCGATCTTGCCGCCCGGAAACTCCCAGCCGTCTTTATATTCGCCGTATCCCCTCTGAGTCGCGAAAATCCTGTTCCCGTCGCGTATTACCGCAGCAACTACCCTGATCGTCTTCATGGCTCCTGTCTTCCCTGCTTTTTCTCTGTATTTTACACCTTTTCGGGAGACAATACCCCGCCCGCTATGTGTGCATGTCGAAAGTCAGCCAAGAAACGAATTTATATACCTCAATAAAACGCATGATGTTTTTGTAGAACGAACCCGCACAAAAAATACCATAATTTTGATTGACATTTGCATTGGCGCAAAGTAGATTTAAGGCAGGAGAAGGTTATTTTTTGATAGAAGTATGCGGGGGTCGACTATGGTAAGTAATCGATGGCTTAGAGTTCTTTCTTCTTTCCTGTCTTTGACAGTGATTTTTACATGTGTTCCCAATATTGTTCGTGCTGATTCCGGAAGTATTTCTTATTATTCCGTAACAGAAGGTCTTCAGTATGAGGTGAATTCTTCTGTTGTATCTGCTTGGGATACGCATGCAAATCTGGAATTTGTTATTACAAACACAGGAAATGAGACAATTCACAATTGGTATTTTACGTTTGATCTCCCTTATGCTATTGAGGGAATATGGAATGCTTCTGTATTTGACGCTGGTACCGGAAATTTATATACGATTAAAAACTCCGGATCAAACCAGGATATCCTTCCCGGAAGCTCAGTTAGTTTTGGAATGACAGTTGCTTCTTTAAATGGGAATGCTGTGGAAAGTCTGCCAACATTCTATCTTCTGAACACTTCAGAGAAGACAGTCGATACTTCCTGTTATTTCGTTACGTATCAGGAGTATTCCAACTGGGGAACCGGTTTTAACGGAGCACTCATATTATCCAATCTCTCATCTGAAAACATTGAAGACTGGAAAATGTCCTTCTCTTCAAACAGAGGAATCGTGGAGGTCTCGGGTGTTGACTTCAATGTCAACGGTAATGGATATGAAATCGGAAATAACGGTTCAAATCAGAATATAGTTACAGGTTCTAATCTGAACATGACCATCATAGGCAATGGTCAGAACACCGGTGAAGGATTGGTAATAACTGATGTAACTCTCTACACCATAGGATGTGTATTTGGTCTGTCTGATGATAACGATCTGAATGGCACCCCGGATTACATCGATTTCATCAATTCTCAGAATGGAGATCCTGATATTACACCTACATCGACTCCTTCTGTAACTGTTACACCGGAAACAACTCTGACTCCTGAGATTACTGTTGCCCCGACTCCGACAAGCCTAGAAGAAGATTTCAGCGATACTGACGGGGATGGATTATTGGACAGTGAGGAATCAATGATCGGTACTGATCCGAATGATTCTGATACAGATCATGACGGAATAACGGATTTTATCGAGATTACAATGGGATATAATCCGAGAGTTATCGATTCCGACAATGATGGAATATCCGACGGTGATAAGGATTTTGATCTTGACGGGATCAATAATGCGACTGAAATAGAATTGGGAACTTGTCCTTTCTTTTCAGATAGCGACGATGACGGAATCAATGATCATGATGAACTCTATGTTTATGAAACTGATCCTCTGAATGAGGATTCCGACGGTGACGGAATTATTGACGGGAATGAACTGTTACTAAACAAGAACCCTAATAATCCTTCGGACAAATATTTAACTATCCTCCAGAATAAAGATAAGCAAATAGGCAATGAAATAGAGAGTGTGTACGTCGAGATCGGATTAACCGATTACATAGAGTCTGCTTTATCAATTGGTGATATGCTCGGGAAAGATGTCTACACGACGGATCTGGTTGGCCGTGTAGGAAGCCCGATCGAATTTGACTGCAAAGAAGATTTTGATACAGCTTCAATCATTTTTTATTATGACGAGACAAAGTTAGGAGATACTCAAGAAGAAGATCTGGGAATACTCTGGTATGACGAAGAACATGGTGTCTACATTCTCCAGGAACAGGCAGTACTGGATACAACAAATAATACAATCACCTTGGAAGTAGATCATTTCAGCACATATGTGATGGTCGATAAACTGATCTGGGAGAATATCCCGGGTATTCAATATGTATTCCCGACAGATCAATATCATTTTGATTATTATGTTGCGATTAATGTTTCAACTTCAATGGATTCTCAGGCCCGTAACAATGCTGTGACAGCTGTAGAAAACCTTATGAGCAGCATGAATGACCAAGATCGTATATGTATAATCTATTTTGACACTGGTTATGCGACTAATGCACAGTTGATATCTAAGACCAACACAGCAGGAATGAGCGAAGCTTTGAATCAAGTCAGGCAAAATCTGACAAGCGGGGCCTCAAATGGTGGAAGTTACGGGTCATATAGAATCGCTTTCGTGATTACAGAGGCTATCATTAACAGAGTTGCTACAGACGTTGGAAACTACAGAACACTGTTCATCTTATCTAATGATGACGATATGATCTACGCAGGTAATTATCTGTCAGATATGCTTTATTGCATGGAAAGCGGTGATTTTACTGCTAATTTTGTGATGCTCCAAGACGGAAATGAGGGAACATGGGAATACGGATGGCAATATGCTGCCGGGACAGGATCTGATTATTATAAATATCCTTCGTTTGATAGTCTTCACGAAGACTTCACAAACAAATATGCTTATAGATGTGCATGGAGTGTGGATGGCGATCACGATGAAATTCCGGATCTTTTTGAGCAACAGGGAATAATCGGCACAAACGGGAGGATCTATTATTCAGATCCTAATAATGGCGATTCTGATGGTGATGCTGTCCCTGACGGAGATGAATTAAGCATAACTTATGAACTGAGTCGAAGCGGAGACGGAAGGAGCATTTTCGTTAAGATCGATGGAACAATTGTTTATTCAAATAACTATGGAAGTATTGAGAGTTCTTCGGATTATTATTTCTTACGTGATTACATGAACAAAGTCGGTCCAGGCAAGAGCATGACGTTCGTAGTACTTGCTTCAAATCCCAATATAGCAGATACCGACAGTGATGGAGCAAACGATGCCGAAGATGCCAGACCTTTGACTGAAAACCCTGAGAGGATTTATATCTTGGCAGGTCCGGATTTTTATGGGCAGGGTTTAGCGTTACAAAAGAATTATAGAAGCAAAGGCTGGGATTCTTTGATAACAGATTTCAGTGATGTTATTTCCTTTGAGAATGCCTGGGATAAAATTGGTCTTTATGAAGACGAGACT
>Ga0310786_10004458_pt1 | contig 19507 bp, 36 predicted proteins | sample AusTroGonzalo_MG_FD_203881 | JGI IMG/M metagenome (GOLD analysis project Ga0310786, IMG submission 203881) | Bovine rumen microbial communities from tropical cattle in Woodstock, Queensland, Australia - Gonzalo_03 (v2) (version 2) | ecosystem: Host-associated > Mammals > Digestive system >... | reverse complement strand
TTACAGGAATTATAGAATTGGTGTTGTGAATAGTATTCCTGAAACTCATAATATTAATACTATTTTCAATGCTTGTAAAGAATGGAGTAGTTTAATCAGTTCTTTTAATAGTTTTCAAGAAAAGACAATTGATTTCACTTACAATAAAGAATATCCTGTATATATCCTCCTTACAGGTGGTTATAGTATTGAAACACCTTACATCAATACGAAATTTAGTCATATTTGTATTCAAGAAAGTGATTATCAAGAATTTAAAGACCATGGTATATTCCCTGAACCTATTGAAAATTTGATTGATGATGAAAATGTAGGGGAATTCACATTAGAAAATCATTTACCATCAAATGATTTGATTTTTTATAAATTTCCTTTTGAAGAAGATTTTGGTACTGGCGAAGATTATGCAATTCGTGGAATTGAATTGCAACTTCGATGTGAAACTACTGAAAGAGTAGTTTGTAATGCTACATTAAAATCTCCTACTGGTGAAATAGGTCAAGAAAGTGTAATCTTATCTCCGAGTATAGACACTTATATCATTGGAAGTGAATATGACTCATGGGGATTTTTGATAAGTGAACTTACAAACATCAAATACTGGGAATTGCTTTTAACTTTCAATAATATACTGGGTACAGATGATGTTAATGCAGAAATCAATATTACTGATGTTCAGTTAAAAGTGTATTTCTTGAAATTAGGTAGAGGTGCTAATGAGAAAATTTATATTGATGATGAAAACCTTGAATGGTATGGAGCATTTATACAAGATTTTAAGATGGTTTCAGGTTTGAAAACAAAAACAAAATATTTGGAAGTTGATGGAACTGATGTAAATGATGCTTACAATATGACCATTGATAAGAAAGAGATTGAAATTGAATTTGATATTGAAGGTTGTACTTTACAAGAATCTACAGAATTGTTAAAGCAGATAACACGATTATTTACAACTCGAAGAGATGAACTAAATAGACCAATTCCCAAAACTATCCGATTTAGTAGCAGACCTGATGAGTATTGGGAGTATATTCTTGAAGATGGTATTGAAAATGAGATTAAATATACGAATTATGAGTGTAAAACTAAATTGACAGTACCATCAGGGACAAGTTATGCAGATACTGATACTGTAACAAATACCACAGGTATGATAAACAGTATTTCAAAGGTAAATCCAGTTATTGTAATTATTCCAACTGGTGAAACAGTAGAAATCACAGAAGAGAATACTGAACAAAAATGGAGTGGAACTAATTCTGAATGGATAGGCAAAATGGTGGAAATTGATTGTGAACATCGTACAGTTACTATAATTGAAGATGAAGAAGAAGAAGATGATATTGATATATCCTTTTCTGCCGATTGGAATAATGATTGGTTTATTCTCGATGACATGTATAATTTCTCTGGTGTAAATTGTGTTATTCAGACAGTAACTACTACTAATAGAGGTTAAAATATGAAAGTTGTAGCATTGAACAATAGAGAAGAATTTCTTGATTTCATAGACCCTGATATGGTGGATATTGTTGAAGAAAATAGTATTGATGGTTTAAGGACAATTACAGTAGATTTCAATATTCAAGATTTGGAAGATGCAAAGGAATTGTTCCAATTAGGAAATAAATTGTGGATTGCAGGTGATGGTGAAATCACAGATTGCTTATATGTGATAAATACGAAAGTAAAGCAATCACTTTTTAAGGAGAATAAATTTAGTTTTGAAGCAGAAGAAGTGCTTGTAGAACTTAATTATGCTCCTTTATTTAAGCAAACAGATTTAACTTCTGCTAATGGGTTTACTCTTAATAAAGAGAATACTCAAGAAGGCAAATATGAAAAATCAGTTACAGTTAATTGGAATGCTTTAAATTTTTGGTTTGGAGATTTTTTCAATATTGGAATTGTGCAAGAATGCTTAAATGATTATGTTAGCAAAATTCCTTTAAATGGTACAATGACCTTGATGTCATTACTTCGTACTATTGAAAAAGAAACTGGGAATTATTTCGTAACTAGGTATGAGAAGGATATTTTGAATAATGTTATTCATAGGTATTTGGATTTTTTGAATCCTCATAGTCAGAATAAAAATTGGGAATTGAACCTTGAATATGATTTTTTAGATGAAGATTATGAGAGTTCTGCATTTCTTGTAGATGATGACCTTGAAGATATTGTAGAAATTACTGATGAAGAAGAAACTCCATCTGATGAAGATGATCCTCCTGAATTTGGTACTAATATAGTGAGACCTAACATAAATCCAAATAATGTGATTTTTAGGATTACTGATGAGAAAGGTGTTCAGAGGTTTAGTTGGACTTCTAATATTATTGGTTTTGGAACAGGTTTGGTGCATAGTGTAATCAATCTTAAATATGAAAATGGGCAATTAGGTTTAAAGGCATATGCTAAATCTTTTACAGATGATGTAGGAGTAGGTTCTTCAAGTAAAGGATTTGTTCAGAATTGGGTGGAGCAAGATTCTACTGTGGAAAATGGTTTTGATGTGGATTTGGTTGATGAAGCATATTTTGAAATTTATGATAATGTAAATCAGAAAGTATTGTTCAGAACAAAATTAAATCCTATTTTGTCAAATGTTCATGAAGAGGTACTTGATTTAGGTTTCAATGTTGAAAATATAGAGTTTGAAGTAGATGAGACAGATACTTATACTGCAGTTAGTCCAGTCTTTTCATTAAATGAAAATAATGATAGTAGAAATGGGTTAAGTGTCAGTAATATGGATACTATAATTAATCGTTGGTTGAATTTAGAGGTAGAGAAAGGTGATGTCATTCCGATGATTGTGCAAAAAGTACAAATTACTGGAACTGAAAGTAATCCTTGTATTCAAAGAAGTGGAACACCATCATCTCCAAATAAAAGTGCAGAACAACTTTTAGGCACAAAGAAAATATCCAGTAATTACTGGAATAAACCTTTAAAACCAAGTGATAATACCGAACAAACTAATAAAAGTTATGAATATTGGAGAGCAACTGCATATTGGAAAGCACCATTTACAAAGAATGCAGGTGAAATGCATATCCGATTGGATATTCAAAATGGTATAGAATACGATGACATATGTTGCAGACCTGATTTAAGAGATGAAAGAACCTCTTTACCGAGTTATGATAAAATGGGAACAACTTCTACTAGTGAAGAAGATGTTTATGCTATATATAATGCAGTAGCAACTTATTTAAAAGAGCATAAAGACCCTGAAATTGATTTAACTGTTGATGTGGTGAATTTAAGAGATAACAAATACAATGCTTATAACCTCCACGATAAAGTCTATATCAAAATTCCTGGACAAGAAGAATTGGTAACTGCAAAAGTGGATTCAACCACAAAAAATGCTCATGACATAGCAAGTAATAATGTCAAATTATCAAATTACAGTATAATCAATAAAGTTGCTCCAAAAGAAACCTACATAAATGCCGAAAATACTAATTTCAAATATCCTGCAAAAAAGGATTTATCAGCAGTATTAATGGATGCAGAATATGATGATGATGACACCGATAGTAATGCAAAATTAAAAAGCAAATTACTCACTTTTACAGTATATTCCATTGATAAAGATTCATTAACTCTCTATAAAATTTATACAAAGAAAACTGATAGTAATGGAAAAGCAACAATTACTATGAATTTCAAACCTGGAGATTATGAAATAGAAATCCGATTTGGTGGAGATGCCGAATATGAAGAAACAAGTCTCACTATTGAAGTAAATGTTTCAGGTACAGTAGAAACCAAAAAAACCACTAAAAAGAAAACCACTAAAAAGAAAACTACAAAAAAGAAGAAAACCACTAAAAAGAAAACTACTAAATCCAAAACAACAAGCAAAAAGACAAAAACTGTGAAAACCTATTGGACAAAATGTGGATTATCTCCTGACAAAAAGAAAGTCATAGCAGTAGCAAAACCAAGTGCAGGAGATGGAAATTATGCTTATAGATTATACAAAACAGTTTTTAAAAATCATTGTCCTGAATGTGGTAGAAATGGTTCTCTTCGTTTTGATGGTGGAAAGAAAAATAAATGTATCACTTCAACTGGAGCTTATGGTAGAGGATATAAAATTGGTGTTCCTGAACATGAGATAACTTGTATTGGTTGTGATTCTGATTTTGATGGTGTTACTGGATTAGAAAAAGATTATGGGCATTCAACTAGACTGAAAAGAGTTAAAAAACCAGTAAAATCCAGTACAAAAGAATATAATAAATTATGTAAAGGCAAATTGCAATATGGAACTAAAAAAGTTACAGTTAAAGTAAAAACCAAAAAGAAATTATCTTACAAAGATTACAATCATCATGCAAGTGGTATTGCAAAATCTGTTAAAAAGAAAGCAGTCAGTATTGCAGGTGGAACACAAGGTTTAACAGCATTAAAGAAGGTTGCAGCATGGATGGGTAAAAATATTCATTATGGATACGATGAAGGATTTACAAAATCCCCTGCAAGAGTTCTATCAAGCAGAAAAGGAAATTGTTGTAGCCAAACAAGACTTATGCTACAAATGATGGATGTTGTGGATAGAGAAAATAAATTCAAATTAGAATATGTAAGTGTTTGTTGTAAATCAAGTGGTGCTCATGCAGGAGTAGGGCATTTATTCGCTCGAGTAACTACAAAATCTACCAAAAAATCAAGATATGTAGACCCATGCAAATCAAACCCTTGGGGACACTATGTTCATGGATGGGGCAATCCTCCAGGCAGAAGAACCACTTATCCAACACGACCTTACTAATTTTTATGGAGGTATGATATGTGTATTCAAAATAGAAGATATAGAGAAGTATTAGTAGAAATTAAGAAGTACGAAGATTTACTTGATGCATCTGAAAGTATTAGCGATTGTATGCATTATTCAAGCAAATTAGAATGGTTAAACCAAGAAAAAGAAGAAATCGAAGAAAGATACAGGTGAGAAAATGGGAAAATATAATTATAATGATATTGTTAAGAAAGCAGAATATGGGCAAAAAAACCTGAAAAAAGAGTATAAACTTCACCTATGGAGTTGGTGGTGCTATTATTTTGCAAAGATAATATTAGGACAGAATAAAGGCAAAAAATTAGATATTGCTAAAATTACTATTAAATTCGCAGATAAACCAAAAACTACTAGTATATCAAGACAAATACCAAAAAAGGATTATCTTGATATGTGTTCAAGGTTAATTAAATCTGTTGAGAAAAATAAGAAATTACCAAACAGTATTTATTATAAGGTAGATGGGAAAACTTATACTGTTCCACCTTTATTATTTACTGAAATATTATCTCGTGTAGTATTGTATTATAAGAAGAATAAAGCATTACCAAATTATGTTAATGCAAATCATAAGGTTTTCACTCCAAAATTAGAACATTACGAAGAAGTATATAATTATTATGTGAAGAAAACAGGTAAAAAACCATCAACAATAGATGAAATCTTAACATATATAAAAGGAAAAGGTTATGGAGGATACTATGATGACAAATTATCAAATTTCCAAGTAATTGATAGTTTTGTAAATTCCTCAAAACAAAATCCTAATTGTGTGGATGCTCTCCAATTTCTTATAAATATGGCAAAGAAATTAGGGTACGAAACAAAATGTATTCATGTAAGTTGCAGACAAAGTGGTACAGGACATGTTTTCGGAAAATTCCGGCATAAAAAACATACAGGAAATAAGTGGATTGTGAGAGACCCTGCATCGGTGGTAGATGGAAATTCTATCTATAGTGTATGGTGTGAAAATGGATATGTTCAAGCAACAAATCCTTCTTGGTTTTTAGAAAACCTAAATAGGTGATAATTTATGGAAGATAAAGAAAGAAAAGTATATTTGGAAGCAAAACTTCGTAATTTAAAAAGGAAATTCACTAGATTAGTTCAACATTCCGATTTAGTAGAGGAATGTATGGAAATAAAAAAAGAAATAAATTCTATCGAATATGAATTAAGTAATCTGTGAAGATTATTTTTTTATGCTATGATATACATTTTGGTTTGAAAAGTAGATCATCAAAAAAGTAGTAGCGAATATGAAACTTTGATGTAAAAAAAATAATTCAAATATTAAATCACCTAAATAAGTTTTATTAAATATGTAAGTATAATCTCATAAATTTTCTTCTTTCAAAATCAAAAGTATGGAGCAAAAAAATATAATATTGTGAGGAGAATTATTTATCCAATTCTCCTTTCCAATATTCTATATCCTCTCGGATAATTTCATGACAACCTTCAATAGTATCGATTCTGTCATCAGATTCTGCACCTAAATATGCACATACTCTGATAAGATTCTCATGAGTTCTCCAATCCCTTGCTCTTTCTAATAAATCAATCATATGTCTTGGGTCAGGTTTACAGTACAAATTTTCTAAACTTAAAAATTCTTCTCGAGTGTACCCAAATTCTGCTAAGTGCAATTCCTTAAAGAATTTTTTCATATCTACTTTTGCCATAATGTTTCATCTCCTATAAAATATATTGGAGAGAATTTAGTATTCTCTCAAATCTTCTTTTGGTCTCCAGTAATAATCATCTTCATCAATCATTTTGTATACATCACCAATAACTTTGAACATAGTAGTGGTTTCAAAACCATGCCTCTTCAAGTACCATATGTATCTGTTAAATTGCTCTTCTCTCATACGATATTGCCCATGTGTGCAACATAATGCATAATCAAGAGCAGATTCACAAATTTGTATAAGTAAATTTTGCATCAAGTCTTCGTCTTTCATTCGTGGTATACATCGCAAAATATAATTTGCACAGTATAATTTCATTAGTTCTTCTCGCATTTCTGCGATTTCATATTGTCTTTTTTTACATTTCGGAGAAGTCATAATTAATCATCTCTTTTGTTATAAATTTTAATAGACCCACCTACACTGAATAACTTTTCAGAAAGTATTTCATATTTTACTCCTTTTCTTGCCAAAGAATTTAATAAATCATTATGACGACCATTTACAATATCATCATAATCCAATTCCCAAATTTGATAATCTCTGTTCCATGCAATCATTTCCATAAAAATTCACCTCGTAAACTGGAGGAATCCTATTCAGATTCCTCCCATAATAAATTTCTCTCATCAAAGTTCAATCCACCTGCAATCACATGAGAAACAACATTATTACCAAGAACATCAGAAGATTTGTCATTGATAATAATTTCTTTTCCCCATTTGCGAAGGAGTATTGCTCCACAACGATTGCAGATGTATAATTCGCAAGATTGGTCAGGATTTAAATCTCTTACACCGATAACATGCCTCCAGTCATGGTTTTCTTTGTAATCCCAAAGCATGTCTTGGCAATGTTCTTCATAATTTGGGCATTCCCAGTAGTTATGCCATTCGCGAACTACAGAGTAATCTTCGCCATATTTGGTACATTCCCAATGGTCTTTGAGATATCGGCATGTTGCACACTTTGTTCTCATTTAATCACCTAAAAGTTCCTCTTTTTCCTGTAAAGCATCTCGGAGTTCTCCGAGTGTTATGTCCTCACCATAGATGAGGATAAAATCTTCCACTTCTTCAAGTTCAGTTGTTAATCTCATATTTATTCACCTGCATCCATTACATCGGAGAGAATAGCAGTTATTCTCACCCACATTTTCTCGCATTGCTCCAATTCGCCATCGGAGTTCCTGAAGAAGCTTTCTGAAGTGTGTCCTGCTTCTCCGACTGGTGGCATGCCTCCAAACCATTCGTACTCAACATACATCTTTTCTCGGAAATCGGAAGGATTTCCAACCTTCCCATCGTATGCTTCCACTTCTAAATCCTCATAGATGGAAATATATACATATTCGCCACCGACAAACTCGTTGAAGTCCATAGAAACACATTCATCTTTGTGTCCTGTGTAAATCCAACCTTTTTCTGTGTATTTGTTTCTGTTTAACATTTTTTCACCTTCGTTTGTGGCGAAACAAGTTTTCCAGTGGAGAAACCTGTTTTCGCACTTTCTCAGTAGATTGTGGTCGAATCGCACAATCTAAATAATATTAGAGTCCACTAGTATATAATTCCATCGTTTTCTTTTGACTCTCCGATTTCGGTTTAACCAATGACTAATGCCTTGCCATTATTTCACCAATTAGAGCAGGCATTTGGGGATAATCGCAGCATTTAGCACGTACTTCTCTACAAATGGGAGGAAATGGCGATAAAAGTGTCAAGACTCCTAGGAGTCTTGGCGATTTTACACCATTTTCCTCTGGTTTTGGTAGACTATATATATCCCTGCCCAAATTCTTTATTTATTGATAAATAAATAACAAGGAGCAGATGCCTCCCATTCTTATTTAATAAATAAAAGAATATTCGTGGTGCTTTGGGAAAATCAAGGAAACAGGTGTAAAAGTGGCAAGACTCCTAGGAGGTGGGGCAACTTTACCACCATTTCCTCTGATTTCATCTATAATAGTATATTGGTCTAGCGATTTGGGAAATTGGAGCAGTTTGCAGGTGGCTATGTACAACTATATATGTGTAGGTGGAGAATGCTCTGTTTCGCTAAAGGAGAGTGGAGCATTGGGATATAAATGGGAGGAAAATGGGTTAAAAGTGTGGGGACTCCTAGGGGCATGGCGATTTTACACCAGTTTCCTCTGACTTTGTCAAAATAGCATGGGAAATGGTGCTTTTACGTGCAAACTAACTTTTTTTATTATGAAATGGGCAAACTAATCTAAAACTTCTTTAAACTGGAAACAAAGCACCGAGAGAAAACGGTGGAATTATATAGTAGTGGACTCTAATATTATTTAGTGATTGGGGAGTTATCTCCAGTCAGAATTTGAAAAGGTGAACAAAGATGGCAGAAATGGTAAAAATATGCAATAGCACCTGCGAAGGTGTCGATTTCGATTTGTACTCAGACAACGACAAAAGACATTACCAAATGCTTAAAATGACTCGTAGAGTCCCAAATGGCAAAAGCAGAATGGTAAGCATTGCTCCTGTGGATTTCTTCACTGTAGCAAGTGCGATTATGTGCGAAACCCAGTTATGCGACATGGTTAGCAGATTTGAAGACACTTGGAGTGCAGAATCCTTTGAGAAATCACTGGAGGAAGTGTTTGAAGGGGAATAAACTCCCCACATACATTTTTAGGTGAAAATATGATTTGTGAAAACTGCAAACATTATTCAGACTTGTATGCATACTGTGTAGCATACGAATACAATATTGCAAAGAAAACAGAATGCGATTTGTTCGAAAAAGGAGAAAAATCTTCTTATGTGCGAATGAGGGAAATTATAACTGAACAATACGAAGATGGTGTTTTAGACGAATAAAGGTGATTTTGAATGGCGATTGTTAGCAGATTTGGAATCGAAGTGGTTATCGGCGACATAGACAAATATGGAGCCAATATCACTGCTTCCATTCCAAAAGATAATGTTTTCTCTGAAACAGAGGAATTTGTGAGTACCCATAATATAGGTAGTTTCATAATGAATTTGGAAAATGCGAATACTCGAGAAGAATTTGCAAAAGCAAGTAAAGTAGTGAACGAACTTTGTGTGTTCCACGAAATAAATGAGCCAAAGGTCATGGATATGATTATTACTGGTGTAAACATGGCACTTGTTCCTACTGAGAAAGAAATGTGTGCTTTTGGTGAAAACAGAGGAGGTCTGGAGGACTTTGAATTAGAGTACTCCGATATCTCCGATGAACTCCACAGGTTCTCTGCAAAATTAGATTATTCGGAGATTAAAGATTATACTCCTTACAAATTGGCAAGAGCGATTTGTGAGAAGTTTATGGATTGTATGTTTCGAGGTAGTACATCACTTCCTTACAATCCATCATTACATCAGAATTGGAATTACGAATATGGTGAGAAATAAATTCTCATCATAATTTTTTTGGAGGTTTGTTTTATGGATATGAAAATGTTGAAAAATATCTGCAAAGATATTTCTCAAGAAGTGGATACAGTATATTTTTATTTTGAAAAAGCAAGTTTGATAATCAAATCTTTTTGTCAAGAAGATTCTGATAAATTAGAAGATTTTGATAGATTTATTGAAATGTTGAAAAAAGATTTGAAAGAATATCTTCATATTGAAATTTCTGATTTTGATATATGGTTTACTATTGGTGGTATTGAAAATGATATGTACTATGAAGTAGATTTAGAAAAATATTTTGGAGGGGTAACATGGTTAAGGTAAATGCTAGTAAATTACATAGCATTCAGAAAAGTTTGTGTGATGAGTTTGTTACTGATGTGGATTTTATGGATAAAATTATGGATGATTATATTCGTAAAAAACATTTCCATCATCAATATAGTATTAAAAATATTCTTCTTGCGAATGAGCAATTATTTATTCGTAAAGGAATTACTACTGAACTGTTAGCACCTTATAATGCTTGGGATAAGATTAATCGCCATGTTAAAAAAGGTGAGAAAGCACTTTATATTCTTGTACCTATCATTTATGAAAATGATGATGGTACTAATGATGTATATTTCAAAAGAGGTCCAGTTTTTGATCTTTCTCAAACAGAAGGTGAACCTTTTACTGCAGAGTATGTTGATAATATTTCAGGAATATCTTATGAGCAAATTGTTTCTCAAATAGATATCCCAGTAGAATATTCTGACAAAGAAATTCAGGAAGGATATACTGATGGAGAAACAATTTTTATTAGTAAGCATATTTCCGATACTAAAAAAATTTGTGTTTTGTTTCATGAAATGGGACATTATTATCTCCATTGGGGAGAAGATAGAGATGAGATAAGTAGGAATATTCGAGAATTGGAAGCAGAGGTGGTAAGTTACATGACTACTTCTGCTTTGGGCATTCAGAATAAGGAATCTGCACAGTACATTCGTGGTTGGGCAGGTGAGAATGCTCCTGATATTATCAAAGGAAGGGGAAGCAAGCTTATTCAGTTAAGTCAAAAGATTTTAGATGGTTTAGAGGTTTTGTATAAACCTTAATTTAATTTTTGTTCGCTTTTTCAAAGGAAATGGTGGGAAAATCGTTGTGCCTCCTAGGAGTCTCGATGGTTTTACACCATTTTCAACTGGCTTTAAGTGTTGTTTTTTTATCATATTTTTGTTTGGTTCGTATGTATACGAAATAGTTATATCTTGTATTTTTTATGGAAATATTAATATTCGAGAATACTGATATAATAATATTGGAAAGTAGAAGATAAATTAGGATATAATAAATTATAGTAAGATAATTTATATTCTCCTTTTTTTAAATATTACTTTTCAAATGCTCTCTATTCCAAAACAAAAATATAAACTAATTCGTAAAGTGATAAATATGAACCACACTAAAAACCATAATCCCATTCTAACAGAATTTTTTGAAGAACGAAACTTATCCACAAGTAGCGAAAATGCCTACAAAGTAAGTGTCAAACATTTTGAAAAAGTGAATAATACTACCTTACAAGAAGCACTAAATACTGCCGAAATCGAAGAAGAAAATAAAATCATTTGGAAAAAAACAACAATACGAAAACAACTAATAAAATATCGTGCATATGTCTACGAACATTACAAAAAAAACACTGCAAAACTATATTTAACAATAATAAAAACCATCTTCAAACACCACGAAATAGCAATCCATGATTTACCATATTTCAGTTTAAAACAAGTACAAGAAACTACACCTATCTATTATGATGATTTACCTGACAGAGAAATTATCAAAAAAAGTGTGGAAATTTCAAATCCTAAAATGTTGTCTATGATTCTGTTTATGTCAAGTAGTGGTTGTACAAAGGTAGATACTTTGAAATTGTCTATTTCAGATTTGTTGATTGCCACAGAATCGTATCATCAGTCAGATATACATTTGGAATCTTTACAAATTTTGAATGAATTAGAAGAAGATATTATTCCCACTTGGAAGTTAAGAAGGCAGAAAACAAATAAGAATTTTTTCACATTTTCCAGTCCAGAGTCTACAGAAGCAATTTTGTTATATTTAAAAACAGAAAATAATATTTCTCTCAATTCTCGGATTTGGAATATTGGGAGCAGGTATACAAATGATTATTTTAAAACTTTGAATGAGAAATTAGGTTTATCTCCTATTGGGCAGTATGTGAAGTTGCGACCACATATGCTGCGGAAGTATCATGCTTCACAATTGTATAGAGCTGGTATGGCACAGGATAAGATTGATTTTCTTCAAGGGAGATCTCCTTCAATCGTTCATCAGTCATATTTCAAAGAAGATCCTGATAGTTTGAAACAAGAGTATATTCAATGTTTGCCATTTTTGGTGATAGATGATTCTAAAAGGTTTAAAACTGAATTGGATATTGAGAAGGAGAAGAATATTACTCTTAAGGAGGAAGTGGTTGATTTGGAAAAAAGGTTAAATCGTGTGGAGGAAATTTTTGATGGTGTTGATATTCAGAAATTGGATAATTTGAAAAGGTTTTTGTAGTAGGGTAGATTCGTACAGAGTAGATTATCATAAAGTCCCAACTCTTTCAAATCTGTTTCTGTAGGAATCGGTGGTTACTTCTTTTTTAAGAATAAGTAAAATGTCAGATAAACAATATTTACATATTAGTAACCATTTAATACTATATACTATTAGGTATATAAATATACTCATTTTTATCACAATGCTAAAAGAGGAGTATAAATATTCTTTTTATTCCTTTTCAAACGAAACATACTCATTTTTGTGATAAACCAAATATTTCCATTATTCTACCAAACTAACAACAACGATGGGTTTATATACTAGTTAAACCTAAATTATTATTGTTGATACCTTAACCAAACTTTTGTAAAAATCCCAACATTTACAAATTGGAAGATATCACAAAACTAAAAGAGGTCAGATGAACAATGAACTTTGAAAAGGAAATATATCCAAACTTATCTGACTCCGAAAAAATCAATTTATGCCATATTGGTTTCAATTGGTACAGACACAAGGAGGAGTCAAAAGATGTACAACAATAGTATGTACACTCTCAAAGTACCTGAACTAGAAGAATTTTCAACTTCATGCCACAATTGTAATGAAGATTGTTTAGGAGCAGAACTTTTTTTAAGAGGTGATTCCGAATGAATTTCTCATTCAGAAACACTAACCAACCTGCAAGATTACAGAAAAAGGTTACTTTAAAGAGTTTTCTTGAAGATAACCCTATGTGGTCTTTAACAATCGGCATCCTAATTGGTTCATTAGCAGTTGTACTACTTGTGCTAATACTATTTTATAGTTTAGCACCTGCAACCATACAAGGTGTGATTTAAATGACAAGTATGCAACCTAATATCCATAAAAGATTATGCTATATCCAAAACGAGATTATGGAATGCGATATTAAGAAAACTGGGTATAACAAGTTTAAAGGGTATAATTACTATGAACTGAAAGATTTGTTACCACCAATTTTACAATTATGTAAAAAATATGATTGTAACATTTATTTCATATTCATAGATGAATATGGTATACTCAAATTTTTCACTAATGATGGTAAACAGGAAATTAATACTCGTATCAAATTACCTGAACTTGAACCTATCGCTAAAGGAACAAATCTTATTCAAAGTGCAGGAGCATATCAGACATATGCTAAAAAGTATTTGTTAATGAATTTGTTCTGTATCAGTGAAGTAGATGTCATTGATTCAGGAATTTTCGCAGAAGAGAAAAAATCTGATAAACCTGAAAAAAGAGAATCTTCTAAAACTAAATCTGCTAAAGAATCTCCAAAAGCAGATTCCTCTTCTCCGAATGGGCAGGTTTTAGGTTGGGATAAGTTAATAGAGTATACTCGTAACAAAAATCCTAATGTGGAAGAGTTTGATAGGGATATTTTGAATAAGTCAAGATTCCTTATGGCGAAGAAAGGTCTTTTAGACAGAGAGGAGAATGAGGCAATTTATAATTATCTCCAAAATATAAAATAAAGGTGATTTACTGTGATTAAACAGTATGTTCGTGCTTTAAATATCTCCAATTCTGAAATAGACCTTGAAGTTGATGAGGAGGATTTTCTCCAATTTTCAATTCTTGGGCAAACAGATGAACATATCGTTTCTTGCGATAATGGTTTATGGAGATGTACTTGCGAAGACTACCAATATGCTAAAGATAAGCATCTTGGTAGTTACACCTGTAAACATATTCTTAAAGCAATCTTGTTTTTGAAAGATAAGGATAATTGTTCTCAAAAGGTGTTAGAGGATTGGTTTTAATGCCTAAAAAAACTGTTAATATTACTATTGATGAACATATTTGGGATTTGGCGAGAGATATTCTTGGAAATCGTTCTGCTTGGATTGAGAAACAATTACGAATCGCTTTGAATGAAGAAGATGATGAAACGAAAATTATGAAGAAAATCCAAAAGAAAGAAAATGAGATAAATGTTTTGAAGGATAAACTTTGTAAACTTCGTGAGAGAAAAGCAAATCAATTAAAAGTTGTTGGTCTTTTTGATAAATCTATGATTAGTATTAATCGTATGCATAGTAAATTGGGTGCGATTGGTAAGAATCAGATTCGTAGGATTGCTAAGGTGAATGATGTTCCTAGTGTGGAGTTGATAAATTATTGTGAAGAGAAAGGTTTGAATATTGTTGAATATTTAGAAGTGCCGAAGTAGTATAGGGGTTGTAACAGGGGTGGACAAGGGTTACCCTTGTGAACAAGGGTGGTGTTGTCTATACACCTTCGCTACTATACTATACTATAATATTATATTATATTATTTTATTATTTTATTATTTTTAATTAAACAATTATTAAAAAAAGAGGATTATTTTATGAACGAAAAACAAGTAAAATCCTTAAGGGAAAAATATCCCAAAGGAACACGAATCAAATTAAGGTACATGGATGACCCTTGTCCAGTACCAAGTGGAACAAAAGGAGAAATAACCCATGTCGATGATATGGGTCAAATTCATGTCAAATGGGAAAATGGAAGTGGACTTGCATTAATCCCTGAAAAAGACAAATTTTGGATTTTGGAGGAATAACACTATGAATCACGAAGACAAATTTTTAATGTGCTTACCTTTAGCAAAAGTATGCGAAATACTCTATAACAGAACAGAAGAAAACAACGAAACCACAGATTGTTTAGAATTTCAATTTAGCGATTGTAAATTCAGATTAAGTTTAGAAATGGAGGACTAATCTTATGAATTTGTTAACTGTAGCAGATTTTAGAGAAGATTTAAAAGAATCTCCTCAAAATTCTTTTATTCTTTTCTTTGTAGAAAAAGAAGGAAAACTTGTACCTTTAGTACCTGAAAAAATTGAAGTAAAACATACTCCATCAGGTCTCATAAAAATGACTGGAGTAGTTTTTAAAGAAATAGAAGAGTTTATGGAAGGTGAATAAATGTACAATAATTTTGTACATTTATACAACAATGGAACACTCGTAAGAGAAATCAAAAAGATTCTCGGAATTACTGAAAACCAATACAGAAGATTTTATAATCAAGGTATTTCTTCAAAAGACATTACTCCACGAAGGAAGTATAATCCTCGTGAAAATGGTAAAAATTATTACCAATCCAAGAATGGTAAATGGAGAGTCCAAAAAATGAGGGATAACAGACCAGTATATTTTGGCGAATTTGCCACAGAAGAAATGGCTAAAATGGCAGTCAAACTCTTTGAAGAGCTAGACTGGGACAGGGATTATATTTGGAGTGTCCGAAGAATCGTAATTGAAGAATTTAACTATGTTGGAGGAAAATAAAAATGAATTTAACAAATAATGCAGGAAATGACCTTGAAGCATTTCTCAGAGAAAAATCAAAAACTACCCAAAAGTTAAATGATGCATTAACTAACTTAACCAAATTAGAAATTAGTTATGAAACCAAATCAAACGAATTATGGGTAACAACTAATTTTAGTGAAGTAATCGTAGAATCAAGACCTACTGTGGATATGAAAAAAGCATATATCGACAACGAATTAAAAGACATTGTTTCAAAAATCAAAATTGAAAGAAATAATGTAGAAGTCTTGAAGAATGATTTAAAAGTTACTAATGCTTTAATTAAAGCAGAAGAAAAATACATTGATGTATTCTGCAAAATAACCGATGCAGAATAAAAAATCATTAAGGAGTATATCTGCTTTCAATCTGAAAGCAGAAAATTACTCTTTTTAAACAGGTGAAAAAAAGATGATTGAGAAGAAATTTACTGAAAATCATTTTAATATGAAAATAGATATTAAGAAAGATTTTGCAGTTATCTATGAAGGAAAACCCCAAGATTACACTACAGAATTAGTGGGAATATTTGGAATCAACAGAGCATATAAAGTATGTGAAAAGTTGAATGGATTATTTGAAGAAAACGAAAGATGGGAGAATTTAGCAGTTGAAGATAAAGAGCATATTGAAAAATTAGAAAATGCTATCAAATCTGTTAAAAATGAAATTCCAACAGAATTATGGGAAGATGTATTTGAGGATTTAGTATGATTTTTGAAGTATTATTTTTCATTGGTGTGATTATAGGAATAATTGCAGGCATTTTGATTTGTTATGCAATTCTCTATAAAGAGATAAAAGCAGTCAAAGAATTTAACAAAAGACAAGAACGATACAGGAAGATGATTTGAATGTTTAAGGTTTTTGTAGGTAATGAACATATAGAAACTGTGATGTATGAGGAAGAAGAAGATATTCGGAATTATATTCGTGAGAATTACCAGTATTATGGGATTAAAGCACGATTTGAAAAGGTGAGAATGAATGAACACTGATGATCTTATTCGTGAAGAAATGACTAAATATTTGGATTTAGCAGCAAAGTACAATATTGAGATTAATGGTAAAAATTTTGTAGAGTTAATAGAAATTTTAGGGAGAGGATATTATCTTGAATAATAATGAATTTTTGACAGTTGTGGCATATGTCAAATGCTCAACTTACAGAGAAAAAGTTTTAAAAGGCATTGGTAATGAGTATATTACACCTACTCATCTTTCAGAAAAGATAGGTATTCGTACTAATCATATTAGTAATGTTTTATCTCAATTAAAAGAGAAACAAGTAATCGAATGTATTAATGAGGAAATGAGGAAAGGCAGATTGTACACTACTACTGCTCTTGGAAAAATGGTGTTAAATGAAATAACATGAAATGTGCATATTGTAAAAAAGAATTTACAAAAAAGCATAACAAGGAGAAGTACTGCAGTGATTACTGCCGAAAAGAAGCACGAAAAGAACAGAATCGCAATAATTTCTTCCGATGGTACCATAATAATAAAGGTAAAATGTCGGAAGATAAGCGATTTGGTTTGGGCAGTGGTTATTTAAGCCAACACAGGAATCCTGATGAGAAAAGAGAAGCAAAAAGCATTAAAAATGAAAAAAGGAGATTAGGATTATGAGAAAACGAATTTATTTCAGTACAATTGATAAAGATGTCAGAAGAGTACTGGGGAAACGATTATATAAAAAATGTCATGAAGAAAATGGATTTATTGTTGCCGAAAGAAGCAATGGAGATGCAGAATATCATTTGAATTATGAAGCATATTCCAAATTAATGAATTATATGAGAAAACATATGAAATCACGATTAGCAAAAGCATTTGTTTTAAGTGATACTGATTTTCATATTAGGTTTGAAATTGACAGTTGGCAATAATTTGTATCCATCTTATTTTTTCTGCCATAATACTAGATGGAGGAATTATGTTCTCCATCTCTTTTTTTATTATTTTTTTATTTGATTAGAGTATATAATGAAGGAGTAAAAAAATATTTTTTTGTAGGGATTGTGGTTATTTTATTTTTTTACTCCTCATATAAAATAGTTTAAGTGAAATATATGATGGAGGAGTATTTTACTATTTTTGATAATATTTACAATTATTTTGTTTTTTTAATAATTTTTTCTCCTTTGATTTTAAACAAATGCTTTTTTTCAAAATTTTGTAGATTTATGGAAAATTGGGTAAATTTTAGGTTCAAATCCTTAACTCCTCCTATTTTTAGAGAAGAGGTGAATTAGGAAATGGAAGTTGATAATAAAACATTTGTAATTGTAGGATTAATTGGATTAGGATTAGTTGCCTGTTATATGGGGAATAAAGATTTAGCATTAGCGATAGGTTCTGGTCTTGTTGGATATTTGAGTAAAGATGCAAGTATAATTTTGAATAAAAATATGGATTCTCAAGATGATTATGATGAAGAGATTAGTGGAGAAGATTAATTTCAAACAAAGCATTTGGGTGTATGGTTTCGTTAAAACAACATTATCAGGAGCTTTAATATCAACTGGAGTAGTATTGATTTTTAATGGGATAACTGAACACCCATGGTTTCAAGAATGGAATGAGATTGCTATTATTTGTGGTTTTATTGCAGTTAGTTTAGCAATAATCATAATTGCAAGTATTGATAAATGGAGAGAAATCCAGAAGCGAAAAGAATTAGAAACGATTGATGAGCATACTAGTGAAAAAGTTAATAATCTTGCAAGAGCAATAGCAGAAGAAAAGATATTAGAATTTTTAAAGGAAATAGAAGATGAATGAATTTAAATCTTTTTTTAAAACTGTTGGTGGAGCAGAAGGAAACAAATGTTACTATCCCACAAGATTAGATACCTATGGGAGAGGTTGTTTCTATGATTGCAAGTATTGTTATAGTAGACAATTACTTGATTTTCGTAAATTATGGAATCCGAAACATGTAGGAGTTACACCATTTTGGGATATTTTAAAAACAGTGAAAACTATCCCCAAAGGTAGTGTGATAAGACTTGGTGGTATGACAGATTGTTTCCAACCAATAGAAAGGATTCATAAAAATACTTATAATTTGATTAAAATTTTGAATTTAAGAAGAATCCATTATTTGATAGTTACAAAATCAGATCTGATTTCTACTGAAAGGTATATGAATATTTTAGATGAGGATTTGGCTCATATTCAGGTGAGTATTCCATCAACGGATGATAAGGTTTTGTCTGCTACAGATAATGCTCCATCGTTCTCAAAACGTAGAAATACTGTTGAGACATTATTTGATAATGGTTTTGATGTGAGTGTTAGGTTATCTCCTTTCTTTTTTGATACTTCAGATTTTAGTATAATTAATGATATTAAGGTAGATAAATGTTTAGTAGAATTTTTAAGAGTTAAACCTAATATGAAGAAAGATTTAAAGGATTTTATTAATTTCAGAGAGTATTCTCATAAAGAAGGAGGATATCAACATTTACCATTAAGTAAAAAAGTTAAAATTTTGAAGAAATTAAATTTTAAAGAATTAACTGTATGTGATGATGTACAAAGTCATTATGATTATTTTAAGAAGAATATTAATTTTAACAGATATGATTGTTGTAATTTAAGATTAAAATGATGTTTGATGAATTTACTAAAAATAAAATTGTTTTAGGCAAAAAAACTATGACAAGAAGAGTTG